>Ga0209727_1000036_pt1 | contig 178016 bp, 158 predicted proteins | sample RifGroC1_FD_183995 | JGI IMG/M metagenome (GOLD analysis project Ga0209727, IMG submission 183995) | Groundwater microbial communities from Rifle, Colorado, USA - Groundwater C1 (SPAdes) (version 2) | ecosystem: Environmental > Aquatic > Deep subsurface > Groundwater | place: Rifle, Colorado... | reverse complement strand
TGGCCCGATTGACGAGCCTTTTTTACGCCGCGGATCGCCGAGTCCAACAAAAAAGCGCATTAAAGGTGCTAATATTCAATATTCAGCACTCTCGCGATCATAAGTCCGACAGGCTCCTAGGGCGGTTTCCGAAAAGCGACGCGGATCCATGTATGGTCGCCGATGGGACGAATGCGTGAACGCCAGGCGAGGTCGCGCAGGCGAGGTCGCGCAGGCGAGGTCGCGGCACGGGCGGACAGCTATTATTTTTTACCGTCAATAACCTCCGGTTGCGCTTATTCCCGAATGCCGTCATTTCGCCCGGGCCGCGGCGGGAGTACAGTATATGCAGGCGCCGAAAGGAGAATCGCAATGAATATCGAAGATCTCGGCAATACGATCAGGACCTACCGGGTCCGTATCGGTTTCACGCAGAACGACCTCGCCTCGGCGCTCCAGGTGAGTCCGCAGGCGGTATCCAAGTGGGAACGCGGGGAGAACGCGCCGGATATCGCGTTGTTGCCCGCGCTCTCGGAAACCCTCGGGACGTCGATAGACGCCCTGCTCGGCTCCAATTACCGCGACAAGCGGACGATCGAATCGACGGTCGTATACGCCGACATGGAAGGTTTCGGACCTTTGGCGAGAAGCCTTTCTCCGGCGGATCTCGCCATCGCGCTCAATGCCTTCTTTTACCCGCTTACCGAACATATGATCGCCAGGGACGGCGTGCCCATCAAATACGAAGGCGATGAATTGCTCTGCGTGTTCGCGGGGGAAGGCCATCGCATCCGCGCCTTCAAAGCGGCTTTCGCCGCGAAAGCCGCCTCGCCGCGGCCGATGCGCGTTTCCGTCAGTTCGGGAGCGGTATGGATGGGTCCGATCGGCCATTCGCAGTACGCTTCCGCCGATGTGCTCGGGAGCCCCGTCTACCTGGCGGGTTCGCTGCACCTCTGGATGAAAGAAAACGCGGTCTCGGGAGTGGGCGCTAACGATGCCGCGGTAGAGTCGATCCACGGTTCCCTTGTCCTCGGACGGAGCGCGGAAATCCGTTGCTGGTCCAGCGACGAACCCGTCAGGGTCCACGAAGTGGAACGCCTAGCCTGAACGGCATTCATCATGCGGGCCGCGTCAGGCCGGGCTGCGCCAGGCCGGGAGCTTGACGCGGCGTCTTGGGAGCCCGATGCCCGCCCCATCCCTTGAAACCGCTCCCCGGGGATTCGCAATAGTCCGATTAGGGGTTAAGATGCCGGCATGGAACTGCAGAAATATCGGGATGCCTTGATCGACCGGGCCGCCTCGGCCTTTGCGCTGGATAAGCTGGACGAGGCCGCATTCGAGGCCTTCGTCGCGCGCATCCAGACCGCTTCCGGAGAGGTGGAGCTCCGCGCGGCTGAGGCGGGTCTCGCGCCGTTCGTGCCCGCAACCCACCCGGGAACCGCGGGAACCGCGGCCCACGCTGAACCCGCGATCGAGGGTACGCGGGATATCGCCCTCAATATGACCAGCCTCAAGAAGCGGGGCGATTGGGTGGACGCGCGGGCTTACCGCCTGGACGGAAAGATGTCCAACTTCGAGCTCGATTATCGCGACTACGCGGATGCCCGGGATTTTTCGATGAAGCTGGACGTCGACCTATCCATGTCCAACCTCAAGCTTGTCGTCCCGTCGGACTGGCAGGTCGATTGCCGAATAACCCGGAACTCCGCAAGCAACGTCAAGGACCGGGGTCCTTTCCCGACGAGGAGCGCCAACCGCATCGTCATCGAAGGCGCCCTTTCGATGAGCAATATCAAGGTCAAACGCATCCGCCCGCGGGGCCGCCGCGGCCTGCTGGACCTGTTGTTCGGCCGGTAGCGCCGCATCAGGGTCCGGTCACTGGTTCGGCGCGAAGGCGAAGGGCTGAGGATCGAACTCCCCGATTCCCATGGCGATGACCGCGTGGGGCGTCAGCGGGATATCCCGATAGTCTCCATCGAATTCCCGGAAGCCTTTCCCGTCCTGGGTATCCACGAATGCTATCATGCCGGCGCCGCTCCCGAAGCGCGGAAAGCCGGCGATATCGAGGAACTGGCCCAGCCTGAAGGTCCGTACCACGGGGGATTCCACATGGATGACCCCGTCATCCGTGTGCGTGTGGAGCCAATAGGTGCAGCGTCCGGTGAAGCCCAGGCCGGCGGGAAGGGGGATGGAGAAGCCGTTGAAGTAGATCTGGAGCTGCGCGTGGATATGGATCGCTTCGCCTTCCACCGAATCGCATCCGACGCCGCTGACGAGGACGGCGGCCGGCGGAACCGAGAATGCTATCGGGATCCGCGGGGCCTGCGAGGCCTGCGGGGCCTGCGGAGCCTGCTCGAAAACCGACGGAAGCAAGGCCGGTACGGCTCCCTCGCGAGGCGAGGCCATGGCGCCGGCGGTGCGGCCCAACAGGAAGGCGACCGTAACGCCGGTTGCGGCGATCGCCAGTACGACTCTTTTGTCCATGTGATCACCTCCATTAGGTTCCGGCTTTCTGCGCCAGCAGGGCCGCCTCCACACGATTACGGACCTGAAGTTTCTGCAGGATATTGGTCATGTAGTGTTTTACCGTTTTCTCGCTCAGAGCCAATTGCTGGGCGATTTCCTTGTTGCTCAATCCCGAAGCGAGTTTTTTCAGGATTTGGTGCTCGCGTTCCGTCAGCTCGTCCAGGGGACTGGGCTCCTGTCCGCAACCCCGGCTTCCTTCCTGCATGTCGGAGAGCAGGCTGGCCGCGAGTGACGGCGTTACGTAGGCCTCTCCCGCATGCACGGATCTGATGATCTTGACCAAGTCCCGGCCGGATACTCCCTTCAGTATGTACCCGCGCGCCCCGGCTTTGAGCGCGGCGAGGACATCGTCCTCGGCTTCGGAGGCCGTGAGCATGACTATCTTGGCGAAGGGCGAGCTCGCGGCGATGGCTTTCGCCGCATGCAAACCGCCGCCCGGAATGGTGATGTCCAGGAGGATGAGGTCGGGCAGGAGCTCGCCTGCGAGACGCTCCGCTTCCTCCGCCGAAGTGGCCTGTCCCACGATCTCGATGTCCGGCTCCGCTTCAAGGGTTTTGACGACGCCGTCGCGGAATATCGGGTGATCATCGACGATGATGATCTGGATCATGTCGCTCATACGAATTCTCCCAAGCCGTCCAGAGGAACCTGGGCTCGAACCTCGGTCCCCACGCCCTTCTCGCTCACGATGCTGAAGTCTCCCCCGAGACTCTCCACCCTCTCCCGCATTCCCAGGAGTCCGAGGTGTTCATCCCAATCCGCCTCGAGCACTCCTTCGAACCCCTTGCCGCGATCCGAGACGACCAGGGCGAGGATGCCCTGGTGACAGGTCACTTCCACGCGCTGGCCAGCGCCGTCCGCATGGCGGTACGCGTTGCTCAGCGCCTCCTGGATGATCCTGTACATCGTCATCTTCACGGTCGGCGGCGAAGTCTCCGGTATGCCCCCGACGGTCAGCGAAACCTGGGTGCCGGTCCTTCGTTCGTGGGCCCTCACCGCCCGGGCGATGGTCTCTCCGAGGGTCACGTTCTCCAACTCGGGGAGACCCACGCCGGCGGAGATCGCCCGGATTTCCTGAAGGCCGCGGCGCAGGGAAGCCTGCACCTGGTAGAAGTCCGAGCCTTCCTCCATCCGCCCTTCCGTGCCGGATTCCTCCGCAGGGATCAGGCGATCCAGGCGAAGGAGGGCATAGCCCAGGTCCTGGGCCGGTCCGTCATGAAGTTCGGCGCTGATGCGGCGCAGGAACCGCTCGTTGACCGCCGCGGTCCGCTGGGCGGCGCGGCGCACGCGCTCGTGCAATTCCGCGTTCTGTTTCAGCAGATTCTGCAGCTGGACGACCTGGCTGCCCAGCTCGTCCCTCTGGCGTCGCAGGGTATCGCTGGCCTTGCGCACGAAGCCCGCGAGAAGGCCGTAAATCACCAGGGTCGCGATGCCCACGATGAGCCAACTGTTCCGCTGGGCCGCCTCGATGTTCCTCTCCAAGGAATCCACCGTCTGATAAAATTCGACGGCGGCGATGATCTCGTTGGTCCCCGTGCGGCGAACGGGACTATACGTCTCCAGGCGCCTGCGGCCCCGGTCCGCGTCGAAGGCGTTTTCCGGTCGATCCATGGCGCTGATCTCCGATGCGACCCAACCGTTCAGCGCGCGCCGTAGTTTCTTTTCGATAGGAAAGACGAGGCCGATGACCTGCGCTTCCGTCGCGTAGACCACTTTGCCGGTTTTGTCCCACACTTTGACCGCGACGATGTGTTGGCCGATGCCCCTATCCTTGAAAAGAGCGGACAAGGCGGCCAGATCTTCCGGAGGGAGCCTGTCCCCCTCCGCCAACGCCTGGAGTTTCGGTTCGACCATGCTGGATACATAGAGGGCGGTGTAGGCCGCGGTCTGATGGACCACGCCGCCCTGGATCTGGGAGCCGACCCAGAATCCGATTCCGGCCATGGCCGCCAAAAGAACGCCAAGGCTCGCGATGAGGAAGTGGTGTTCCCACCCGAAACTCTTCATGAACTCCGGTGTCTTCATCGCTTTCAATATACGCATCCGACGCCTGTACGGCGAAGGATCCATGGTCCCGATTTTCAGGACTTTGGTCCCCTGAATCCTGCGACCTTCTCCGGCGCGCACCGGGGACCAAATTTTGGAAAAACGCTGGCCTTCGTACCCTGTTCGCCCCGCGGGCGCGTACGTATCTTTCCCTTACTTCGATCGCCATCGTTGCGGTCGAAGAGCCAAAGGTTTTTTCGGAGGTGCAGCTATGAACACCAAGTCCGTCTTCCGCGCGGCGGCGATTGCCGTGACCGCGCTTTTCGTATTGGCTCCAGGCAAGGGCATGATAGCCGCCGCGCCGGGGGCAGGGCCGGTCAGCCTGCAATTGGTCAAGAACGACCAATTGGGAAGCTTCCTCGCCGACGGCGAAGGCAATACCCTGTATATGTACACGAAGGACGCCAAGGGCATAACCAATTGCTACGGCAATTGCGCCCAGGCCTGGCCTCCTCTCCTGACCGACGGCCAGCCGCCCATGGTCAAGGAAGGGATCAGTGCCGCGATGATCGGGACTGTCAAGCGCACGGACGGGACCACGCAGATCACCTATAACGGGTGGCCGCTCTATTACTATGCCAGGGACACGAAAGCGGGGGACCGGGTAGGGCAGGCCGTAGGAAAAGTATGGTGGGTGCTCTCTTCGGAAGGATTCATCATCAAGCCGGCGTCCCTGAAGATCGCCGAAAACCCCAAATTCGGCAAGTTCCTCGCGGACGACCAAGGAAATAGCCTTTACATGTACACGAAGGACACCGCGGATCTGACCAACTGCTACGGAGGCTGTGCCCAGAATTGGCCACCCTTGCTGACTACCGGAGCGACGACTCTTGGGGAAGGCCTTGACCGCGCCCTTCTCGGCACGACCAAGCGCAAGGACGGCACTAGTCAGGTCACCTACAAGGGCTGGCCCCTCTACTATTACATCAGGGATACGAAGAGCGGAGACGTCGTCGGTCAGGACGTGGGAAAGGTCTGGTACCTCGTCGCGCCTAATGGAGAGATCATCAAAAATCCGATGTGATCCGTCCGAGCTGATCCGTCCGAGCTGATCCGTCCGGGCTGTCGAACCGCCGGCAACGCCCCAAGCCATCCTTGCCCTGCGACGGCTTGGGGCAAGCCGCGCCTATTCGATTGCATCGCGGCCTCGCACGGCTTATGGTTAATCTCGCAGAGGTGGAATCGTATGAAAGGCGATGCCGAATTTCGTACGGAAAAAGACGTGCTCGGAGAGGTCCTCCTTCCGGCCGACGCCTACTGGGGCGTGAATACCTTCCGGGCGACCGAGAATTTCCGGATAAGCGACAAGCGGCTTCCAGAGGTTTTTATCCGGTCGCTCGCCGAGGTCAAGCTGGCTTGCCTGGAAGCGAACATCGAACTGGGCTTGATCGAACCGGCCGTGGGCCGGGCGCTTACCCGCGCTGTCCGGGAACTGCTGGACGAAAGGCGTTTCATGGACCAATTCCCGATCGACCTGTACCAGACAGGCTCGGGCACGCAAGAAAACATGAACATGAACGAGGTGCTGGCGAACCGGGCCAACGAGATCCTGGGGCAACCGATGGGCAGGAAGAGCCCCGTCCATCCGAACGACCACGTGAACCTCGGGCAGTCTTCCAACGACGTGATTCCCGCCGCCATGAACCTTTCGGCCATGCATCTGCTGCGGGAGAAGCTCGTGCCTGCGCTGGAGGCATTGGGCCGCCGGCTCGACGGAAAAATCCGCGAGTTCAAGGGAATCGTGAAGGTCGGCAGGACGCATCTGCAGGATGCGGTGCCCATTCCGCTCGACATGGAATTCCGCGTCTACCGGCGCCAAACGGAGACCGCGATCGAGAGGATCGAGTCCGCGTGCAATGAGCTCCTTTACGTGCCCCTCGGAGGGACGGCCGTGGGCACCGGAATCAACGCGCCCGAAGGTTTCGCCGAACTCGCGGTGAAAAATCTGGCGCGCATCGCCGCGTTACCCTTCGTTTTAAATCCGGTCAAAGCCGAAGGGATCGCGTCGCACATCGCGATCGTTTCGGCGAGCGCCGCGCTGCGGCAGACCGCCCTGTCCCTGCTCAAGATGGCCAACGACATCCGTTGGATGGGAAGCGGCCCGCGTGCGGGGCTGTTCGAATTGCTGCTCCCGGCGAACGAACCCGGATCGTCGATCATGCCGGGCAAGATAAACCCGACCCAGTCGGAAGCCCTCATTCAGGTCTGCCTCCAGGTGCTCGGCAACGACGCTGTGATCGTGGCGGCCGAAGGATTCGGAAGCATCCTGGACCTGAACGTCTGCAAGCCGGTGATGATCTATAACCTGCTCGATTCGGCCTCGATTCTGGCCGGCGGCATCGATTCCTTCATCATGCATTGCCTGGACGGGTTGAGGGCGAACGAGGCGCAGATCAGGACGCAATTGGACCGGATGCTGATGACCGTCACCAACCTGACCCCGTTGATCGGTTACGACAAATGCGCGGAAATCGCGCAGAAGGCTTTCAGGGAAAACAAGACGATACGGGAGACGATCGCGGATATGGGCCTGCGGATAGAGGGCGATCTGGACGAGCTTCTGGATCCGGGGCGGATGGCCTGAGGACGATTTGAAATCCCGCCTTCCATCATCTATCGTTTAGTAACGGCGAGAGCAAGGGTCGCTGGCCGATCACGGGGTACTTATCGGGTGTTGGAATCATTCATGGGGGACATATGAAGGGGACGATTACCGAAAGGCTTCTGAAGGACCATCTCCTGGAAGGGCAGCTGGTTCCGGGCAAGGAGATCGGGATACGGATCGACCAGACGCTGACGCAGGATGCGACGGGAACCATGGTGTATCTGGAGTTCGAATCCATGGGCCTCAAACGCGTGAAGGTCGAGCTCGCGGTCAGCTATGTGGACCACAACATCATCCAGACCGATTTCAAGAACGCCGACGACCACCGGTTCCTTCAATCCGCTGCGGCCAAATATGGCGTGATCCTATCCCCGCCCGGGAACGGGGTATCGCACCATCTGCACCGCCAGCGCTTCGGGGTGCCCGGGAAGACCCTCATCGGCTCCGATAGCCATTCAACGACCGGGGGTTGCCTCTGCATGCTGGCGATGGGCTCGGGCGGCATAGAGGTTGCGATGGCGATGGCGGGGGAACCGTATTATCTGAATACGCCCACCGTCTGGGGCGTTCGCGTCGCAGGCGGATTCCAGCCCTACGTGTCCGGGAAAGACCTCATCCTCACTCTCCTCGGGAAATATTCGGCCAAGTCGGGCATCGGGAAAGTCATGGAGTTCCACGGACCGGGGTTGGCCAATCTGGACATGGCTGCCAGGGCTACCATCGCGAACATGTCGGTGGACATGGGGTTCACGGCTTGCGTCTTTCCGTCGGACAACATTACGAAAGCGTATCTCAGGCAGCTGGGCAGGGCCGGGGATTTCAAGGAAATTCTGACCGGAACGGCACCGGACTACGACGAGCTCATCGAGCTCAAGCTGGACGAAATCGAACCCATGGTGGCGTGCCCCAGCAATCCGGACAACGTGAAGCCGGCGCGCGAGCTCGGGGATGTACCGGTGCATCAGGTGATCATCGGGTCGTCGTGCAACGGGGACTTCCGGGATTACATGATAGCCGCGAAAATGGTCGAAGGAAAACTGCGGCATCCGCAGGTGAGTTTCGAAATTAATCCGGGCAGCCGGGAAACCTTGGACAACGTGATGGCGGCGGGGGGAATCCGGACCCTGATCGAATCGGGCGCGCGGGTGCATGAACCCGGTTGCCTCGGTTGCATAGGCATGGGGCAGGCCCCGGCCTCGGGGACAAATTCCTTGCGGACCTTCCCGCGCAATTTCAAGGGCCGCAGCGGCACCCTGGACGATTCGGTGTACCTGTGCTCGCCCGAGACCGCGGCGGCCTCGGCCCTGACCGGGAAAATCACCGACCCCCGGACCTCGGGGAAATACCCCAAGATCGTTTTCCCCAAGGAGTACCTGCACAACACCAAATGGTTTCTCCAGCCTTCCTCCGACCCGGATTCGGTGGAAATCGTCAAGGGACCGAACATCAAGGAATTCCCGGTATTCGGAGGCCTGTCCGACACCATCACCGGCGAAGTGCTTTTAAAGGTGGGAGACGACATCAGCACCGATATCATCATGCCCGCGGGCAACCGCGTGCTTCCGTTCAGGAGCAACATCCCGGCGATAAGCGATTTCGTGTTCGATATGCTGGACAAGGATTTCGCGAAAAGAGCCAGGGAAAAGGGCGGCGGCGTGATAGTCGGCGGTGAGAATTACGGCCAGGGCTCGTCGCGCGAGCACGCCGCGCTGGCTCCCCGCTATCTCGGCGTCACGGCCAAGCTCGTAAAGAGCATCGCGCGCATCCACAAGGCCAACCTCATCAATTTCGGCATCGTCCCGCTGACTTTCAAGAATCCGGCGGACTATGACGCCATCGAGCAAGGCGCCGTAATCGCTATCCCGGGCATCAGGAAATTGATCGCAGACGGCGCTGAGGAAATACCGGTGGAGATTGGCGGAAAGAAAATCGTCGCCCTGCTCGACGTATCCGACAGACACCGGAAAATTCTCCTCGCCGGAGGCATCCTCAATATGACGAAGGAGAAGTAATGAAATACGTGTACGACGCCATCATCGTGGGCGCGGGAGGCGCCGGGCTGTACGCGGCCCTTGAAGCGAGCGCTGGAGCTAAAACCGCCGTGCTGTCCAAACTCCATCCCCTTCGCAGCCATACCGGGGCGGCCCAGGGGGGGATCGGCGCTGCCTTGGGAAATCTGGAGGAGGATAAACCCGAATGGCATGCCTTCGACACCATCAAAGGCGGCGATTACCTGGCTGACCAGAACGCCGTAAAGATCCTGGTTGAAGGAGCCGTCGAGGCCGTTTACCACCTGGAGAACATGGGACTTCCTTTCAGCCGTACGGCGGACGGCAAAATCGACCAGCGGCGATTCGGCGGCCACACGCGTAATTTCGGCGAGGCCCCGGTGATGCGCGCCTGCTACGCCGCGGACCGGACCGGCCACATGATCCTGCAGACCCTGTACCAGCAATGCATAAAGAACGGCGTGCATTTTTTCGACGAGTACATCGTCATGGAAGTTCTCATCGAAAACGGCAAATGCAACGGCCTAGTCGTGCTCGAGCTGGCAACCGGCGAATTGCATACCTTCCAGGCGAAAGCCGTGCTCTTCGCCACGGGCGGTTTCGGGAGGATGTATAAAACTACCTCCAACGCGTACGCGAATACCGGTGACGGTCCGGCCCTTCTGGCGAGGGCGGGCGTGCCGCTCATGGATATGGAGTTCTTCCAATTTCATCCGACGGGCATTTACGGCATGGGCATCCTGATAACGGAAGCGGTTCGCGGCGAGGGCGGCATACTCCTGAACCGGAACGGCGAAAGGTTCATGGAGGAATACGCCCCCACGCTCGTGGATCTTGCCCCGCGGGATATGGTGAGTCGCGCCATCCTCACCGAGATACGGAAGGGCAACGGAATAAGGGGAGACAAAAAGATCGACGATTTTGTGTACCTCGACGCGTCGCGGATCGGCCGCGAGGCGATAGGGAAAAAAATCCCCGATATAGCCGGTTTCTGCGCCACCTACCTGGGCATCGACATCGCGGAAAAACCGATACCGGTCCAGCCTACCGCCCACTACGCCATGGGGGGAATCCCCACCGATACTCAGGGCCGCGTACTGCGCGACGCGTCCGGAGCCGTCTACGAAGGCCTTTACGCCGCGGGAGAGTGCGCCTGCGTTTCGGTCCACGGAGCGAACCGCTTGGGTACGAACAGTCTCGTGGACCTCATCGTTTTCGGAAAGCGGAGCGGCCGCGAGATGGCCGGATTCGTGAAGGATGCCGGCTTCGGTCCGATGCCCGTTTCCGCGGAGGACGGAGCGCGCGAAAAGTTGGGGCGCCTCGCGGACGGAAAAAAGGGGAGGCCCGCCTGGGAGCTCGGCGAAAGCATGCGCGAAACGATGATGGAAAAAGTCGGGGTGAACCGCACGGAGGAGGGGATGCGGGAAGCCCTATCTATCCTGCGGACGCTCAGGGAAGAATTCGGAGAGGTGCGGATCGCGGAGAAACAAGGCGAATTCAATACGGAACTCTCGGGCGTACTTGAGCTGGAGAACTTGCTCGACCTGGCGTGCCTGACGGCGGCTTCGGCCGAACGCAGAACGGAAAGCCGCGGAGCCCATATGCGGGAAGATTTTCCCGAACGGAATGACGGGGAGTGGCTCTACCACAGCCTTATCTGGCTGGACGGAGGAAAGTACCGAATGGATCGGAAGAGCGTCGACATCTCGATTTTCAAGCCGAAACCGAGGACTTATTAGCGCAGGCATAGGCCCGTAGCGCATTGTCGGGAGACCAAATGGAAATCACGCTGAAGATCAAGAGGTTCATCGCGAAGAAGGGCAAGGAATCGTTCTACCAGGAATACAGGTTGGAGGCCGATCCGAACGACCGGCTCCTTGATGCGCTTGTTTTCGTCCAGACGCATCTGGACGGATCTTTGGGTTTCAGGAAAAGCTGCGCCCATGGAGTCTGCGGTTCAGACGCGATGATAGTGAACGGAACCGAGCGGCTCGCGTGCAAGACGCTCATCAAGGACTTGGTCGGCGCCGCCGCCTCCGCGGAATCGCGGACGATAACCGTGGAGCCCCTGCAAAACCTCCCCGTCATGAAAGACTTGATCGTCGACCAGACGCGGTTTTTCGAAAACTTCCGAGCCGTGAAACCGTTTTTTATTTCGGATACGCTTCCCGCGAAAGGCGAGCGGACGCAAAGCATCGAAGAGCGCGCGAAATACGACGACGCGACCAAATGCATCCTCTGCGCGGCATGCTATTCCTCCTGCCCCGTCATACGGGGGAAAAATCCGGATTTCATCGGCCCGGCCGCCATCGTGAACGCGGCGCGATTCATCTTTGACGGGAGGGACACCGGTTTCAAAGATCGCTTGCCCGCGCTTGACGATCCGAACGGAGTGTGGCCGTGCGAAAACCACTTCAACTGCACGAAGGTATGTCCCCGCGAGATTAAGGTAACGAAAAATATCAACATGTCGAAAAAAGCTATTACGGACTTCAAGGAGAACGGCAGTACATTATAACAGAGAAGCGGAAATCCGGTAGCGGACGCGCTCGGCCGGGGGGTGTGCATTATGAAGCTTTTCGAGTACCAGTCGGCATCGCTGCTCTCGGAATACGGGATACCCGTGCCGCACGGGGAAATCGCCCGTGATCCCGCGACCGCGGCGGAAATAATCGGCAGACACGGGGGAACCGGCGTGCTCAAAGCCCAGGTGCTGACGGGCGGCAGGGGCAAGGCCGGTGGAGTGAAACTGATCCGGGTCGGGGATGATGCCCTGAAGGCCGCGACGGCCATTCTCGGCATGACAATCAAGGAAAATCCGGTCAATGCGCTTTACGTTACCGAAATGACCGAAATAAAAAAAGAATACTATATCAGCGTCGTCGTGGACCGGAACGCGAAATGTTCGCAATTGATTTTCAGTTCGGCCGGCGGAATGGAAATCGAGGAAATCGCCGCGACCGCTCCTGAAAAAATCGGACGGCATCCGATCGATCCCTTCACGGGATTGGACGAAGCGTCCCTGCGCAGAACATTCGAGACTTCTTTCGAAACCGGAATGCTCGCATATCAAGCCCTTGCGATCGCAAGGAACGTTTACCGCCTCTTCAAGGAGAAGGACTGTTCACTGGTGGAGATCAATCCGCTGGCCTTGACGGCGGAAGGGACGCTTGTCGCCCTGGACGCGAAAATCGTCATCGACGACAACGCCCTGGCCTTGCGGCCCGAGCTGGAGGTTTTCCGGAACCCGGAGGAATACAGCCGGGACGAAATAGACGCGAGGACCGCGTCCCTGAGTTTTGTGAGCCTCGGTGGCAGGATCGGCTGCATCGTGAACGGGGCGGGACTCGCCATGGCGACGAGCGACTTGATAAAATACTACGGAGAAGAGCCCGCGAATTTCCTGGATATCGGGGGAAGTTCGAACTCCCGCAAAGTCGTGCACGCCCTGACGATCCTAATGCGTAATCCTCAGGTCTCGGCGATTCTGATGAATATCTTCGGCGGGATAACGCGCTGCGACGATATCGCCAAAGGCGTGATAATGGCGAAGGAATCCCTCGACATCCGGGTCCCGTTCGTGATCCGGCTGATCGGTACGAACGACGAATTGGGCAGGAGGATACTGGGAGACCAGGGACTCGAAGCGTATACGGATCTCAACGAGGCCATTAAAAAAGTGATTTCGGAAGCGAAGAGGGTGAGTCCATGAGCATACTCATAGACGGGAATACGCGCGTGATCGTGCAAGGGATAACGGGCCGCGACGGCTCCTTCCACGCCTCGTCCATGAAGGAATACGGGACCAAGGTCGTCGGCGGAGTCACGCCGGGGAAAGGCGGAATCCTTGTCAACGGCGTGCCCGTGTTCGATTCGATAAAGGAAGCGGTCGCCGCGACCGGCGCCGATGCATCGGTTATTTTCGTTCCCGCGAAATTCGCTTCGGCGGCGATCCGGGAAGCCGCGGACGGCGGCATCGATCTGGTCATCTGCATCACTGAAGGTATTCCGGTGCAGGAGATGATAGAGAACTATCATTACGTTAAGGCGAGGCATAAGCGGCTGATCGGTCCGAACTGTCCTGGCCTCATTACCCCGGGAAAATGCAAGATCGGAATAATGCCGGGGCCGATCCACCTTCCGGGAAGGATAGGCGTGATTTCACGTAGCGGCACCCTGACCTACGAAGTCGTTTACGCGCTGACGAAAGCGGGGATCGGACAGTCCACCTGTATCGGTATCGGCGGCGACCCGATAATCGGCACGGGGTTCACCGAAATTCTTGAAATGTTCGAGAAGGACCCCGGTACCGACGGAGTGGTTCTGATCGGCGAAATAGGCGGCGACGAGGAAGCCAAGGCGGCGGAATTCATCAAGGCGAAGTTTTCCAAGAAAGTCGTCGTTTTCATTTCGGGACGGACCGCGCCTCCCGGCAAAAGGATGGGCCACGCAGGAGCCCTGATATCGGGAGCCGGAGAAACCGCGGAAGCGAAAGTCAAAGCTTTCCGCGATATCGGAGTGCCGGTCGCGGACCGGCCTGACGAGATACCCGGAGCCTTGTCACAATAATGTTCAACAATAGTTTTGACTATTTGGAAGGACTTTTCGGCGACGGGCAGTCTTTGGAATCGGCCCTCGATAACCGGGCGGAACGGTTCGCGACGGCTTCGGCGCCGCCTTCCGCGCCGCCTTCCGAAATAGTGTTCAAGCAGACCCGAGTCGATAGCCTGCTTTGGGCATACCGCGAGATCGGGTATTTGTACGCGAACCTCAATCCCTTCGGCGAGGAGTACGCGCGCGACTATACCCGTGTGGAGGAATACCGAAATTCATCGTACCGCCGATTGGAGATCGAAAGCTTCGATCTTTCCGAAGCGGACCTCGATACTGATTTCTTCGGCGGGAAAAGCGCGGGGAAAGCGCCTCTGCGGGATATCGTCGCGCGATTCAAGCGCACGTATTGCGGTTTCGTGGGCGTGGAGTTCCTGCATATCAGGGATAAGCTCATCAGGGATTGGTTCATCGAACGTTTTGAATCGAGCGAAAACGCGACTGTTTTTTCCGCTTCCCGGAAGCGGATAATCCTTGATGATCTGATCAAGACCGAGGAAATGGAAAACTTCCTGCATAGCTCGTTTATTGGGCAGAAGCGTTTTTCCATTCAGGGAGCCGACGTGACGGTGCCTGTCCTTCACTTTCTGGTGGACAAGGCTTCCGATTCGGGTATCGAAGATATAGTGATGGGCACAAGCCACCGCGGCAGATTGTCGATTCTCAACCTGATCCTCGACAAATCGCCCGAGGACATTTTTTATCTTTTCGAGGACGACCATGCTCCCGGCGTTCCTGGCGGATCGGGAGACGTCAAGTATCATATCGGATACTGCGCGCGGCACGCGCATGCAGACGGAACTTCGGTCAATATCACCCTGCTGCCCAATTCCAGCCATCTTGAATCGGTCGACGCGATCGTGGAAGGCAACGCGCGCGGGCTCCAGGATCTGAAGGGTGATGTCTTCGGAAAGAGGGTGCTGCCGATAATAATACACGGAGACGCATCGTTCGCCGGGCAGGGCGTCGTCTCCGAAACTTTCAATTTATCGAGGCTTCCCGACTATTCGACCGGCGGAACCGTGCATATCGTGATCAATAACCAGGTCGGTTTCACCACATCCCCGTTGCGCGGACGGTCCGGCCTGAATCCGACGGACGTCGCCAGAGCGGTGGAGGCTCCGGTTCTTCACGTGAACGGCGACGAACCCGAAGCTGCCGCGCACGCGGCATTGCTGGCGCTGGATTTTCGGCAGGAGTTCAACAGGGATATCGTCATCGATATCGTATGCTATCGCCGCCATGGACATAATGAAGGCGACGAACCTTCGTACACTCAGCCTTACATGTATTCGCTGATCAAGGACCATCAAAGCGCGGCTGCATTGTACCTGAAAAAATGCCTGGAAGAGGGCGTCGTCGAAAGCGGGGAAATCGAGGAATCGCGGGCCGCTTATATTAAAAGCCTGAATGAAGCCTTAAGCTCGGAAAGAAGGAAGAACCCGGGAGCCGCGGCGGGTTCCGCGGAGAAAACCGACGTCCGGTCGTCCGCGGGCGTCCGGACCGGCGCGGATCCGAAGACCCCTGAAACCTCCGTTCCGGAGAATACGCTCCAGGCGATTGCCGGAAAAGTTCTCCAAGTTCCGGAAGATTTCGGAATGCAGCCGCGCTTGCGGCGTCTGCTCGAAGGCAACTACAAGAAGTTCACAGAGAGCGGGATGGTGGATTGGGCTCTGGCCGAGTCGATGGCCTTCGGATCCCTCTTGTTGGAGGGGATTCCCGTGAGGCTGAGCGGCCAGGATAGCGAACGCGGAACTTTTTCGCACAGGCATCTGGTTTGGTGGGAAAAGGAACGGGAGAATTGCTGCAGCATCATTCCTTTGCAAGGTCTTTCCGCCGACCAGGCGCAGTTCGCGGTCTGCAACAGTCCGCTGGCCGAGTATTCCGTTTTGGCCTTCGAGTTCGGGTACTCCGTTTCCAGAATGGACGCGTTGGTGCTATGGGAAGCGCAGTTCGGCGACTTCGTCAACGGCGCGCAGGTGATAGTCGATTCCTACGTCGCGGCGGCGCGTTCCAAATGGAACGTACATGCCGACCTCGTCCTGCTTTTGCCGCACGGATACGAAGGATTGGGTCCGGAACATTCGAACGGACACCTTGCGCGTTTCCTGCAGCTTTGCGCGGAAAACAATATGACGGTATGCAACCCGACGACTCCCTCCCAATATTTCCATCTTTTGAGGAACCAGAAAAAAAGAAGATATTCCCCGCCGTTGGTGCTGATGACGCCAAAAAGCCTGCTCCGGCTGCCGGCGTCCTTTTCCCCTTTAGGCGAATTGGCCGATGGCGCTTTCCGGAAAGCGATCGACGATGGCCCCTCGGACGTAACCGACCGGCTGCTGTTTTGCAGCGGAAAGATTTACTACGAACTGAAAGCCGCCCAGGTCGGAGCCGAAGGCGGGAAAAGAGTACGGATCGCCCGGATGGAACAACTGTATCCGTTCCCCGCGGACGAGATCGGCGTGATCCTGAAAAGCCATGGAACGGGAAACGAGATATTTTGGGTTCAGGAGGAGCCGAAAAACCGGGGGGCTTGGACGTATATCCGCGGAAAATTCGATGAGGATTTTCCGGAAACGCGGATCGGATATATCGGACGGGAACCGAGCGCCAGCCCCGCCGCGGGGACGATGAAGCAGCATAGGGAAGAACAGGGCTCGATCGTCCTTAGGGCGGTGAAGGGTATAGCGGCGCAAGGGGCAAACCGATGAACGAATACGTGACCGTGCCTGCCGTCGGGGAGTCGATCGTCGATGGAGTGATTTCGGTATGGTACAAGAAAAGCGGAGACTACGTAAAAGCGGGTGAGAATCTCCTTGAACTCGAAACCGCGAAGGCGAGCGTCGCCGTACCCAGCCCCTTTGAAGGGAGACTGGAAATCATGGTGAAGGAAAGCGAGACCGTCAGCATCGGTCAGAAAATAGCCAAAATTGAAACCGGGATCGCGCAGTCAGTCCCGGTCGCTCCGACAGCGCCAGTCGCGCCGTCCGCGCCGGCCGCGGCGGCCGCGGCGGCCGCGGCCGCGGCCGCCAAACCGCTCTCGCCTGCAGCTCGCAGGATCGTCGAAGAGAAAGGCATCGATGCCGGAATGATGAAGGGTACCGGAAAGGACGGTCGGCTTACGAAGGGCGACCTTATAGCCAGCGTATCATCCGTCGAAGCACCGGCCGCCGATCGGCCTATCGTACGCAAACCCATGTCCCTCATCCGGAAAACCATCGCGGATCATTTAGCTGTTGCACGGCGGGAAGCGGCGTACCTGACGACCTTCAACGAAATCGACATGAAAAAACTTATGGAGATCCGCGCCCTCCACCAGACGGATTTTACGGAAAAGCACGGAGTGAAATTGGGGATCGTTTCGTTCTTCATAAAAGCCGGAATCGCCGCGCTGATGGAGTACCCCGCCGTGAACGGAAGGATCGAAGGCGACGATATCGTGACATACGGTTTTTACGATATCGGGGTCGCCGTCTCCACGGAGAGGGGACTTCTGGTTCCCGTGATCCGAAACGCCGACCAACTCAGCTTTGCGGAGATGGAACGCAAGATCGCCGATCTGGGCGAGAGGGCGCGAAATAAAAAAATATCGCTTCCGGAATTGCAGGGCGGCACTTTCTCCATCACGAACGGAGGGATATTCGGGTCCATGATGTCGACGCCGATTCCGAATCATCCGCAGCCGGCGATCCTCGGGCTCCATGCGATCAAAGACAGGCCTGTCGCGATCGACGGCCAAATCGCGATACGGCCGATGATGTATGTCGCCCTGACGTACGATCACCGCCTGATCGACGGGAGGGAGGCAGTCGGCTTTTTGTCCTTGATAAAGGAATTGATAGAAGACCCCGACAAGCTGTTCTTGGGCAGCTAGAGCGAAGGATTTACAAGTGGGCGAAAATGCGGTTTTTGACGTCGTCATAATCGGCGGGGGCCCGGGGGGGTACACCGCGGCCATCAGGGCGGCCCAGCTCGGACTGACGACAGCCTTGGTGGAAAAGGGTGCGAATTACGGAGGCACTTGCGTAAACAGCGGATGCATTCCCGCGAAATCGCTATTGGACGCGACCGAGCTATATTCCGTGATCAGGGAAAAATCAGCGATATACGGTATTTCCTTCGAGAACCTCAAGATCGACTTGTCGACCGTGATGAAAAAAAAGCGGGAAGCCATTGAGAAGCTGTCCGGCGGGATAGCGATCCTGCTCAAGCAAAACGGTGTCACAACATTCCGCGGAAGCGGGCGCCTATCCGGAGCGGACGGCGTGGTCGTGAAGGACGCCGACGGCACGGAGTCGTTATTGATGGGACGCGCGATCATCCTGGCCTCCGGTAGCGTACCGGCGACCTTCCCGGCACTTCCGTTCGACGGAAAGACCATCGTTGGTTCCGATGAAGCCCTGTCGTTCCAAGAAATTCCTGAGCGCTTGCTTGTCGTCGGCGCGGACGCGATCGGCATCGAATTGGGAAGCGTTTGGGCGCGGCTTGGATCAAGCGTTACGATAGCGGAGACTGCCGATCAGATCCTTCCAGGCGTGGACCCTCAGGCCGCGCGCGCCCTGATGCAGGCGCTGAAAAAACGTGGAATCGATTTTTTGCTGTCCACCGAGATCGTCTCCTGTTCAGTCGGGAACGGAATCGCGACTGTCGGGTGCAGGGATCAAAATGGCGGAGCCCTTTTTTTCAAGGCGGACAAGGTCCTCGTAGCCGTCGGGAGAAAAGCTGATATCGAAAGCCTCGGCCTGGCGGATGCGGGCATCACCCTTACCGACCGGGGAAAAGTGAAAGTAGACGCGAAGATGCGGACATCCCGGCCGAACGTATACGCGATCGGCGATATCGTCGATGGTCCCATGCTCGCGCATAAAGCGGCGGGCGAAGGCCTCGCCGCCGCCGAGAATATCGCCGGGAAAGCGGGATCGGTAAATTATGAGACTATTCCGAGCGTAGTGTACGCATGGCCCGAACTGGCGACTGTAGGCAGGACGGAAAACCGGTGCAAGGAAGAGGCTATTCCGTACCGGACGGGGATATTCCGTTTCGTAGCGAACGGGAGAGCCGTCACTTCCGATAGCGCGGAAGGCTTCGTCAAAATCGTCGCCCATCGGGATACCGATAGGGTGCTCGGTGGTGTGGTGGTGGGAGCCCGGGCTTCGGACTTGATCTCGGAGATAGTCACGGTGATGGAGTTCGGAGGGAGCTCTGAAGATATCGCGAGGACTCTGCATGCGCATCCTACCTTCTCGGAAGCCGTCAAAGAAGCGGCGATGGACGTGGAGGGAAGGTCGATACATTTTCACCGTTAACTTCGTTTTTTCCGGTGGTTTTTAAAGATTTCGGAAGAGCTGAAATTGAGTATATTGTTAAGTGTAGAAGTTCACGAGACTGTCCGATGGTCATGCGATCGCCTGGGCGATGGAAGGATCGATTCGAAGGGGAGTGAACGCCATGGAAGACGCGGTATTTTCCAAGGGACTCGACGGGGTTGTTGTTGCCCGCAGCGAAATCTGCCAAGTGGACGGCATCAACGGGAAACTGTATTACCGGGGATACCCCATTGAAGATCTTGCGGCCCATTCGACTTTCGAAGAAACGACGTATCTCCTGCTCAACGAACATCTTCCGACCAAAGACGAACTGACGGAATTCCAGGCAAGGATGCGCCGTTCGCGGTCCTTGGATCCGCACATCAGGAGCATGATAAAGAATTTCCCGCCCGACGGGAAATGCATGGAACTCCTTCAATCGGTGGTTTCTTACCTTTCGGGGTACGTGGAGCATAAGATCCATCATTCGGCCACCTGCGACTGCCGGATAACCCTCCATCAAATAGTGCAGCTCACCAGCGTCGTCGCCACCTACCAACGCTTCAAGGAAGGCAAACAGTACGTCGAACCCGATATGGAATTATCCCACGGAGGTAATTTCCTGTACATGCTTCGCGGAACGAAGCCGGAGCCTCATGAAGCGGAGATCATGGACCGGGCGCTCGTGATCCATGCCGAACACGAATTGAACGCTTCTACTTTCACCGCCCGAGTTGTGGCGTCGACCCTCTCCACATGCTACAGCAGCATTTCCGCAGCTATCGGCGCTCTCAGCGGATCGCTGCATGGCGGCGCCAACGAGGACGTACTCAAAATGATCGACGAAATCGGCTCCGCGGAGAACGTGGACGCATGGTTCGCCGACGCCATCGCGAAAAAAAAGAAGATTCCGGGAATGGGGCACCGCGTGTACGTCGCGAAAGATCCGCGGGCGTACATCATGGAGGAAGACCTGAAAACGCTTTCGGGAAAAAGGAACGACTTCAGGAATTACGATATCCTCAAGAAGCTCGAGGCTCTATCGGCTCCCGTTCTGGGGAAGAAGGAGCACCATATATATGCCAACGTGGACTTTTTCTCCGGCTCGGTATTCCAGTTGCTCGGAATTCCGCCGCAGCTGTTCACGCCCATCTTTGCGATGGGCCGCGTCTCCGGCTGGTTAGCGCATATTCTTGAGCAGCGTAAAGACAACCGGATATATCGGCCGGCCAGCATTTACGAAGGCCCCGCTCCGCGCGGCTATTCGGCTATGGAAACCAGGTGAGGCCGGACGTCCGACGCCAATGGAGGTCTACATGAATCGAGTAATTCACTTCGAAATCCATTCCGAAGATCCGACAAGGGCCCGTAAATTTTATGAAGACCTTTTTGGATGGAAATTCGAAGGTTGGGGCGATGAAAGCTACTTCATGATCACTACCGGACCGGAGGGTACGCCAGGCATCAACGGAGGCTTGATGAAGCGTCTTTCCCCGCCGCCCATTGACGGCCAGCCCATGAACGGGTTCGTCAACGTAATAGAGGTGGGGAACGTAGACGAGTATTCGGTGAAAATTCCGGAAGCCGGAGGGAGCCTCGCCTTGCCGAAGATCGCGATTCCCGGAATCGGCTATTCGGCCTATTTCAAGGACACGGAAGGTAATATCTTCGGGATTTACCAGGACGACAAAACCGCGAAATAGGCCGGACGCTCCGGAATCCGTATGTCTACGCCGTGAGGAGGCCCACATGCAGAGGCGGCGAGGAGCTTCACGTATTTTGGCCTTATCTCTATCGTTGTGCGCGGTCGAGCTTTTTGCGTGGGACGATGGCTTCATGACGCTGACGACCCCCTCACGCGCCGAATCCCCCCTCATGTTCCAGCTTGATTTCCAGCATCGGTTCCTTCAACTCTTCCCCCTGCACGGAGCCAACGCACTGCTGGGCGTCGGTGCCGTCTTCTTCGACACAAGTCGGGCGCAAGCGTACTACCAAACCAAGGAAGAGGAATTTACAGGGGAGCTTTCCGTATGGCGCGCAATCGGCGGGCTGCGAGCCGGAGTCGGAGTAGAAATGAACGCGGGGAGCGGGATAGGCGCGCCTGCGGGAGTTCCGGCCGTTTCCTGGGCGGGTACCGTTTTCGCGTCCGCTCCCCTCGTGAGTGAAGTCCTGACCATGGCCGCGAACCTCCAATACGATACGGGCTATTCAAACCTGAATTTCGGTGTCGGTCTCGGGTTGGGAATCCCCCGCCTTCCCTTCAGCCTGCTTTTGGAGGGATCGGGAGGATTCCCCGCGGATGAAGCGCCCGTGTATTTCTGGAGCGCGGGCTTCCTGGTGAAGACCGCGGGGCATCAATTCATACTTTACGGCGGGAACGGGAACGACCTCAGAATGAGGACCCTTGCGGGAGCCGGTTTTGGCGCGAAGGACGAATTGACGTTCGGTTTCGTAATCAGAAGGAAACTCGACGTTTATTTCGATTGAAGCCCTGGTCCTGAAAAGGAGAAGCGTATGAAAGCGTTCGCAAAGTTGATTCTGTTGATAGCCGCGGTCGGCATGCTCGCAGCCTGCCGGATCGATTCCAGTCCCGATCCCGACCCGGTAGCCGGGGACGAGGTCACCATACGCGACAACAGTTTTTCGCCCGGCGCGATAACGGCGACTACCGGAACCATCGTGACCTGGACCCATTCCGGGTTTTCAACGCACAACGTGACGAGCGATTCGGGAAGCCCCTCCTTTTCAAGCGGAAATCTGGGCAACGGCGATACCTTCACCGTCACTTTCGCTTCGGCCGGAACATGGGATTACCATTGCACGATACATCCGGGTATGACCGGGTCGATAACCGTAAGCGATTGAGCCGCAACCGGACGAACAGCCGCAGCCGGTGGAGCCCTTCCATTGTCGCGGACTCCTGCAGCGGACGTCATGGGCTCCTTCAGGAGGTGGCCCGGGCTCCCTGCCTGCCGCTTCCCCGGGGCAGGGCGACGCTGAAAACGCTGCCCTCGCCGAGGCGGCTCCGAACCGCCACCGAACCTCCGCCCTGTTCGGCGAGTTCCTTGACCAGGAGCAGGCCGAACCCCGTCCCCCGCTCGTCGCGGAGACCGCGTCTGGAAAAACGTTTCTCGATTTGGAAAAGCATTTTGAGGTCGTCGTCGTGGATACCGATTCCGGTATCGGCGACTTCCAAAGAAATGAAGTCCTCCTCTTCGTCCTGATCCTTGACCGCGACCGCGACCTTCCCCCCGCCGGGTGTGAACTTGATTCCGTTCCCGATCAGGTTTCTCATGATGGTGTTCACCCGCATGGGATCGGCGTGGATCATCGTGCCCTTGGGAATCTCGTTGGCCAGCGCGACTCCCGCGTCCGAGGCGCTGCCCAAATGGAGCCCGATGGCTTCCGCCGCGACTTCGCGCAGATCGATGGTTTCGGGTTTGTCGTCTATCTTCCGGTCATGATAGCCCGCCCAATCGAGCAAGTCCGTCACGAGATCCAGGGCATGCCGGGCAGTGCTCTGGATGACTTCCAGCTCGCGCCTGTCCGCGAGGGGGCCGCTTTCATCCGGATAATCCAGGAGATTCCGGGAGAGATTCGCGATCCCGCTGATGGGATTGCGCAAGTCGTGGGCAAGTATGGATATGAATGCGTCTTTGGCGGCATTCGACCTTTTGAGCTGGGCTTCGCTCGCGGACAGGTTCGCGAAAATGAGTTCCGCAGGGTCTTCCAGTCCCCGGCGTACAATGGCCTCATAAAAATAGTAAAAGGAGGCGACTTTGATGAAATGCCCGAAGAGGTTCATCGCATCGTCGACCTGCACGTAACCGGCGAACATGACTTCCGAGACTGCCGTGAGGAGTATGGACGCTTCGGTCAGGCCGAAAACCGGAGAACGCATCGCGCCGCGGGAACGGAAAGCGAAGTAAGATGCGAGCAGGAGTACGCAGATGATCGCCGTTTCCCCTATGACCTTGAACGGGGTCTGGCCCTGGCCTTCGACAAAACACGGAGGGAAGATCCGGAATACGAAAATCGACGCGAGACCGCCGACCGTAAAAATTGTGAAAGCCAAAAAAACCGCCGGTCTAGGCACAGGTGACGGTTTTCCGTAAAAGGCGGAAAAGATCAGCAGGGAGACCGCTTCAAGGCTGCGGGCAATCAACCACGCCTGACCCGCCGGATAGTCGTAGCCGACGAAGATCGGCATGCCGGAAAACGAGAGCGTGTGGAATATATCGATGACCGCGACATGCGCGTACGCGATCCCCAAGAAGACAATCCATTCGTTTTGGGAGTGCCTGCGCGTATTCCATGCGATTATGAACGCGGCCGCGGCGATCATGCTGCTCGCGAATTCGGCGAAGGTATGGAAAAGAAGATAACTGTACCTGCTGAAAAGGTAGAGGATGAAGAAGGTTGGCAGCAGAACGGTCAAGGAACGCCGGATCGATCCGCCCTGTCCATCGATCGTCATCTCCGACACCTCCGATAACCGAATGAAGCCTTTTCCGACCTGTCATCCTGCGCGCACGATCGGGAGGTAGTCAGTATCCTTCGCAAATTCCGCGATGTCAATTATTCAGCTTTTTTTCTTCCTTGATGCGTAGACCCGATGGGCGACTCAATCCTCCTTGAATTGTTCAACGAGCCTGGCAATCGATTCTTTCGCGTCTCCGAAAAGCATCCGCGTATTCTCCTTATAGAATAACGGATTTTCTATACCTGCGAAGCCGCTCCGCATCGAGCGTTTGAGGACGAAGACAGACCGGGCGCGGTCGACTTCGATGATGGGCATTCCGTAGATGAGGCTGTTCTTATCGTCGCGGGCGGCCGGGTTCACGACGTCGTTCGCGCCGATGACCAGGCAGACGTCGATCGTTTCCATGGTCGGATTCACGGCGTGCGGCTCCACCAGCAGATCGTAATCGACGTTCGCCTCCGCGAGCAGGACGTTCATGTGCCCCGGCATGCGCCCCGCGACCGGATGGATCGCGAAGCGTACTTCGGCGCCGTTTTCGATCAGGAGATTAGCGAGCTCGCGAACGGCGTGTTGCGCCTGCGCCACCGCCATGCCGTAGCCGGGGACGAAAAGTACGTTGCGGGCCGCTTCCAGGACGTAGTAGGCGTCGTCGGCGCTGATGGGTTTCGCTTCGCCGTGTTCGCCGGCTTCGGCGCTTCCGTTTCCCGCGGATCCCGCTCCGAATCCGCTGAACAGAACGTTGAACAGGCTTCGGTTCATCGCTTTGCACATGATGCCGGTAAGGATGAGCCCGCTGGCGCCGACCAGCGCGCCGGCGACTATCAGGACGGTATTGGAGATGATGAAGCCCGCCGCGCACGCGGCCAATCCGGAATAGCTATTGAGCAGCGATATGACGACCGGCATGTCGCCGCCGCCGATCGGCACCACGGCGAGCACGCCGAGAACCAGACTGAGGCCGATCGCCGTCCAAAGGGCCCAAGTGGAGGCGCCGTCGGGGCCGATGCCGGTGACCATCATCACCCCCGCGGCCAACGCGATCAGCATGAGCGCCGCGTTCAAAGCGCCTTGCCCCGGGAAAAGCCAAGGTTTGGAGCTAAGCTTTTCGGAAAGCTTGCCGTACGCCAGCATGCTGCCGGTGAAGGTTACGCCGCCTATGAGGACTGCCAAGAATATCGGTATGAGCGTTCCCCAACCCGCGCCCCCGATACGGCGGAATTCCGCCCAACCCACCAGGAGGCTGGCGATGCCTCCGAACCCGTTGAGCAGGGCCACCATCTCCGGCATGGCCGTCATGGCGACCCGATAAGCTGTCACGGCCCCGATCACGGTGCCTGTGACGAGGCCGATGACGATCCATTGATAGCCGAGACCGCTTTTCAGCAGGGTGGTGACCACCGCCATCAACATTCCCACCGCCGAGACCAAATTGCCCTTCCTCGCCGTCGTCGGGGAGCTGAGCATCTTGATGCCGATCACGAAAAGGATGCTTGCGAATATGTACGCCAGGTTAATGTAGATGCCGTTCACTTTTTATTCTCCCCGCCTTTGCGTTTGAACATCCCCAGCATCCTGTCGGTGACCAGGTAACCCCCGACTACGTTTATCGTCGCGAAAGCCACGGCTGCCGTCCCCAGCGCCAGCGTCATGGCGTCGCTCCCTTCGCCCGCGGCTATGAGCGCCCCGACCAATGTGATGCCGGAGATCGCGTTGGATCCCGACATCAAAGGCGTATGCAAGGTTGAAGGAACCTTCGAGATAAGTTCGAAACCGAGGAAAATCGACAGGACCAGAATGAACAACAGGGAAATGGAATCCGCTTGCATGGCTTTTCCTTTGGCCTCAGCGCAACGCGCGCAGCCTTTCGTTAACCATCTCGCCGCCGTGGGTCACCAGGCACCCCTTCAGGATGGCGTCATCGATCTTGAGCTCCATTGCCCCTTTCCCGGTATTCCAAAAATGTTCCACGAGGTTCGCCAGGTTGTTGGCGTACATCTGGCTCGCATGGTCTGGCACCCGCCCGGCCAAGTTGGTATAACCGAGGACGCTCACCCCGCCGATTTCGACGGCTTCGTCCGGCACGGAACCTTCGACGTTTCCGCCGGTTTCGACGGCCATGTCGACGATGACGCTTCCGGGTTTCATGCGTTCTATCGTGGAACGGTCGATGAGCCGGGGCGCGCGGCAGCCGAAAATCTGGGCGGTAGTGATCACGACGTCGCTCGCGGCGCACGCCTTCGCTTGTCCCTCTTTTTGTTTGGACAATTGTTCGGCGCTCAGCTCCTTGGCGTAGCCGTCAAGCGTCTGGCCGACGTCGCCGATATCGATCTTAAGGAAGCGGGCTCCGAGCGATTCCACCTCCGTCGAGGAGGAGGGACGGACGTCGAAAGCGGTGACCCGCGCCCCGAGACGTTTGGCGGTGGCGATGGCCTGCAAGCCGGCCACCCCCGCCCCGATAACGAATACGTTCGCCGGAGTGATGGTTCCCGCGGGCGTCATCATCATGGGGAATACCCGGGGCAGCCGTTGCGCGGCCACGATCACTGCGACGTAGCCGGCGAGGCTCGCCTGGGAGCTGAGCGCGTCCATTTTCTGCGCGAGCGTGGACCGCGGGATCATCTCGATGCTCACCGCGCTCACCCCCGCGGCCGCCAGTTTCACGGTCAGCGCACTTTGGCTGAAGGGGTCCAGGTAGCTGATATGGATGCAACCGGACTTAAGCCATGCCGCTTCGACCTCGGGCGGCTGGCGGACGCGGAGCACCAAGTCGGCTTCACGTAGCATCTCTTCGCGCCCGGACGCCACGCGCGCTCCCGATTTTTCGTATTCCGCGTCGGTAACGTGCATGTATCGGCCCAAGCCCCGTTCCACGGCGACCTCCGCCCCCATCTTCACGAGCTTCGCGGCGCTTTCAGGCGTCATCGCCACGCGAGTTTCGCCTGGATGGACTTCCGCGGGTACAGCTATTTTCATCGGTCCGCTCCTTCTCGCTGCCATTACCCTCAGGCTTTTTTTCCCTGCGCCGCCACCGCTGCGGTCGCAGCCTTGATCGTTTCCTCGTCACCCAGATAGTAATGCCGGATCGCCTTCAAGTCATCGTCCAGCTCGTACACCAAGGGGATGCCGGTCGGTATGTTCAGTTCGACTATTTCGGCTTCCCCTATATTGTCCAGGTATTTCACCAGTGCGCGCAGGCTGTTCCCGTGCGCCGCGACGATCACTTTTTTGCCGCTCTTCATCGCCGGAGCTATGTCGCTGTCCCAGAAAGGCACCGCGCGGGCAACGGTATCCTTCAGGCATTCGGTGAGAGGAATATCCGTCTCTTCCAGATCGGCGTAGCGGGGATCTTTTCCCGAATAGCGCGGATCATCCTTGGTCATGGGTGGCGGGGCGATGTCGTAGGCGCGCCGCCAAATCTTGACCTGGTCCTCGCCGTGCTTCTCGGCCGTCTCGGCTTTATTGAGCCCCTGCAGCGCGCCGTAATGGCGTTCATTCAGCCGCCAGCTCTTGACGACCGGAATCCAGAGGAGGTCCATGCCGGAAAGGATGATATTCAAGGTCCTCACCGCGCGGGTAAGGACCGAACAAAAAGCGAAATCGAAGGTATAACCTTCTTTCAGCAGCACGGCTCCGGCGGCCTCCGCTTCCTGCTCGCCTTTGGGCGAGAGATCGACATCGGTCCATCCGGTGAATCGATTTTCCTTATTCCATTCGCTTTCGCCGTGCCGAACGAGTACGAGTATGTGCATGCAACGCCTCCCGATATGCACTGATCGAGCGCTCTCAGTTTGTGGCCGGCTCCGTGCCTCCACCATACCGTACAGCGTCGCCCGGGTCCGTTCCGAGGGAGTTAATGCTCTCTTTCAGCTTCCGGGCCTTTTCTCGCTCCCTCTTTTCCCCGATTTCCCGAGCCCCCGGGACCGTACTTCCGTCCAGTCCAGTAGCAACCGCTTCGGCATGCTTCCAATATAGATATATTCGAAGCCACTTCCAATCGAATCAAAGGGAGCTCGCGCTCCTGATGATGGAGCTGCGGTGCTGTTGGCCCTGCTGCATGGTCAAAACCATCACCCGGTGTTCCGCCTCAAATCCATGGCGACCGGCAGACCACATGGACGTCCATATCGTGCACCCGGGACAATACAAGGAATTAATCGCGAGCGAATATTCGGACAGCGATCGACGATAGGAGCCATCTATGGACAAGTGGAAAATCGCCGTCATCAGTTGCAGCGCGATTTCCAAGAACCACGGCGCCGCCGTCGTCGGAAGTCCTGACAACGAACTCGCCTATTGCATAGACACCAAGCCGGAAAGGGCGAAAGCGTTCTCCGTACCATTCGGAGGATTCCCGCTCGCCGACACCGCGACCTCTCCGGCAGACCCGGCGTCGACGTCGTGCATATCTGCACGCCGCACCTTTCCCATCCGTCGATAGCGAACGAGATGCTGATCGGCGGAAAGCACGTGTTCTACGAGAAACCGCTCGCTATCGTTCCCGACGATGCCCTGGCGATAATCGAGACCGCACGCAGGCACGACCGGTACTTGGGCGTCTGCTTCCAGAACCGTATGAATCCCGCGGCCCGCATCGAGGCGAAGCGGCTGCTGGACTCCAAGAAATACGGCGAGATCCGGAGCGCAATGGGCTTGGTGGCTTGGGACCGGCACGGAACGTACTATACCGGGTCGGACTGGCGCGGACGATACGCCACCGAAGGCGGCGGGTGCATAATAAATTAGTCGATACACACTATCGATCTGCTCGATTACCTCTGCGGCGGGGTCGACGGGGTCACCGCCATCGCGACGCGTCTCCGGGACACGGATGATCACGAGGTCGATGACAGCTACATGGCCAATTTCAGACTGCGCAACTGGGCGCAGGCGGTCGGGTACTTCACGAATTGCTATCCGCTGGGCACGCAGGCTACCGTGGAAACACACTGCGAGCGGGCCAAACTGACGGTCTCCCAGAAAGGGCTACGCATAGAATCGGAGGTGGAGAATTCCTTCATCCCCGGCGAAGCAGCGACGGGCGATAAATCGGAATGGGGGCTATACTATGGAAAACTGATCGCCGAGTTCTACCGGTGCGTTCGGTCCGGGTGGCCGTTCCTCGCGGATGGTCCTTCCGGTCTTGCGGGCCGTCAAAATCGTGGACGCCATCAAGAGATCGAACGGACGACCGGTATCCATCGATTGAGGTTCGGCGACCCCGTCCGGTTTTTCGGACGGGGCGGGGAGCTAGGACTTCAGCGGGAAGTATATGTTAGTCTCCAGCTTGTCCGGAGGGGTGTCTTCCGGGGAGTTGAGGTACTCCTCGTACATGAAGGCCTCCGTCTTCAACCCCTGCTGCCCGACGAAGGCCATGAGCTTGTTGTAGGTGGCCTCTATGGTCCCGTAGGAACCGACGTGCTTGGCCGTCGCCAACTTCCCTCCTGGGAGCGTGCCGGCTTTGACCCTGCCTTCTTCCGGAGCGGCCTTGGCCACGGGGAAACCTATCTCCACGTCGAGGTCGTTCATGTCCATATTGTAGTACATCGCGAAGGGAGCGCCCGCGAACGGGATCCCCATCTTGGCCATATAGCCTGCTATCTCAGCGTAGATAGGGCCCATTCTGGTCGGCAATTCCTTAGCGGGCGTCCGAAAACGTACCGCCAGCGTTTTCCGTTCCTTCAGCTCGACGATTTCCATATCGTCCTCCTTGTCGTAAGATGCCCCCATCATGGCATGGGTATTACGACAACTGTCTGTCATGGTTATCCGCGCTATTCGTACAACTTCCGTATTTTTATCGAAGAGTCCCTGATGATATTCCTGAGGCGAGCCGGTTCCAGCACTTCGACGAAGTGGCCGAAGCTGAGGATGTAGCCGTACAGCCATCCGTCCTCCGGCATGCGCGCACTGACGACCAACTCGTCGCCATGGCGCTCGATATCCTCTTCATTATAGAATTCTTCGACGAGGGGCGCCATCTCGGCGGAGAAACGCAGGCGCATTTCAAGCAAGGCGCCGGTCAGCGCCGGATCATAATCGCGGGAGAAGTCGTCAAAACCGAGCTCCCTGCGGCGGAATCCCTCTTCAATGACTTCCGGCTTCTGAATCCTCGATATCCTGAACAAGCGGTAATCGCCGCGGAGCCTGCAGTAGGCGTACAAGTACCAAGCCCGCCACTTGAAGACGACCGTCATCGGCTCGACCACGCGGGTCGCCCGCTCCAGCTTATTGCTCGTGTAAGTGAAGCGCAGGAGGCGGCCGCCTTCCACGGCCGCCTGCACGACGCGGAATACCTCCCGCTGGGCCGGCCCCCCGCCCAACATGCTGAAATCGACGTAGAGCTTCTCTTGCCGCGCCCTGAACGGATCGGTCGGGGAGGGCGGCACGAGCCCTTTCATCTTCTCCAGCGTACCGCCGATCCTGCGGTCATCGATCGTGGAGGATATGCCGGAGAGCGCGGTGATGATGTAGAAAAGGTCGTCGGTCGTCATGAGCCGGCGGTCCATCTTGTACGTTTCCATGATCCCGTAACCGCCGCTCGGACCCTGCACGCTGACGATGGGGATGCCCGCCAAGTCGATGGTGTCCATATCCCGCTGAATGGTCCGGATCGATACCCCGAAGCGATCTGACAACGCCTTGGCGCTCACGAGCTCCCTGTTCAGCAGATAGACGATTATGGAAAGCAAGCGGTCGATTTTCATGTCGCGTGCCCCGAGTATAACATCGGAGCCGCCCGTGCGGCGACATTACCGGCATTCGATCGGCCCGGCAAGGGACCGGGGCAAGGACGCCCTGCCCTGGAAAGCGTCATTTGCGGGCTACTTGAGCGCTTTCGATGGCGACGCGTCCGATTGCCAGAATTGAAGGAAACTGACGGGCCGAAGCGGAATTTTACTTGACGCCTTCGCTTTTCCGGAGGAGACTATGATAGTTAGAATTCTTACTATCTATGAAAAGGGAAATCGGCATGGCAGACGGTCGCGCCAAGGATTTTTCGGACGCCTTCGCCTCATTCATGAAGCAGTACTTCCTCTTCATCAATCCCATCCTCCATCGCGGCAGCTATCGCGGCCGCCGCTTCACCGAGAACGAGATCATCGTGCTCCTTGCCGTTTCCGTGCAGGGATCGATGACGCCTGGGGAGATCACCGCGGTCTTCAATCTGCAGAAGGGCAGCCTAACGACCGTCGTCCGGGGGCTGGTCGATGAAGGCTATATCGCCAGGGAAGCCGTCCCGCGCGACGCGCGGAGCTACCGGATACGGCTGACCGACATCGGAGAGGCGATCGTCGACCTGATCGCCCGCCGCCGGGAGGAAGAATTCGATAAATTGTTCGACCGCATGCCGCGCGGGGACTTGGAAGCCGCGACGGCCGGCATCGAGGCATTGACGGGTTACCTGCGGACCCGGGAGCCGGAATTATGATCGGTATATTTTTGAAGAAGCCTGCCTCGCATTGCGTGAAGCCGAACTGCGCCGCCGATCCTGCGGAAAAACGCGAATACGACCAATTCGGGCCGTGGATGCTTGAAATCGGATCGGAGGAGGAAATGCCGCCCTGCTTCCGATCCTGGTATCCCGAGCTGCGGACTGCGACCTTCCTGTTCAAGATCCCGGTGCACGAGGAAAGGCGCGACCTCATGCCGGGCATGCCTATGTACCGGGCCGTTCTTGCTGCGGACGAGGACGGCGTCACCCTACTGGAGCGTTCGGGATCGGAGATCGGGAAGCGGCGCATCGGACTCGGCAGCGTGGTCGCGCTACGGCATGAAGAGATACTGCTGAATGGCGAGCTGATCCTTTACCTGCGGGGCGGCGAAACCCGCGTCGTGGCCTACAACACGGTATCGGGCGGCCTCGTCCAGCCGCTCGTCGATTTCCTTCGCGCGCGGTTTCCTCCCGCCGTGAACGGATTCTTGCCGGAGGCTACCGCGGTCGTCGACAAATTCCCTTTTGGATACGCAATAGCCGACCTGGTTGCCCGCGACGGAAGGTTCCGGCCCATCCACTGCGAAGCGGAGGATCGGCGTCGACGCCTCTTTCGTCGCCGGGCGGGACGGTTGGGCAACGCGATCCTGGACAATGGCGAAGAACTTGCGGTCGTAACGCGCGGTAAGGACGAGCGGCTCCGCGGTCATGAAGCGGTCTACGGTATTTCCTGGCTTTTCCTTCCCTTCGCCGAGTTGCGCGGCTATAAGGTCGTTGAACCGAATATACGCCGGCTGGGAGAGCCGGTAGTCCTCTCCCTAAGGGCTGATGGGCACGAATTCGACCTTGACTTGGAATGCGACGCGTCCGTGCTGATCACCGAACTGGACCGGACTGCGGTTCGGTCCTGTTAGTCCGCTACGGTTCATCGCCAAGCGAAGGCCCGCCTTTCTCGATGTCGCCTTGAAGGACAAAATTCTTGCCCTTCAGGCAGTTTCATCATGATCCACAGACCGCCCAAGCGCTTTCCGTGGTTGGGGCAGAGGACGTGGCATCCTGAGCGCTCTTGAAAAAGCCTTGCCCAGACCGATTCCGGCGCGGAACATCAGGAAGGAGTTGAGGGGCCTAAAACTCGATAAATTGCTGCGAAGATCTGCGTGGCTATCCCCTGATTCCTGAATGCAGGAATCGGGCATTGATGCCGGATAAACGCGGCCTCCCGGTTCATTATCAACGTGACTGGCATCATGAGTCCTATTGCGGCCCAATTCTCATGGTTGGCGGCGAAACGAGCATGAGTCGTATCTGCGTGCGCATGAGCAAGCCGTATCCTCACAGATCTCTGTCCTCCCGGGACGGGATGGCGATCCGGCGTCGCATCCTCCTCGCCCTGTCATGCGCGGAGAGTGAGAGCTTTGAAATGCATATGCCCAAAGGGCTTGCGGGAAATTGGAGGCCCGGCAGCGGCACCGGAATCATAAGTCCCGATTGGCCCCGGCCGCCCGTATTCTCCTGAGTGTCGACGTCAAGTCCTGAATTGCCGCATGGTGTCGCTGAGATCGGTGGTGACGTCGCCCAGCTCGTTCGTGCGGTCTTTCAGATCGTTAATCGCGTAGTTGATCTCTTCCGTCGCGTTCTTGATCTCGGTCATGCCGTTCGACACCTCGGCGGACATGTTCACGACCGTATCTACGGCCGCGATAGCGTTCCTCCGCGCGCGGTCTATTTCTTGCGCCTCGGACTCCACCGATCGGGCTCCTTCCTTCAACTTCGCGGCTGCGTCGGCTATTACCTTGCCCGTCCTCTCGAATTCGCCGATCGCCGCGTTCATCTTTTCCAGATGACCGACGAGCCCGGTTATGCGGTTGTCGATTTCCCGGAAAGCGGTGTCCGTCTCCCTCGTGGAATCGGCGGCCGCGACGATGATACCGATGATCTCCTGAATCGTTCCGGCGATGCTTTTGGACTGTTCGGCGGAATTCTCGGCAAGTTTGCGGATTTCGTCGGCCACAACGGAAAAGCCTTTCCCGGCGGCGCCGGCGTGTGCTGCCTCGATCGCGGCATTCATAGCGAGCAGATTCGTCTGGGAAGCTATGCCATCGATGATCCCGATGAACTCCGCGATCGTATCGACCTTGGACCGGATGGTCTCCACCGCCGTACCGGTCTCGGAGAGCTTCGCCCCGCCGGCGAGCGCGGAACCGCGCAGCATCTTGAGGCTTTCCGTGCTCTCCTTCGAATTTGCCCTGACGACCTGCCCGGCGAGTTCCATTTCGTCCGCGGCACGCGCAGTATCGTCCACGGTGACGTGTTCAAGTTCAATCGCCGAGCGGAGAGCGGATAGGCTCGCATCAAGCTCTTTGAGCCTAGAACCGGTCAAGGCGGCTTCCGCGTCGAGCGACGCTATCCGCTCTCCGATGGCCTTGATATTCGCGGTTATCTGCATGATTGAAGCCGCCGTTTCCGTAGCGTTTGAACCAACCGCCAGTTGAATTTGACGAACGGCTTCCGTGTTGATCTTGGCGTGTTCGACGATGCTCCTCAGCTTGCCGATGAATAGATTCAACGAGTCGGCTAATGCTCCGAGTTCGTCGTTCCCCGCCTTCTGAAGCGACTTCGTAAGATCCGCGTCGCCCGATCCCAATTCGCGGACTCTGGAAACGACCTGATTCAGTGGCCTATCGATGGTCTTGATCACGCTGAAAAGGGTGGCGAGACCGATGGCGGCCGCAAAGACCGCCATCTCCAGGATCATGGTGATTACGGATCTTCGGAATTCCTCATCCAGCTCCCTTCGAGAAATGAAGACTTCAACATCCGCGAGATCATTGTCCTGGAATTTGATCTTGACCTTTCGGTCGGGCGGACGACTAAGCGATTGGGGAAGGACAGAATCTTCAATTATTCTTGCTTCACCGTCTTCATTTACCGCTACCTTGATCCCCGCCTTTTCCCGAACCACGAGCGCATGGACCGAAGGCGACGACGCTTCCGCCGTAAGGCTGGCATTCAAAGCGGATTCCTCGTAGTTCCAAAGGGGGGCGACCAAGTTGAGCTCCAGCCGCGCCGCCAACCGGTCTGCTTCCGCGGCAAGCTTCTTCTCCCCGGCTGCTCGGGATTCGCTCAGGATGAAAAATCCGACTGCCGCTACGGCTATGATCAATACGATTAGTTGGAATACCAGCAACCGGGTCCTGATACGCAAGACTGACACCTCCGAAACCATTAAGCTGCCTTTCGCGGCATATTTGACAATCGGCGGCGGATAATAGAAAGTGTATAGGGAATGGATCTCGTTTGTGAAGAGGAGGGGAATATGAAAAGAATATGCCTCATGCCGCTTCTCCTTGCGATGCTTGGAGTCGGGGTCTTGCCCGCCCAGGAACTTGTCCAATTCGACCAAGCGAATCCGCCGTTCATGTACGCAAAGGGCGAAGTTGCGGCCGGCTTGTATCCGGCGCTTTTCAAGGAAGCTTTTTCCCGCATGGGCGTACGGACGGAATTGACGGCCGTTCCCTGGAAACGGGCGCTCGACGATACCGACGCCGGAAGAGCCGGTACCGGCGGCATCTACCAGAATAGCGAACGCCTGAAGAAATATGATTTTTCGGAACCCTTCTATGAAGAACGTCTGGCTATCTTCGTGCCTACGGGGAAGGAGTTCGGATTTGATAAAATGGAAGATCTCTACGGAAAGTCTTTCAATGTCCTCAGCGGCTGGAGCTACGGCGATGATTTCGACGCCGCGGTGAAGGCGGGCAAGATCACTTCCGATAGCGGCGCAACAAACGATAAAAGCAATTTCCTGAAAATGATGGACGGCCGGAACAACGGGGTGATATCCATCGTAGAAAGCGGAGAAGCCGCGATAAAGGCCCTCAAGCTGGAGGGGAAGGTGAAGATGCTGCCGAAATTTCTGGTCATCAATAAAGTATACTTGGCGTTCGGAAAAACCGCACGCAAGGAGCAGATTCTCGCGGCCTTCAACAAGGCGATGTACGACATGAAGCGGGACGGCACGTTCAACAAGATCGTGGAGGAATCCTTCTCCGGCAATTGAAAGCCTGCGTACTTGCCAATCCTTTGCGGCCGAACTTTTCCCTGGCGTAGACGCGAAGAAGTAGTCCCCGCCAGCTGGCTTGATGTACGTGATGTATGTCGCCCGAGATATGGATACTACTTGTGGTACCATACCGGTAAGCTCGTCTGTTTTCCCTGATACGGATCCCTCAATCCTGTTTGTTCATGATGCGACGGATCAACGCCAAGATCGGCGAGTTTTCGGCCTACCTTTCATTACCGTCGGACGGAATGCGTCCCAGTACCTTAAGAATCGCCCAGAAGTTCGCCAAATTACGTTCACCAGTTGTCTGCTCCTGTTTGGAGTAATAGGCGATTGGCTGATTCCCGGGATTTCGCATCGCTTTGCGACCGAATGCTTTTCATGATCAGCCTCGATTTCCATCGGCTCGCTCCCGTATGGTCGCTTGTGCTTTTTTTTGAAGGCTTAATCGATCTGCAGGCAACAGCGATAGACCCGATGGGATTTCAGTCGCCAATCCCGTTCGAGTTGATTCCTTCGACCATCAGGATGGGGAAGGTTTCGATTGGTACGCCGACGACGTCGGAGCAATCCAGCCGACCTTCATGGCGCTCCGGACGTCCGTGGACCTCACCGGATCGCCGGCCTCTCCATTTCCTGAAGAGAACCAGGTTTCCCGCTCCTTGGGCGTATCCTCGTCGACGGGTGGCAGCCGCGACAAGCCCGACATTGTAAGTCTTGCGCCGCGTTTCCCTCTACTACCCGCACCGCTTCTTCCGAGGGCGACCGCCGACTTGAAGCGGATACAGCGGCAAACGCGTCCATCGTCTCCGCTGTCTTCAAAGAAAATGGATGTCGCGCCCGGAGTATGGCCGGGCTCTATATAGGTGGTGGCTTTCGAATACTCCGCGATGGGCCTGACCAAGCCCCAGCGGTCGTGGTGCGCGTAGCTGAGGAGCATGAATTGGGGGTCGCAAGGATGGAGCCCGAGTTCCCGGTCGTGTTACGAAGCCCGGGCTCGCAGCGGCCAGTAAAAGTGCAGCCGGGACGGGGAATGGGGAGGTTTCTGCCTGCCCTGAAGTCCGGGGCGCCCGAACCCGGGAACAGCTAGGCACGGGTAAATGCCGGCGAAGCGGTATCGGATCAAGCCCCATGCATGGCGGAACACTTGACGAAGATGCCTGAAAATATGCGGCCTGTCCGCAGATGTCGTGGAGAATGAGGGGGGGGGAATCCGAGCGCCTTTTTGGGCGCGATGGCCGATAGGGCATGACGTAGTCGGTCAAGATATGGCGAATCCGGCTCCAAACGGCGTTCCAAACGTTCCGAGCGGAGCCTCAACGGGGGCGGGGGACCAGAATTTGTACGACGTGCCGGAGCATCTGAACCGTCCGGTGTCGTCTTTCTGTCATTCTCCAAGAAAATAAACCTTTCGCATCTTAGTATCCATAGTAATATGGAGAGAATTCACAGTTTTGTTTTTTGGAGGATGGGCTATGGCACTTGTACTGATCTTGGTCATCGTTCCTATTTTCACTGTCATCGCGGCTTCTGGATTCCTCCTCGTTTCGCGAAAATTTAAGAAATCGCTTAACGAAACCGCCCTGGCCATCGGTAAATTGGCTGAAGGGGATCTGGCCGCCGCACGTCCATCATCCGGCGGAAAAATGAACAAGAACGAAGAGCGTCTCGCCGACGCCGTCGTGACTCTGGTGAAGAAACTTTCGGGTGAAACGAACGAACGGAGAACGATCGGCCAAGGGCTGTATAGCGTCGGCAATGAGCTTGATCAGGAGATGTCGAAAGCCGCGACCGTCGTGAAAGGAATTTCCGCCGGGGCAAAAACCGTTAACGACCAAGTGATCGATCAGACCGCGGGAATCGAGGAGACCGCGGTAACTATCAAGCGTATTATCGAGAATCTGGACCGGCAGAATGTTTCGATCGAGTCCCAAGCAACCGCGGTCGGGCAAACAGCGGCTGCGGTAGAGCAAATGATCGCCAATTCGCAGATGATCGCGCGCAATACGACTAAAATGGACGAATCATTCGGGGATCTCCAGTCGGCTTTGAAAAACGGCAACGAGAAACTCATCGCGATGATACAACGGACTACCGAGATCTCGAAACAGTCGGATAGTCTGCAGGAGGCGAACGATGTTATCGCCTCGATCGCTGCGCAAACGAACCTCTTGGCCATGAACGCGGCGATAGAGGCGGCACACGCAGGCGATTCGGGCAGGGGGTTCTCGGTCGTTTCTCAAGAAATACGAAAATTGGCGGAATCGGCCGCCCAGCAGTCAAAGCAGATCGCTAAAACAATCAAAACCATCCGTTCCGGAATTACCGAATTGGACGGCGATTCAGCCGTAACCGACCATGCTTTCGCGACGGTCCGCGAACGGATATCCGGTCTCGCCATGCTGGAGAACCAGATCAAGAGCTCCATGGACGAGCAGGGCGAGGGTTCCCGAAACATCATGGAATCGACAGGCAGGCTACGACAGATCACCAACGATGTCCGCCAGGGATCGGAGGAAATGGTAAGCGGGAGCCGTGCGATCGAGTCTGAAATGGCGCGCCTGATTGAAGGGAATTCTCGCGTAGGCGAGACTGTCAGGGATATCATAAAAAATACCGGTCATATGGAAATAACGGTGGAGACCGTGAAAGGGATGAGCATTCGCAACAAGGAACTCTCCGATACGCTCTATGCCAACGTACGCTCGTACAAGACCGGGGAAACGATACTCCGCCTCGGATACAGCCAGTCCAAGGCCCATCCTCGGCACCTGAGCGCTGAGCGGCTCGCTCGGTGGGTGGATGAGAAAACGCACGGCGCCGTTCGGTTGGAACTATTCCCTGCCGAAATGCTCGGATCTGAAACGAAGATGGTGAAGGACACGGCGGAAGGCGCGCTCGATATGGTCATCACGCCCCTGCAGCAGGAATATGAACCAAGATTGGGAATATTCGAGCTACCCTTCCTTTTCTCATCCTACAAGCAGGTGGGGTCCTTATTGGAAAGCCCGATCGTCGAGGAAATGGCGGCGAGTCTACCCGCGAGGGGACTGAGAGCCCTCGCGTTCTGGGAAAGCGGCTTTGTGCAGATCACGAACAACGTCAGGTCGATTCGTGCCCCACAGGATATGTCCGGGCTGAGAATCAGGGCGGTGGAAAGCGAGATGACGATACGGACGCTCAAGGCTCTGGGGGTCGTTCCGGTTGCCATGCCCTTTACCAAAGTATATGAAGCCCTGGCCTCGGGCGAGATCGACGGCCAGGAGAACACCGTCTACAATATCGAAGGCGCGCGCCTGTACGAGGTCCAGAAGCATATCTCGATCCTGAATTATAAGAACGCTTTCGCGACCGTCATGATCTCCGAGCGCATCTGGAAGACTTTATCGCCCGGGCACCAGTCTTTGTTGAAGGAAGGAGCCCGGAGCTTGATGAAAGACCATATCAAGATGGTAGTTGATAACGAAGCGGCCGCCCTCGAGCGTCTGGAGAAGAATGGGATGGAAGTGTCCCGCCCATCATTGGAACCCTTCCGAGCGGCGGCTCGGCCTGTATACGATCAAGCGACCGCCCAGTTTGGAAAGGAATGGGTCGACCGCATCGTAAAGGCGGTTCATTAAGCAGTATGAAAAATGGTGTACAACCTGGATGAGGAGACCGTGAGCACGAAGCGCGGAACGGCATTGGTCTTTTCACGGTAGTTTTTGTTTCAAGGAATAGCTGTAAGGCAGGCAGCTGGCGCCGGGACCGCAGAGCGCCGTTTGCCTCCTTCAGGTACTGCGCTTCGATCCGGACGGACATTCTGCCCTCGAATCCGGTCATCGGGGTGAGAAGTGAGAGGGAGCTCTGGAAGCTGTATCGTCTCGAAAGCGATAGATGAGACTATCTTCTTATTGCGCGAATATCACAACAATGTTTTTAATATAATGCTCCATTTTTTCTTCAAGGTCATACTTGCCTTGGTGGATGCACCAATCGTATACGACTCCCCGGCTTGCAATAAAAAGAAAGTCGGTAATTTCGTCCGGAGCCGTCGTGATCGTAATCTGGTTCGCTTCTTGCCCGTCTTTGATTATTTTATTCAGGGATTCTTGCATGAATCTCTTTTTGATTGTGAAGAATCTGTTTTTTGTATTATATAACTGGGAGATGTTTTCTAGACCTCGTTTGCTATTGTAGCTTGCGTAATATTTAAAAAATATTACGATTTTATCCAATGCGTTGGCATTCGATTCGTTCAGTTTTGGTATTACGGTGTTCTCAAAATACTCATCGGCCATTTTGTAAATATCAAAGAAAATATCATCTTTTGATTTGAAGTAGTTATAAAACGTGCCTACGGAAACGCCGGCTTTTTTGCAGATTTCTTCAATCGTCGTATCGTTGTAGCCCTTTTTCTCCATAAAAGATATGGAAACGGCATAGATCTTTTTGCGAGTCTTGTCCGCCTGAATTTTCCTGGTTGTCAGCTTCTCATTGGCCATCCAGGCCTCCTATTCATATAGAAAGGCGGAAACGAACCGTCCCTATTTTTTACCAGATTAGCTCAATGTCAGATTTTTGTCTATTGCTCAATGAACCGTTTGTCACGGCCGGTCAGAAAAGTCCTCGAAAGATCAAGCGGTAAGGGGTACCGGATCATCCTTTCCCATTCAGTCGGCAAGCAGTCTTCGATCTTTTCCATGGCGCGGTTGGTCTTTTTTTGTTTTATCGCTAACGGTAGGTTCTATGTCTTTTAGCTGCTTGATTTGACGAGAGCGCAACTTCAGTAGGCATGGCCGTTTTCCCTCGTGAATTAGCACGATTATGCCTGCAATTCTGAGGGCATCGAAATATTTCTAAGGGTCGCCGACCTTTTTTGGGGAAAGTGCATTATGCTCGAAGCTAGCCCTTCATTAAGAATATTATTGACAATCACCGATTATGGATTATACTGAACACATTCAGTGAACTGCTTCATATATTGAATGCCGACGGGTATCCGCGATGCGGCGACAATGAATGTGAAGCGCACGCCGTACCGGTGTCGATTTCGATTCGCTGAGGGTTGATTTCGTCAGTTTTTCTCTGCCTTGGTACTGTGCGCTTCAGTTGAATGGATTGATCCGCTTGCGACCATCGCTCCGTGGAATGGTCGTTTCAATGCCATCGACGGAGATGCAGCCGAAAGGAATTTTCAGTTTAGGGGTGATTGTGGTAGTCAACCAACCGGAAATCAGAGAAGATAAGATGATGAGGTCTTCCAGGGAAATACGAAAACCGCCGGAAAATTTGGATGAATATGCCGAAGATAGTCTGGATGAGGTTCTCGGCATCGGTGCCGCGGATATCGCGGACTTGATTCGAAAAGGTATCGTCGGATCCTGAACGTCGCCCGAGTGCTAGATTAAGGTCGAATATTGCTAATTACCTATAGCAGCATGAGATACGGAGAAACACATGGAGAAGAGCTTTTCTGAGAAGTACTCCAACATAAGGAGCGTCATGCTCCAGGGCGGGGGAGAGAAGGGAATCCAAAGCCAACACCAAAAAGGGAAGTTGACTTGCCGCGAACGTATTGATCTTTTAGTGGACGAAGGATCATTCATCGAGGATCAAGCGTACGTGCTGGGACGGGCATCCGATTTCGGTCTGGGAGAGAAGCATTTTCTCGGTGACGGGGTTATCACCGGTTGCGGGAAGATCGATGACAGGCAGATATTCCTGTATTCCCAGGATTTTACGGTACTTGGGGGGTCACTCGGCGAAATGCAGGCCGAGCGTATCGCGGCAATACAGGAAGCTGCGCTAAAAAATGGGTGTCCTTTCGTCCAGATCAACGACTCGGGCGGAGCGAGAATCCAGGAAGGCGTATTATCACTGAACGGATACGGTAAAATATTCCGGAACAACACGCGCGCATCCGGGGTGATCCCCCAGATTTCAGTGATTCTCGGCCCGTGCGCCGGAGGCGCCGTATACTCGCCGGCGATCACCGATTTTATTTTTATGGTGGACGGAATCAGTAATATGTACATTACCGGGCCGGACGTCATAAAAGCGGTTACCGGTGAGGAAATCACGCACGAGGCGCTTGGAGGTACTGAGGTTCATTGTACAAAGAGCGGCGTCGCCCACTTCCGGTTTTCCTCTGAAAACGAGTGTATGGCTTTTCTGAAACGGTTTCTTGGATACCTTCCCCTAAACAATCGGGAACGTCCGCCCGTTGTCGAAAACGGTGATCCGCGCGACAGGGAGACGCCTGCGGTATTCACTATCATACCGGACAGCGAAAAACATGCGTACGACGTAAGGGCGATCATAGAAGAGGTGTTCGACAAAGACTCGTTCATCGAAGTTTCGAAAGACTACGCGCAGAATATCGTCGTCGGGCTTGCACGCCTCGGCGGTAGGACGGTCGGAATCTTCGCGAATCAGCCCGCGTATCTCGCCGCGGTGCTGGATATCAACGCCTCCGATAAAGCCGCACGGTTCATACGTTTCTGCGATGCCTTCAATATCCCCATAGTCGCGTTGGTGGATGTCCCCGGTTTCCTGCCGGGGGTTGCGCAGGAGCATGGGGGTATAATCCGGCACGGCGCGAAACTTTTATACGCGATCGCCGAGGCGACGGTCCCGAAAGTATCCCTCATATTACGGAAGTCATATGGAGGCGCATTCATTTCCATGAGTTCGAAGGCGCTTGGGTACGATCGGGTTATCTGTTATCCGAATACTCAAATCGCCGTAATGGGAGCCGATGGTGCGGCGAAAGTTATTTGCAGAAAAGAAATTTCCGAATCCGAGGATCCGAAAGGAAAAGAAATTGAAAAGATTCGCGAATTAAGAGAGAGTTTCATGAATCCGTATGTCGCGGCCGGGTATGGGTTCGTCGACGATGTGATATCACCGGAGAGGACGCGGATTGAACTTATACGGTCGTTGGAAATGCACTACCGGAAGAAGGAAAACTGTCCAGAAAAGAAGCACGGAAATATTCCGCTATAATCTTGAAGGAAGTGATCATGAGCTGTTTGTTTTGGGATACGCTATGTTAGCTGTGAGTCTTCTGGCGTCGTTTTTTCTCGTCCTTATCGGCATGAGGATAACTGAAGATTATAAATCATATAAACGATCGGAGCGAATAACTGATAATCCGGTTATAAAAAAGCCGCCTGACCCCTGGCGACCGCGCGAGTCGGAAGCTCTGGATCCCTGGCTTGCTTCAGGATGGCACGTATCAATTGCTGATGAAAAGGCAGGACGGGCCCCATATGGGCTTCGTGCAGCGTATTGATAAGACACCTCCGATTTGGTCGGGGAATATAGATCCGCTTTTTGTCGCTTGTCCTAAATGTGTTCTTGACTATACCGAAAAACTTGCTTACCCAAGGTCATAATCAGCGGAATATTCCTCGTCATCCATCATTCATTGCATTATATCCAGAATATTTAAACCTGTTTGATATGAAGAAATGAATGCCGTATGAAGGAAACTTAATATGGTAGACCGCTAGAAACCAGGTTTTCAGTGGTCTACCATATTCAATGGAACTTATTTATTGAGTCCGGACTTGTCCCTAATCCATAACACCTTCGAAAAGTATCTTATCGTCGGGAATGTTTTCCTTGATTGGCAATGAGACCCAAGTCGTATTGATCATGTGCTTCCAGGAAATATTTTCGGTTGTAATATTTCCGCCCCAGGAACCGCAGCCTAAGGTCATGGTGAAGGGCATGCCGTTTTCCCAGTTCCCGGTGTTGCCGTAGCACTGAGGCTGCCGAATCATGATTCGGCTTACTTTCGTGCGCAAGCCGATCTCAACGATATGCTTCCGATCCGTTGAGTAAAGACCGCATGAATGACCCATTCCTTGATATCCGGTTATTTCATTCACTGTTTGGATGGCGGCATCAAAATTCGAAACCCTGTAGACAGCAAGGACAACGCACATCTTCTCTCCGGAGAAGGGCGCGTCCGGGCCGACCCCCGTCTCGGGTACCATGAAGAATAATCGGTCCTTCGGGAGATCGATTCCCGCCAATTCGGCGATTCTTTCGGGGGATTGGGCCGTCGTTTCTCTGCTCAAGTGGCCGTCAGGCCAAAGGGTCGCTTGCAGCTTCTTCTTTTCATCTTGATTTACGATATAGCCGCCTTCCTTTTGGAGAGCCGCCATCAAGGAGTCGTAGACTTTATCTACGACAACGATCGAATTGTCGGATGAGCAACTGGTGGCGAAATCGAACGTTTTGCTTAATTTTATCTTCTTCGCGGCGTCAGCAATATCGGCTGTCTCGTCAACGACAATAACGGCATTACCGGCTCCGACACCGTAAGCGGGTGTTCCTGAGCTGTAGGCGACTTTTACGAGAGGGGCACCGCCCGTCGCGACGATAAGGTCGCACTGTTTCATTAATTCGCCCGAATCCTCCATGCTCGGTTCTTCCAAGCCGATGAGCAAATCTTCAGGAGCTCCATACTTCTTCAATGTCGCGCGGAGGATATTCACGATAAATGTATTGGTCTTCTTGGTTCTCGGATGCGGCGCCATTATTATTGCGTTGCGACCCTTGATCGCGGAAATCGCCATGAAGACGGGAGTTGCTTCCGGATTCGTACAGGGAATCAACGCGCCGACCACGCCGATCGGTTTCGCGATTTTAATCAATCCCTTTCCCTCGTCTTCTTCGATTATTCCTACGGACTTCTTGCCAGTCATATCCCGCAAGGCGCCCCTGAGCTTTTTTTGCAGCTTTGTGTACTTTCCTTGATAATTACCCAGTTTGGATTCGTCTACCGCAATTTGCGCCACTTTTTCAATTATTCCGGGCTTCACGATGTCCCAAACGAGCGCTTTGGTTAGGGTATCAACTTGATCCTGACTCCAATACTCAATTTTTTCTTGAGCATCGCGGGCTCTGGCCATCAATGCGGCAATCTTTTCCTTGGCTTCCATAATTTCCTCTCAAAAAAGATGTATTCAACCCGATCAAAGCGGGTCGAGTAAAGAGTTAACCACAATTCATCGCTCCACAGCTACCGCTTCGCTGCATGGTAAGTGGGACGGTCATGAAAATATTAGTGAGCGCGTTCACTGAATAGTAACAGGGAATATATAAACGTGCAAGTTAAAAACGTACATTAGTAGAAGAATATCGGTGATGCAATAATGGAAAAGGATGGGTTCATTCACATGCTCGCTTAAGCTTTATGGCACGGTTCGGATCCTGATTGGCCGTTTTGGCACATGCTGAGAAAATGTGTTTGTTTAATACGCCTAAAAAAGAAACAGATGAGCAGGAAAGTTGAAAAAAACAGTAATTGGAAAGTAATTATACGTAGGTTAAGGAAATAATATTATGTTATCAACAGAAAATTATTTGTTGTGGACGATGCCGCGGAGAGAACGCAAGGCACGATAGTCCGAGGCGATATGTTCGGCTTGATCAAATCCGGAAAATTGGTTTGATCGATGAGTTATTTCGGTGCAATAGGAGAACTTTAGCATCGTTCCTTATGTTTTGATTGACAACTGAGGAATTATGAAATAACCTGAATAGGTTCAGTGAATCAATATTTGCAGTTTTAACGTGGTTGATTGGAATTGCGCGGTAAAATCGGAAACTTGGAGGGTAAGTTATGGATGGTCTGAAAGAGCGGTTGAACGCCATCGTCGGTCGAGAGAATGTTTTCGACGATGAGAAGTCCCTCGCGTTGTTCTCGCATGACGAGAGTTTCGCGAAAAGCATGCTCCCCCGTTTCGTCGTGAAGGCAAAGAATGCGGAGGAAGTCCAGAAAATCGTGAAATTGGCGAACGAGATGAAAACGCCTCTCATTCCCGTGAGCTCCGGAGGAAAGCGCTATAGAGGGGATACCGTCCCGAGCGTTCCGGAGTCTATCATCCTCGATCTGAGCGGAATGAAAAAAATCCTGAACATAAATCGCCAACAGAGAGTCGCTATGGTGGAGCCGGGCGTAACCTACGGCGAATTGATAGCGGCATTAAGAAAAGAAGGCCTTACGCTTTCAGTGCCGCTGACGCCGAAGGCTTCAAAGTCCGTCGTCGCGAGCGTTCTGGATATGGAACCCCGGTTGAATTCCCTTCATCAGTGGAACTTCATAGATCCCTTGCGCTGTACGGAAGTCGTATGGGGTGACGGAAACCGGATGTATACAGGAGAGGCCGGCGGAAGCCCCATGGATGTCGAGAAACAGTGGAGCGCCGATAAGTGGCAACAGAGCGGCACCGGACCCATGATGCTCGACTTCTACCGATTATTGACCGGTTCCCAGGGGACCATGGGTATCGTTACTTGGGCTTCCTTGAAATGCGATGTCGATACGAAAGTCCACAAACTCCATTTCGTAGCTTCGAAAAAAGCGGAAGACCTGAACGATTTCGTGTACCGGGTGCTGCGGCTTCGCTTCAGCAATGAGTTGATGGTGATGAACGGCTCTTACTTGGCGGCTTTATTGGGTGAATCGGCTGAGCAAGTCGCTGCCTTGAAAGCCGAGCTTCCCAATTGGGTCGCTCTCGTCGGCATAGCCGGAAGGGAATTGCTTCCGGAAGAACGAGTTCAGTATCAGGAGGCGGATATCTCCGAGATCGCCCAGCAATTCGGACTGAAGCTCGTTCCTGCCGTCCCGGGCGCGAAGGGAGACCAGGTTCTGGAAAAGATCATGAATCCTTCACCGGAAAAATACTGGAAGGAAGGTGCGAAAGGGTCGTTCCAGGATATTTTCTTTACGACGACGATCGATAAAACTCCTTCGTTCATCGCGGCGATGCTTTCCCTCGCGGACGAATTCGGATTCTCCGCTTCCGACATCGGGACTTATATTCAGCCCCAGAATATGGGAACGAGCTGCCATTGCGAGTTTTCCCTTTTCTACGACGGCGGTGATAAAAAACAAACCGCTATCGCCAAGAAACTGTTTATCGCTGCGAGCGAGATGTTCTCGGCCATGGGCGCGTACTACCTTCGTCCGCACGGCATCTGGTCACGGCTGCAGTTGAACAAAGACGCGCAGTCGGCTTTCCTGCTGAAGGAAGTGAAGAACGTATTCGATCCGAACAATATCATGAATACCGGGAAGCTCAGCGTATAAGGGGGAATGATCATGGCATTAGAAGATTTTGAGGCAATGCAGGAACGATGCAGCAACTGCCTTGGCTGCAAGTGGACTCCTTTCGATAAGATCAAGAGTCAGCGTTTCGGGGAGAATTGCCCGAGCGTTTGCTACTACAACTTCAATACGTATTCCGCGCGCGGCCGCTTTCAATTAGGATTGGCCATAGCGAAGAAAGAGGTGGAATACACCGAGACCGTAACCGAAGCGGTACACGAGTGCCTTGCGTGCGGCCTTTGCGACGTATCCTGCAAGATCACACGGTTCAACCTCGAACCCCTTGAGCACAATCTTGAGCTTAAGGCCGACGCGGTGAAGAAGGGCAAGACCTTGCCTGCCCAAAAGCCTGTACTCGAAGCCCTCGCAAAAGAGAAGACGATGCTTGTCGGGAAAACCAAAGCGTCCCGGACGAAATGGGCTGACGGTCTTGGTCTGAAGGATTTGTCCAAGGAGAAAGGCGATGTACTTTTCTTCCCCGGCTGCAAATTCAGCTATGACGAGAAACTCCAGAAGACCGCCCAGTCGGCGGTTCGTATCCTCAAGAAATCGGGTGTGGATCTCGGGTACATGGGCAGCCAGGATATGTGCTGCGCGGGCCGCACCCTCCAGATGGGATTCACCGAAGACTTCGCCAAGAACGCCGAAGCCAATATCGCGCTTTTCAAGAAGGCCGGAGTGAAGACCATCGTGACGCCCTGCTCGGATTGCTATCATGCGTTCAAGCGACAGTACGCGAAGCTGGGGCTTGAGGTGGAAGTGCTGCATACGGTCGAGTATCTGGATCGGCTGATCGGACAAGGCAAGATCAAGTTCACCAAATCCGTTCCGATGAACGTCACCTACCACGATCCCTGCCATCTCGGCCGGCTCGGGGAACAGTACGTCCCCTGGAACGGTACCGAGAAGAAAATCCTGAATCAGGTCCACACGTGGACGCCGAAGCGGCCGAGGTACAATGGCGCGCACGGAATCTACGATGCTCCGCGCAACGTCATCAAGAGCATCCCGGGCGTCAATCTCACGGAAATGGAGAGGATCAGGGAATATTCGTGGTGCTGCGGAGCCGGTGGCGGATGCAGCGATACAAGTCCCGAGTTTTCCGATTGGACCGCATCCGAACGTATCACGGAAGCCAACTCCACCGGAGCCGAGGCGATGGTTACCGCGTGTCCATGGTGCGAATCCAATTTCCGCAAAGCCGTCGATGAGAACGGGAAAGGTATCAACGTCCTCGACATCGTCGAGCTGGTCGAAAAGGCATTATAAGGAGAAGGAAGAAGATGGCTTTCTCAAATGAAATGTATCAGGCCTTTGAGGCTGTAGTAGGAAAACGCAACATCGCCCGGGATTTGGGAATCCGGGAAACGTATCGTTGCGCGGCGGCTCAATCCTCCGCGCACTATGGGCCGTATAACCATCGGACACCGATGCCGGAAGCGGTTTTGCTGCCTGGAAGCACGGAAGAGGTCAAGAATATCGTTCGCCTCTGCAACAAGTACGACGTGAAATTCAAAGCGTCCTCAACTTTCTGGTCGGCCATGGGCTTCATTACCGACGATAACGGTGTTCAGTTGGACATGAGGCGAATGCGGAGCATCGAGATCGACGAGAAAAATATGATCGCGATTGTCGAGCCGTACGCGATCGGCGCCGTCGTCCAGGCCGAGGCGATGAAAGTCGGGCTGACGTTGAACGTCCCGGGCGTCGGTTGCAGCAGTTCCCCGCTTGCCAGCACCGCCGGTTGGGTCGGATTCGGTCCGACATCGATCTCCATGGGCTGCGCGAGCGAGAATATGCTGGGAGCGGAATGGGTATTGCCGAACGGAGAGGTCTTGAGGACCGGTTCCCTCGGCGCCGGGTCCGGCTGGTTCTGCGGTGAAGGGCCAGGGCCGAGCACTCGAGCTATTCTGCGCGGTTTTCAGGGCAGTACGGGCTCTCTGGGCGTGTGCACGAAAATGGCTATCCGTCTGCACCCTTGGCCCGGTCCGACGCACATCCCTTCCAGGGGAGTGGTCCCCGCCTATAAAGCGGACCTCCCGGACAATTTCAAGGCGTATACCCTTTGCTTCAAGACCTGGGACGATTACGCGAAAGGCCTTTCCCTGCTCCATGAAGCGGAAATACTTTTCCTCGGTCATAGGCAGTTCAACATGTTCGGACGGGACATAAAAACCGCCATGTTGAAGATCTTGACGGATCCGGATGGCCAGCTCGCCGAAATACCTGAATATACGGCCGATCCGGAACTCAAGAAAATCAACGACGACATGAAGATAGAAATCCAGGTCATAATCGCGGGAGTCACGAGGCGCGATACCGACTACAAAGAAAAAGTGTTGGACACTGTTCTTGAAATGTCCGGCGGATGGAAGAATCAGTTCATGCTCGAAAAAGATATGATGGACTATGTCCTTCTATACCTTATCCGGCTTGGACATAAGAACCTGAACTACGCTCTCTGCGGAGCGTACGAGGGCAATTACGGTCTTTCGGGCAACATGTTCGTGAGCGCGAAGGTGATGGAAGAAGCCGCTGCCCTGAAGAGGAAATGGGAACTTGAACATACGCACATAGCGGCGCACGGCGGCGATTCCGACATGGGTAGCATTTCCATCATCGGCGGCGGCGGTCCGACCGGCTGGGAGTACTTCACCAATTTCGATGCCCACGACAAGGCTTCCATCAAGGGTACGGCGGATTTCTTCAATGAAACCCAGCGCTGGATGACCGAAAAGGGACTCGGCGTGGACATGGGTCATTGGAACCAGGACCTGCGACGGGAAGACGGCTACGGATTCACGCAGGAACAGCATGACGAGATGTACGTGAAGTTGCCGCAGCCCTTGGTGACGGTTTACCAATATAAGGTCCGGGAGATCATCAATCCGAAGCATCTTTGCGGAAGTTATTACCGGACACTTACGCCGAGCAAGTACAAAGGCTGATGGATACGCTTTTGAAGCGATTTACTTAGCCGAGCACTTCGGGGATTGTTTCAACCGACAATCTAGAGAACCGTAAAGCACTTTTGGGCTTTACGGTTCTTTTTTGTCGCTGATGAAAGCGACGGAGCCGAAAAGCATACCGGGACTATATGCAGGGGGCGGGAGGATGACCGGCGAATGCGGAACGAAATAGCCGGGTGACTCTTTTCTGGACATCTGCTGGATACCGGGGAGGGCTTGGTCCTGTTCGACAGCGGATTTTCCAGCTCGGACCAAGACCTTCAGGAGATATGTCGCGCGTGTCGCGGGTATGGAGAAGCAGTTGCGGGAGAGATAGTCTCGCTGAATCCGATCCATCCTAGTATTATATAATCCAGCTTTATTCCTTGAGACGGTAGCTGAAAAATTGGAATAGCGCGGCAAATCCGTAGCCTTCCAGATCGGCATGTCCAAATTCAAGGGTAGTCCCAGTCTCATTCACGACGCGAATATTCTTAAATAGAGAAGGGGCGCCCAATAGGCCGCCCCTTCCCTATTCACTTATTCAATCGGCTTTGAATACGCTGCTATCCCATTATCAATGTGGGAAGCCAAGTAACGATTTGCGGAAAAATGAAAATCAGAATCAAGGCGAAAACTAGCGCCCCCAGGAACGGCATCACTCCTTTGTAGATGGTTTTGAACGGCAATCCCGTGATGTTTCCTGTGATGAATACATAAAGGGCGATGGGCGGAATCAAGCCCCCTATCATTAGCGTGATGCTGACCATTATTCCGAACCATATAGGATCAAAACCGAGCGCCAGGGCCGTCGGGAAGAATATTGGGGTGGCAAGGACCATAAACGCCAAATCGTCCATGATCGAGCCGCCGACAAGGTAAAGGACTACGATAACGGCCATAATCGCGGCCGGCGGAAAGGGTAACGCAGACGCCCAATCAGCCGTTATGAACGGTATTTCGGTGATGGTAAGAAAATGCCCGAATATCGAAGAACCGGCAATCAGCATAAGGGTCATTATCGCCGTCTTCAATGATCCCTTTATGGATTTTTTGATCATCTCAAAACTGGTTTCACGTCGCAGGAAAGCCATGACGAAAACCGATACCGTTCCGATGGTGCCGGCTTCGGTCGGACTGAAGAATCCGGCCATCATTCCGCCTATGACGATTCCGAAGATGATCAGTACGATCAACACTTCCGGCAAGACGACGAATCTTTCTTTCCATTTTGCTTTCTCGGCTCGCGGAGCCACTTTGGGATCAATCGTAACCCAAATGGCTATAACCATGATGAAAAGGAAGGAAATCATGAGGGCAGGCAGTATTCCCGCTAGGAAAAGCCGACCTATAGATTGTTCGCAGATCAGCCCGTAAATAATTAATACGGTGCTGGGCGGCAATATCATTCCGATCGTGCCGACTGAAGCGACCGTACCGGCTGAAAGTTCTTTTTTATAACCGTACCTATCCATTTCCGGAATCGCGAGGCCGGCAAAGGTTCCGACGGTCGCGAGAGTCGATCCGCACATAGCTTTGAACGCGGTCGCGCCGACGACGGTGGTCATAGCCAGACCGCCAGGAACGTGGCCGAACCATTTGTACGCGCCGTTGTACAGCCGTTTTGCTATATTCGAATTCGCCGCGAATTCACCCATAAGTACGAAGAGCGGAATGACGGTATAGCTATAGGTCGTGAACGCGTCCATGAAGTCTTTCGCTACCAGATTGGAGGCCGGTCCGATAGACATCAAAAAGGTGAACCCAAAAAAACCGACCAAGGCCATGCAATAGGCCATTTCCAGTCCTGTCAAAAACAGGAAAATCATGACTACGATGCCTACGATCCCAATCAAAACATCACTGCTCATCTTCCGCCTTCCTTATCGTTTCGATTAGGTCATAGAATACTGTCAGACTTTGAAACAAGAAGCATACCGCGATGGAGAAGATAATCGGATAAAAAGGCAAACGGAAACTTGCCGTCACTTCTCCGGATCGTTTCGAATCCCATCCGAATAGATAGAAGTTATATGAAACGAATAAGAAAAACGATATCCCGACGATCCTTGTGATGATGCTTAAAATCTTCCTCGGAATAGGCTTCAGCTTTTCGGTAACGAGATCGACTTGCACTTGAGCCTTCAAGAAAGTCGCGTAGGGGACTGAAAAGGCGAAGACGATCGATCCTCCATACTGGATTAATTCCATGGATCCAGTAATCGGATGGCCGAAGTTCCTCAAAATGACATCGACGAGAGTAAGCAGAACCATACAAACCAACGTTATGCCGGCTATAGTATACATAATTTTGTCAATTTTCAGGATTCCGGACAATAATCGATTCATCTAATCCTCCAAATGCGAACGAACTCGCTACCTGTGCTTGACGATAATTGTGTCGTTTTTTGAAAGCCGCCGGATAAGCGTCAGAAAAGCTCCTTACCCGGCGGAATGGCAATATTCAGGAAATCACGGGTTCTGTTTCAAAAAATCCTGGCAGAATTTGAGCGCTTCGTCTCCGGGCAGGCCTTTCGATTTCGCCATCGCGACGTATTTATCGAATATCGGCTTCATCGCCTGTACTGTCATGTCGTAATCTTCTTTGGAGACTTGGAGGAATTTAACGCCTTTTTCGATGGAATATACTTTGGCTCTATTGTCCAACTCCACCCAAAGCTTTCCTTGCGTTTCGATATACTGGGCGTTGATCGCTTCAATGGCTTTCTGGTCTGCGGCGGAAATGGAATTCCATTTATCTTTGTTCATGATGACATACATGGAGGTCATGTAGGAGAAACCGTAATTCTCGATCACGGTCTTAACGACCTCACCGATCTTATATCCTTGGAGCGCTTCGATAGGGAACAGGGTGCCATCAATGACGCCGCGCTGGATGGAATCGTACGCCTCGCTGACGGGCATCGTAACCGGAGCGGCTCCGAGGTTCGTTACGATATCCGCATTCTCGGCGTTCGCTTTGATCCGTAAGCCCTTCACGTCCTTGATGGAATTGACGGCTTTCTTGGTCATTATGAATCCGGGCGCCGCGCCATGGAGGTACATGACCTTCACCTCATCGAATTCCTTCGGCTGGAATTTTTGGAAAAAGGCGTTGGCGAGCTTTGTTGCCTGATAGCCATTCTTGTAACCAAGTGGCTGTTGCAGGACTTCGGAAAGCGGGAGTCTTCCCGGAGCATAGGCTAAAAGACCGCCGGCTATGTCGATGATCCCTTTTACAACATTGTCGTATGCTTGCATTGGGGGAGAAAGAACGCTTCCGGGGAAAACGCTGACCGTGACTCTTCCTTCCGTTGCCTTCTCCACATCCGCGCCCCATTGCTTCACCATGCCGGTTATGGGGTGGGTCGCCGGCCATAAAACCGAGTAACGCAGTTTGACCGACTTGGTCTGTGCGAAAACGGGAGCGCATGTGAACGATATGGAAAGCATCGCCAATAGAAATAGGGAACCTCGTAGACTCATTCGCTTCATAAGCAAACTCCTTAAGTCCTCTTTACGAATCGGTAGCCATTTCTCCGGTTGCTGTTACACGGCCAATCAATTGGAATCCATATTGACCGGTTATGAAGTCAGATAGAAGATTCCGTTATTCGTGGTGCATGCAAAACCGCTCGGATGAAACGATCCTCCAACTCCTCCTTCCACGCAGCGACGCTGCCCACATCAGTATGGAATGCAAAATTCTCAGTTGTCAAGCTGAAAATGAATAAACTCACTGAATCTGTTCAATGAGTTTATTCATTATAAAATAATTGACAGGGGGCATGATCCATGAAACGATGATTTCCGGTTTTCCGAGTGGGATTGATGAGGGAGAAGGTCGTCCGCAAATGGTGTTTATTTTTCCTAAATATAATTCGTAAAAGGAAATAAGATTGAGACCCCCCAAATGTAACAAACTCGCCGATTATTCCGATGAAGGTGACCGCCAAGGTTCGCATAATTGTGCATTCGGATTGGTGCCCTGTTACGAATATTCATTGCCTCGCCATAGTTGGCGATATACGGAGCTTGAGCGTAAACTGCCTCCAGCGATGATCGAACAAAGATACCCTTATAAATTCGCTCCAATGACGTGCGAAGAAAGCGATGCTCGAATGATCTACCTCGCTCGCTAATCTTCAAGTAATTTATACCGATATCGGGAATGCGGAGATCCCGCAGGCGCCGATCATTGGGTTGATGTTTCTATCTTTCTTCAGGGAATGGTTTACCGGTTTAGCGAAAAAAGGACAGCGCTGGATGCATCGTAAAGTATTTCGCCTGTATGAGTGACCGATTGTGGTTCCGAGAATGAGGGAACAAATCAGCCGGACCGAAATTTGAAAATATGACTGAATTTGAATGTCATACCGACTATGAAGAAAGCGGGGCGTGGAAAACCTCATTCGCGATTCCCGTTTGGTCAAAGACATTCAGACTGAGCATGAATTCCTTGAGCTGAATACGATACCAGTGAAGAGGCTGAGGCTTGAGGATGGATTAATTCGGTGAGCATGTTCGTTGTAAAAATAAGCGCAGAGAGTGAAAGATTGAAAAACGTGTTTTTTACTCGATTGGGTCGAGCCTTTGACAAATTCCAGATGACAGGCCAGGAAACTCATGGTACGCTGAATGTGTTCAGTGAATGTCTTCTAAATTGATTAATGCTCCCGAAAACCACGGAGGAAAAGATGAACGCAAAGGAAAACTGGCTCAGGCTAATAAAAACCGATGGTGCGGGTTGGATAGGGAAGCCCTGGGAAGCCTTCAAAGGCAACTTTTTTGACAATGTTTTCATCAGCGACCCCGTCTCGGCGGCCATCTCATCCAAGAGGGTTTTCGATCATCCGTACGTGGATTCGTGGGGCGTGACCTGGATGATCCATACGGGTGATCCGGGCGCGACTCCATACATCACGAATGAAAACAAGGCGCTAAAAGAGCTATCGGCTTGGAAGGATGTCGTGAAGTTCCCGGCACTCGACGGCCTGGATTGGAAGCCATTCGAGGATTATGTCTCCTCAATCGATCGTGACAACAACTTGGTCATGTCTTTCGTTCCCGGCGGTTTGTTCGAGAGGTCCCATTACCTCATGGGATTCGAGGACGCGTTGTGCGCGTATATGGATGACCCCGATACGATGTCCGAGCTCGTCGGCGCGATCGCGGATTGGAAAATAGGACAGCTCAAGCTGATACTCAAACACTTGAAACCCGACGTGATTCATTTTCATGACGACTGGGGCGATAAAAGCAACGTCTTCTTGCCTCCCGGAATCTGGCGAGAGGTCATCAAGCCGCACCACAAACGGATCGTCGACTGCGTCAAGGCGGGGGGCGCCCTGTTCATGCACCATTCGGACTCGGTGTGCGGGCCTATCGTCGAGGATATGGCTGAAATCGGAATCGATATTTGGCAGGGCGCAATCCCGCAAGACGATATCGCGGGGATTCAGAAGAAGCTCGGCGGACGGATGGCCATCATCGGCGGAATCGACGCGCAGATCATTGACATGGCCGAAGCCGACGAGGCGGTGATACGCGCCGAGGTACGCCGTTGCATCGATGATTATTGTTCGCGCGGAGCCTTCGTCCCCTGCATTCCCAATATCGTTCCAATTTTCCCGGAAGTGAAACGGATCTACGAGGACGAGCTGGCAAAATACGGGAAGGATTTTTTTACCCGCGGCGTGAAATAATCAAACCGTAATCGAATGAAGCGAACCGTATGCGGCTCACAGCGAAGGCTGTAGACGCTACGGTCCGTACGAAGAACGTTCAAGCTCGATGGTTCATTATGCTTCTACATTATCTTGGGGCAGAATTTCTCCCTTTCGCCGGGGATGCGTTTAAAGACAAGTGTCATATATAACAATAAGGAGATAAGAATACAGATCGATGAAAGAAGAAATACGGCGGAGTAACCCGATGCCCCGGCTACCCAGCCCCAGAGTATGGCTCCCATGCCTATACCGATATCCATCGCGGCGAAAATGGTCGCCGTTGCCGCCCCTCTCCTGTCTTTGGGACAGAGGCGGATGACGATGGCGTTGGAAAGGGGATAACAAATCCCATATCCGAATCCGTAAAGCGTGCCCGCAAGAAGAACCGCTTGAAGGGTATAGCCATTCGCGAGAATCGCGAGGGACAGGCAGAGAACGATCAGCCCAGGTATCATGACTTTGGTAAAGCCATGCGTATCCGCTATGCGACCCGTGAAAGTCCGGGCGATCAAGACCGCGACTGCGTAAACCGTGAAGAAAATGCCGATGTTGTCTATTTTCCTGGAGATTCCGAACGCCGGTATATAGGCAATGATGGCTCCGAAGGTCAATGCGATAAAGAACATGACTAAGGATGGTCTGATCGATGTCGCTTCAATGAAATGCTGATTCTTGCGTAGCGCCTGGATTCCCTCGGATCGTTGCCCCGAACCTGGAGGATCATTGTCCGGCGAAGCGCCGGTCGAAGAATATTTTTTTCCGTAATTGACCATCAGCGTGCTGAGGAAGCTCAGGACGGAAAGTACAAGAACCCATACGAACAGCATGTTATATCCCAGGCGATCTACACAATACAGACCGATTGAGGGGCCTAAGGCGGTCGCCGCAGTGTTGGCCATTCCAAAATAACCTATTCCTTCAGAGAGCCTCGATGCGGGAACCATATCGGCCACGATGGTTCCGGACGAGGTCGTGTGGGCGCTGAATCCGGCGCCCTGAAAAAACCGGATTATAAGGAGGAGGGACAATGCCGCGGTAAAATTATACAGAAGAGCCGTCGCCATCAATATGAAAGCGCCCGTGACAAGTACCGGTTTCCTTCCGCGACTATCCATAAGGTTTCCGAAGAAGGGCCTGAAAAGCAGGGCCGATATCGTGAGGAGCGTAACCATCAGTCCCGCCATGGCCCTATTCCCGCTGAGTCTCACGGCGTAGAGCGGCAACGTGGACATAAGCATGTAGTGTCCCGTACTCACCAAGAGGCTGACTATCAGAATGAGAATGAAAGGCGCCGACCAAAGGGCCTCCCGTTGGATTTTCTTTACGGTCATTGGTGCCTCTCTTTCCAATTCGCATTCGTAAGCTATCATATCACGTTAAGTGAATGCATTCATCGAAATTAATTGACAACTCGGCGGCCCTGTATTAGTATCCTCCTATATTGTCGGCATACCCTCGATCTATGACCAGATAAGAGGAGGGGTTTTTGAGTGCGTTATCCTTTCCGGTGAAAGATCTTTTTGAGATAATCGATGTCGTCCAAAGCTCCGACGACGACCGCCTTATCGGTAAAAAGATCATCGATACGTACCAGAAACTTTTCGGCGGCGAGCAATCGGTCTTTTTCGCCCCTGATGACGGCCGCGGCGGATTCACGGATATCATCAAGAACAATATCGATGAAAAACTTAACCGCAATTACAAGGAATACTATTATAGATTCGACCCTCTCAACCTAATGCACAAAAACGTAGGAGAGGCATCTAAAGCGGATATCGTAAGGAACATCGATTATGAATCCTGCCGAAAAAGCGAATACTATAACGATTTCCTTTCGCCTCAAAAAATACACTACAAACTGCTTGCGATACTCCAAGGCCGAAACGGTGTTCTGGGGAAAATCCTGCTCCTCCGATCACGGAAATCGGGGAATTTTTCTGAGTCGGCTTTGAGGGACGCGAAAGAGATCACGCCATATCTCGCGAATGCCTTGGAAAATAATAGGGCAAAAAACGAACTCGAGCGGAAAAATGGACTGCTACAGATGATAGAGAACAATCTTGGAACCGGCATCATTCTCCTGGACAAGTCGCGGCGGATCATCCACGTGAATGATCGTGCCCGTGAGATTTGCGGTCTTGTCAAAAAAAGCTCAATTGAAATGATGAACGTCCAGGATATACACCCTGCGTTTATGGAAGATTTCTCTGACATGGCGGAAGAATTGGATGCTTTCGGATCCGATGTATTATCGCTTCCAAGGAGACGAGTGTTCCGGAATGATGCAGGGTCGTTTTCCGTCCAGTCAAAACTCGTGCACGATCGGGGCGGCTCAGGGGATTCACCGTTATTCATGATCAACATAGACGAAGTGGACAGGATCGCCGAACCGGCAGCGGAAGAACACTTGGCAACGTTCAATCTCAGTGAACGGGAAAAGGAAGTCGCGAATCAAGTGGTGAAAGGCCTTCATAACGCTGAGATCGCCAGGAACCTGTATATAAGCGAAGTAACCGTGAAAAAACACCTGCAGAATGTTTTCCAAAAAACCGGGGTCGATAATCGGGCCGCCTTGGTTTACGCTTTGTTGTCCTCCTAAATCCGCAACCCGTCGAAAATTCTACTTTCGTATAATATACGGCTGAAAAATCCTCCCCTAAGATCATTTTATGGCTCGTCGGTTAACGACAGCAACTACCCACCAGAGGAGGAAGAGAAATGCCAAGGAAATTTTTCATGATTCTCGCGGCTACGATCACCCTCGCGCTCACGGCATTCTGTGTAGTTTGGGCTCTGATTTTCAATTTTAATCCGATCGATCCTTCCCGGATGAATCCGTTGTTCAATTTATTGTGGACTGCCTTCGCCGGGCTCGGTCTTGTCGTCGCAGCGCAGGGTACGTTCAAGACTCTGCCGAACATGCTTCTGAGCGCCGCTTGCGGTCCCGTGTACGGGGTTGCCTTCTTCGGTTTATTGGGCTTCTTCCTTGGGATGGGAATCCCCACGATCGTCGCGTTCGGTCTTTGCGCGCTCATCGTCACATATCTCCTTGCCCTCGTTCACGTGGTGTTCCTTAAGGATACTGTGTTCAACATGGTAGCGTTTACACTGGGTACCTACGGAATTTGGTTCGCGCTCAAGGACAACGCCAATCCGGCTAATATGAATTGGTTTTACGGCGCGTTTTTTTTCCTGATCGGCACCGCGTACGGGACTATCATCGGCCCCATAGCCGTGTTCATCTTCAAAAAGACGTCTACGCAGGAAGCGGTTCAAAGCTAGTCCGGCAATCTTGATAGACTGCGGAATTCAAACCCCGCAGCGGAACCAGGCACGATACCAGGAGGCGTTTTATGGATATTAATGCCGCAGTAACGAATTCCGCCGGCAGCGAGTTTTCGATCGAGACCGTTCAAATCGATGATCCTAGAGAGTTTGAGATTCTGGTTAGGGTAAAAGCCACGGGTATCTGTCATACCGATATCTCGGCGAAAAATCAGTACATTCCCTTCCCGCTCCCCGGCGTGCTCGGCCACGAAGGCGCGGGCATCGTGGAAAAAATAGGTTCAGCGGTTACGAAAGTAATGCCCGGAGACCACGTAACCCTGAGCTGGCTGAGTTGCGGAGTTTGTGACGCTTGTAGGTCGGGCAATAACGTCTACTGTCAGGACTTCCTCAAGTTGAATTTCGGCGGCGTGCGTAACGATGGGACCACGACCCTGCGCCGTGACGGCAAGCCGCTTCACGGATCTTTTTTCGGACAATCCTCTTTCGCGAGCCACGCGCTCGTAACGGAAGACAACATCGTCAAGGTAACCGACTCCGTTCCCATCGAGATCATGGGGCCCCTCGGTTGCGGGGTCATGACCGGAGCGGGGGCTGTCATGAATTCGCTCAAGCCGAGTCCGGGGAGTTCCATCGCCATTTTCGGTTCGGGGACCGTGGGCATGAGCGCGATTATGGCCGCGAAGGTATGCGGTTGCACTACCATCATCGCCGTCGACGTAAAAGAAAATCGGTTGAAAACGGCGATGGACCTGGGCGCGACGCATGTCGTGAACGCGAAGGAGGTTGATCCGGTCAAAACCATTCTTGAAATGACGAAGGGCGGACCGAATTTCAGCCTGGAATGCGTGGGGAATCCTTCGATTTTCCGACAAGCGATCGACATTCTTCCGCTCATGGGCGTTTGCGGTCTCGTAGGGGTTGTCGCGCCGGGGACGGAAGTCAAGCTCGACATGAATCTCATCATGAACGGCAGGACCATTAAGGGAATCATCGAAGGCGACGCGGTTCCGGACCTATTCATTCCGAAACTTATCGAATTGAACAGACAGGGAAGGTTTCCCTACGACAAGTTGATCAAGTATTACCCGTTCGAACAGATAAATCAGGCTGTCGAGGATATGGAAAAGGGTCTGGTCATCAAACCGGTCCTGACTCAATAGGATAAGGAGGAACCGCAATGTCCACAAAAGATGCGCAAACAACGATCCTGGATCGTCCCCGGATAGGGCCTCGGCAACTTTTCTTCGGCGGGCGATGGGTAGAGGCAAAAGGGGGAAAGCGTCGAGAAGTGTTCGATCCCTCAACGGGTCGGGCCGTAACGACGGTGGCGGAAGCCGGAGTACCTGATCTGGACGCGGCCGTGGCCGCCGCACGCAAGGCATTCGACCAGGGCGACTGGGCGAAAATGAGCGGACGGGAACGCGCGCGGATACTCCTGAAGGTGGCCGAAGTCATGCGCCGCCGGACGGACGAGCTTGTCCTCACGGAGAGCGTTGACGTGGGCAAGCCCGTGACCTTCAGCCGGATCGTGGATGTCCAGACGGTCATCGAGACCTACGAGTATTATGCGGCGCTGGCCCAAGTAAAAGAGGGAAGCTTCCGCGAGGTGCCGGGCGGAGCCAAGGCATATGTCTACCGTGAGCCTCTGGGGGTTATCGGCGCGATCACGCCCTTCAACTTCCCGTTGATACTCTCGAATACCAAGCTCGCGCCGGCTCTGGCGATGGGGAACACCATCGTCCACAAGCCTGCCAGCGAAACCCCGTTGAGCGCCTTGCTGATGGCCGAGATTTTCGCGGAAGCGGGAATTCCGGACGGAGTCGTTAACGTAATAACCGGTCCCGGTTCCGTTATCGGGGAGGCGATGTCGTGCCACCCCGGAATCGACAAGATCGCCTTTACGGGCTCCACGGAGGTCGGGCGCGAGGTAGCCAAGGCTGCGGGCGCGGCAATCAAGCCGATGACGATGGAGCTGGGCGGCAAATCGGGCCACATCATTTTCGGGGACGCTGACGTTGAGAAGGCGGTTGGAGCCGTCATCCAGGGAATCGTTTTCAATACGGGTCAGTTCTGCATGGCGGGAACGCGGCTGTTGGTGGCGCGTCCTCTGTATGATGCCGTCGTGGGTGCCTTGGTGGGCGCGTTGCCGCACGTCCCCTTGGGTAACCCCTTCGATCCCGATACGGTCATCGGTCCTATGGTGAGCGCCAAGCAGCGGGCGACCGCGGAAGAATATTGCCGGATCGCGCTGGAAGAAAAGGCGACCATCGCCGTGGGAGGCCAGAGGATCGACAAGGACGGAGGATTCTATTTCCCGCCGACGCTTGTGACGGGGGTGACCAATCAGTCTCGTCTTGTTCAGGAAGAAATATTCGGACCGGTGCTGACGGTACAGGCCTTTGACACGGAAGAGGAAGCGGTGACCCTGGCGAACAGCACGGTATACGGCCTTGCGGCAGGATTCCACACGCGGGATGTCGGAAGAGTCCATCGGGTAGCTCCGCAACTCAAAGCGGGGATTATTTGGGTGAACTCATGGGCAATCCTCGATCCGTCCGTTCCCTTCGGCGGATACAAACAGTCCGGATTCGGTCGGGAAAACGGTCCCGAAGAGCTCAATTACTATACTCAAATCAAATCGACCGTCATCGCACCCTGATGGCGTAAGCGGCGGAAATCCAAATGGGGCTGTCTACAAAGAAAACGTAGACAGCCCTCGATCGAGGGTGCTGTCGCGCCGCTCCCGTCGATACGCTCCGATATACAATAGCGCACCGTTGTTTTTGCCTTATCGAGTACGGCGGTCTTCCAACCATAGGCCGGGCGAATTCGCCCACGCACAGGAAGATCGTCATGGCTGACATGAGACGCTCCCTGGCCGTTCTCCTGTTTGTCTTCTTGGATAAGGCACCACGGCGCGGGAAGCCGCCCCGGGATGCCCCCGGGGCGGCCTTCTTCGTTGACACTCAGTATTAGTTATTGCTGCAATTCACTTCAACCCCGTCTTCCATCCAGTAGTTGCGCTCGGCCCCGCCGATCACGGGCACCACCTTGATGACGACTTGATCGGCCTGGTCGTCGTAGTAGCCTTGGGAGAAGAGCTGATGTTCATTCCTCGTGATATCGAAGGAGGTCGTGGCGCCGTCGGGTATGTCGGCGATCTTGAGCGGGATGCCGATCCGGAAATCGGCGTCCGAACTTGCCCGGCCATTGGCCGCGTACGCGTAGACCGCATAGGCTTCAGCCCCGGCGACGGCCGTCCATGAGAGTCGGAACGTATCCATATATCCGTCCGGCGTGGAGGGGTAGAGATCCTGCTCCTCGCAGGTCAGGGAGGTTGAGGAAGCGAGCGTGGAATAGTCGAGGACCTCGATACCGATGTCCAGGGCTTCGCCTCCGGATCTTCCGAGGATGCCCACAAGGACATCTCCGTCGTATAGGTAGGGACCGTTGCCCTGGATGTAGGGATTGGCCGGATCGATGAAATTCATGAAGTGGGCGATCCAGGCGATCCCGTCTGAGGAGTAGTAGCCCATCACGACCCCGCGCGACCTTGTCAGCTTGAGGTAGGCGTCATCCGTTGTGATTCGCATCGATGTGCCGCCCAGTGCCAATGCTTCCCCGTCGTTCTCGCGCGATCCCATCGCGATGTCCATGGAGGGCAGCTGATCATTCACCGACGTCTCGGGATTATAGAACAAATCCGTTCCTGGCCTATCGCTCATGATGATCTGCGCCGAGCGAGCGCCGGAGGAGAGTCCCGTACGCACCAGGAGGGCGCGCGTAACGCCCGTCGCCGAATCGACGGCCTGCGGACCCTGGTTGGGCATCTTGACGGTGATATCGAAGTTGCCGCTCGCTTGCGTATAAACGAAACAACCCGCATCGCTGGTTCCGCCGTAGAATAATGGCGCGGTGGAGATGATGCCTAAGGTATCCGTTGCCTCATCGTAGGCCGCGGTGCCCGGAACCTCCGCGTAGCCGAGGTCCACCGCCTTCCATGTGCCCGCCGGAGAAGGGGAAAGGAGCGCGGGAGCTTCGCCGATCGCGGCGACGGTCGCGACCTCGCTTTCGCGTATCCAATCGCCGTACTTGTATTGCATGCGAACGTTGTACCCGTCTCCGTACCCGAGTTTCGTCAGGGCGAAGGACGTCTTGCCGGAGATCCAATTACCGGGATTGTAGCCCGAAGGGTCCTCTTTCTCGACTATCGCCGTCGATTCGTCCGTGCCTTCCTTCCAGTACTTGATCCGGGCCGGGAGGCCGGTGCCGGAGGCTGACCAGTCCACGATGACGGCTTCGTTGGCGCCGGTCAGGACAGGAGCCGGGGCGGGGCCGGGGACGGCCTGGTAGCTGAGGCGGACGTCGACGGGATTTTGTTGCTCGTCGCCGTAGGCAACGGCGCAGAGGTAGTAGCTCGCGCCGGCTTCAGTCAGCAGGTAAAGCGATCCCTCGGCCTCGCGCACGCTGATCCGCTTGGGATTCCAAGGATCGCCGAGCGCCGCGCCGTCATTCGAGAAGACGGCGACGAAGATGCCTGCGGTGGGCGAAATACTCGGACCCTCGATCATACCGCGGACGGAACCGGCAGGTGCGGCGACGGCGAACCCGGAATCGTCCTCCGCCGACCAGCTGAGATTCTCGGCTTTCAGCTCGACCCAGCCGCCGATGCCCCCGATCTTGTACCAGGCTTCCGTCCCGATAAGAAATTCCGTGTCCGACTCCAATGTTGGGGTCAACGCGAATTCCGCAGAGGAGCCGAAGACCAGGGGCGTAGAGGAGGTTGGGGCGCAGGTGACGGAGACGGGGGTTATCTCGTACTCCTCGATCACGAGGTCCTCCACGCGGCCAACGGCAGTGGGCTCGGTCGAGGATACCGTGGAATTGTACACCTTGACGGAGAGCGCGTAGCCGCTGCCTGAGGGTACCTCGATCCTGTAGCCGTTCACTCCCCCGCGGGAAGAGTCGTATTTCCCTCCGGCCTGGTAATCGGGAACGAAGGACCAGCCGCCTTCGATCGGGGAATCCGGGTTGTCGGAGGGATAGAGGGCGATGTCCACGCGGGACGCGAAACCGAAGGCGCGGCTGCCCGCCGAGCCTTCGGGAGAGAGGGCTGGGTGTACCGCCGGGACTGTGACCAGAAGGGTCCCCTTTCCTGCATGAGCCGCGATGGCCGGGCGGGAGAGGAGGCCGTCGCAGGAGGCTGCGAGGATCGCGGTGGCAAGGAGCGCCGCGGAGAGCGGCGCGAGCGCGAATCTTTTGTTCATATCGGTCTCCTCAGTTGATATCGACGTCGATGGATGTGTTCGGGGCGGTCCTGTAAGGTTCGCGGGCGCTGGTGAGCGTCCAGGAGCCGCCGATGAAGGCGCTCGCCGAGAAGTAGTACGAGGTATCCGCTTCCAGTTCCGTATCGACGAAGGTCAGTCCGGGTCCTTCGTATATGAGGGTCGCGGTTTGGTATACGCCGTTCGGAGTCCTGTAGAGGCGGTAGGCGGAAGCGTCGGGAACAACGGACCACGAAATCAATGCGGATGTAGTTGGCGGATCGCCGGCGGTGACCTCGATCGTGGCCGGGGCGGCATTTTCCTTCACGACGAGCCTGTAGGGCCCTTGGTCGGACTGACCCAAGTAGTATCGATTTTCGGGCTGGACCTTGACCAGGTAGGTGTCGCTCGCGGTGCAGGACCAGGCTTTGATTTGGCCGAAGAAACCATCGACCTCGTTCGAAGAGCCATCGTAGTAGTTAACCAAGGGGGAATCTGGATTTTTGGCCGCGTAAATGCTGAGGGATGCCTGGGTTACCGTTCCGTCCGCGGCGGAGGTCTCTATGTCATAGCGGACGCCCGCGATGGCCTCGAATGAGTACCAATCCTCGTCTCCGAAGGGATAGAGGGAGGCCGTGATCGGAGTCCCGGGGGTCAGGGAAGTCGCGCCTGCCGCGGAGTCGTCCGCGGGGTCGGCCGCGTCCGGGACGGGTTCTTCAACGCGGATCGATACGTGGTTGGAGGTTCCTAACGGCGGCAGGGGGGATCCTGACTGGTAAATGCGATAGTCGTCCTCGACGTCGCCCGTGTCAACAGCCGCGACGTAGTACGTGGCGCCGGAATCGGTCTGGAAGTAGAGGGAACAGCCCTGGCCTGCCCAAACGGCGTAGCCTCCGGTATCGTTTTCCACTTGGACGCCATCCGCGTCAAAGGCCGCGAGGGCACAGACGGCGCCGGGCGCGTCGCCGACGGCCTCGGTCGTCGCGACGACGCGGACGAGCTGGCCGTTTCCGACGAAGGAAAACCAGGCTTCGCTGCCGGCTGTCATCGCGCCCCTCCCGTCCGCGCCTTCGAAATACCGGGCCGGCAGCAACTCGATATCCCGCGCTGTCCCGTACGATAAAGCGATCGGGGCGGACGGACGGCAGACTATCGTGACTTGGACGACGGAATCGGATGCGACATCGAAGGGATCGGAATTGCCCTCGACCACGGGATCTTCTCCGTTCGCCGCGTTGTAGATCTCCAGTTCGAGCACATAGCCGGTACCTACAGGCACGACGTGCTCGGCGGAAGAGAGGCTACGGGAAGAGGTCTTCTTCGGACTCATATATTCAGCGAGCGTTGTCGTCCATTCGTCGATCAGGACGCCCTCGCGCATCAGACGGGCCCGGGCTGCGGTGGCGGCCATGAGGGCGCGCTCGCCGGAGAGGGAGCGCGGTGAGGAGGACGCGGAGCTTTCCGCAGCGGAGGCCGCGTCGGCGCGGGACGAAAGTATCGAAAGGTAGGCGCTCCCGATCGGCGCTACCTGGAGCCGGATGCGGGACGTGCCCGCTTCGAACCTCTCGGCGATGCCCGCCGAGCAGGAGAGGAGGGCGAGGGTCGCTGCGAGAGCCGCGGCGAATTTTGCTGATTTCATCCTTTTCTCCTTAATTCGCTATTATGACGATGGACCCGTCGCCGACGGTGGTGCCGGGTGCCGTCACGGAGAACGGACCGTTCCCGAGTACGTTCCGGGCCGCGACGCGGTACTCAAAGGTCGATCCATGCGCAAGGTCATCGTCCCTGAATCCGGGGGCGGTACCCTCGTACGCGACCTCCTCTCCCCGGTAGACGACGTAGCCTTCGGCATGGTCCACGGGGATCCACGAGACGTCCAGGGCGAAGGCGTTGGGATCGGCCGCGACGGAAAGTCCCGTCGGAGCTGAGAGCCGGTAGTCGGCGACCGTCATTGTGTAGTTCGTTGCGGTCGTTCCATCCTCGGCGGTCACGACTACGGTAACGGCGTTGCCCGCAGGCTTGCCGAAAGCGAAGCGGGAAAGGGGTAGGGTAACCGACGTCCCCGCGTTTCCGTCGATGGTCGCGCTCGCGTTCGCGGCGATCGTGAGGACGATTTCAACCGATGCATCATCGTAGCCGAGGCTCCACTCATATGCGGATACGACGGGAACCACGAGGGCATCGTTGACGACAAGGCTGGCGATAGAGGAATCGCCGGAAATAGGGGGCGGGAGACGGGTCACGACAAGGAGGTAACTCCCGCTGGTGGTTCCGTCCTGGGCGGTGACGACTATGGCGAATTCATTCGGTCCCACGGCGAGGTCCGTCGCGGCATAGGTGGAGCCCGTGTCGCCGCGGATCGTGGCGGCCGCGCCTTCGGGCAAGGTGAGGACGATCGCCGCGGCGGTAATCCCGGTGGCGACGCTCAGCGCGTACTCACCGGCCGTCGCGGGAATGGCGACGCCGTCCACCCTGAGCGTCGTCAGCGACGCGTCGGAAGAGGGTTGGCGGGTGACGACGAGCTGGTGCTGGAGCCGCGTGCCGTTCTCGGCGATCACCACGATAGTCAGGGGATTGTCTCCGACGTTGATCGGGACGGTCCGCGTGGAGCCGGCGACATCGCCGATCAACGCGGTCGCGCCCGTTGGCAGGGAGACCATGATGAGGACATTCGCTGTTTGGTAGGGAAGCGTCGTCGCATAGCCGGTCGCGGTCGCCGCGATGACCGTGCCGTTCACGGTCAACTGTAGCAATCTCGCGTCGCCTGACTGCGCGGGCTTTTTGTCCGAGCCGGTTAGCATGGGGCAGCCAGTGATTGCGAGGCAGAGCGCCGCTGCCACGAACGGAAGACGGAATCGATTCATTCATCTCTCCTTAAATACATCGCGCGGAAGATGTACTGCGCGAATCTTATAGGAGGGATGATACCGTGCCGTGAACGGAGAAAGGTGCGCATTTAGAAATTGGCACCCAAAAGGAACGCGGAAGTACGGTGACGCGGTTTTTCCTTGTTTCCTGACGGGTCGGCCTCCAAGGCGATATCGATGATCTTCCGCTTCCGGGGCGAGAAAGGATCACTCTGTCGCGAACCGAACGCTTGCACGATCTCATTCAAATTCTTGAGAAGGGAATATACGCGGTGACTGGAAGGGCACTGTCCAGGGACGCCCAACATCCCGCGGGATAACCCGGGAGCGACGATGCCGGTGACGAATTTATCTCCCTGAATGCTCATCAACGGGAGGATGTTCGCCTGCTTGAACCAAGCGAACCCGGCAGGGGCTTCTTCCGTCCAGCGTTATCCATGGCCGTGCAATCCAGGATCTCGAGTACCGTGTCATCACGGATTTCAGTCGGCAAGTACTAGCGAACGTTACGGCGATTCCTTATCGCATCGATCATGATGGATACTCCTCGTGTGGGATTCGGATAAGCGATGCAAATCTTTCTCCGTCAGGGCCGGACAAAGACATGGATGCAGTGTGCGTCGGGATCGATCGCGAGGAAGGTCTGCCCGAATCCGAGGGCGACGGGAGGTTGCGCGACGGGAGGCCGCGCAAAGGGAGGTTGCGCGAAGCGGATCCCCCCTGCCTTTCCACTGTTCGAACAAGTCCGTAACGGTTTTTTCATCCGTTACGGCGATGGCGCCAACGGACTGCATCCGGGCAAACCGGTATGGAAAGCGCCGCTCACCGATACGGCAGTGACATATGGCGCAATAGGATCGAACTCCTTCGGGAAGCTCCGGATGGCGGGTGAGTACAGTTGCCGCATGGCGAAATCGAAGAGCTTCGTCGACAGGAAGCGTTTTCAGGGTGATTCATTCGACCCTGTGTGAATTTTCAGCGCTATGTTGTATTTTCGAATCGAATTCCGAAAAAACGGTAGCACTTTTTCAGCTCCCGAGTGTCGTCTATACAGGAATATATATGGAAACCAAAACCGACCGCTTCCCGGCGCGACGAATTTCACTTTCCGCCGGGCTTACCGGCCTTACCGCCTTCGCCGTCCTCGCCGCGGCCTGCGCCTTCCTCGCGTCTTGCCTGATCCTGGACGGCAGCTTCAACGATCGGGAGCTCGTCTCCTTTTCGTTCACGAAGGCCGCGAACCCGGGTTTGCGCCTGGCACGCGTCGGAACTATCGACAAGGAGGCGGGCACAATCCGCATCGAGATCCCGGACTACATGGACGCGAAGTCGATGGCGGCCGACTTCGGTTTCGAGGGATTCGAGGTCCGCGTCGGCGGACGCGTCCAGGAAAGCGGCGTTACCCGCAATGATTTCACGCGGCCGGTCGTCTATGAAGTCGTCGGGAAGGACGATGAGGCGACCGCATACCGGGTGGAGGTGACGATCGTGCCGGCGAGGACGGAAAAGAGCTTGGTGGAGGCGAGGATAGGAGCTTATGGTGATTGGTACGGAGACTATGATGGAGGCTATTATTACTGGGAATATAACGTCGAATGGTTCGAAGATGGGAGCGACCTCATCGGCCGGTGCCCATACATCACCCCGACCGATGCCCTGCGCGCGATCCGGCTCATCGTATGGTCGGATGCGTGCGCCGTAGAGTTGGACGGCAAAGAATTCGATCTCGGGTCGGAGGTTTCGCGCGAACCCTTCGACGCGTATTCCATGGACATTGATGTCGACCTGACCGAGCCCGTCACCCTCGTGCTCACCGCGGAGGATCTCTCGACCGTAACTCGCATCATCCGTATCGAACGTCGACCCTCATTAAGCTACTTCTGGCTTTGGACAGGCGACGGAAGTGTGCTTTACGGGACAGTCGACCAAAGCGATAATTCCGTTAGCGTATCCTTGCCGTACGGCACCGATCCGACGCAGCTTGTTGCACAACTCTCGTATGATGGCGAAGGCGTGGAGGTCTCCGGGGTTTTGCAGTCGAGCGGCGTCACCGAAAACGACTTTTCTGTTCCGGTCGATTACGTCGTCCGCGGCGCCTACGGTTTCGATACGACCTACCGCGTGGTCGCGACCGTATCGCCCGCCAGCGCGGCGAAGGAGCTGTCTTCGATCCTGATCGGCCGTATTTCGACGGCTACGACCGGAACCTATTCCTGGAGCTACCCCGACTACGCGACCAGCCTGGTTTATGAGTTTCCCAATTATTCGAGCGTATCCCTCTCCTCCCTCTACGTCCTCCCGACGATCACGGGTATCTCGATCACCGCGACGGAGGCCGACGGGGAGACGCGGATACTCAAGACGAAAAACGATATCGCTTACGCATCCAATTTCGTCGACTTTTCCGGCCCCGTGACCTTCGTCGTGACCGCGGAGGACGGATCGGCGCAGGAGTACGAGGCGCTGATCACGAAGGCGCCCTGATGAGGGAACGGATCGAGGAGCTGTACGTGGCACACGGGCCGATGGCGTACCGGCGCTGCCTTTCCGTCCTGCGGGACGAAGAAGCGGCCTACGACGCGTTGCAGGAGGTCTTCGTGAAGCTGATGGACTCGCCGTTCGTTCTCGCGCGGATGCGGGACCCGGCTGCCTACCTGTACCGCGCCGCGACGAACGCCGCGCTGAACCAGCTGAGGCGCGACCGGAGGCGGCTCCGGGTGGCGATAGACGCGGTCGCGGAGCCCGCCGACGCCCGCTCCCTCGATGCCGAAGACGCGCTCGCGGCGGCGATGTTGCTTGAACTGCTGGCGGACGGCGTGGGCGCGCGGACGCGGGAAATCGCGTACTGCCGCTACGCGGACGGATTGGGGCTGCAGGAGATCGCCGAGCGGGTCGGGCTCTCCTTTTCCGCCGTCCGCAAACACCTGGACGCGTTCAAGGCGCACGCCCGGCGCCGGAAGGAGAAGATCGCATGAACGTCGAATACCGCACCCTTTCAAGCCGAACGGAGGCCGACGCGGCCTTCCTGGCCGACCATCCTCCGGCCGAGTTCCTTGCCCTCGTCCGCCGGCGCCGTTCCCGGCGGCTCCTCTCGCGAGGCGCGGCCCTCGGGACGGCGCTCGCCGCCTGCCTTGCCGTCGTCCTCGCGGCGCCTTCCGTCTTCGACCGTTCCGGCGCGACGCGGATGAAGGGCAGCGACCTGAACGTCTTCGTCTACCGGAAGACCCAGAGCGGCGTAGGCATCCTCGGTCCCCGGGATCGGCTCTCCGCCGGGGACGAGATCCAGATATCGTACTTCGCCCGGGGTCGCTCGTACGCCGCCATCATGTCGGTGGACGGCCGCGGTTCCGTCACCCGGCATATGCCCCTACACGGCGACGACGCCCTGGAGATCGATACGAAGGAATTCGAATTGCTGCCGTATTCCTATCGCCTGGACGACGCGCCGGGTTTCGAGGACGTGTACCTCGTCGTTTCCCCGAAGCGCTTCACCGTCTCCGCCGTGGAACCCTTCCTGAAAGCCGCGTACGACAACGGCAAAGCCGACGGCAAAGCCGACGGCACGGTCGCCGCGCAGCTTCCTTCGCCCCTGAATTACGCGACCGTGCGCGTCGCCAAGAAGGAGTCCTCCGAATGAAACGCATCTCCTTCCTTTTCATCTGCCTGCTGGCGGTATCCGCCGCCTTCGCGGAGGTCGGAGACATCCGCCGCTACGCCATCGTCGCAGGCGCGAACATAGGCGGCAAGACCACGCAGGAACTCAAGTACGCCGCGGCCGACGCCAAGCGGATGCGGGACGTGCTCGTCCGCATCGGCGGAACCAGGGAGGAGAACGCCCTGCTCCTCGTGAATCCGGAGCGCGAGGCCCTCGCCAACGGCTTCGCCTTCATGGCCGCAAAAATACGGAAGGCGCGGACGCCGGAGTCGCAGGCCCAGTTCGTCTTCTACTATTCCGGCCACTCCGACGAGCGCGGCCTGCTGCTCTTCGGGGAATACTATGACTACGGGGAGCTGAAAGCGGCCTTGGCGTCCCTGGGCGCCGAGGTGCGCATCGTGATACTGGATTCCTGTTCTTCCGGAGCCTTCACCCGGGAGAAGGGCGGGTCCTTCGTCGCGCCCTTCCTCATGGACGAATCGGTATCGGTGGAAGGCCATGCCTATCTGACGTCCAGCACGGCCGAGGAAGCTTCCCAGGAATCCGATAGGATCGGTTCCTCGTTCTTCACGCATTCCCTCATCAACGGCCTGCGCGGCGCGGCGGACGAGAACGACGACGGCACCGTAAACCTCAACGAGGCCTACCAGTACGCGTACGACCGGACGCTCGCGGAAACGGAACGGGCCCGGGCCGGAGCGCAGCACCCCGCCTTCGACATCAAGCTGAACGGAACAGGCAGCCTCGTGGTCACAGACCTCCGCGCCGGGGAGGCCACCCTCAAGCTGCCCAAAGGCCTGATGGGCCGGCTCTCCCTCCGCGACGTCTCCGACAACCTCGTGCTTGAAATCCGCAAGACCGACGAGAAGGAGATGACGATCGGCGTGGAACAGGGATACTACAAGGTCCTGCTGGAGGAGGGCGGCTCGCTGTACGAGACCGTGCTCATCGTGGACGAGAGCAAGCAGTACGAAGTCCGCCGCGATGCGTTCCGAGGAATAAAGGCCGCCACCGCGGCCCTGCGCGGGACCGGAGGATCTCCGGTTGCGTTTCTTCCATTCGGATTCAGCGTGAAGGCGGAGGAGGGCGGCTCTTCGCTCTACCTCAACCTGCTCGGGGGCAAGATTTCATCGGTGGAAGGATTGCAGGCGAGTCTCCTTTATAGCCAGACCGTCATGGATTCTTCGGGTTTCCAGGGCTCGCTCTTCGCGAACATCGCGGGCGCCGACTTCTACGGTTTCCAGGGCAGCCTCGGCGTGAACTTCGCGCGGGGCGACCTGTTCGGTTTGCAGACGGCCCTCCTATTCAACGAGGCGGGCGGAAACCTCAAGGGGGTGCAGCTGTCGGCATTCAACCACGCGAGCGCCGACGTCAAGATCGGCCAGATCGGGATCGCCAACGTCGTCGCGGGGGAAGGTTCCTATTTCCAGATAGGCGCTATCAACAAATCCTCGAAGGCAATCGGAGGGCTACAGTTCGGGCTCGCGAACCTCGGGAAGAAGGTTACGGGTCTGCAGGCCGGACTCTTCAATTATTCAGAGGAGCAGACGGGCGTCCAGCTCGGACTGGTGAACGTCTCCCGAAAATTGGACGGGATCCCGATCGGCTTGATCGATATCCAATTCAACGGGGAGAACCATGTCGATGCGATCCTGCAGACGTCCGCGACCGAATTCGACGAATTGAACGACAGTCTGTTCGCTTCGACCTACCTCCGCCTCGGTAGCCGCTACTTCTACAAGTACGTGCAGGCCGGTTGGACCGCGGTCTCTGAAAGCGGGGACGACGGTTATCCCGATTTCCTGGCGGGCGCGGGACTCGGCTTCCGGATCCCGGCCGTTTTCGAGGGTTTCGCGTTCCACATCGACGGCGGCGTCGCCTACCGGTCCAACTCGGGACGGGTGGAGCTCGTGGAGGACGAAAAGTATTACGAGAAAATCGTGCCCCAGGGACGCGTCTTCGCGAGCTGCAAGCTATTCCGGAACTCGGGATTGCTCGCGGGCGTCGAACTTCCGGTATTCACCAAGAACTTCCATGATATGACGGGAATTGGCGAGAAATTCACCGTACTCACCGGGGCGGGCATCCTTGTGGTCGATCCGCGATTCTTCATCGGTTTCCAATTGTAGCGAGGCCGTCCGTCTTGCGGGCGCGGCGGCGGAGTTCGTCGAATGGGGGGCTCAATTGATTACGGAACTCACTGTTAAGGGCATATCCAGATACCTCGTCGGGGAGGGCGTCGATGCGGAAAAGGTCCGCTTCCATGTTTCCGAGCTTGAAGCCGGCGGCAGGTCGCATGCGGCCCACACGCACGGGGGCGTGGAAGCCTTCTACGTCCTCGACGGAAAGTGCGCCGTGGAGATCGACGGCGAACGCCATATCCTGGATTCGAACGAATCGATGATCCTCGACGCGAGCCGTCCCCACGGAATATCCAACGCCGGAACGACGCGTGCCCGGTACCTGGTGATTATCGCTTCATAGAATTCGGCAGGAAGGGGCCGCCTTCATGCCCCGATCATGATGTCCAGGATTTCCGCGTCCGTGCCCTTCATGCCGATGCTGCCCATCCGTCCGACGCTTTCGATCGTGCTTTCGATATCATCTTTGACGAGGCCCTCTCCCGGACCGAAGACCTTGCCTTCGGCGCTCAGATGCCAAGCCATGATGGCCGCGTCCACGGCGGATGCGATCTTCGCGGCGCAGGAAGGCTTGGCGCCGTCGCACACCATGCCGCCTATATTCGCGATCGTATTGGTGATGGTGCCGCATATTTCTTCGTAGGATCCGCCGTCCATCCAGGCGATGGCTGCCCCGCTGCCGCATGCCGCGCACACGGCTCCGCAATAGGCCGAAAGACTTCCGATACGGGTCTTCTGATGGATGGCGATGAGGTTGCTGAGCACCAGCGCGCGGTGCATCCTGTCTTCGCCTATCTTCAATTCCTTGGCGTATTCGACGACCGGAAGCGATGCGGTCAAGCCCTGGTTGCCGGAGCCCGAGTTGATCACTACGGGCATGGAGCAGCCGCTCATGCGGGCATCGCTGCCCGCCGCGGCGCGCGCCTTCGCCCTTGTCCGTACGTCATTTCCGTAGATCTTGAGAAGCGTCCTGCCGACGTCCATCCCGTAATTCCTTGAAAGGCCTTCGTCGGAAATGGCGGTATTGCGCTCGATCTGATTCGATATGACGGGGCGCACCTCATCCAGGTCGACCGTCTCCGAGAATTCGATGATGTCCCTGACGTTGAGGAGTCTCCGATCCCCGCTTTCGTCGGCGCCCCGGGATCCGGTTTCCGCTTTCTCAAACACGATCGCGCCGTCTTTGACCATGCGAACGATACCGGTGTACGTCGTGCTCACCACGACTTCCGCGACGCTCTCTCCGGCGAATAATTTCACGTGGATGTGGAGGTTGTCGGTGCCTTTCGCCAGAAGGGTCGAGCACATACCCGATGCGCGGAGGACCCGCAGGCGATCGATGGCATCGGACGGCATGGTTTCCAGGATCCGGAGTCCAAGTCGGGCTACCCGCTGATTCCCGGCCGGGGCGAGGGCCTCGGCGGCGAGGGCTCCGGCGGCGAGGGCTTCGGCGGCTAGGACGCCGGCGATCGCCGCCGTCTCGATCCCCTTCATGCCACCGGTGTTCGGAACAGTCACGGCCCTCGCGTTCTTGATGATGTTCCCCGAACACCTCATCTCGATACGGTCAGGCATGGTTCCGAGGAGCTCCCTGGCCGTGGCCGACGCGAAGGCGATCGCTATCGGATCGGTGCAGCCGAGGGCGGGCACCAGTTCGTCGCGGAGGATCCTGAGGTAATCATCACGGGTGCCGCGCGGGATCATCGGTCTGGTCCCGTCGCGGCCGAAAGGTAATCGCTGACGCTACGGAAGATCAGCATCCCGACGACCGCGCCGCCGTCCACGATGCCGATGCTCTTTTCTCCGTAATACGCCGCGCGGCCGTGCACGGACCGCATGGCTTTGGTGTTTTCGCAGCCCATGGCCGCCGCCTCGGCCGCATGACGGAACGCGTCCACCGTACCTTCGGCGACATGTTCCGAGAGTGCCATGACCGCGGGATGGACGGAATCGAGGATGGTCTTTTCCCCCGGTTTGGATTTCGCCTTTTCCATCACAACGGCCAATCCGGCCTCCATGGCGGCCGCGACTTCGGCGAGCGTCGCCGAGGTCTTTCCCTTGAGGGCCTTTGCCATGGCGAGCAGGAAAAAGGAGGTGATGGTGCCCAGCGTGGAAGGGGCGCTTTCGTTGAAGATCCCCGAGCATTTCATGAGCGCCTTCCCGAGGTCGGTCTCCGTCGTTTCCCCCAGCCAGGCGGCGATCGCCTTGTAGCCTTCGCTCATGGAAATGCCGAGATCACCGTCGCCGTTGCGCTGGTCCAATTCGATCAGGTAATCCCGATTCTCGGCCATCGTCGCGCTGATGCGGCCGATGGCGTCTTTCAGCCGGTGAATATCCATTGCGCAATCCGCCTATTTGTTCGCGTTGGTGTAGAAGGGAGTCGAACCGGGAGCGCGGAGGAGGGACTTCAATTCCGCGTCCAGCCGCATCACGGTAACCGAAAGGCCGGCCATTTCCATCGACGTGGCGAATTCCCCGATGTGCGGCATGAACAAGGAGACTCCGGCCTCGGACATCTTGGCGAAGATCCGCCGGTAGACGATCAGCAGTTCTTCCAGCGGCGTGGCGCCCAGGCCGTTTACCATCACCGAAACGATGTCGCCTGAAGCGAGCGGCATGTCCGCGAGAATGCGCGCGAGGACCGTATCCGCGATTTCGTCCGCGCCCATCATCGGACGGACCTCTATCCCGGGTTCGCCGTGGATGCCCATGCCGATTTCGATTTCGTCGTCTTTGATGGAGAAGGTGGGTTTCCCGACCTGCGGCACAATGCAGGGACTCAGGGCTACTCCCATGGTGCGGATGTTGTCCAGTGCCTTCCGGGCGACCGCGGCGACCTCCTCAAGGCTCCGGCCTTCCTCGGCGGCCGCTCCTGCGACCTTGAACGCGTAGACCATGCCCGCGACGCCGCGCCGTCTATCGGCGTCGCCCGGCGGCGCGGAGGCGACGTCGTCGTTCACGCGCACCGTTTTGGTTTTGATGTCCTCGAAATCGGCCATTTCGCAAGCCATATCGAAATTAAGGTTGTCCCCGCCGTAATTTCCGTAAAGGCAGAGCACGCCGGATCCGCGGTCGCAGGCCTTGATCATTTCGAACATCTTCTGCGAGGACGGCGAAGCGAAGACATTGCCGACCGCGCAGCCGTCGAGCATTCCCTCGCCCACGTAGCCGAGGAAAACCGGAAGATGGCCCGAACCGCCTCCCGTCACTATCCCGACTTTCCCGGACCGTACGGGGGTATTGCGCAGGATGATCCGCCTGTCGCCGTCAAGGGTGCGGATTTTATCTCCGTAAGCGCAAGTGATGCCGTCGATGACTTCGTCGACGAAATCCTCGGGCTTGTTGATTACCTTTCTCATTCGTTCCTCCCGCTGTTCGGTCTATATGCCTAAATACGCGTTCCTGACTTCCGGATTCACCAGAAGGTCCTTGCCCGTTCCTTCCGTGGAGACGCGTCCGGTCACGAGCACATAGCCGCGGTCCGCGACCTGCAGGGCCATGGACGCGTTTTGTTCGATGAGCAGGATCGTCTTTCCTTTCCGTTTGATTTCCAGAATGAGTTCGAATATTTCCTCGACCAGGATGGGCGCGAGGCCGAGCGAGGGCTCGTCGAGCATGATGATATCGGGTTCCATCATGAGTCCCCGCGCGATGGCCAGCATCTGCTGTTCGCCTCCCGACAGCGAACCGCCGCCCTGATCCATACGCTCGGAAAGTCGCGGGAACAGCGCGTATACTTCCTCGAATAAACGCTCTGCATCGGCCTTTTTCAGGGAAGGATTACCGATCGTCCCGGCGATGAGATTCTCGCGTACGGTGAGCGCGGGGAATATCCGGCGGCCTTCAGGGACATGGCAGATTCCCATTTTCACGATTTTGTGCGGAGGCATATCAGTGATGTCTACGCCTTTGAACATTATGCGGCCTTCCGATTTTTCAATGAGATTGGAAATAGACATCAGCGTCGTCGTCTTGCCGGCGCCGTTGCCGCCGATCAGGGTAATGATTTCACCTTCGTTCACATGGATCGTCACGTCGGTGAGGGCGGATATATGTCCGTAATTGACCGTCAGGTTTTCGATGGTGAGCATTATGAATTCCCTCCGGCGATTATCCCTTTCCCGAAATAGGCCTCATTGACGCCCTTGTCGTTGCGGACCGTTTCCGGCGTACCCTCGCATATTTTCTGGCCGAAATTTAGGACGAGGATGCGGTTGCAGGTATTCATCACGAACTTCATGTCGTGTTCGATCACCGCGATAGTGTAGCCGCTTTTGTTGAGGTCGATGATGAAGTCGCTCAACGCTTTCGTCTCGATCGGATTCATGCCGGCTACCGGCTCGTCCAGCAGCAGTATTTTCGGGTCCAAGGCGAGAGCCCTCGCGATCTCCACTTTCCGCTGGATGCCGTAGGGAAGGTTGCTCGCCAAGGTATCCTTGAAACTCATGAGGCCGACCCGTTCAAGGACCTCGATTCCCTTCTCGTTCGCGAAACGCTCGTCTTCACGGTATTGCCGGTCGCGCAATATCGCCGAAAGCATTCCCGTCTTGGTGCGGATGTGGAATCCGATTTTCACGTTCTCCAGCACGGTCATGAACTTGAAGAGCTGGATGTTCTGGAAAGTTCGCGCCATTCCGAGCCTGGCGATTTTTTCGGGGGCGAATCCGTTGATGGATTCTCCGCGGAAGAATATTTCCCCCGACGTGGGTTTGAAGATGCCCGAACAGATATTGAAGAAAGTCGTCTTGCCCGCGCCGTTCGGGCCGATGACGCCGAATATATCGCCTACACGGATTTGCATGTTCACTTTCTCGACGGCTTTGAGGCCGCCGAAATATTGGCAGATGTCACGGGCTTCCAGCAACACGCTTTTCATTTCGTTTCTCCCGCGGATTTCTTGCGGCCGCGAAAGCGGATGCGTCCGCTCGCGAGTATCGAATTCGAGGCGCCGACGAGTCCCTGCGGCCGGATCCACATCATGACGATGATGAGCAGCGCATAGACGACCAGGCGATATTGGGAAATCGGCCTGAGGAATTCCGTGAGGAAATTCACGATTATAGAACCAACGATCGGGCCGATGAGCGTTCCCTGTCCTCCGATGATCACCATGGAAAGGATATTGAAACCCTCGTCCAGCGTGAACATGTCCGACGAGATGAACTTGAAATACGGGGCGAAGGCCGCGCCCGCGATGCCGGCCCAAAACGCGCCGTACATGAAGTTGGACGCCTTGTAGCGGCTGGTCTCGACGCCGAGGGACTTTGCGGCGAGCTCGTCTTCCCGGATGGAAACCCAGGCCCGTCCGACGCGGGACTTGATGATCCTGTAGGTCAGAAAGAAGAATATCGCGGCAAGAAAGAGGAAAATATAGTAGAAATGCACGGACTTGGAAATCTTGAAACTCCCGATATAGGGTGATGGGATGTTCTTGATTCCGATAGGACCGCCGGTGAAATCATTGCCGTTGAGAAACAGCAACCGGATGATTTCGGATGAACCGAGGGTCACGATGGCGAGGTAGATGCCCTTGAGCCGCAAAGTCGGTAGCGAAACGAGGAGGCCGACGCATGCGGCGGCGATGCCCGACAGCGGAAGCGCGATCCAGAATGTGATGCCGAATCTGGTGGCCAGGATCGCCTCGCAGTAAGCCCCTACGCAATAGAATCCGGCATGGCCGATGTTGAATTGACCCGAATAGCCGTTTATGACGTTGAGCGATCCGGCCAGGATAGTGTACATGAGGATGCGGCACATGACGCCCATCGCGTAGGATTTCGGATAAATCCGGGGAAACGCCAGAAGGAACAGGAAGAGTCCTCCGAGGAGGGCGAACTTGAGCCAGGCCGGCGTCTTGCGTAGGATAAGGTCGGCGTAGCTCACGGTCTGACTCCTTTCTTGCGGGCGAATCCTTCCGGCTTGAACAGCAATACGAGAAGCAGGAAAATGAAGGCGAAGATGTCGCGGAAGCTGGCCGACGATACGGTGATGCCGAGGTTTTCTATGACGCCGAGGCAGAGGCCGCCGAGTGCGGCGCTGGGCACGTCCGTGAGTCCGCCGAGGACCGAAGCCGAAAACGCCTTCATGCCCGCGGAACCGCCCATGGTCGCGATGAGGGTCTGGTAATAGATCGCGAGAAGCATTCCCGCTATTCCGCCGAGGCCGCATCCGATGCAGTTGCCCGCGAGCGTCGTCAGTTTCACGTTGATGCCCATGAGGGCTGCCGCTTTCTTGTCCTGGCTGACCGCCCGCAGCATGACGCCCCACCGGGTTTTGTTGAAGAAGAGGAAAAGCAGCAGGGAAAGCGAAACGACCGTCACGATGACGATTATCTGGACGAGGGTGACGCCGACCGTACCCCAGCCGAAGAATCTGTTGGGTATGATTTCCAGCAGGGGGAAATTGTTGGCGCCGATGAAGATCTGGGTCAAGTTTTTCAGGAGCATGCTGACGCCGATGGTGCAAATGAGGGAAATATGCCTCGGAGCGTCGAAAAAGCGTTCGTAGCAAACCTTGTAGACGAATATTCCGATGAAGGCGGAAGCGGCGAAACTGGCGACGATTCCCAGGAATAGATTGTTCCCGAATATCTGGAACGCGAAATAGGAGGCGAACGCTCCGAGCATTATGACCTCGCCGTGAGTGAAAGTCACGAGGCCGACGACACCTACGACGACGGAATAGCCGATGGCCATCAGGGCATAGATCGATCCCTGGCATATTCCGTTGATCAATTGCGAAAGATAGTAATCCATTCCCGATCCTTCTGTGCCGGTCGGCGCATTCCGCGGGATACCGCGCGCGGGAATATCCCCCGCGCGGTACCGAACCTCTATTCCCGGTTCACGAAATGCCGTCCGTTATTTGGCGAAATCGAAATCGGTCTTCTTCACGAAGGCGCCGTTCTCGACCGCGACGATGAGGTACTTGCGGAAAATGTCGCCGTCGGGGTTGAACTTGATGGGGCCGGTGAGTCCGGAGAAATCCTTCAGGTTCTGGAGATTCTCGCGGATGCTTTCGCGGGTCACGGCGGCGCCGGAAGCCTTTATCGACGCTTCAAGAAGGTACATGCAGTCGTAGGCCACCGCCGGGTGGACCGTGGGAGCGAAGCCCGCGGCTTTCTCGAAGGTGTCGGACCAGTCCTTGTCCCGCTTGTTGGTCAGGTCGAAGAAGAAGGGCGTCGTCAGGAGCAGGCGCTCGGAGTTGCCCTTGGTGAGGTTCAGGATCTGGGCGGAGGTGCCCGGGCCGAGGGTCGTGATCCGCACGTCGGTCCAACCGGCCTGGGCGATCTGGTTGATGATCGTAGGCACGGCGCCCTGGTCCAGGATGACGATGTGGTCGGGATTGGGCCTGCGGAGTTTGGCGATGGAAGAGCTGAAATCCTTTTCGTCGGCGATGTAATTGACGTCCGAAACGACGTTGAGGCCGTCCTTCAGCGCTTGGTTCACCAGGTTGTCATGGGCGGATTTGCCCCAATCGGAATTGACCCAGATGACGCCGATGTTCTTGGCGCCGGCGTACTTCTTGAGGAGGTAGCTCGCGAAGAAGGGCGCCTCGCCGTCCTGCCGACCCATGGCGGAGAACGCGAATTTGCTCATGGACGCGTAATTGGGATTGGACGCGGTCGGGGAGAGCTGGACGATTCCGGCCTCGTCGATGATAGGCGCGTTCGCCATGCAGCATGAACTCGTGAAGTCGCCGATGATGGCCATGACGTTCGGGTCATCGCCGAACTGGCGCGCGAGGTCGGCGCTTTCCTTGGGATCGCCCTTGGAATCCTTGACGACGAGCTCGATCCTCATTTCGCCTTTGGCGTTGATCTCGTCCGCCGCCATCTTGGTTGCGATCTGGAAACCTTTTCCGTATTCGGCGTTGGTGCCGGTGATCGGAGCGAGAACGCCCACTTTGTAGGTCTTCACCGAACCGGACTTCGCCTCCTCCGATCCGGCTCCGAAAGCCAACGATACGGAAAACAATGAGACTACGGCAAGAATCATAACCCGAGAGCCTGTGCTCTTGTTCATTCCTTTGCTCCTTTCCATATAGAAATATCGTTTCCCCGAAGTTCGGAGGTTCGATTCATGACCCGTGGGTTCCGGCTATTTGCGGAATTCCAGCTTGCAGGTCGCGCAGCCGTGGGAGATCGTATCGCCGAGTTCGAATTTCAATCCCATCGATTCGGCGATACCCCTGTCGCCGTCCATCGCGATATCGCAGAAGAGCTCAATTTTTTCCTTCGAAAGGCCGAGCTTCTGCCACGCGGCGACGAGGGCGCAGTAATGGAATTCGGCGTTCAGGTGTTTCTTGTCCACGTCCGTGACATTGATTTCAAAGTTTTTTTTCCCGTCCTCGAAAAGGAATACTTCATTAAAAACCGTGACGTCAGACGGATCGGAGCAGCGGGCCTTGATTCCCAGACCATGGATGTTGCCGCAGCGCTTCACCGCGGCTCGGGTAATTTTTTCCGCGTCCATCCCGGCCTTTTCCATCTCCTCGTACGTCAGCGCCATCCATGTCGCGCGGTGCTCTATGCACATGCGGGCCAGATCGATTTTCTCTTCCTTTATGCTCGGAACGTTCACAATGTTCGCCATGGTCTCTCCCTACTGAGCTAAGAATGTATTCTTGAGCACGAGGATATCCTCGCGCATGAGCGACTGAGCTTTTTCGGCGTCCCCTTCGCGTACGGCGTTCAGGATCGCGAGATGGAGGGTCTGGTCGTTGGGCTGCATCCTGCCGTCGTGGATGAGATGGATGCTCGCGCGTCTGGTGAGGTCGATGATTGGCCCGATGGTGCGGACGAGTATGACGTTGCCGGACATCTCGGCGAGAAAGAGGTGGATGGAATCGGCCCTGCTGATCCAAAGGTGAAGCTTTTCATCGGGATCGGCGCTCCGCGAATAGCGATCGATAAGGTCGTCGAGCCGGGCGAGGAATTCCGGCGTCCGGTTCAAGCAGGCGCGGCGTACGATTTCGATCTCAAGGAAGAGCCGCACGTCGATGCAATCCATGATTTCCCGGATGCTCACCGGCATGACGCGGTAACCGAGTCTCGGAATGCTCTCCATGATGCGTTCGGTGCACAGGGCGTGGAGCGCTTCCCTTATCGGAGCCCGGCTCATTCCGAAAACATCGGCGAGGCGTTGTTCGGCAAGGAAGTCGCTGTCTTTGACTTCGCCCTTCAGGATCATTTCCAGAATGAGGTTGTACGCTTCTTCCTTCCGCGTCTGATTTTGCGGCGAACGGACCTTCGCCGCCATCGCGGCGATCATAGTCCGGCTCCGATTATCGACGCTTCCTTGAGCGCCGTCATGTTTTCATCGGGAGTGCCTTCCAGGAAGGTGCAGCCGGGAGCGAGGATGAAACCGCGTCCCTCCGCCTGTCTGATCGCGTCGATTGCCTGCTCGCGGACGGTCGCGGAGGAGGAGGTCACCGCCGCGACATGGTCTACGCCGCCCACAAGGCATTTGCCGGATTTTTTCCGAGCCGCTCCGATACTCGGGCCGGCTTGCCGGTCTTCCCAGCTGACCGCATCGCACTCGTACCGGGACAAGAGGTCGAAGTAGGAGCCCTGTTCGCCGTGGGAGTGGACGAAAGTCAATGGCGATTTCCGCATCTCGGCGATCAGCTCGCGGTCGAAGGGGCTCGCGAACGACTCGTATTCCTCCTGATTCAACCAAGCCGGCTCGCAGCCGAAGCAGCCCAGGAAGAATCCGTCCACTCCCGCTTCGTTCCTCGCCGCCGAGATGAAGGCCGTTATATTCCGGGATATGGTCGCGAGACCGCGTATCGTCCGCTCCCGGTCCGTCCGGCAATCCTGCGGGAGCCTTGTCCAAGCCAACCGGACCGCGATGTGGAAAGGGGAGAACACGGTCGCGATGACGGGAGTATCGGCGTCTACCGCTCCGCGTATTCTTTTGAGCGATTCGAGATAGCGGCCGAATGCCGCCTTATGCGGATCAAGATCCTCCAGCAGATCCCAGACGCCGGAATCCACGGCGAACTGGTAATTGACCGGTGCGTCGTAGAGCTCGTCGTACATGACTTTCAGATAATCCGGATCGAATTTCCGGTGGAAAGCGAGGGTATACGCAACGAATTCTTCGACTCCGCGATTATGCACCGTCGAATGCTGGTATACGGACACGGGCACGCGGTCCGGTTTGCCGCCTTTAAGGGCGCATAGGATCCTTTCTCTTCTTGTCATGAGCCGCTCCATTGATCATATCAGTGTTATGATCAATGATATGACCAGAATTTCCGTCCTGTCAACGAAAAATTCTTGACAGCCCGATTCATCCATGGTAATTTTTTCCCGACCGATCAGTCGGTAATGCGATGAAACAAGTCTTCTTCAACTTACCGGCCGAAAAGCGGGAAAAAATAATACGGGCCTCCCTCGCTGAATTCGGCGCCCGCGACTTCGAGAAGGCGGCGCTTGACCGCATCGTCGAGGCGGCGGGCATCTCCAAGGGCGGCCTGTACGAGTACATTTCCTCGAAGGATGAACTCTATCTCTTCATCGTCGAATTCTCCTATACACGTCTATACGACTATCTCCACGCGAGCCTGGAGCGGGAAGGGAAAAGTCTGCCGGCCGACTTGCTGGAGCGTTTCGCTGTCGTCTCCCGCGCCGCGATCGATTTCTATGTCGCGCATCCGGAGATGATCGGAATCATCGCGAGGACCTCGCGCATCGACGACGGCGCGCTCGCCGGAAAGGCCCGCGCGATCTTCGACGAACACTTCGCCAGCATCTTCGACTCGGCCGCGGATGACTCCCTGGCCTTCCCCAAGGATCGCCTCGTCGATCTGATGAAATGGATACTCGTGAAGACGCGGACCGATTTTCTCCGTGAGATGTCCTCGGGCGCCGCGATTTCCACTGTCGTCGCGCGCTACATCGAGGAATGGGATTTCATTCTGGCCGTCCTGCGCAAGGGCATCTACACGGGGAGACGGGCGTAGGAAGGCGGCGCCGGAGAGGGCGCGTATTTTTATGGATTCAGACCGACTGTCTGGTCGGTATCAGGTCGAAGACTCGACAAGGAGATACTATGCGAATCGGACGTATCGCAAGGACCATCGTTTTCTCCGCTCTTGCCTTATCAGGCCTTTCGGCGGCTTCCGCAGCCGAAGCGATCAAAATCGGGGCGATACTCGCGGTGACCGGCCCGGCCGCCTATCTCGGCGCCCCGGAAGAAAAGACGGTGAGGATGCTCGTCGAGGAAATCAACAAGTCCGGCGGCATACTCGGAAGGCAGGTCCAGCTCATCGTCAAGGATTCGGGCGCGAGCTCGGAGAAGGCGATCTCTTTCGCCAAGCAGCTCATCGACGAGGAGGAAGTCGTGGCCATCATCGGTCCGACCACTTCCGGCGAATCGATGGCGATAAAGGATATCTGCCAGAAGGCCGGGATGCCGCTCTTCACCTGCGCTTCGTCGGAGACCATCGTGAATCCGGTCGCGAAGTACGTCTTCAAGTCCCCGCAGAAGGACAATTACGTTGTCGAATGGATCTACCAGACGATGAACAAGATGGGCATTTCCAAGATCGGCGTCATCGCGGCCAACACCGGTTTCGGGAACGGAGGCAAAGCGCAGCTTGAGAAATACGCATCCCAATACGGGATAACCATCGCGATATCCGAGGTCTACGATGCCAACGCGACGGACCTCTCGGCCCTTCTCACAAAAGTCAACGCGTCCGGCGTCCAGGCCGTCGTGAATTGGTCCATCGAACCCGCCCAGGCCATCGTCGCAAAAAACATGAAGCAGCTGAAAATGACGGCGCAGCTTTTCCAGAGCCACGGTTTCGGGAACATCAAGTACGTGGAAGCGGCAGGCGAGGCTGCGGAAGGGATCATCTTCCCCTGCGGCAGGCTGCTTGTGGCTGATCAGCTGCCCGATTCCAATCCCCAGAAGAAGCTCCTCGTCAAATACGCAAACGACTACAAGGCCAACTATAAAGAGGATGCGAGCACCTTCGGCGGGCATGCGTACGACGCGCTGACGATACTGAAGGCTGCCATCGAGAGCGCCAAGAGCACCGATCCGGACAAGATCGTCACGGCGATCGAAGGGCTCAGGAATTTTTCCGGCACTGCGGGCATCTTCAACTTTTCGGCCGCGGACCACAACGGCCTGCAGATGGATTCGATCGTGATGACGACGGTGAAAAACGGCAAGTTCGTCCTGTATCCGGCCAAATAAGGGAACCACCGGAGGGAAGATCCGTATTTTTCCCGGGTACTTGCCAGGTTCGCTCGCATCTTCCTATAGTAACGCCCATCATCCGGAGGATACTGATGCGAACGGACCGTATCGCCAAACCCGCCGCCTTCTGCGCGCTGGCCTTCTTTTGTTTTTCCCCGGTCTTCGCCGCCGAGGCGATAAAGATCGGGGCGATTTTCGGCGTCACCGGACCGGCGGCTTATCTGGGCGCGCCGGAGGAAAGGACGGCGAGGATGGTCGTCGAGGAGATGAACCGCAGCGGCGGCATACTCGGCAGGCGGATCCAGCTCATCGTCAAGGATTCGGGCGCGAGCGCCGAGAAGGCGATCTCTTTCGCGAAGCAGCTCATCGACGAGGAGGAAGTCGTCGCCATTATCGGTCCGACCACCTCCGGTGAGTCGATGGCGATAAAGGACATCTGCCAGAAGGCGGGGATGCCCCTGATTTCCTGCGCCTCGGCGGAAACCATTACGACCCCCGTCGCGAAGTACGTATTCAAGGTGCCGCAGAAGGACAACTATGTTGTCGAATGGATGTACCGGACGATGAACAAGACGGGCATCTCGAAGATCGGCGTCATCGCGGCCAACACGGGTTTCGGCAACGGCGGCAAGGCGCAACTGGAGAAGTACGCGGCCAAGTACGGGATCGCCATCGCTATATCCGAAGTCTACGATGCCAACGCGACGGACCTCTCCGCCCTCCTCACCAAAGTCAACGCATCCGGCGTCCAGGCCGTCGTCAACTGGTCCATCGAGCCGGCCCAGTCCATCGTCGCGAAGAACATGAGGCAGCTGAAGATGACGGCGCAACTCTTTCAGAGCCACGGTTTCGCCAACATCAAGTACGTGGAGGCGGCGGGGGAGGCGGCCGAAGGAATCATCTTCCCCTGCGGAAGGCTCATCGTCGCCGACCAGCTGCCCGACTCCAATCCCCAGAAGAAACTCATGGTCAAGTACAACGCCGATTACAAGGCGATGTACAAGGAGGACGCGAGCACTTTCGGCGGCCATGCCTACGACGCGCTCACCATCCTCAAGGCCGCGATCGAGTCGGCGAAAAGTACCGACGCGGACAAGATAGTCAAAGCGATCGAAGGGCTGAAAGACTTCTACGGCACGGCCGGCGTCTTCAGTTTTTCCGCGGAGGACCACAACGGCCTTCAGATGGACTCCATCGACATGATGACTGTCCGGAAGGGCAAATTCGTCTTTTATCAATAGGAATGACGCGAGGAACCCCTGTGATGCCGCCTGAAGTCGTGCTCCAGTACCTGATCTCCGGCTTGATCTACGGTAGCATCTATGCCGCGGTGGCCATCGGCTTCAACATAATCTACAACGCGACCGGCATCATCAACTTCGCGCAGGGCGAGTTCGCGATGCTCGGGGGGATGTTCGCTTCCTCACTTTCCGCCCGTCTCCCCCTCGCTCTCGCCATAGCAGTGGCGATGGTCCTGACGGCACTGTCGGGGGCTGTCCTGGAGCGCGTCTTCCTCCGGAGGGTCGCGCGCGGCGGCGTCCTTAAGATGATAGTCACGACGATAGGCCTGTCCATCGTCATCCGCGAGGCTGCCCTGCTCGCGTGGGGCGAATCGGTCCGGACCTTGCCCTTCTTCACGGGCAACGAGGTCAGCTCCGTTTCCTTCCTTGGCGCGAATTTTTCTCCCCAGGTTTTCTGGGTCGTCGGCGTCACCGCTTTGACGGTGGCTGCCCTCACGGCCTTTTTCCGCTTCACGCTGATGGGAAAGGCGATGCGCGGCTGTTCGGCGAGCCGCGAAGGCGCCAGCCTCTGCGGCATCGACCCCGACAGGATGGTGACCATCGCCTTCACCCTGAGCGCGGGAATCGGGGCCGTCGCCGGCTGCGTCGTCGCCCCGCTCACCCAGACGCACTACGCGATAGGCTCGGGACTTGCCATCAAGGGTTTCACCGTCGCGGCTTTCGGCGGCCTGGGCAACAGCGTCGCGGCCGTCGTCGCGGGCCTCTTCCTGGGCATGCTGGAATCCTTCTCCATCGTCTTCGTCCCCGAAGCCTACAAGGACGTCGTCAGCATCTGCGTCCTTCTCGCGGTGCTCTTCGTCAAACCCTCGGGACTGTTCGGGTCGCGCGCGGCCGGCGCGCTGAAGGACTACTGAGCATGAGCATCAAGCCGTACCTACCCGTGATCGCGCTCGCGGTCTGCGCCTTCCTCCTTCCGCCCGTCCTTACCGCCGCGAAGTCCGCCTTCTACCTCACCCAGCTCACCATGTCCGCCTACTACGCCCTCGCTTCACTCGGGCTCTGCGCCCTCATGGGCTACGCGGGACAGATATCCCTCGGGCAGGCCGGCTTTTTCGCGATAGGCGGCTACGCGTCTTCCTTCATCGCGACCCGCAACCTCCAGGCGATCGCCTCCTCCCCCCTCGCGAAGGCGCTGGATCTGGCCGGCCTCCTTTCGCGGGGGACGGATCCCTACGGAGTGGCCCTGCTGTCGCTCTCGCCCTGGGTCTCCTGCATCCTTGCCGTACTGCTCGCTGCCGCGGTCGCCGCCCTGATAGGGATGCCGGTGCTCAAGCTGAAGGGCCATTACCTGGCCATGGCGACCCTCGGTTTCGGCCTCGTCATTGAGAAGGTAGTCCGGGGCACCAAGGCCCTCGGGGCGGCCGACGGGCTCTCCAACGTCCCCGGTTTTCCCATCCTGCCCGGACTGGTCGTGACCGGAGGGAAGGCCGCCAGGGCCTCCAATTTCACCATCTCCTGGGTGGTCCTCGCCCTGGCCCTGCTGGCCCTCGTCAACCTCTTCCGCTCGCGCGCGGGCAGGGCCCTGCGCGCCCTCCACGACGGCGAGGAGGCTGCGGGCGCGAACGGCGTGGACACGAGCCGGTACAAGCTCAACGTCTTCATCCTCGGCGCGGTTTTCGCGGCCGTCGCCGGCGTGCTGCTCACGCACTACAACGGCAGCATCGGTCCCGGCGAAGCCAACGTGATGAAATCGGTCCGCTATGTCGCCATAGTCTCGGTCGGCGGGATGGCCAACCTGACGGGAACCCTCATAGCGGGACTTCTCCTGAATTTCCTCTCGCTGCGCGGCATCTTCGGCAGCCTGGACGACGCTGTCTTCGGCATCGTGCTCATTTTCGTGATGATGCTCGCTCCGGAAGGGAAGGCGTTCGGACATTCCTTTTCTTCGTTCTTAAGGCGGAAAGGAAGGGCCGGATGAGCATCCTGCAGGTGTCCGGTCTCTCGCGTTCTTTCGGAGGCCTGCGCGCGGTGGACGGCGTCGGATTCGGAGCCGAGGAGCGCGGGATCACCGCGGTGATCGGTCCCAACGGGGCGGGCAAGACCACCCTCTTCAATCTCATTTCGGGTAGCCTCATGCCCGATAGCGGGCGGGTCGTCTTCGACGGCGAGGACATCACCGGCTTGAAGCCCTTCCGCGTGGCGCGCAGGGGAATATCCAGGACCTTCCAGACGGTTAAGCTCTCCAGGCGCATGACCGCCCTGGAGAACGTCATGATCGGTCGCCATGTTCGGAGCCGCGCCGGTTTCGCCTCCGGCATGCTCGCCTCTCCCTGGGCGAAGAAGGAAGAGCGCTCGATACGGGAAGAGGCGATGAAGGCCATCGAGCTCCTCGGCATCGCGGACTACCGGGACAAGGAGACGGGGAGCCTGCCCTTCGGCATCCAGCGCTCGGTGGAGCTCGCACGCGCGATAGCGGCCGAGCCCAAGCTCCTGCTGCTGGACGAGCCGGCCTCGGGCCTCAACGTGCGCGAGACCAGGGTCCTGGCGGAGCTCGTCTCGCGGATCCGCGGCAGGGGGATCACCATCCTGGTGGTGGAACACGACATGTCACTGGTGATGGACATATCCGACGAGATCGTCGTCCTGAACTTCGGAAAGAAGCTCGCCCAGGGGAAACCCCGCGAGATCCAGGCGAACAGGGAAGTGATCGACATCTACCTGGGAGAGGACGATGCTTAAGGCGCGGAGCCTGGAGGCGGGCTACGGGGACCTCAAGGTGTTGAAGGGCGCATCCCTCCACGTTTTCCCCGGCGAGATCGTCACCATAATCGGGGCGAACGGGGCCGGGAAGTCGACCCTGCTCAACAGCCTCGCGGGCCTCGTGAAGCCCTCCGCGGGCAGCGTGACCCTCAAGGGCGAAGAAATCACGGGCGCCCGGCCCGAGCGCATCCTGGCGAGGGGCTGCTCCCTCGTTCCCGAAGGGCGCAAGCTCTTCGCTCCCATGACGGTCCGCGAAAACCTGGAGCTAGGCGGCTACGCGATCCGCCGCCGTTTCGGCGGGCGTCGGGGCAGGAAGGAATCGGAGGCGGACATCGAATCGGCCTTCGACCTCTTTCCGCGCCTGAAGGAGAGGCAGCACCAGCTCGCCGGAACCCTCTCCGGCGGGGAACAGCAGATGCTCGCCATAGGACGGTCCCTCATGTCCCGCCCGGAGCTCATCATGCTGGACGAGCCTTCCATGGGACTGGCGCCGCTCGTGATACGGGACATCTTCGCCGCGATCGTCTCCCTGAGCGCGCGGGGAAAGACCATACTGGTCGTGGAACAGAACGCCAAGGCCATCCTGAAGATAGCGAGCCGCGGCTACGTGATGGAGACGGGAAACTTGGTGCTGGAGGGGACGGGAGCGGAACTGCTGGCCAACCGCGACGTGCAGCGCGCCTACCTCGGCAAGGAATACGCGTCCATCGCGGACGAACGGGAGGGTACATGACTCAAGCCGACCGATACGAGACGATGGACAGGGACGACCTCGAGCAGGTCCAGGTCGAGCGCCTCCAGGCGACGGTCAACCGCGCCTGCCAGAACGTCGCCTTCTACCGCGAGAGCTTCGAGCGCCGCGCCATCGATATCGAGAAGATCAAGTCGCTTGCGGACCTGGCCGAGCTCCCCTTCACCACGAAAGAGGACCTGCGCCTGAGCTACCCCTACGGAATGTTCGCGGTGCCGCTGAAGGACATCGTGAGGATCCATTCGACCTCGGGCACCACGGGCAAGCCGGTGGTCGTCGGCTACACGGCCAACGACATCGCCGTCTGGGCTTCCCTGGTCGCCCGCGTCCTGCGCGCCGCCGACCTCAGCGAGCACGACCTGGTCCAGATCGCCTTCAACTACAACCTTTCCTCGGCTGGCCTGGGCTTCCATTACGGTGCCGAGAAGCTGGGCGCCTCCGTCGTTCCCTCCTCCGGCGAAAGCGTCGGCCGCCAGGTGACGATCATGCGCGACTACAAGACCACGGCCCTCGTGGGCACGCCGGGCTACGCCCTCCACATTTCCGGCTACCTGCGGGAAAACCGCATCCACCCCGACGAGCTGCGCCTCCGCGCGGGCCTCTTCGGCGCGGAAAGCTGGAGCGAGGCGATGCGGGCGGAAATAGAGGACGGCCTCCACCTGAAGGCCTACGACAACTACGGCCTCACGGAACTCATGGGACCGGGGGTCGCCTTCGAATGTTCGGAACGGAAGGGCCTCCACGTCAGCGAGGACCACTTCATCATGGAAGTGATCGACCGGAATACCCTGAAGCCCCTGAAAGCCGGCGAGGAGGGCGAGCTCGTCTTCACGACCATAACCAAGCAGGGCTTCCCGCTTATCCGCTACAGGACCGGCGACATCTCCTCCATCCTCGACAGCCCCTGTCCCTGCGGCAGGACCCACCGACGGATGGGCCGGGTGTCCGGGCGGATCGACGACATGATCATCGTGGACGGGGTGAACATCTTTCCCTCCCAGATAGAAGATGCCCTGCTCAAGGTGGAGGGCATCGCGCCCCATTACCGCATCATCCTGGACAGGGAGGAGGGCGTGGACAGCATCGAGGTTCAGACCGAAGTCTCCGAGGACTTCCCCTACCTCGACGAGCTCGGCAAGGTGGCCTCCCTCCGCACGCGACTTCAGAACAGCATAGACGAGACCCTCGGCATCCATACCCGCGTCACGTTCGTGGAGCGCAAGACCATCGAGCGGTCGCAGGGCAGCAAGCTCAGGAGGGTGGTGGACAAGCGGCCGAAGTAGGAGGGGCAGGGGGGACGGACGAACGAAGTCGAGGTGACCCGGCTCACCGCATGGACTTGGCGGCGTCCTTGCCGAGCGCCTCGGCCTTCGCCGCGACGAGCTTCGCCGCGCGGATCGCCAACTCGGGGAAGGGTTGTGCGGAGTCGTCTATCTCGGCCTTCAGGTCGAGGGCTGCCTGGTATGAGGATCGTCTCTCGGCCTCGGTCGAAGGCGCATCGGCGGAGAGGGCCGCCAGCCTGGCCTTGAAGTCCTTCTCTAGCCATGCAGGCGCCCTGGACATTGCCGGCGAGTAGATGACCGTCCGGTCCGGCAGGATCGTGACGCGTCGTCCATCCTCCGCCCAATCCTGGCCATGGGCGCCGATGCTCAGCATACCGGCAGGCAGGTTTTCGAGGATGCCCGCGCCCGCGATCGATACGACGGCTCCCTTTATCGTCAAGTCGGCCGTGACGCCCTCGGGAAGCGAATACCTGAGCGCGCCGGTTCTGGTCTCCGTCGTCGACGCCGCGCCTCCCGCCAGGAAGGTGAAGCCCCCCCTCGTCAGCGAGGAATTGTTCCATGGGACCTGAGCTCCCTTTGTTTCTGTCATCACATCCTCGCGTACGGAGCGCATCATGGTTTCGATGTCCAGGCCGGGGAGGTCCATGTACTTCAGGAAATACCTGGTGAAAGTGCCGTTGCGGCCGGAACCGTCCTGCGCGGTCTTGCCAGGGGCGGTGGCGAAAATGATGATCGATCGCGGAGGTTGGGAACCGACGACCGCCAGTCCCTTCTCGGCCGAGCGTTCCGAACCTGGGAACGGATTGTTCCTGCAGGCGTCGAGAATGACTATGTTCGTCTTGTCTCCCGAGTTCTCCATTTTGGAGTAGATGAGGTCCACGTTGAGCGATTGAAAGGGAACCTCCTCCTGGTCGGCGATGTCCATGAACGCCGGAATAAGGTAGTTCGCGCCCTTTATCTGCAAGCCGTGGCCCGAGAAGTAGAAGAGGCCGACGGCATCCGGATCGCGCAGGTCGTTTCCGAAGTCCCTGACCGCCCTGTTCATCCGGGCAAGATCGGCGTCGAGGATGAGGGTGGTCTTGAAACCGAGCCGTCCCAACGCTTCGGCCATATCCCTCGCGTCATTGGGCGGATTCTTGAGCGGCGTGCTCGGGTAGGCTCCATTGCCTATCACGAGGGCTATGCGCTTCTCCTCGGCTCCGGCGGCGGCGATCACTGTCAGGGCGAAAACGAGCGCGAGCGCGATCCGCAACGGTTTTAACATTCCGATACCTCATCATGAAAACTTTAGATCATTCGCCGAGCTGCCCGAGACGATGACAGGCCGATTGGGTTATAGTATACGCCGTCGTGGTTTTGCTTGCACATCCATCCGGGGGGAATATGAGGGGACGAATATCCTGCGCGACGGCGGTCCTGACGTTTTCGATCGCTCTCGCCTCCTGTGCGACCGCGCGCCATGTCATGGTCCCGGTCGATCCCACCTTCGCTTCCTCCAAGCCGGACTTTTCCCGCGCGACTCTTTATTTGACCGGTTTTTCGTTGCAGAACCTGACATCGGCGGACAATAAGGACGGCGACAAGACCGGGAGCATGGCCCGGCAGTTCATCGCCTACGTCGAATCGAGGAACAAGTTTTACAGGGTCGTCGACGCGAGGAGCAACCCCCTCCTCGTGGACAAGAGCGCACCGTATTTGGCCATGGACGTCCGCGTTCTCCCCGATCACACGGAACATCGAACGATCATCCTGGATGCCCTTTTTTACTATCCCTTCGTCGGGTATTTCCCCTTCACTCCTCAATGGGGGAAGTGCAAGCTCGAAGTCAGCATCCAGCTTTACGATGGAATGAACGAGGTCGCCGCGAAAACGGCTTCCGGCTCCAAGGGCTACGTCATCTGGTTCTACCCATACTATAACAAGACCGCTATAGACGCGACTTTCAAGGATCTGTACCGGTCCGTTTTCGAACAGGCTTGCGCGATGATCTCCGAGGCCAAACCGGAGATTTCGGTTTCTATCGAGCGGCAGGCGATCGCGTTCTCGGCCGGGGTTGCCGCCGGGACGGCAGTGGCGGCTACGGCGCCGGCCCCCCGCTCCCGGGCGAAGCGCGAGGCGACCGTCATGGTACGGGCGAGGGGAAAGGCGCGCTCCGGCGATGTTTTCCTCGTCTACTACGACGAGGATACGAGATCGCGCATCGCCCTCAGGAAGACGCCCGACGCATCGGGCGCCAGCTCCTTCATCCTGCCCGTCGACGAAGAAGGCATCTCGTCCATTTTCGCCATCCGATGCGGGGAAGCTCCCGCGCCGGGCGAACGGCTCCTCGGATTCCGCACCGTACCCGCAAGCATGATCGAGAGCGCGGAAACGGCCGCCACGACCATCGAGACCGACGGCTCGACGTTGTCGAACCCGGACGGCCCGCTCGAGCTGCTCGCCCTCCCGGTCTCCGGGGTGTCCGCCGGCCAGCTCAAGGGCGAAGTCCTGCTCGCGAAGAGCCGGTATCCCCTGAAATAGCGGACCTCTCCGGGGGGCAAATCCCGCGGGCGCTGGCGGAATCCCGAGTTCCACGTTATCCTCGGTGCAAGCGAGGAAGGCATGCTGACAAAGCTTCACGGTCGAAGGTTCGAGTGGCGTTTCGAAGAAGAGCCCTCCAGGGTTTATCCCCTCGGGATCAGCATCTGTACCAATCCCTTCTGTTCCTGCGATACGCTCACGCTGGAGTTCGCAGGCCCTGCCAGCGACGGAGTCCCGCCGCGCGCGATCGAACTCGAGCTTGAGAGGCGGCGTCTGCACGGTAGCGGGAAGCTTGAGGGTGGCGAGAAGCTTTTTGCCCGTCGGTTCGAGGCTGCGATGCGTGACGAGGACTGGAACATCCTGTGCGTTTTATTTTTTAACGAAAAGGAACGGTACATCGTCGAGGCCGACTACCGGAAGCTCGATGTTCCCGATATCCCCTTCGACGTGGATGCCATTAAGGATTACTCGGCGATGGTCCAATTCTCCGGCGTATTCCCTGCCGCCCTCAGGTTCCCCGCCAGTGTTGACGGCGCCGATTTTGTCATTTTCGATCAATACTGCGTGCACCCTGACTGCGATTGTCACAACGTCATGCTGAGCCTCGTGCCCATCGCGGATGGCCGGATCTTGTCCAATGACCAGGAGGCCATATACGACTACCGGACAGGCGAGGTCGAGGTGATTCCGCCCCTCCAACCTGGCTCTCCAAGACCAGAGAGGATCATCGAAGCGATGATCGCCGTGAACAGGGAGGCCGCGAAGGAGTTGGCCCGGCGCCACGCCGCCATCCGCGCCGTCTACCGACGCGTATACCGCCGCCATCTCGGCCTAACCGGAGCGGCTGCGACTCCCCCCTCCAAGCCTGCCGCCGGCCGCAACGATCCCTGTCCCTGCGGAAGCGGGAAGAAATACAAGCGCTGCCACGGGGCCTGAAGGCCGTTGTCCCCGGGGCAAGGAAGCGCGGCTCCGGGGTGTCCCTTTGTCCTGGATGGGCACCGCGTATTGCCCTCCCGAAAAGGAGGCAACAAAGTGAGCGGTCTGCCCGGAGTGGTATGGTGATGCCTTTTTATATACGGTCTTTTTAATACCGGAAATTTGCTTGACAAATGCAGAAGCGAAGCCAACGATTTAAGTTCCGACATTGATTGGCACAAATACCGAACGGAAAAGTCGAAAAGCGGAAGATTGATTCGTACGGCGGCCGGTTCTACGCTCCTTGCCGACGAATGACCGTTACCGAAAAAACGTTGGCACCTATCAGTCCGCAGCGCGACCGCTCGACCGACAAGCCGTTTCATAACCGCCGAGGTTCTGCCAGCGAGGACGGGTACCATGCGCATCCTTTTCAAGATTCCGCTCGCCCTCGCCGGTCTGTTCGTCCTCTATTTCGGCGCGATGATCATCGTAGACAAGGTCTATATCCAGTCGAGATTCAAGGAACTCGAGATGGCGGCGGCCTCACGGGACCTCGCACGCGTCATGTCTGCGATAGATAGCGAATCGGAGCATCTCGCCACCTTCGTCGCCGATTGGAGCAACTGGGACGATACCTATGCCTTTGTCGCCGGTGAAAACTCCGATTATATCGAAACGAATCTCGGGCTCGAGGCCTGGAAGGCGACCAAGGCCGACATCATCGCGGTCTACGGCCTTGACCGGAAAAAACGATATTCGGGCCGCCTCGATACGGCATCGGACGCGATCGTTCCTGACGATACCTTTCCTTCCGAGGCTCCACTCGACGCGCCCTACATCCAGTCCGGACGGGCGGACGAAAGTTATATCCAAGGCTTCATGGATTCCCCGCGCGGCTATTATTTGATCGCCTCCACCCCGATCCTTCGGAGCGATACGAGCGGCCCCGTCCGCGGAAGCTTCATCATGGGCCGCAGAATCGATCGGTCCTTCGATGCCGCGCTTTCCGGACGTACGAGCGTCGCCGCCGAATTGCATCCTCCCGCCGCGACGGGAATCGATTTCGCCCGGTTGCTATCAAAGGAACGCTTCCTGGAGACCTCGGTCGACGCGATACGCGGCTACGCCCTGCTCCGCGACCTGTGGGGATCACCCGCCCTCGTCATCAGCACCAAGACGGAGCGGGAAATCAGCGCCTGGGGTCGCGAGACTATCCGGGTTTCGCGCTACCTCATCGTCGGACTCGGGATCGCTTTCTGTTTCGTCATGGTCGTCCTCATGTCGAAGCTCGTGATCCGGCCGCTGTCGATAATCCGGGCCCATATCAAATATTTCGAGATCGAAGGGGGCGCCCGCTTGCCTCCCTCCCTTATCGCGCGCGCTGACGAGATCGGCGATCTCTCCGCGGCCTTCCAGCAGATGAGCGAAAGCCTCGCCGTTCAGGACCGCGAGCTCCGCGACGCGAACGACAAGCTCGAGTCCAAGGTCGAGGAGCGGACCCGCGAGCTCGCGAGAGCGTCGGACGATCTTCGCCTTATGGCCAAGGTCGTCGAAAACACGAGCGAGGCCGTAGTCATAACCGACCTGGACGCGAAAATGCTTGTGGTGAACGAGGCGTTCTGCGCCGGATCAGGTTATTCGCGTGACGAACTTCTCGGCAAGAATCCCCGGATACTGAAATCGGAGCGTCACGACGAAGTATTCTACCGTCAACTCTGGGAACATCTCCTGGCTGAGGATACCTGGACAGGCGAAATCTGGGACCGGAAAAAATCGGGAGAGGTGTATCCCAAATGGCTCACGATCAACGTAGTGCGGCAGGAGGACGGTCTTCCGCGATGGTTTGTGGGCCTCTCCTCCGATATCTCCCGAATCAAGGAGACCGAAGAGCGGCTAAACAAACTCGCGTACTACGACCCCCTCACCGCCTTGCCGAACCGCGCCCTCTTCCTCGATCGGCTCGAGCATGCGATGCTCCGTTCGCGCCGCTACGCGAGCCGGATCGCCCTCCTGGTCCTCGACCTCGATCGCTTCAAGATCGTCAACGACGCGATGGGTCACCCGATGGGCGATCGGCTCCTCGTCGAGGTGTCAAGGCGATTGTCCGGTACGGTGCGCGACTCGGATACCGTTTGCAGGCTCGGCGGCGATGAGTTCACCATCATCCTCGATCAGGTCGGCAGGGGCGAATTCGCCGGGTCCGTGGCGCGGAACATCATCGAGGAACTCGGGAAGCCCTTCCTTCTGCACGATAGGGAAGTCTTCATAGGCGCGAGCATCGGAATCGCCCTCTTCCCCGACGACGACGAGACCGCGGAAGGGCTCATGCGCAAGGCCGATGCCGCCATGTATCAGGCCAAGAGCGGCGGGAGGGACACCTTCCGCTTCGTCTCGAGCGAGACCGAGGCGACGAGCATGACTCGCCTCACCCTCGAATCGGAACTCCGTCGGGCGGTCGAACACCGCGACTTCGAGGTCCACTACCAACCCATCGTCGGCTTGGCGGACGGCCTCATCCACGGGGCCGAGGCGCTCGTGCGCTGGCGCCGAAACGGCGAACTGGTCGCGCCCGGCTCCTTCATCGGCCTCGCTGAGGAGACGGGCATCATCCTGAAGCTCGGCGATTGGATCCTCGCCGAAGCTTGCGCGGCGGCGATGCGGTGGTTCCGCGACGGTATGCCGATCGCCATTTCGGTCAACTTCTCGCCGCGCCAATTCGAGCACGTCGGTCTCGCGAGGAAGATCGAGGCCTGCCTCGCCGCGACGGGACTCCCGCCCGAGCTCCTCGTCGTGGAGATAACCGAGACCGCGGTCATGGCCGACGTGGCGATGGCGCAGCGCACCATGAACGAATTCAGGGAAATCGGCATGAAAATCGCGATCGACGATTTCGGGACCGGCTATTCGTCCCTGAGCTATCTGAGCCGCTTCCCCGTCGACAAACTAAAAATCGACCAGTCCTTCGTCCGCGGTATCAAATCCGAGGCCACCATGGCGACGATCGTGGACGCGGTGATCGCGATGTCACGGAGCCTCGGCATTTCTACCCTGGCGGAGGGCATCGAAACGGAGACCCAGCTTTCCTATCTCCAGAAACGCGGTTGCGACGAGGGTCAGGGATACCTGTTCGGCAAACCCGTCGAGGAGGATCGGTTCATCGCGACGGTTGCGAGCCTTAGCCGATCAACGCGAATTTGAGGTATCCGTGTCCGGGGTTGCTCCCCACGATCCCCGGTCTTTATCGTCTTCACCAAAAGCGACAGTCAGGTACATAAGTTGCCGGGCGATTTTCAGGTCCCCGGAACACGTTTGATTCCAGCGAGAAGCTTCCGCACGGTTATTCCTTCAGCACCATATCGATGCAGAGTACGGCAGCGAGTATGAGGCGGCGGATAGGATCGGCGGAGGGAACCGACGCTTCGATCACAAGCATGTAGTTGTCGGCGGAGGTGAATAGTTCCTTGCCGATGCCGGCCCATTTCTTGCTCACCTGCGCGAGCAGGACCCCGTCCCTTTCGAATCGGAAATTCCAGCTGCTCCACGACCCTTTCAGCATGCAACCGCTATTCCCCTCGGCGTCGAGTATTTCGAACTTGCCCCCGATCGAAAGCAATTTCTGCCTGAATGAACCGACCGGCGTTTCCTTCTCGTCGAATACCTGGACTATCGATCTGAAAAAGCTGGCGTTCCGGCGGACGTACGCGACCGGTTCCCCCGTGCTGTCCCTGATCTCGATGGCGAACGGGGTATAGCGCTTGTATTTCGTGAATCTGAACCATTTGGTGAAAAAACCGAGTTTGGGCTCGCGGCATTCGAGGATGATCTGGCCTGATTCGGGATCAAGGATGTCGAAGTTGTTCGCGGCCTTGAACATGCCGACGTGCTCTTTTACGAAATACGCGTTGCGGGACAGGATAGGATTCATTGCGGACTCCTTTCATCGCTTTGGATCAGGATCATGGTATGCAATATACCGCAGGTTCATTCGGCGGAATGGTGGCGAAGTCATGGCTCCCCGCCGGCATCGTAGCCTCCCCGGAGCGCCCGGCTTCCGGACGCCGCGCCAGCGCCCGGACTGGCCTCAGGGCGCCGCGACCGCGCACGAGACGCGGTTCTGGATGGTCGACGCGTCCCAGCTTCCGACCGCTCCCACCATGAAGGCGGCGCCGATTATCCAGGAGTCGACCGGGTGGGATGCGCCGCTTTCGTCGACTACGGTCGAAAGGAGCAGCTCCTTCGGGATCGTGATAGTGAATTCCCCGTCCGCCGATCCGGCGTCGATCCCGAGCCCCTCCTGCGGGCTTCTCCAGCGGCGGCCGTCCCAGGCGACGCCCTTGAGCGCGGGCGGCGCGATCGAGTTCGCGGCGAGGAAGCCCTGCCAATCGATTCCCTGGATCTGGTTCCCTTGATCGAAGTAGTTCATCACAATCTCGAAGCTCGCGCCCGAGACGAGGGGCTGGCCGCCTTCGTCCAGGGGCGAGGTGAATACGATCTCCAGGTCCTGCTCCGGATCGATCCGCCAGATGTTGTTCACCCCGCTGTAGGAAGGGGAGAATTCGACCTTGGTTCCTCCCGACGGGCCGTAGCTCTTGAAGAAGAAGGGCTTGGTGAACGCGAAGTTGATCATCTTGGAGACCAGGTATTTGGCGCCTCCCTCCTCCTCTATCTCGAAGGTGAAGGTGTCGCCGAGGGAGAAGCGCGGGCTATCCTGCGTGATGTCCTCGAACCCGGCCTCCGAGGGCCCCTCGTTCAGGCTGGGGCTCCAGAAGTAAGCCCCGCCCTTGCGGTCACCGTTGAGGCCGGCTGTAGGTTGGCCCTCCGGGATCAGGTCCAGGGAATAGCCAGCCCCGGAAGGAGAAAGCTTGTCCTTCCAGAACATGGGGGGCAACAATTGGTTGTTGGAATCGCGGAGGTTCGGCGCGCCGGTGCGCAGGCTCGCGACGTACGCCGGGGCGGGGACTCCGACGAGTCGCGCCGATTTGACGAGCACGCCGTTCTCGGGCTGGACCCAGAAGTCGATCCGCACATCCCGAGTGAGGCCGATGAGGTTCCGCCGCTCGTCCGAGGAGGGCCCGAAGTAGAGGGGTGCGGATTGGTACGCGTTCCCCGCGAGGTCGTCCTTCGGGTAGTAGTCCAGGACATCCTCGTTTTCCAGGTCAAGGAGGAAGCCGAGCGAGACCTTCACGCGGGAATTGCCCGCATAGCCCGCGTCGGTATCAGGATCGAATTCGTCGGCTATCCCGTCGCCGTCGTCGTCGGCGTCGATGACGGAGGGCAGGCCGTCGCCGTCCGGATCGGCCGCGTTGCCGGGAGTCCAGGAACCGGAATCGCTCCCGACCTTGCCGTAAGACGCGAGGCCGGCCGGCACCCCCGCGGCGGACGCGCGGACCACGATGTCCTCCGCCAGTTTATAGGCTCCCCCCGCGATGGCCAGTGGGGCGGCGAGGGGATCGGATGGCAGGTTCAGGTCCAGCACCGCGCCGTCCAGGAGGTCGATACCGGCGGCTATGACGTTGGAAGCGGTCTTGTAGGTGAGGGTCCCGAGAGGCTTACCGGCCTTGCTTACCACCGAGAGCATGTAGGAGGAGGAGTCCGCGGCGGCATCCGCTATCGCGGTGAGGGGGATGTCGTATTTTCCCGCCGCATCCACGATGCCTTGGAAGACTTCACCCGACCGCACGTTCTGCACGAGTACCATCGCGCCCTGGACCGCGTCCGGGACGATGTCGCCCGCGAGGGAAACGGCCCCGCGGACGAAGCCCTTGGTTGCACGGACGATGTCCTGCGGCGCGACGGGAGATTTTTCGCAGGTCGTGAAGAGCAGGGCGGAAACGACGCACGCGGCGGCGGCGGCTTTCTTCATGGTACTCCTCCGGTATAACGCGATACAGGAAAGTATGGAGATTCCGCCGCGGGAAGCAAGGTCATCGAGCGGTTCCGTGGCAGCGGGCCCCGGCCGGCCTTATGCCACGGACTGAGCCTCACCCGCGGCCCTATGCCACGGGCTGGGCGCCGTGCGATTCGGTCCAGATCTCCGTGTGGCGACGGACCGCGGCGAGCGCGCTATCCAGGTCCCGCCGCATTATCGCGCGATGCAGGTCCTCGTGTACCTCATGCACGCCGGAATGTGTGGGGCTGATGGTGGGGGTGAACAGTTCGATCACGAAGCCGTAGATATTCTCGATGATCGCGTTATGCGTGTATTTCCCGAGGAGTCGGTGGTATTCGATGTCGAACCTGCCCGCGGCCTCGACCGAAGGAACCGCCTTCTCCAATTCCGCCAGGAAGCTTCCCATCGCGGTTTCCAGCGACGCCAGATCTTCCTCCGCGGCGAACTGGATCACCAGTTTCACGATCCCTTCTTCGAGGAATTCGCGCACCTGCGTGAGCGTCCCGTAATCCCGCTCCTGCACGAGGATCTGGAAGAGCTGGGGGTCGAAAAGGCGTTTGTTGGAAGCGCTGGAAATGTAGGTTCCCGCGCCCCTTTTGATTTCGATCACCCCGTATGCGGAGAGTATTTTCAAGGCTTCCCGGATGGTGCCCCTGCCGACCTTCAGGCTTTCGGCGAGCACGCTCTCGCTGGGAATGAGTTCTCCCGGCGATAGTTTTTTCTGGATGAGGAGTTCCTTGATCTTGTCGATCACCATCAGCACGGCTGAAGGCCTTTCCTCTTTTACGGCAAACTTGTCTTTCACCGGCACGCTGTACTCCCGAAGAACCTCGATTGGTCAGTCTTTGTAATCATCCCTGGACGGCGTGAAGCATTCCAGCAGCTCGGTGTCTTCGAACATTTCCGACCCGTGCGGATCGTTCGGCGGGAAGTAATATGCGTCGCCCTGTTTCAGTTCAAGAATTTTCCCGTCGCCTTTGATGAAATTGATCCTGCCTTTCATGACGATGCCGTTCTGCGACTGCGGGTGCGTGTGCATCGGAAGCTTGGCCCCTTTTTTCAGGTAGAAGTAGCACATCATGTTGTCGTCGTCATAGGTCAGAGTGATCCGGTCGATGCCGGCCGCCCTTGCGACGCGCGGGTCCGAGTGTAGGTTTCCGAGATGTTTGTTGGGTGCCGCCATCAGATTGCGCTCCTTCTTTCGGCCACCAGGGTTACGAGTTCCTTCCAGCCCTTCATGAAGGAATTCCGGAAAAGTTCCACGGCGCCGTAATCGTAGTATTCGGACGGCTTCATGCCGTCGATTTCATAGGCCGCATTGAAGCCGGGCAATTTGGCCTTGAGTTCCGCCACTAGCGCGGCGTCGGGTTCCGCGCCTATCCGCGGCACGACGGGCTTGTCCTGTTCTATCAGGGTCTCGGCGGTTCCTGTCCAATTGATGGTGACGGCCAGATCGCCGCCGACGAGTTCGGTGAAATCCTCCAGCTTCCGTGCGCCGCCGCCCAGGAGCACGCCCGGATATTTGCGCTCCTTGAGCAGGGCGTATTCTTTCTTCGCGACGGAGAGGCCGGCGTATTTCACCGCCTCGGCCGAGATCGCGAGGCCCTTCTCCTTGATCTGGTTCTTGAAGAAATCGTCCAGGATTCCCGTGATGTGCGTGACATAGAAAACGGGCTTGTTGCCGGATTTTGCGGATGCGGCCTTGTACGCTTCGCAAATGGAGATCGCCTGGGGGAGGCCCATGACTTCCGTCGCCATCGTCGGGATATTCCGGTCCACGAAAAATTCGATCGCCTCGATTCCGGGTTCGGTGACGGGGATCTTGATGATGACGTTGTCGCCGATTTTCCGATTGTCGATGCCCTCGTCGATGATTTTCCGCGCGACGGTTTCCGTAAAAGGATCGCCCTGGATCGTGACGAAGCCCTTCGTTCCCTCGGAGCTTCGATACAGCGGCATGAACTCATCGCTGAGGCGGCCGACCATGTGGGCCTGTACCTTGGCGGCTACGATCGAATCGTTCTTTTCGTAGGGGACGAACATATCGATGGCCCGCGTCACCGCCTTGAAATCGTCGGGCGAACCGAAGAGCTTGGAGACGTAGCTCGGGTTGGTGGTGCATCCGACCGCGCCGGCGTCGATCGCGCTGCGCGCCTGCTCCAGGGTCGGATTGTTGATCCAGAACCGCGTGGGCGTTTCTTCATGGACCCTGTGGAAATATCGCTTGCTGGCCATTCTGCGCATCCTCCTTCAGTCTGTTGTCAGTTGTAGAGCAGATTCGGCAGCCAGAGGGAAATCTGGGGCACGAAGGTGAGTATCATAAGGGCGATGAAAAGCGGAACCAGGTAAGGCAGGACGGATTTGAACAGCGTATTGACCGGAAGGCCCGCCATGGGGCTCAGCATGTAGATGCTCATTCCGACCGGCGGGGTGAGCATGCCGATCATGAGGTTGAACACCATCACGAGGCCGAAATGGACCGGATTGATTCCGACCTCCATGAGCGTCGGCAGGAGAATTGGAGTGAAGATCATGATGGCGGCCGTCGTCTCCAGGAACATGCCGACGATGAGGAGCAAAATGTTGACCATAAGCAGCAGGACAATGGGGTTGCGGGTTATCGACAGCAGCGCTTCCGAAGCCTGCTGGGGCAGCTGTTCCACGGTGAGGGTCCAGGCGAAGATCGCGGCCGCGGCGACGATGAACAGCACGGATGCGGTGGAGACGAGCGTCTCCTTGGCGATCCTGACGAGGTCAGCCCAGGCGAAGGACTTGTAGGCGAAGCTGAGGATGAAGGCGTACGTGATCGCTACCGCGGCTACTTCGGTAGGGGAGAACCAGCCCGAGAGCATGCCGCCCATGAGGATCATCGGCATGAGCATGGAGGGGATGCCGCGCTTGGCGATCCTGATGATTTCGCCCTTCGGCCATTTGCCGTCGATGCCGCGCGGCCAATTATATTTCCTCGCGAAGAAGGCGACTTGCAGCATCAATACGCCCGTGATGAGGATGCCGGGGAGCACGCCCGCCATCAGGAGCCGCATCGAGGACGTCTCGGCGGCTGCCGCGTAGATGATCAGCGGAATGCTCGGCGGGAAGATGGGGCCGATGGACGCGGACGCCGCGGTGATCGCGGCGGCGTCCTCCATCCTGTAATTCTGCTTCTTCATCGCGTCGAGCTCGATGTTGCCTATGCCGCCGATATCGGCGAGGGCGGCTCCGGAAATACCGGCGAACACGAGGCTCGCGAAGACGTTCACCTGAGCCAGTCCGCCCCGCATCTTGCCGACGAGCAATCTGGTCGAATCAAATAGGCGATTGGTGATTCCTGAATTGTTCATCAGATTGGCGGCAAAGATGAACATGGGCACCGCAAGCAAGGTGAATGAATTGAGGGACGACACCATCCGCTGTATCAACGTGGTTACGGGAATGTCCATTACCACCAGGTAGATCCCCGCGGGTACGGCCATGCTGGCCGCGATGGGGATGCCGCATAACATCAAGGCGACGAAGATTCCTATGATCAGGATGCCGCTCATTTCTCCGCTCCTTTTCCCGTGAGGGCGCGCATGAAATTGTCCGCGGAGCCGATCACGAAAAGGGCGATCCCGAGAAATACGGGGAGATAAAAAAGCGCGTTGGGCATGCGGATCGCGGGAGTCCGCACGCTCCAATTTTTTTCCATGATGAGCAGGATCGCGTACAGGATGAATAGGCCGAGGCACGCGGAGATCAGCTGGATCGCGAGGTCGAAAACCCTGCGCACCGATGCGGGCAGGCGAGTCAGTACGAGGTCGACGATGATCTGTTTTTTTTCTATCGTAAGAACGGGGATCATCAGGAAAACCGCGGCGATCAGGGAAAATCGCGACAACTCCTCGATCACGGCCGATCCGGCGGAAAAGACGTTCCTCATCACGATCTGGATGCCGACGGACAGGATGAGCGCGAACAGGAAAACGACAGCCGTGTTTTCAAAAATCCTGCTCGCTCCGTGTATGAATCGTCTCATGGTTCACCTTCCAGGATAGGGAATCCCCGTACGACCCGCTCGGGCCGTACGGGGGATGGCTCGATCGGTTTATTTTACGGCCTTGATCTGGGCATAGTACTTGCCCCATTTCGCGCCGAAGCGTTTGTCCACCACCGCGTTCACCGAGGTCCGGAATTCATCGACCTTGAGGCCTTCACCCGTACCGATGACTTTCATGCCCTTGTCCTTGAGGGTCTGGAGATCCTTGTCCTCGCTGTTCCGTACGTAATCGGACGCCCACTTGCAGGTCTCCGCGGCGACCTCGTCGAAGATCTTCTTGTTCTCAGCCGAAAGGGCCTGGTATATTTTTTCGTTGATCACGACGGGTTCGGAGCCCATGATGTGATGGGTCTGCATGACGAACTTCTGGACTTCGTAAAGCTTGGACGTCGCGATCGTGCTGACGGGATTTTCCTGCCCGTCGGCGACGCCGGTGGAAAGGGCCACGGGTACCTCCGCCCAATCGATGGGAACCGCGACGGCGCCCATGCCTTCGACGGCCGCCTGGTAGATGGCCGAGGGGATGGCGCGGATCTTCTTTCCGGCCAGGTCCTTGGGCGAATAGACGGCCTTGTTCGCCGTGAGGTCGCGGGTTCCGAAATAGAACGAATACAGCACCCGGACATTCCGGCTCGCGATGAGCTTGGCGTTAAGCTCCATCAAGGCCGGCGAAGTCTTGGGGTCGGTGGCGGCGAGCAGGTGGTCGACGTCACGGTAAAGGTAGGGGGTATCGAAGAGCCCGAGATCCTCGAGCAGGGGCTGCAGTCCGCCGTAGGTATTGTGGTGCAGGGCTATCGTCCCCATGGAAACCTGTTCCGCCATTTCGGCGATGGAACCGAGCTGCGAGCTCGGGTAGACCGTGATCTTGATCGCCCCGTTCGTCTTCTCGGCGATCCTGTCCGCGAAATACTGCGCCTGCAGACCGTTCGGGCTGTTCGGCGGATTCATGTGCGCGTAGCGCAGGTTCAGCGGTTTCGCCGGGGTCTGAGCGAAAACGCCCATCGCCGCCGCCATCATTCCGATTACCGATAAGGCCAATAGCTTCTTCATGTTCTCCGCCTTCCTTTTGGTTGAACGCTGTATCATGCCTGTTCCGTACGGAACCGGCGCAATCCCTGTTTTTTCCGCGCGACGAGGGCTTTCGCGGTTTCCGCGATGTTCGCCGTCGACATCCCGTAAGCGTCGAGCAGTTCATCGGGATGGCCGGACTCGCCGTAGCGATCCTGGAGCCCGAGCCGCGCCAAGGTCGCGGGGGCATGTTCCGCGATCACTTCGGCTATCGCGCTTCCCAGCCCTCCGATGACGTTATGGTCTTCTATGCTGACGGCGCAGCCGCATTTGCCGAGTACCTCGGAAATTCCCGCGACGTCGAGAGGCTTGATCGTGGCGACTTCCACCACGGTCGCGCGGACGCCCGCCTTCTCCAGTTCCGCCGCGGCCCGGATCACGCGGTTCGTCACGAAGCCGTGGCAGAACAGGGCGACGTCGCGGCCCGAGGATCCGATGATGCGGATCTTGCCGATCCGGAAGGGCGTTCCGTCCGGGAAAACCCTTTCTTCCTTTCCGGACCCTATCCTGATGTACACGGGGCCTTCGGTATCCGCGGAGGCGAGCACGGCCTGCTTCACCTGGTCGCCGTCCGCCGGACACAGGATCGTGAAGCCGGGGATGGCCCTCAGGATGCCGATATCCTCTATGAACTGGTGGGAGACGCCTTCCCGGTTGCCGCCGAAGAGTCCGGCGTTGACTCCCACGAACCTGACTTTCAGCTTCGGATACGCGACGAAGGTTCGCATCTGTTCGCAGGCGCGCATCGTGAGGAAACCCGCATAGGTGCAGAGGTACGGCGTCATTCCCGAAGCCGCGAGCCCCGCGGAGACGGCCACTCCGTTCTGTTCCGCGATGCCGACCTCGATCATGCGCTCGGGCCATCTCTTGGCGAAGTCCTCCGCCTTGACGACCTTGACGGAATCCGTGGACACGAAGACGATGTCGTCGCGCTTCTCGGCGAGGGCGACGAGCCCGTCGCGGAAACCTGCCCTGGTGTTCGCGATGTCGCTCATTTCGATCCTCCGAGTTCCTTCATGGCCGACGCGTATTCCGCATCGGTGAAAATCCGTTTGTGCCAGGAATTGTCCCCGATCATGAACGAGACGCCCTGTCCCTTGACCGTCTTGGCGATGATGGCGGAAGGCCTTTCCTTCTCTTTCCTCGCGCTGTCGACCGCATCCAGGATCTGGCCCATGTCGTGTCCGTCGATCATTCGGCAGGTCCAGCCGAAGGCCTCCCACTTTTCCTTGATCGGATACACGCCCGACACCTCGCCGACCGTTCCGCCGGATTGGTAGTTGTTGTTGTCGACGAACACGGTCAGGTTGGCGAGCTTCTGATGCCCCGCGCACATCGCGGCCTCCCAGATGAGCCCTTCCCCGAGCTCTCCGTCGCCGGTGACCGCGTACACGCGGTAATCGCGTTCCTGCATCCTCGCGGCCAGGGCCATGCCGATCGCGACGGAGACTCCGTTGCCGAGGGATCCGGTGGTGGCGTCCAGTCCGCGGGTCTTCGGGGCGTAGGGATGCCCCTGGAGGTTCGAGTGGATGGAGCGCAGTGTTGGGAGCTCTTCGATGCCGAAGTAACCCCGCCTTGCGAGCGCGGCGTACAGCACGGGGCAGGCGTGTCCCTTGGAAAGGACGAACCGGTCCCGATCCATCCATTCGGGACGGGAAGGATCGATGCGCAGCACGTCGAAATACATCGCGGTTACGATATCGGCCACCGACATGCTGGGCGAAGGGTGTCCGTCTCCGCTTTTATGCACCATGTCCACGACATCGCGGCGCAGCTGCCTCGCCTGTTCCTCGAGCTTCCGTATCCTGGCGCTGTCGGCCATTTCATTCGCCTCCAAGAATCGTCCTGACCATGGCGATGCCGAGCGCCGGGCTTGACAGCACGGTCATCCCGGTCAGATCGCGGAGCGGCTGTTCCATCCTGGCCATGGAGCCCTGGGCCAGCAGGATGATGTCGCAATCCTTGGCTATTCTCGCGGCCGTTCCGGCTATCAGCTTGTCGTGGGTCGCCGCGTCGCCTGAGCAGATCGCGGGGAAGGCGCCTTCGGCGATCACGGAAATGACGGCGACTTTCTTGCCCGCTTCGGCCGCGCACCTTTCGATGAGGCGGACGGTCGGATCGATGGTCGTGCCGAGCGTGGCGAGGATGGCGATCCTCTTCGCTTGCGCCACCGCCTGGCGGACCATGGCTTCGTCGATGCGGACGATGGGAACCGGAAAAATGTCCCGCGCAGCGTACACCGCATCGCCGATTGAAGAGCAGGTATTCAGGATCAGCTCGACGCCGGATGAGCAGGCCGCATCGTAGTACGAATAAAGCCTGCGCCTGACGGCTTGGGTGAGCGTTCCTGCGGCGATGATGTCCGCGATCATGCTGTCGTCCAGGATGTTCATGATATCGAATTCGGGAAGCGTTTCTTTCAGTTGGTCCGAAAGGGGCTTCACCAGCGCGACGCCGGTGTAGATCGCCGCTATCCTGCGCTTTGCCATAACCTGTTACTCCATTCGCTTAAGGATTCATGTTGATGCATTTCTGGCTATCGTTGTATGTCAGACGTATGATGTCATAGGTATGATAGTCCCGGTTTCGGGATCTGTCAATAAAAATGATCAGGGAAAAAGTCGTCGAAAAAGGTCGTCCTGAGCGGAGCCCTTCAGCCCTTCAACCTTTCAGCCCTTCAGCCCTTCAGCGCGCCCGCGGTCAGGCCGGAGATGATGTACCGCTGCAACGCGAAATACAGCAGCAGGATCGGCGTCATCACGAGCATGAGGAAGGCGAATACCACGCCCCAATTAGTTTCGTATTGGGATACGAAGGTGTAGATGTTCAGGACTATGGTCCACTTCCGGTAATCGGAAATAAGGTAGAAGGGACCTACGAAGTCGTCCCAGACGGCGATCGCGACGACGATGGTGGAGGTGACCATCACGGTGCTCAGCAGGGGCAGGATGATGCGGAAGAAGAGCCTGAGCGGCTTGCATCCGTCCAGCATGGCGGACTCGTCCAGCTCTTTGGGAACAGAGCCGATGAAACCGGTCAACAGGAAGATGGCGAAGGGCAGGTTGATGGCGGTGTAGTAGAGGATCATCCCCCGGTAGGTGTTGTGCAGACCCGTATTCATCATGAGCCGGATGGTCGGGATGATGGAAATCGGGATCACCAGTCCCATGAGGAAGGTGTAATAGGCGGCTTTCCCGAGCCTGGTCGGCCGGCGCTGTATCACGAACGCGGCCATGGCGGCGCAGAGGTCGGTGAGCAGCACGGAGAAAACCGCGATGTAGATGGTATTCAGGAAGCTGCGTATCACCGCCGGTTTGGACAGGACCAGCTTGTAGTTGCTCCAGAGGAATTCGTCCGGAAGCGATAGCTTGAACAAGGCCGATTGGCGGGCGTCCTTGAAGGAATTCACCAGTATCATCGCGAAGGGCACCAGCACGATCAGGCTGACGGCGACGCAGACGAGGAAAAGCGGGATCCTGTAAAAGTTCGACCGTTTCATAAGGCGACCTCGCGCTTGCGGAGCAGGATCAGAACCGGGAAGCCCAGGAGGACGATCAAGGCGGTCAGGACGAGGTTGGCAGCTGTCCCGAGGCCGTACAGCCCGAGGCTGAATTCCGTCATGATATAGGTGTTGATCACTTCCGTCGTGTAACCGGGGCCTCCGTTGGTGAGCACCAGGATCATCACGAAGACCTTCATGGTGCCTATGAGGGAAAGCACCAGGTTGATGGTAAGGGATGGGGCGATCAGCGGAAACATGATATGACGGAAAGTCTGCGTGAACCTCGCGCCGTCGAGGGACGCGCTTTCGTACAATTCGCCCGGAATCATCTGCAGGCCCGCGAGGTAGATGACCATCGCGAAACCGGAAGTACGCCATACGTCCACCATGATGGCGGAGAAAAGTGCGAAGCGCGGATCGTTGAGCCAGTCAACCGCGAAGACGCCCAGGCCGGCTCCCTTCAGTCCCATGTTGAGCAGGCCGTTGGCCGGATGGTAGATGGCGGTGAAGAGATAGCCGATGATGAGCGGCGAGATCATGTAGGGGAGGAAAAACACCGTTCGGAAGAGATTCCGGAAGCGCATCTTCACGTTGAGCACGAGCGCCATGCCCAATCCGACGCTGTTCCTGATCACGGTCACCGCGAAGGCATAGATGAGGGTATGCCACAGTGCCGCCACCATTTTCCTGTCGGAGAATAGGGACCTGAAATTTTCCAGGCCGACGAAATCTATTGTTTTCTTGTTAATGTTCCAGTCGGTGAAGCTGTAATAAAGCCCCGTCAAGGTCGGGGTCAGGTACAGGAGCGCGAACACGGCGAAGGCCGGCAAAAGGAACCAATACGGATAATTCTGTCTTCGTTCCATCGTCATGTCGCGCCCCTTTCCAGTCTATGATCAGAATCCCGGAAGGGCCCTGGCTTTTCCGGTCTTGCGGTAATTTTCGTCCAGGAGATCCACTGCTGCCTGTACGTTTCCATCGATGAAGAGCGCCTGGAGGATCTTGGGATAGTCGGTGAAGGAGGAGGACAGGCGGTTCTGGACGTTGATCTTGGCCTTGTTCGCCTTCACGTACTTGAGCACCTCTTCCTGGGCGGGATACAGGGAAGCCGAAGCTTCAAGGTAAACCGGGATCCCGGGCATGTTCTGGTACAGGATATCCACATTTGCCTTTTCGGTCATGAAGCGCACCAGGTCAACCGCCGCTTCGACGTTCTTGCCCAGCCGCGGCACGAGGATCTGTCCGGCGGGGGTCAGGGTAGCAATGCCCGTATCGGTATCGGAGGGCATGGGGAACCAGCCGACGTTGTCGATCACGAATTGCTTGCCGAATTTCTGCTCCAGCGCCGACAGGAAGCCGGGAATCTGCAGGGACATGGCGATCTTGCCCTGTCCGAACAATTCCTGCTGCTCCTCGTAGGTGCCCGAAAGCGCGTTGTCCTGGACGTAGCCTGCCTTCATGATATCGTACTGGCGTTTCAGGACGTCCGAAAGCGCCGGTATGGCGTTGAGCCTGAGCTCGTTCTTCTCAAGCTTGCGCACCCCCGCGTCTCCGATGGCGGGATCCACGAAACTGGTCCAGCCGGCCAGGGAGAATACCTGGAGGGGCCAGCCGGTCTTCACTCCCTCGTACAGGGGGATGTAGCCCACGGCTTTGGCGGCCTTGGCGATGCCGACGAGGTCTCCCCACTTGGCGGGAGGGGTCTTTCCGATGGCCTTGAAGACGGCTTTGTTGTAGTAGACGCCCATGGAACCGGTGGATCCCCACGGGATCCCGTAGATCTTCCCGTCCAGGGTCTGGAAGTCCACGGTGCTGGCGGCGATCCGCTTGATGACGGGATCGGAGGTCCAGTCGTACAGCGTCTCATCGGCCCGGAACTTGATGTATTGCTTTGTGCCGGGATCCATTTCGAAGAGATCCGGATAGTCGTTGGTGGCGAACCGGGTCTGCATCAGGCGGCCGTACTCTTCGCCGGCGGGCAGCGCCTGGATCTCCACCGAGACGCCGGTTTTCGCCTTGTACGCCGCGAAAATCGCCTCGACGGCCGTCGTCTTGGTCGTATTCTGCAGGACGTAGGTGAGGGTCACCTCCTTCTGTCCTTCAGCCACCGCGCCGAGCGGCGCGAACATCGCCAACGCGAGTGCGGCGAGCGCGCTGAGCAGGATTCCTTTCTTCATGATACACCTCCGATAGTGATTGGCGGGATCCCAGGGATCCCGCGGGATCCTATGGATCCCGAATTCAGTTCATGAACAAGCCGCCGTCCACGTTGATGGTTTGGCCGGTGATGTACGCGGCGTCGTCGGAGGCGAGGAAGGCGACGAGGGCGGCGACGTCTTCCGGTTTTCCCGCCCGTTTCAGGGGGATGCCGGCCACCCACTCGCGCATCAATTCCCCCGGCGCGTAGTCGCCCAGGAGCTTTCCCCATTCCCTGTCGTTGTACGCCCACATCTCAGTGTCGATGATTCCCGGACAGAACGCGTTGACCGTGATGCCCCGGCCCGCGAGTTCCTTGGCCAGGCTCTGCGTGATTCCGACGACGCCCATCTTGCTTGCGGCGTAGTGGGGCGTATAGATGAAACCCTGTCGGGCCTGCCCGGACGCGGTGTTGATGAGGCGCCCCGGCTCCTTCATGCGCGCTGCCGCGGCCTGGCAGCACAGGAATACTCCCTTGGTGTTCACCGCCATCACCCTGTCCCAGTCTTCCTCTTCCAGTTCCTCCAGCCGGGCGATGGTGATCACTCCCGCGTTCTGCACGGAAATGTCCAGCCGGCCGAAGTCGCGGAGGACCGAATCGTACAGGTTCTCCACTTGGGCCTTGACGGTGACGTCGCATACCATGGAGGCGGCGCGTCCACCCTCGGCGCGGATCTCGGCCGCGACGTCCGCGCAGAGCGCTTCATTGGCGGCGACCATGACGGCGGCGCCTTCCCGCGCCAAGCGGAGCGCGATGCCCCGCCCGATGCCCCTGCTCGCGCCGGTGACGACAGCGACCCTTCCTCCCAATCTTGGAGCGTATTCCATGCTTTTCCTCTCCCTTCAACAGCGCAGCAGGAACTCGTAGGTTCCCGAATCCAGATCGATCATGAATGCCTGGTCGATCCTGGAGATCGGACCCACCCCGGGGCTGGAACCGGCGAGGGCCGCGCTGTCCCCGCTCGACCATAGCGGGATCCCTCCTTCCGACAATTCCCGCGCGAGGGTTGCGAAAGGCAGGCGGAGCTTGGCGCGGGTTCCGGAAGGTACCGTGACGGAAAGCCGGAACTCGCCGGGACCCCGCCCGGACGTTTCGGAAGCGTCCGCCGCATCAGCCGCATCAGCCGCGCCGGGCTGGGCCAGGCTTCCCGAACGGCTCCACGAGACGGCGACGGTGCCGCGGATCGTTTCCTGGGAGACCGCCGCATGGGTAAGAGCGCCGACCGCATAAGGCGCGATGGAGATCAGTTGCCAGAGCGGTTCCAGGGGGATGATGCCTCCCAGGGTCCGGTAGAACCAGGCGTCGACGCTCCCGAACATGATGTGGTTGTGGCTGTTCATGCCCATGCTGCCCAATTTTTCCCAGCGCTCCCAGAGACTAGTGGCCCCTTCGGCCACCATGTATCCCCACCCGGGATAGGAAGTCTGGGTGATCACCTTCCATGCGGTCTCCGCATGGCCCGCGTCCCTCAGCACCTCGAAGAGATAGCGGGCGCCGACGATGCCCGTATCCACATGGCAGTCAGCGTCCGTGGCCACCGCTTTCATGAGATGGATCACGGCGCGTTCCCGCTGATCGGGGGGAACGAGGTCCAGGAAAAGCGGCAGGGTCTGGGTCGTCTGGCCGACGCTCCTGTCGATGGGACTCATGCGGAAGGTCGTATACCGCCCTTCGCCCAGCAGGAACGCGTCGTTGAAGGCCCGGGCGACCTCTTCCGCGCGCGAAGCGTATTCCTCCGCGTCGGTTTTCCGTCCCAGCGCCGCGGCGATCCGCGAGAAACGGAGGGTGTCGAAATACAGGTACCAGGTGGAGGTGAACTCCATCGGGGTCTTTTTCGGATAGATGGTACCCGGCGGGCACCAGTCGCCGTAACGGCCGAGGCTTTTCAGTATATGGTCCTCGGCGCTGCTCTCCAGGAAATCCACGTAGCGCTTCATGCCTTCGTAATGACGGTCCAGGATGTCCGGATCCCCGTACTGCTCGTACATGGTCAACGCGAGGGTAACGTAGGCGGCGCCCCAGGCCGGATCGGCCGGGTACAGGGGCCAGTAAGGGGGAACCACGTCCGAAAGGCTGCCGTCGCTCCGCTGCGCCAGGCGGATATCCTCCAGGTACTTCACGTAGAAGCCCGCCATGTCGAAGTTGCAGCAGGCTTCCTCGCTGGCGAGCTGGGCGTCACCGAGCCATCCCATCCGCTCTCCCCGCTGGGGGCAATCGGTGGGCGCGCTCATCAGGTTGGAAAGCTGGCCCCAGAGGATGTTCCGGTGGATCTTGTTCACCAGGGGATCGGCGCAGACGAAGGTTCCGGCGGTCCGGACATCGGTATGGATGACGACGCCCTCGGCGCTGTCCAGGCCGGGGACCCCGGGGAAGCCCGTCACTTCGGCGTAGCGGAAGCCGTGGTAGGTGAAGCGCGGTTCGAACGTTTCCTCGCCCTTGCCGCTGAGGATGTACCTGTCCCTGGAACGGGATTCCCGGTTCGTTCCGAGGTTCAGCCGGCCGTCGGGACCGAGGAGTTCCGCGAATTGCAGGGTCACCGGCGTTCCCCGCGGGCCCCGGAGGCGGAGCCGGACGACTCCCGAGAAATTCTGGCCGAAGTCGAAGACGTAGACCCCCGGCGCCGGATTGGCGAGGTCCCGGGCGGGGAGGGTCACCGTTGCCCGGATCGGGGGCAGGGTCTGGGACTCCAGCTTCGGCCCTTCGACGACCACGACGTTTTTCCAGCCGGAGCCGGTGAATCCGGGCCCGGCCCAGCCTTCCTGCTCCAGCCGCGCGTCGCAGGTCTCTCCGGAATAGATGCCGTTGTGGAGGATGGGGCCGTGGGAGCAGGTCCAGGACGGGCCGGTGACGATCAGGGTCCGGCTTCCGTCGGAGAATTCGCAGAGCAGCTGCAGGAAGGCCCGAGGCTCGCCGAAACCGTAGGCGTCAAGGTAGCGCCCGTTCCCGAGGATGATGCCCAGGGCGTTCCGGCCCTTGCGCAGTAGTCCTTCGGCGTTATAGGTGGAATAGAGGGCCTTCCGCGAATAGTCCGTCTGGCCGGGATCGAGCCGGTGGTCGCCGAGGCGCGTTCCGTTCGCGTAGGCTTCATAATACCCGAGTCCGCAGACGTAGGCCCGGGCGCGGACCGGCGCTTCCTTCAGGTCGAACTCGTGGCGGAGGTAGATGGCTTGATAGAGCTTGGAGGGGACATGGACGTTGTTGTTGATGGTGTCCTTGACCAGGAGGACGGAGGTTTCTTCAAAGGCGGGGTCTTCCATAGAGATCCAGGAAGCCTTCCAGGAAGCCTGGTCCAGCACCGCCGTTTCCATGCTCGCCGCCTCGCTCCAGGGGCTTTCCGTCTCCTTCCCCTCCGCGGCCGCGCCGCGGACTTCGCCCCAGGTCCTGACCGCCCAGAAGTACGCGGAGCATTCGTCCAGATCCGGTCCGCCCCAAGCCACCAGATGGTTTTCGGCGGATCGGACCTTGCCGGAATCCCACAGGTCTCCGCGGCCCCGTTCGACCGTCCCTTTGTCGGCGGAGCAAATGATCCGGTACGCCGTCTGCGCTTCTCCGCGGAGCCGGCTCTCGGGGATCCAGGACAGGCGGGGCCGTCGCGTTTCCAGGGCCGTCGGGTTGATTGCGTGTTCGCAACTCAGGCGTTTCGGTGAATCCATCGATACTCCATAAACATACGACGTATTATGACTGATTCTGAGTCGTTTTTTCAATATTGTCAAGAAAAAAAGGGTTCCTATTCACTTATTATTTCTTTTTATTTCTATTGACAGGAAATATGAAAGATATAGAAAATCAAAAGAAATATACGGGCACAAGTCCGGAGGGGTACGCGATGGGCGAAGAGGACAGGCGGGAAACGGCGCGCTGGAATTTATTCGAACTTTCCTTGAGCGGTCCGGTCGATGACGCCGCGTACGGCGGCCCGCCGCTTCGGGCGGTTTTCCGCCATGGCGCGCGGAAGGAGAGTGGACATGGGAGGCGCTACCGTCGTTCCCCTGCGTAGGGACGGCCCGCGGGAGTTTCCGCTGCGGGCCCGCTGAACGCGGCGTCCATGGGCCCGTGAGGATTGGCGCCCGCCATCATTTCACCTACGAGGACGGTACGTTCTACCGGCCGGTCGGAACGACCTGCTATGCCTGGAACAACCAGGACGACGACCTGGCCGCCCGTACTCTGCATACACTTTCGGGAGCGCCCTTCAACAAGCTGCGCATGTGCGTATTCCCGAAGCACTACGACTTCAACGCGAACGAGCCGCCGTCCTACGCTTTCGCTCCCGGTTCGGCGTCTTCATCCGGCCGTTGGGATTATTCGCGCTTCGACCCCGGTTTCTTCCGTCGTTTGGAAGGCCAGATCGCGGCGCTGGCGAAACTCGGAATCGAGGCGGATCTCATCCTTTTCCACCCCTACGACCGTTGGGGCTTCGCCGATATGGGCGCGGAGAACGACGAGCGCTACCTGCGCCACGTCGTCGCCCGGCTGGCCGCCTTCCGGAACGTCTGGTGGTCCCTGTCCAACGAATACGACCTGATGCCCTGGAAGACGATCGCCGATTGGGACCGACTCTTCAAAATCGTCCAGGAATGCGACCCCTGGGACCACCTGCGTTCGATCCACAACTGCCGGCCTTTCTACGACCACGGCAAGCCCTGGATCACCCAATGCAGCATCCAGCACGGCGACCTTTCGCTCGCCACCGATTGGCTGGGCCAGTTCGGAAAGCCGGTCGTGGTCGACGAATGCAAATACGAAGGGAACCTGCCCCTACGCTGGGGCGACCTCACTGCCCAGGAGATGGTCAACCGGTTCTGGGAAGGCTTCGCCAGGGGAGCCTATGTCGGGCACGGGGAAACCTACCTGAGGGAGCGCGACGAGATCTGGTGGGCGAAGGGCGGCGACCTCGTCGGGGGAAGCCCCGCCAGGATCGCTTTCCTGCGAAGTATTTTGGAGGAGGGCCCGGCCGAAGGGCTCGAGCCGGCGAACCTCGGGAAGACCGTGCATGCGGTTTCGGGAGTCGGCGACTCGTACTTCCTGATCTACCTGGGAAGCGGACAGCCGGCCTACAAGAACCTGACGCTTCCGGAGGGCCGGCGCTACGAGGCCGACATCATCGACGCCTGGGACATGACCGTGACGCGCGCGGGCGGCGCCTGCGAGGGGGCTTGCCGGATCGAACTCCCGGGCAAGCCCTATATCGCCATCCGGCTCAGGAAAATCGGCTGAAGCCTTCCGGGAGTGGGCGCGGGCAGGCCGCGCCGGCTCCCTGCCGGGAGCGAGAGCCGGGTCAGCCGCGCCGGCTCAGGCCAGCGGCAGCCAGACGCTCATTTCCCCGAAGCCCCTGTTGTCCCAGGCGTAGTAGGGCACCATGCGGACGGGAATCGGCGCCGGCGGCGTATTCACGAAGGGCCGGTACAGAGGCCCGCCCCCGGTGCCCCCCGATGCCTGTCGCGCGAAACCCGTGCAGTTCAGGCCGACGACCCGTTCGCCTTCAACCTCCATCTCCGTCGGCCTGAACGAGGCGTTCCGGGGAAGGTGGACATCGAAGACCGAAACGCCGTCGCCCAGGTCGGCGGACTCAAGGCAGTAGACCAGGGGGCCGCGCATGACGGCGACCTGGTTCCGGGTTTCTTCAAGTAGGGGATGCGCTTCCATCAACCTGGCGTCCATGGGGAGCTCCAGCTCCAGCAGGTCCCCCGCCGACCAGGAGCGCTCAACCCGGATGAAGCCGTCCTCGCCGACCGGGGCGTCGATCGCCGAACCGTTGAGGCGGACGGGCGCCGCGCCGGCCCAGGCGGGGATGCGGGCGGAAATCGTGAAAGCGGCGGCGCCCCTTATCCCGGCGATGCGCAGGGATATCCGGCCCTCCCAGGGATAATCGCCCGTCTGCTCCAGCCTCACCGTCGTTCCGTTGCCCATCGTCAGGCTCGCCGAATTGGAGCCGTAGAACAGGACGCGGCATTCCGGGGCTGCCGCCGGAAGCGAGACGGCGTACGCGTAGGCCTTGGTTTCCGCGATCGTGCGTACCAGATTGGGCGGGCAGCAGAAAGACGAAATGTACGGTTCCCGCTGCCGCGACCACTTCAGGGAGAAGGGCAATTCGCGGACGCGGCGGAGAGCGTTCGCGTAGAAATAGCGCGTGCCGTCCAGGCTGATCCCCGCCAGGGCTCCGTTGTACAGCACCGCTTCCATTACGTCCAGGAAACGCGATTCGCCTGAAATGAGGAACATGCGCCAGTTCCACAGGTAGTTGCCGATGGCGGCGCAGGTCTCGTTGTAGGCGGTGACGTTCGGCAGTTCGTATGCACGCCCGAAGGACTGGTGGGTGCGCTGGATGCTGAAATAATCGGAGGAACCGTAGGGGGAGACTCCGTCGTATAGGGCGCCGCAGCTTCCGGTGATGTACATCTTCCGGAAGACGACATCGTTCCAGACGCATTCCAGCATATCCCGGTATCCGGCGCCGATGCCGGCGCCGACCCCGGCGCCGACCCCGGCATCGCTTTCGGCGTATAGGTCCGCGACCCCCGCGTACAGGTAGCTCGCGCGGACGGCGTGGCCCATCGCCTCCCGTTGGGAGAGCAGGGGAGTCCGGTCCTGGTTGTCGTCGGTCCCGTTGCGGACCTGGTCGCGTAGCGCGATGAGCCGGCGGCAAAGCTCGAGCCACCGGCGGTTTCCGGTGGCGCGGTACAATTCCGCCAGTCCCATGTAGTGGGAAGGACAGACCGCGGTCTTGGCCTTGTCGGGCGATACGGAGGAAAAGACCGAATCCAGGTACCCGGCTGCCTTTTCGGCGACTTCCAGCAGCTTCCGTGTCCCGAAAGCCCGGAAATGGACGCAGGCGGCCGTCATCAGGTGGCCCAGGTTGTAGACCTCAAAGTTGAGTTCGTCCGCCAGGGGCGATTGCGCATCGGGGTCGGCCGCTTTTTCTATCGCGCGTTTGGTGAAGATGTAGCCGCTCGGCTCCTGGACGCGTGCGATGACGGAGACCGCATCGTCCACGAAGCCCCGCAGTTCCGGGTCAGGATAATCGACGAGGGAGAAGCAGGCCGCTTCCAGCCATTTGTAGAAGTCGCCGTCATGGAACGGCGGACCCCGGTGCTCTCCCTCTTCAATGCCGGCGGCGACGCGGAAATTGGTCCAGCAATGGCTCACCGCCGGATCTTCCAACAGGGCGCGCATGTTCGGAACCATGCGCTCGGCGCAGAGCTTCGTCTTTTGCGCCCAGAAACCGCCGGTCCAGGAAACATCGCGGATGCCCGGTGCCGTCCAGCGGGCCAGGGGACTGAGCGCGGTATCGGTCATCATGCGTAACCTTCCTTCTTTCGGGGCTGAAGGAAGCGCCGGACCTTCAGCCGGTCGTCCCTTCCTTCCGTTCGGTGATCAAGCCGCGCCAGATGACGTCGTGCTCGCGGATCGCCGCCAGGGCGGCCTTTTCGTCGCGCCGTTTCAGGGCGTCCACCAGGGCGCCGTGGGTCTCAAGCCCGTGTCCGGGCTGCATGGTCGGTTCAAGCAGTTCGATGACGAACGCGTAAAGGTTTTCCACGAGCAGGTTGCCGGTCGCCCGTCCCATCGCCGCGTGGAAGGCCAGGTCCAAGGGCAAAGCCATGGCCGCGTCGCCGCGGTGTTCGGCGTCGCAGTGCGCGAGCGCGCCGTAGGCCGCTTCCATTTCCCGGAGCGCGGAATCGTCCGTCTCCAGCCGGTTCAGGATAAGCGATACGACACCGGTCTCCACCAGTATCCGGAGTTCGACCAGTTCAGCCACGTCCGATCCGGAAACCAGCAGGCGGAAGAGCAGCGGGTCGAAGAGCTTCTTGTTCGCCCTCGTGGCCACGTAGGTTCCGTCGCCCCTGCGTATATCGATGACGCCGAAGGCCGAAAGGATCTTCATCGCTTCCCTGATGGATCCACGGCCCACGTGCAGCAACTCGGCGAGCTCGCCTTCCGGAGGGATGAGATCCCCGGGTTTCAATCTGCGCTGTACGAGCGAAGTCCGGATCGCCGCCACTACCTGTTCGACGGCAGTGGTCCGGGGCTCGCTGGCTTCGAAAATCGGGTTGCTTTCCATAAGTGTTTTCGTAGTGTACGCCCACGACGCCAACTCATCAAGCGCCGCCGGATTCGCCCTCCTTCCGGTTGTTGCGGATCTTCGGTCAGATCAGCGCCGCGGCGTCGTTATCCCCGCCAGTATGGTCGTAGATCGCCCATCCAAGGTACTTTTCGGTCGCCTCGCGGATGACCGGAGCGCAGGAACCGCGGGCCATGGCGACATGGTGCTCGAAACCGTTGGCGCACAGGGTGGCCATCAGCTTGCGCAGGCGCGGAACCTCGCAGACGGCGATGCCGCCGTCCATGCCGTAGGGGTCGTCGGTGAAGCGGCCGTGGCCGACATAGCCCTTGATCCTGCCCGCGGTATCGTCTGTCGACATGCGGAAGAAAGTCATCTCCCCTGCCTTGACCTTGCCTTTCACTGCGCCGAAACAGGACTCCCGGCCGATAGTGTTGCCCAGGATGTCGAGGGTTCCGATTTCCGGCTCCGTGCCGAAGAAGCTCCGGGGATAGTTGGCGCAGTGGGTGCCGACGCATTTGTCGGGGTGACCGGCGAAGTTGTTGTTCCAGTCCAGGAAACCGGGAGGATTCCCGCCCGCAAGCAGCAGGGCGTACATGGAGACCGCGCCTGCGATGTCGGTCTCGCAGGCGGAGGGGCGGCCTTCTTCGCCCATCATGCTCATGGAAAGGCAGGAGGCGCAGCCGTAGTTGTACTGGATGCTGTCCCAGCACTGGATGGCGCTTGCGTCCAGGTCGTTCTCGTCCATCCAGCGCTCGACGACGAGGCCGAAGCGGGCCTGGCGTTCGAGCTTTTCGGCGACCGCTTCCGGAGCCAGGCGGCCGTAGGCGCGGATCGCGGCGAGCTTGGCCTTCAGGGCCGGATCACCGGTTTTCACCTTGTTCGCCCGGGCCAGGATTTCCGAGAGGTCCACGGGTTCCACCACGATACCGGTCGCCTGCAGCAATTTCTCGCTGTAGCGGACAGTGCGGAAGGCGCCGGGCCGGGTGCCGATCTGGCCGATGCGTGCGTTCCTGAGCCCGCGCGCGGTACGGCAGACGGCGGCGAAACGCCGCAGGTCCTCGGCGAAGGCGTCGCTCTCCACCGCGCAGGTGTGGGTGGCCGTGTCGGTGAAGCGGATTCCGTTCTGGAACAGGTTGTTGCAGACTGAAAGCTTGCCGCAGAATGAATCGCGGCGCTGCGCGAGGCCCACCTTGTCGTTTTCGTCGTCCGAAGCCTGGACCAGAACGGGAAGGTTCAGGCGGGAGCGGGCGAGGGTCTCCACGATGCCGAGCTCGTCGCTGAAGTTGGGCAGGATTACGACGATACCGTCGATTCGTTCGCTTTCCTTGCGGAAAAGCTCCGCGCAGAGGGCCGCGTCCCTGACCGACTCGATAGCGCCGTTCCGGGTGGCGCCTTCGGGCGGAATCACGTAGTCGATGCCGAGACCGTCGAGCCTGGCCAGGACCTGGGCGCGCGCTTGTCTGGCGAGCTCGCCGTTGAATATGTTGCGGGTGCCGATGATGAGGCCGAAGCAGGTCGGCCGGGCCATTATGCCTCTCATGTTATCCCTCCGTAGCACTATTATTGCGTATCCGTCCGGCCTATTTGGTCGCCCAGAGCTTGAACGACGCCTTGCGTTGCAGGTCGCTCTGCAGCTGGTCCGCGACTACGGCGGTGATGATGACCAAGCCCTTGATGACAATCTGCCAGAAGGAGGAAACGCCGAGCATGACCAAGCCGTCCCCCAGCACGCCGATGACGAAGGCGCCGATTATCGAACCGCCGATACCGCCTTTGCCGCCCGACAGCGAGGTCCCGCCGAGCACCGCGGCGGCGATCGCGTTCATCTCGAAAGATTCGCCCGTCGCGGGATGGGAGGCCACCAATTGCGAACTGACCACCAAACCGACTATGGCGGCGGTGAAGCCGCTGAACATATACACGATGATTTTGACGCGGTTTACGTGGATGCCTGAGAGCCGGGAGGCGTTTTCGTTTCCGCCGACCGCGTAAATATGCCGGCCCAGGGGCGTTTTCCGCGCGGTATAGGCGGATAGCAGACTAAGCGCGATCATTATCCAGATGAGGAACGGTATACCGAGGAAATTTCCGGCTCCCAACAGGGGAAACCCGGTATTTCCCAGGGCCGGATTGCCGATCAGGTTCGGAAAGGTTTTTCCGCTCGACCTCAGCAAGGCGAAGCCGCGGGCGACGTACATCGTTCCCAGGGTGGCGATGAAGGGCGCGACCTTGAACCGCGTAATCAGCAAGCCGTTGATGAGCCCTATCAGCACGCCGAGGGACAAGGAGATGAAAATGACGACGGGAACGCTGAAATATATCGTGACGCCGAAAATATCCAGGATGAGGCCTTCATAGATGAGCCCGCCCGCGATCATGCCCGAGAAGCCGACCACCGCGCCGACGGAGAGATCGATTCCGCCCGAAATAACGACGAAGGTCATGCCGAGCGCGAGGATCGCGTTTATCGCGACATGCTTGGACATGATCACCAAGTTTCCGATCGTAAAGAAATTGGGAGACAGGATACTGAAGACCGCCGTCAGCATGAAAAGGGCGATGAAGGTCCGCAATTGAATCAAGAGCAGCCTCGCGTCGATGCGGCCGCCGGCTCGTTTTCCCAAGTTAGTAGGCATGTTTATGCTCCTTGTCCGTTTGTCCGCGTCATGCCAAGGCGACTGAAGCCGCCACCAGCTTTTCCTCCGTCGCTTCCGAGCGATCGAAGGTACCCGTCACCCGTCCTTTCGAAAGGACGATTATCCTGTCCGAAATGGCCAATATTTCCTTGAGTTCGGAGGTAACCAAGATTACGCCCATCCCGTCCGAGGCGAGCGCGCGCACGATCCTGAAGACGTCGCCTTTGGCGGCGACATCGATGCCCCGGGTAGGCTCGTCCATCAAAAGAACCTTCGGACAGGCCAGCAGACCTTTGCCGATTACGACCTTCTGCTGGTTTCCGCCCGACAGCGAACCGATGGACGCGTCGCGCGAACTCACCTTGATTGAGAGCTGCTTGATGCGTCCGTCGACTTCGCGGTCTTCCTCCGCATCCAGAATCCGGAAAAACTTGGTGAAACGTCCCAGGCTGGAAATCGTCATATTGCTTGCTACGGACAGGTTCTGGATGAGGCCCTCCCGTTGCCGGTCCTCCGGAATCAGGGCGATGCCGTCCGATATCCGGCCGGCTATGTCCGAGGTCGTCAACGTCTTGCCGTTGATGACGATCTCCCCCGTAGCTTCCGGCCTCGCCGCCATTATGCATTCGAACAGTTCGGAACGGCCGGCGCCGATAAGGCCGTATAGACCGAGGATTTCCCCGCGTCGAAGGCGCAAGGAAACCTTGTCCACCGTCCAGCCGCCGCCGACCCGGGGCAACGAGACGCCGCGGAGCTCGAAATACGGCTCGCCTATTTTTCGGGACTCGTCGGATCCGACGTCGATGTTCATGCCGCCGGTCATATGCCGGATTATCCAGGGAAGATCCACGTCCGATCGGGGCGCGCTGGCCCTGAGCTTCCCGTCCCGAAGCACCGTAATGTAATCGCCGATGCGCAGAAGCTCTTCCAGCCGATGGGAGATATAGACGATCGATACGCCGGAAGCCTTCAATTCGTCTATGATCTTGAACAGCACCTCCGTCTCGGAATCGCTCAGGGCGGAACTCGGCTCGTCCATGATGAGTATCTTCGCGTCGCGGGAAAGCGCCTTGGCGATCTCGACTATCTGCTGTTCCCCGATGCGGAGTTCGCCCACGAGCGTTTTCGGATCCAGATCGTGTTGAAGCCGCGCCAGCAGGGACCGGGCTTCCTCCTCCTGGGCGCGGTGGTCGATATGAATTCCGTTGCGGGCTTTCTCGCGGCCCGCGAAGATATTCTCCGCGATGCTCAGGTTCGGGAAGAGGTTGAGTTCCTGGTAGATGATGACGATCCCGTCCTTCTCCGCCTCTATCGTGTCCGCGTGGCGGACGGGCTTGCCTTCAAGAAGGAGTTTCCCGTCGCTCGCCCGCTCCACCCCCGCCAGTATTTTCATCAGGGTGGATTTGCCCGCCCCGTTTTCTCCTATCAGCACGTTCACCTTGCCGCGCCTGACGTCGAAATCCACCGAATCCAGGGCCCTTGTCCCCGGATACACCTTGGTCACGTTCCGGGCGCTGAGTATGATATCGCGGTCAGGCATTGCGTTCATTTCCATTCAAGGCGAACAGGAGTGACTACGACGGGAATCCCGCGCTCGTAGGTTACGAATCCGTGGAAGACGAGTTTTTTCCCCGTCATCGCGGAAGGATCGGTTTCGGCGAACACCCCATCCCTCACCCGCGCATTGAGCTCGTTGGAGAGAGCCGCATAATCGAGTTGATTGACGAAATCGTCGAATGACACGAACGGAAGCGCGTCGCGGATCGAGCTTCCTTTAAAGACCGGTCCTATCTGGAGGAGCGCGTCCGCCTTCCCGTCCCCTGCGGCGCCCGGGGCGGATAGAAGGTCGAGTTCGGCGATCCCGACCCGGGATTCGGTGTTGACCTTGAGCACCCGCGCCTCGCCCCTGACGGCGAAATTGAACGGCGCGCCCTCCGCCACCTGGCGCCGCCCGAATTCGCGTGAAGCCCCCGCCTCATCGGCGGCGAGCCGCTCCAGCAATGAAGAGAGTTCGGTCGATTTTTCCGTCGAATACGGAAGGAGACGGGCATCCCAAAGTTCGCCGACATAGGCTTTCGCATCGAACGACCCGTCGGCGAAATAGATTTCCAGGGCGCCCTTGGTTTTTCCGGCGTCCTTTTCGTCGTGCCTGACAACAACGCAGGAAAGCAGGACGAGAGCGCTCATGCATACGAGCGGAAACGATCGCCTCATTCGGTTACTCCTCGGCTGCGATACGATAAGACCGGGGCGCTATCCCGCGCCCCGGCCGACTCCGCGGGAAACCCTATTGCTTCAGCGCGAAGGTTTCAAGCTTGTCCGCGTTCGCCGCCGTGATCAATACGCAATCGATCAGCTGTTTTTCGGGGAGCCCGGTCGACTTGTTCTTGAGGTACGTATCGGCCTGTTCGACCGCCATCTCGGAGATGCGGGCGGCCGGCTGCAGGACCGTCGCCTTGATGTCGCCTGCCTTGATGGAATCGCGGACATCGTTTGAACCATCGAATCCGACGACGATGACATTGCCCTTTCCTGCGGTCTTGAGAGCTGCCATCGCGCCCATGGCCATCGTGTCGTTGCCGCAGATGACGCCCTTGATGTTCGGATTGGCCTGCAGGATGGATTCCATCTTGGAGTAAGCCTCGGGTTGGCTCCAGTTGGCGCTCTGGCGGGCGACCATCTTCAATGCGGGATACTGGTCGATCACGTCGTGGTATCCCTTGGAGCGGATGCCGGCGTTGGTATCCGATTCCTTTCCGACCAATTCCACGAAATCGCCCTTCTCTCCCATCAGTTTCACGAACTCCTCCGCTCCGAGCTTGGCGCCCTGGTAGTTGTTGGAGACGATCTGGGATACGGCGACTCCGGTGGCGTTGATTTCGCGATCGATCAGGAAGCTGGGGATGCCCGCGTCCTTCGCCTTCTTTACGGCGGTGATGGTCGCGTCGGCGCCGGCGTTGTCCAGGATGATGGCCAGCGCCTTGTTGGCGATGGCGGTGTCGATCAGGTTGTTCTGCTTGTTCGCGTCATCGTCATGGACCAGGACCATCGGCTCGTAACCCATGGCCTTCGCCCGGGCTTCGGCGGCGACCGCCTCGGACTTGAAAAAGGGATTGGCGGGCGAAGGGGTGATGATCACGATGAGTTTCTTTCCCGTTGCCGCCTTGGCGGCGTCGCCCTGGCCGGCGGCGTAAAGCGAGCTGGAGAGGGCCGCGGTCGCCAGAGCGGCGAGTACGAGCTTCGACAATTTCATGAGAGCCTCCTTGAAAAAATGCTTACTTATTTCTACCACTTGTATTTTCGTATGTCAATTATTATTTTCTTTTATTTCGTTTGACACATTCGTATAGTTTTGTTAGTCTTCTATTGCCTCTAAATGACTATGAATTTCTACTTCTACTAATACTAGGAGACATGATATGGAAGAAACGAATCAGCTCCGCCGCAAAGCGATAGAATTGCGGAAGGACCTGATCGCGATGATCTACGGGGCAAAGACCGGCCACACCGGCGGCTCGCTTTCGTCCCTGGACATCCTTACGGCCCTGTTCTATGGAATCCTGAAAATGGACAGCGCGAATCCGGCTTGGCCGGACAGGGACCGCTTCGTGCTCAGCAAGGGGCACAGCGTCGAAGGTTACTATAATATCCTGGCGGACAAGGGATTCTTCCCCAAGGAAGAGCTCGCGACCTTCAGCAAATTCAAGACCCGCCTCATCGGGCACCCGAACGTCAAGGTTCCCGGCATCGAGATGAATACGGGAGCGCTCGGACACGGCTTGTCGGCTTCGGTCGGCATGGCGCTTGCCGGCAAGATGGACGCCAAGGATTACCGCGTATTCGTCCTGATGGGGGACGGAGAGCTGGCGGAAGGCTCGATCTGGGAAGGAGCGATGGCCGCGGCGAACTTCGGCCTGGACAACCTGGTCGGCATCGTCGACCGGAACCGCCTCCAGATTTCCGGCGACACGGAGAAGGTGATGCGCCTGGACAGCTTGAAAGGCAAATGGACCGAGTTCGGGTGGGAGGTCCGCGAGGTCGACGGCCACGATATACTGCAATTACTGAAAACCTTCCGTACTATACCGTTCAGAAAGGGGAAGCCCAGCATGGTCATCGCCAACACGGTCAAAGGGAAAGACATTTCCTTCATGGAAAACGTCGCCAAGTGGCACCACGGCGTGCCCTCGCAGGAACAGATGGTCCAGGCGTTCGCCGAATTGGATAGCCTCCTCGCGGATTTATCCGAATGAGCGCCGCGAGCAGCTGCCGGGAGTCGTTCACTTCCGCCCTTCTCCGCCTGGCCAAAGCCGATCCCCGCATCGTCGCGCTTACTTCCGACTCGCGCGGTTCCGTTTCCCTGGGCGAGTACGCGGCCGCGCTTCCCGCCCAGTTCGTGGAAGTCGGCATAGCCGAACAGAACGAGGTCGGCATCGCGGCAGGCCTCGCGAGCTGCGGGAAGACCGCCTTCGTATGCGCGCCCGCGTGCTTCCTTTCTGCGCGTAGCCTCGAACAGATCAAGGTCGACGTTGCCTACTCGGGCACAAACGTCAAGATAGTCGGCGTCTCGGGAGGCGTCAGCTACGGCGCCCTGGGGACTTCGCACCATTCCCTTCACGACATCGCCGTCTTCCGGGCCATCCACGGGATCATCGTCTTCCTCCCCTGCGACGCCCGGCAGACCCGGAAGATGACCGAATGGCTCGCTCTGAACGAAGGCGCCGCCTACATGCGCATGGGGCGAGGCGCGGTACCCGACGTATACGAAACGGACGATCCGCCCTTCGTCATGGGGAAGGCGAACCGGCTCAAGGAAGGATCGGACCTCACCATCATCGCGGCCGGGGAGATGGTCCGGCACGCGCTGGACGCGGCCCTGGCCCTGGAGGCGGGAGGCGTGGGCGCCCGCGTGCTGGACATGCACACCCTGAAGCCCCTGGACGAGGAAGCCGTGATCGCGGCCGCCGCCGAAACGGGGCTCATCATCACCGTGGAGGAGCATAGCGTGAACGGCGGCCTCGGCGCGGCGGTCGCGCAGACGGTGGTCCGGAACAGGCCCGTTCCCATGCGCATGCTCGGCCTCCCCGACGAGGCGATCGTCGCGGGCAGTTCCGCTGAGCTGTTCGAGCATTACGGGCTGAACGCCCGGGGTATCGAGGCCGCCGCCCTGGTGGCCCTCGCGGCCGGGAAGGCGACCGGGAAGGCGACCGGGAAGGCGACCGGGAAGGCGACCGGGAAGGCGGGTCGGAAGGCGGGTCGGAAGGCGGAGCGGCCATGAGCGGGAGGTACCTGCTGGGGATCGACCAAAGCACCTCCGGCACGAAAGCCCTGCTTTTCTCGGATCGGGGCGCCATCCTCCACCGATGCGACGTCGCCCACGCCCAGCATTATCCGCGGCCCGGCTGGGTGGAACACGATCCGGAAGAAATCTACCGGAATACGATCCTGGCGGTCCGCAAATTATTGGCCGAAACGGGCGTCGACCGCGCCGGAATCGCGGCCCTGGCCCTGACGAATCAACGGGAGACCGCAGTCGTCTGGGAAAAGGGGAGCGGCCGTCCCGTCCACAACGCCGTCGTCTGGCAATGCCAACGGGGAGCCGCCATCTGCGACAGCCTTGCGGCGCGCCTTGAAGGGGAGGGGAGGGCGGACCTCATAAAGGAAAGGACCGGACTCGTGCTCTCGCCCTACTTCTCCGCATCCAAGATCCGGTGGATTCTGGACAACGTCCCCGGCGCGCGCGAAAAGGCGGAACGCGGCGGACTGCTCTGCGGGACCGTGGATTCCTGGCTGATCTGGAAGCTCTCGGGCGGTAAGGCTCATGCGACCGACTATTCCAACGCGAGCCGGACCCAGCTCTTCGATATCGGGGAATTGCGCTGGGACGAGGAGCTGCTCGACCTTTTCTCGATTCCCCGGAGCATGATGGCGGAGCTCCGGTTCTCCGACCGGGCCTTCGCGCAGACCGATCTTGAAGGACTCCTGGAAAAGCCGATTCCGGTCTCCGGAGTGATGGGCGATTCGCACGCCGCCCTATTCGGTCAGAACTGCTTCGTTAAGGGCATGGCCAAGGCGACCTACGGCACCGGATCCTCCATCATGATGAACATAGGCGATCGCCCGATCCGTTCCGGAAGCGGTCTGGTATGCTCGATCGCCTGGGGCATGGACGGAAAAGTCGAATACGTATTCGAGGGCAACATCAACTGCACGGGCGCGACGATCCAGTGGCTGGTCGACGACCTCCAGCTGATCGGATCGGCGAAGGAGGCGGGAAGGATCGCCGCGACGGTGCCGGACACCCAGGGCGTCTACCTGGTGCCCGCCTTCGTCGGCCTGAGCGCGCCGTACTGGGACAGCGCGGCCCGCGCCTCCATCACGGGCATTTCCAGGGGTACCGGGAAGGCGCATGTGGTCCGCGCCGCGGAGGAATCCATCGCCTACCAGATCAAGGATATCCTGGACCTCATGGTCAGGGAGTCCGGCACCGATCTTCCGGAATTGCGCGTGGACGGCGGTCCGACCCGGGACGAATTCCTGATGCGCTTCCAGGCTGACATCCTTTCCGTACCGGTGGTCCGCTCCGGGATCGAGGAGCTATCGGCGACCGGTTCCGCCTATATGGCGGGCCTGGCGGTCGGGTTCTGGAAGGACAAAGCGGAGATCGCTTCCCTCCGGGCGAGCGATACGGAATTCAGGGGAACCATGGAGAAGGCCGTGATCGACAAGCTCTACCGCGGCTGGAAGGGCGCCGTCGGGCGGGCGCTCACCGAAGCTCGGGCCTTGGAGCGCGGTGATTAAGCGGGTATGATGTGATCATGTTCGCGGAACAACGGCGATTGAAGATACTCGAACTCATCCAGGAAGAAGGCAGCGCCAGGGTCCGTGACCTCGCGCGCATCTTCTCGGTCACCGAACCCACGATCCGCCAGGATCTGGAGAAGCTGGACGGGGAAGGCCTGATAGTCAAGGAACACGGCGGAGCGTTCCTGAAATCCGTTCCCGTGCAGGTGAAGAGCTTCGCGCTCCAGCACGGCGATAACATGGACCGCAAGTCGGCGATAGCGGACGCGGCGGCGGCCTTCGTCTCCGACGGCGAATCGCTGATCCTGGATTCAGGCTCCACCGTCAGCGAGTTCGCCAAACGTCTGGTCGGCCGTCACGACCTGACCATCGTGACGAACGCCCTCAACATAGCGCTGTTGCTCGGCGCCGAACGCGGCATGGAAGTCCTGGTGACCGGGGGCGAATTCAAGCCTCCTACCCTTTCGCTCACGGGGGAGAAGGCCGCGGGTTTCTTCCAGAATATCAGATCGTCAAAACTCTTCCTGGCGACGGGCGGCATCTCCGTGAACGGAGACCTGACCTATCCCGGGCTGAGCGACATTCCCGTCAAGCGCGCGATGATCGAGTCCGCGGCGGAAGTCTTCCTCCTGGCGGATTCGACCAAATTCGGCCGGTCGTCCCTGGCCATCCTGGGGGGCCTCGAGCTGGTCGACTGCCTGATAACGGATTCCGGCCTGTCCGACGAGGACCGCCGGCTGTGCGAAAAACGCGGAATCAGGGTTGTGGTCGCCGAGCTGCCTCAGGGCGCCGCAAAAGAATGATGCGAACGATCCGGTTCAATATCAGCACGGAATAATTCATCGCAGAGCGGTGAATCGCGTTCGCGCTTCTCGTCGTGCCCTCCGCTATCGAACCGTCTCGGCGCGATCAATCTTCCGGGGCGTCGAACACGAGTTCCGGTTTTTCGTTGAAGTTGAAGCCCGATTCCAGGATCTGGTTCTCGCCTGCCTTGAGTATCGTCCTGCGTATGCCGGCGTCCGGCACGCGGTATTCCAGGTTTCCGAAGGTCACGACGACGCCCTTGAACATGGTTTCTTCTATGACGGCGATGCTCCGGCGCGAGGGGAGCAGGCGATCGCGCAGGGCGGGGAATTTACCGCGGAGCGCGGCGATCTCCGCGCTGATCCCGTCCAGAGACGCCTGGAGCTGAAGCCGCGCCTGCTGCGCGCGGGCTTCGGCCGGGCTGTCCGCGCGGCCGTCCTTGATCAGTTTCCCGAGCTGTTCCAGCTGCCTTTCGACCTTGTCCCATTCATCCTGCTTCCGGTTGATGCCCGCCGCGGTGGCCCGGTATTCGAGCAGCAGGATCGGTTCCACGCCGATGGAAAGCTTCGTCGCAGCCTCGTTGAAATTGCCGAGCTTCTTGCACCAGAAACTACCGCCGACGACGAGGTCGCTCGCGATGACCTCCGATCGCCGGCCGTTCAGGACGCAATGCTTGAAGGCGGTTATGCGGGAGTGCATGATCGCCTCTTCCGCCAGCACGTTTCCGCGGCAGGTCACCGTGCAGCTTACGATGTATCTGGCCAAGAGATCGCCGCCGCAGTCGATGGCGCCTCCGCCGTTGCCGTTTATGCCGGTCTTCAGCAGGATGCTTCCCCCCGCCTTGAGCGAGGCCTTGCCGACGCTGTTGCCGACCTGCAGGTCGCCGCCGGCTTCGACGCTGAAGCCGTCGGCTACGCTTCCCTCGATGACGACCGAGCCGTCGAAGCGGATGTTCCCGGTTTCGTAGTTGACGTTGCGCACGGTGATCACCGGCTCGATGAGTATCTTCCCGTCGGCGAGCCTCACGTTGCCGTCGCATTCGGCGTAGAGCCGGGTGCCGTCCGGAGACAGCCGGGTATTCGCTCCCGCGCCGAGCTTGACGATCTCGCTGTCCGTAGCCGCGGGTATCGTTTCGCCCGTGACCTTCCTGCCGTCGACCGCCACGACCGGCGGCACGAGCTCCGCCAGAAGATCCCCTGCCTTGCGGTTTTCTATGAAGTTCAGCTCTTTCAGGTTGATGCGGCCGAAGTCCATTTCCAGCCAGGGCTTGCCCCGGTTCGCGTTGAAGTGGTGGACCGCCCGGTGCGCCCGCCCGAAAACCGGCTGGACCCCTGCCGCCACCGGTACGGGTTTGCCGTAATCTTTCCGGAAAAGCAAGCCCCGGATGCATTCGCTGTCGATGCCGAAGCTGACGCCCGCCTGTACCAGCTCTTCCAGGACCTCGGAAAGCATCGGGGAAGCGGCGCCCTTCTTCGGAGGGCGGACGGTGATCGAAGCGGACATCCCGTCCCCGGCTATATCGACGATGATCGAGGCCGCAAGGGATCGGCCGCCCGGCCATTCCACGAGGGGGACCGCCTCGCCGCTGCCCTTCTCGATCAGATCGCGGATCGTCTTGGCTCCGACCCGCGGGACGCCCAGCAGTTTCATCCGATTTTCGACCTCTTCGGGATAGACCGGCCTTCCCGTGCCCTCGGGCGGCCGGACGGTCAGGTAGGCCCAGCCCTTACGGTAGAAGAGGTCGAATTTCCCGTTTTCCGCGGCCGGTTTCTGCTTCATCGGCCCGAGTGTAGCCCGCGCGCGCGATCCGGGCATAGACCCCGGCTCCAACCATGATATAATCCGCCGAACGGAGGCTCTTCATGCCGAATAAATTAAACTTGGCCAACCTGGACCGTATTTCCAAGGACATCAAACGACCGACTTACGATCGTTCCCGATTGAAGCACGGTATCGTCCATATCGGGGTCGGCGGTTTCCACCGGGCCCACCAGGCCGTGTACCTGGACGATCTCTTGCATACGAGCGGCAACGAGGCCTGGGGCTTGTGCGGGATCGGTCTGCTGCCCCATGACAAGCGCATGGCGGAAATCATGGCGGCGCAGGATTGCCTTTATACGGTGGTGGAGCGCGACAACAAGGGGGATGTTCCCCGCATCATCGGTTCCATGACCGCGTTCCTTTGGGCGCCGGAGAATCCGGAGGCCGTCATAGAAAAAATGGCTTCGCCGGACTGCCGCATCGTCGCGCTCACCATCACCGAGGGCGGCTACTACATCAACCAGGGTACGGGCGAACTGGACGCGAAGCACCCCGACATCGTGAAGGAACTCTCCAACACCGGTTCGCCCGTGTGCGTATTCGGCTACCTGGCCGCGGCCCTCTCGCGCCGCCGGGAGCGGGGAATGAAACCCTTCACCGCCCAGTCCTGCGACAACATCCAGATGAACGGGGACATGTTCAGGAAGACTTTCCTTGCCTTCCTGAAGCTGAAGGACAAGAGCCTGCACGACTGGGTCGCCGCCGAATGCGCCTTTCCGAACAGTATGGTGGACCGCATCACCCCCGCGACGACCGACGAAAACCGCGCGATGGTGGAAACCTCGTTCGGGATTACGGACGCCTGGCCGGTCGTGACCGAGCCGTTCCGGCAATGGGTGATCGAAGATCGCTTCCCCCTCGGCCGTCCCGCCTGGGAGAAGGTCGGGGCCCAGCTAGTCGAAGAAGTCCTCCCTTACGAGAAGATGAAGATTCGCCTCCTGAACGCGGGGCACCAGGCGATCGCGTACGTCGGCATGCTCATGGGCTACGCCCTGGTGAACGAGGCGATGGAAGATCCCCTCATCCGCAAATTCGCGCGGAAGATGATGGACGACGAAGTGACGCCCATCCTGCCGCCCGTTCCCGGGGTCGACCTGGAAGCCTACAAGGGCAGCCTCATCGAACGCTTCTCCAACCGGTCGATCAAGGACACCCTGGCCCGGCTCGGGACCGACGGGTCCGCGCGCATCCCCAAATTCGTGCTCCCTTCCATCGCCGAGGCGGTCAGCAAAGGCGGCCGGATTTCCTGCCTCTCCTTCACCGTCGCCTCATGGCTCTGGTACCTGCAGGGCAAGGACGACGCTGGCAAGGCGATGCCCATGAGCGACGCCATGCTCGCGACCCTCCGCGCCGCTCCCGGCTTCGGCGGCGACGATCCCCGCGGGCTTCTGGCCATCCATGAGCTTTTCGGCGACCTTTCCGCCTCGGCCGCTTTCACGGACCAGGTCGTACGGAGCTACGGGAACCTGCGGACCAGAGGAGCCAGGGAAACGCTGGTTTCCCTCGTCGCCGGGCAATAGGCCGGCCGACAGGAGGGCGGTCAAGGCGATTGAAGCGACCTGATTTGACCTGCTGACCTTAACAAACCTAAACTGGGGACACGGGAGTGCCCAAGCCCATGGCAAAACGCATCGAACCCTCCATTCCTTCCGATGTGCTTGCGGCTTTCAGGGTCGAATCGCGGAACAGGACCCTTGCGTCCGGGCGGATCATGGCCGGCATCGGCATCGTCGCCATCGCTCTTTTCTGGCTGCAGGACGTCTTCATCGTGGGTACCCGCGATTTCGTTCCTTGGCGCATCCTCGGCTTGCTCCCCTTGACCGTATTCCTGGCGCTCTCGTTCGGCGCGTTCCGAAAAATGCCCGGCCTGATCGTTCCGATGCATGCGATCTCGCTGGCGGCGATGATGGCCATGATCTGCGGGGTAGCCGCGACGGTGGCTTTGCACGATGATTTCGATCCTGCCGACCTGCACGCCGCCGCCAACGGGATCTCGGTCGTCGTCGTCACGGCCTTCCTGTTCGCCGCGGGCGCCCGCAAATTCCTGGGCGCCATCGTCCTGCTCCCCATGGCCGCGCTGGCTGCGGCGCTGTTGTCCGAAGGCGCGCTGACCTCGCGGGAGTGGAGCTGCTTCTCCAATCCCGCGATGATGGCGGCGGCTATAGTCTCCTACGCCTTCTGGCAGGAGCGGGTCCGGCTACGCGATTTCGCGGTGAAGGCGCGGGCTGAAGCGAGCGACCGCATGGTCCGCCTGCAGCACAATATGATGTCGACCATGCTGGACGCGGTGGAGGAATCGGCCTTCCTCATGCGTCCGGACGGCGAAATCGCGTACGCCAACGAGACGGTGGCCGCGCGGCTCGGCAGCGACAAGCACTCGATCATCGGAAAGAACGCGTACGGGATGCTGCCGCCTGAGGTCGCCGAACGCCGCCGGGACGAGGTACGGCATTGCCTGGAGAGCGGAGAACCCGTACGCTTCAGCGACGAGCGGACGGACCGGCGCATCGACAATGTCATCTACCCCGTCCGCGGCATCGAGAACGAGATCGCCTACCTCGCGGTATTCGGGCTGGACATCACCGAACGCGTGAGAGCCGAGGAAGAGGTCGCGCGGCTCCTGGCCGGCAAGACCCTGATTCTGAAGGAAGTCCATCACCGCATCAAGAACAACATGGCCACCATCGCGAGCCTGCTCGCCATCAGCGCGGAAGCCTCGCCCGAACCGGGCGCCGCGACCGTGCTGGAAGAAATGCGCGGGCGCGTCCTGGCCATGATGGCGATCTACGAACGGCTGTACCGTTCCGAGGATTATTCGTCGGTGGGGTTGCGGTCCTACGTCCAGGACCTGATCGCGGAAATCGGGAACATCTATCGCACGGACGACTCGGTCGGCATCACGGCCGAGATCGATGACCTGGATGCGCCGCCCCGGATCAGCTTCGCCATCGGCATCATCGTGAACGAACTGATAATCAACGCCTTGAAGTACGCGTTCCCGGACAAGCGGCGCGGCACCGTCACCGTCCGCGTACGGGGATGCGATGGCGGCGGAATCGGGATGACCGTGTCCGACGACGGCATCGGCCTGGACGCGACGCGATCGCCGGATAAGAAAGAAGGGTTCGGCCACCAGCTGGTCCGGCTCATGGTGGAGCAATGCGGCGGCACGCTTTCGATGGAGACGGACGCCGGAACAGTGATAAGGATAAGCCTGCCCGCGCTCGGGTGAACCGGACAGTCGGGTTGCGCTCGGGTGAATCGGACGGCCGGCGTGCGGCCGTCAGTCTCAGGCCTCGAATTCCAGAACGACCGTCGTCCCCCGGCATCTTTCGATCCGGATCGTTCCCTTGAGTTGTTTGGCGAGACCGCCGACGAGGGTCAGTCCGAAGCCGTTCGAATTCTCGAAGTCGATGGAGGGGGGTATCCCGACGCCGTCGTCCCTGACCGCGATGCGGACCAACCCGTCGGCGGACCGGGCGGAAACGAAGATCGTGCCTCCGACCCCGCCGACGAACGCGTATTTCATGATGTTGGTCAGCAACTCGTTGATGATGATGCCCACCGATTGGGCTTCGTTCACCTTCAGGGCAAAATCGTCCATATCCGTCTCGACCCGGACCGATGCGCCGTCCGGGAAATTGTTTACTATTTCGCGGACAAGATCCGGAAAATAATCCTTCATGTTCAGCTGCGTGACATCGTCGGTCTGGTACAACTTCCCGTACAGGAGCAGAAGGCTGTGGACGCGGTTCTTCGCGTCCTGAAGGGCGCCGACCGCGACAGGATCCTCCAGTGCTCCGGCCTGGAGGGATAAGAGGCTGATGATGACGTTCAGGTTGTTCTTGACGCGGTGGTGGACTTCCTTGAGGATCAGTTCCTTCTCCGCGAGCAGGCTCCTGATCTTCCCCTCGGCGATATTCCGGTCGGTCACGTCATGGGCGATGACGACGGTGGTCATGGCGCCGTCCTTGCCCGGATAGGCGCTTCCGTGGCATTCGAAGGTGCGGTATTCTCCCTCCTTGTTCCTGAATCGCCATTCATCGACGGTGTTTTCGGCGCTCCCCGTCCGTCGCGCGATTTTATCCGACGCGGTCCCGGCATCGTCGGGATGCATGAGTTCCGTGACCTTCGATCCGAGCAGCTCGTCCGGCCCGTATCCGAACACTTTTTCGAAGTTGTCGCTGACGAAGGTGTAGCGCAACTGATCATCCACTTCGTAGATAAGGTCGCTGCTGTTGGAAATGATGCGATCGAGCTTGTTCCGGTAATTCCGCAAAGCTTCCTCGGCCTGCTTGCGTTCATCGATCTCTATGCAGGAACCGATGAATCCGATGCAATCCCCCTGGGGATCGAGGATGGGATTGCCTTGGTCGAAAACCCACCCGTATTCGCCGTTCGCCTTGCGCAACCGGTATTCTCCCGAGAATCTTTTATGCTCATCGAAGGCCTTGGCGAATTCCTCGAAGCAACCGTCAAGGTCGTCGGGATGGATCCCGACCATCCAGCCGAAGCCCAGCTCCTCCTGCAAAGTCCTCCCCGTATACTCAAGCCAGCGTTGGTTGAAATAGACCGATTTCTTGTCGAGCGTCGATTCCCAGATGAGCGCCGGCGAGTTGTCCGCCATGTTCTTGAATCGGAGCTCGTTCTCCATCAAGGAACGTTCATAGCGTTTCCTCTCGCTGACATCGCGGTAATTGCCCAGGATTCCGCGAATATCCGGATCCGACAGGAGATTGACGAGGGTTATCTCGATCCACTTGTAGTTGCCGTCTTTGCACAGGAACCGGCATTCGGTCGTCAGGGAGGCCGTCGGTTCGGGTACGAGGCGGGCGAACCGCGCCCGCAACCCTTCCGTATCGTCCGGATGGATGTATTTCCGGTAATCGGTTCCTATCAATTTGTCGGATGCCCAGCCGAACCATTTTTCGACATTGGGACTTTTATACCGGATGATGCCGTCCCGATCCATGATGACGATGACGTCGCCGATGTTCTCGAACAACTTTCTTTGGATCGCATCGATCCGGAGCGCGGAAATCTTGCTGTTAGCCTCGAACAGTTCCAGGGCCATTTCGATCGAAGAGCGGAGCACGAAGTCGCCGCCGCTCTTTAGGACATAGCCGTAGCGCGTGATGTCCCGGACCTTTTCGACCATTTCCTTCCCGGAATGGGATGTGAGGAATACGATGGGTACGGTCCTGGCTTTCAGGATCTCCCGTGCGGCCTCCGACCCCGGGATCCCGGGACCGAGGTCCATATCCATCAAGACCAGGTCTATGGTCCGGTCCTCGGCCGAAAGGCGGATCGCTTCCTCCCCCGTGGCAGCGGAGATGGCGTCGAATCCGAATGATTTGAGGTTTTTCAGGGTCGCCAGGGCGACGAGGGGCTGGTCTTCGACAAGAAGTATTTTTTTTAATCCGGTATTTTTCATATCAATAATTAACGTTCAATTGATATGCGCTGTCAAAAGGCGCCGGCGGTCCGATCAGAATTCCAGTTTCGCGATGAGCGCCCTGACCGCTGCTTCTTCCTGCCCGCCTTCCAGCTCCTTGGTGGCCATCGAGACCGCATCCGTCACCTCAGCCTCGTTCTTCCCGGCGAGGTCCGTCAACTGGCCGTACAGGTTTTTCAGGAACCAGCGGTTGGCGGTGACGAAGATCGAAACTTTCATGCCCCGAAGGTCCGGCTCCGTCTTCAGCCAGTCCCGCACGGGCGACTTGAAATTGAAGGCCATCACCATTCCGTAGACGACGATAGTGCGGTACTTCGAAAGATCCTTCGAATCCAGGTCCGCCGCGGCCGCCTCGTCGAACGGAATCCCCGCCTCTTTGAAACCGGTCCGGAAGTAACCGAGGTAGGGTTCGGACTCTTTGTTGATCTCGTCGTAGACTAACAGGATTTTCCCGTTCCCGCCGGCGGTCTGTGCCGACAGGATCGATGCCGCCATGAACAGGGCGATAGCGTACAGCATCCGCTTCATATTTTCCTCCAGGATGATTATAGTCCGCTTCCCTACAATCAGCAGAGGGGGGATTGCATAACTAGGCTGAAAGGAATAGGGTGAGTAAGTGATTACTCACCTTGCTCAGAAGGAAGGTCATCGATGAATAAAAAACCCGGCAAAGAGGCTCCCTTGGCGGAGGTCCTGCTTTCCATGTTGCCCGAAGGTGTCGCGGCAGCGGCCGCCGCGGCCAGCGAAGGCGACTCTCCGGCAGTCAGGCAAAGGAAACAGGAAATACTGGAGGCGTCCCTCCGCGTCTTTTCGCGCAAGGGCTTCGACGGGAGCAGGACCCGGGAGATCGCGCAGGAGGCGGGCACTTCCGAGGCGACCATTTTCAAGTATTTCCCGACCAAACGCCACCTCATGTTCGCCATCATCGAGCCGCTCGTGGAGACGATCGGCCGTCCGCTGTTCATGCGGCCGGTGGAGAAGATCCTGGAAAGCCAGAAGGGCAGGCCGCTGGAAGAGACCCTGACCCTCATCATGATAGACCGGTGGCGTATCCTGTCCAAGAACGAACGCCTCATTTTCCTGCTATATACCGAGGCGTCCAGGAATCCCGAATTGATCGAAGTCATGAAGGGCATCGTCATTCCGCAGGTACTCCGGTATCTGGAGCCCCTTTTCGCGGAAGCCTCGGCTTCCGGCGAGATCAGATCGGATCTATCCCCCCGCTTCCTCACCCGTTCTTTCCTCTTCCAGGTCTTCGGATTCCTGGCCCTCGTGCGGTTCCATTCCGAGACTTTCGCCCTGGACGAGGCCGAACGCGATATTACGGCAACCGTTTCACTGTTTGTCCGCGGCCTTGCGCCTCGGGAAGGAGAATTCAAGTGAGCATCATCGAAGTCCGCGGCGTGCGCAAGACGTACCGCTCGGGCGAAGCCGACGTTCCCGCCCTGCGCGGGATCGACCTTGATATCGGCCGCGGCCAATTCCTCGCCGTCGCGGGGCCCTCCGGTTCCGGAAAGACGACCCTGCTCAACCTTCTGGGCTGCCTTGATTCCCTGGACGGGGGCAGCATACGGATCGAAGGGGTCGACATCGCGTCCATGGACAAGACCGCGCGCGCGCGTTTCCGCAGGGAAAAACTCGGTTTCGTATTCCAATCCTACAATCTCGTGCCGGTTCTGACCGTCATGGAGAACGTGGCGATTCCCCTGGAACTGCTAGGCATGGACCCGAAGGAGATCCACGCGCGGTGCATGGAGGTCCTTGAGGAAGTCGGTCTGGCGGACAAGGCAAAACGGCGTCCCGGGCGGCTTTCGGGCGGCCAGCAGCAGCGCGTCGCGGTGGCGCGGGCGCTGGTGAAGCGTCCTTCCCTGGTCCTGGCCGACGAGCCGACGGCTAACCTGGATTCGGCGACCGGTTCCTCCATCCTGGACCTCATGAAGGCGATGAACGCGAAGCACGGAACCACCTTCGTCTTCTCCACCCATGACAGGATGGTGATGGATCGCGCCTCCCGCCTCGTGCTCCTGCACGACGGCCTGGTCGTTTCCGACGAGGGAGTCCGCACGTGAACATCCGCTATCTGGCGGGCTTCGCCTTCCGGAACCTGACGCGCCACAAACGCCGGACCGTCATCACCGCGGCCTCGCTCGCGGCGGGGCTTTCCCTTTTCATCCTCTTCGATTCCCTCCTGACGGGCCTGGAAAACGACGGGACGCGGAGCATGATCTGGTACGACACCGGAAGTCTGCAGGTCCAGGATTCAGGCTATTGGGAAGAGAAAGATTCCCTGCCCCTGGACCGCGCCATCGCCGATCCGGGGCCCGTGCTCGATTTCCTCGGGTCCAAGGGCTTCAAAGCGGCGCCGCGCGCGGTCTTCATGGGGGAGCTCATCGTCTCCGGCGATCCCTGGACGGAATCGGGTTCCGTCCGGGTCCGCATGGTCGCCCTTGATCCCGGGCGGGACGCCGCCGTCTTCCGCCTCCGGGAAACGCTGCAGGAAGGAAAATGGTTGTCCGACGACCCGTCGGGCATCGTACTGGGCTACCAGCTCGCCCGCGACCTCGGTGCGCGGATCGGCTATCCCCTGACGGTCATGGCCCGTACCCGCGACGGCGCCTTCCAGACCATGGACCTGCGGGTGAGCGGCATCGTCAATACGCCGAACGCGGCCGTCAACCGGCTCAGCGCCTTCGTCTCCCTGGATCTCGCCGACGAGTACCTTTATCTGGAAGGGAGCGTCAACCAGATCGCGATCGCCGGGGACGAGGACGCGGATCCGGAGAAGGCGGCGGCGAAGTTGGAAGAGGGACTGAAAACGGTGGCGGGCGGCCTGTCGGTCCTGCCCTGGACGGTCACGGGCGCCGAATTCCTGGCCTTCGTGCAAAGCCGTTCGGGCCTGAGCCGGGTCCTTCTCCTCCTCGTATTCATCATCGCGGCCGTCGGCGTTTCCAACACCATGCTCATGACGATTCTGGAGCGGACGCGGGAGATGGGCATGCTGCGCGCGCAGGGCATGTACGACCGGGAACTCCGGACGAGCCTCATGATGGAAGCGGCCGCGATCGGCCTGATCGGCGGCATCCTCGGCCTGGTCCTGTCCCTGCCTTTCAACGCGTTCCTGGTGAATACCGGCTTCGACCTCAGCTGGATGATCGAGAAGGTCGGCGTGGACCTTCCGTTTTCCGGGCGGCTCAGGGGCGCCTGGCACGCGCGGACCATGTTGATGTCCGTCGCCGTCGGCGCGTTCCTTTCGTTCGCCGTTTCGGTGATACCGGCGAGGCGGGCAATGAAGCTGTCCGTAGTCGAAGCGCTCAGGCACGGTTAAGGAGCGGAGCATGAAATTATCCCGTATCGCTTGGCTCAACATCCGGCGCAACCGGCGCCGCAGCTTCCTCTCCGCCCTGGCCATGCTGGTCGTGAGCGCCGCCCTCGTATTCGCCTTTTCCCTCCTCGAGGGAATGAAGGCGGAGATGGCGCGCAACGTGAAGGACTGGACCTGGGGGGAGATCAAGATCCAGCACGCCCAGTTCGAAAAGAACAGGCTGCTCAACCCCCTGCACCTTAACGTGGCGGACGCCGACGCTCTGGTCTCCCGTCTGGCCGCTCTGCCCGAGACGGAGGCGGCGACGCCGCGCACCGCCTTCTCCGTCATCATCCAGAAGGACGAGCGCCGTTTCCAGGCCCAGGGGATCGGCGTCGATCTTGCGCGGGAAACGGCTTATTCGCGCCTGCCTTCCTTCGTCTCGGCGGGGCGTCTGCCCGAGGCGGGCACGCGGGAGGCGGCGGTCGGAATCGGCCTCGCGCGCAAGCTCGGCCTCGGAGTCGGAGACAAGTTCACCTTCATGACGATGACGCGGAACCGGAGCATGTACGGGGTGACGCTGAGGATCTCCGGCCTCATGGACTTTCCCGTCGCGGCGCTCAATTCCCTCGCTTTCGTCCTGCCGATAGACCGGGCGCGGTCCTTCCTGCAACTGGACGGCGCCGCGCTGGAGATCGTCGCGAAGGTCAAGCCGGGCTTGGATCCGGCTGACGTCGCCGAAGCCTGGAACGCCGAACTCGTGCCTCTCGGACTGTCCGCGGTGAGCTGGACGCGGTCGAGTGTGGTGTATTACGTAGTAAGTTATATCGGAGTCATCTTCAACATACTCGCCGCCATGTTCATCCTGCTGGGGAGCACGGTGGTGATCAACACTACGATGATGGTCGTCTTCGAACGGCGCGCCGAGATCGGCATGCTGGGCGCCCTCGGGATGCGCGCCGACGAGCTGGTGCGCCTGTTCCTGCTGGAAGCCGTCTTCATCTCGAGCCTCGGGGCGACGGCCGGCGCGCTGATCGGTTGCGGCATCAGCGCCTTTTTCGCCCGCGGCGGCCTGGACCTCACCGCCTTCATGGGCGGCATCAACGTCGAATTTCCGACCCTGCTATTCCCGGCCCTCAGGGCGGGAACCGTACTCGGCAGCCTCGCGATGACGGTGGTCATATCCGGCCTCGCCTCGCTGTTGCCGTCCTGGTCCGCCGCGCGCATCGAACCGGTGGACGCCCTTCGGGGTTAGACCGGCAGGCTGAAGCCCGGCAGGCCGAAGCCCAATCTTTATCGATCGAAGAAGGAGTTTGATATGCTGTTCAGTATTTCCCGCATCCGCATCCGCATCCGCGCCGCGGCGTTTTTCGCGGCTCTGTCCCTCGTAGCCGCCGCCGCCTTCGCCGTGCCGGGCGCCGACGAACTGCTCGTGCTCCTGGACAAGGCCCAGACCTTCGAGAGCAGCTATGCGAACGCGACGATGACCATAGTCGACCGCTTCGGCACGCGCCGCACCGAATTCAAGGTCTGGTCGCGCGGCAAGGACGATACCTTCATGGAGTTCACCTCCGCCGCCGAAAGGGGCCAGAAGATCCTGCGCAACGCGAAGGAACTGTACCTCTTCTTCCCCGACGCGGAGGAAGTGACGCGCCTGCAGGGATCGGCCCTGAGGCAGGGCATGGCCGGCAGCGACATCTCCTACGAGGACATGACCGGTAACCGGAACCGCGCGCAGAACTATACCGCGGTCATCCTGGGCACGGAGCAGCTCGAAGGCCGGTCGGTATTCCATTTGGACCTGAAGGCGAAGTCCAGGACCGTCGCCTACGCGCGCCAGGAGGCCTGGATCGACGCGGCGGATTATCTGCCGTCGCTGATCAAGTTCTACGACCTGTCGGGAAAACTCCTCAAGGAAATGACCTTCTCCGGGCGTCTGGTTGTGGACGGCTACCCCTTCAACACGCGTTTCCTGGTGCGGGATATGCTGAAGGCCGGAACGAGCACGGAAATGGCGTTCCGGGACCTGACGGTGAACCAGAGCCTGCCCAAGAACATCTTTTCGCTGGACAACCTCAAATGGTAGCCACCTCCATGCACCGGACCGCCGCGGCCGCCACGGCCCAGCGCCGGACCGCCGCGGCCGCCGCCGCCCCGCTCGCCACCGCCGTCCTCCTCGGCGCTGTCGCGCTTATCTCGCTTGCCGGGCCCGGTCTTCCCGCGGCCGCAGCGGAAACCCTCGTGGCAACCGAAATCGCCGCTGTCGCTTCGGCGGTCCGTACGACCAGCGCGGACGAAGCGGCCGTCTCCGCCTTTTCCGGGGCAAAGCTGACCTTCTCGTCCAGTCCTTCCCCGGAAACCAAGGGTCAGGTGACGCTGAACGTCAAGGCGGGAGACACGGTCAACGTGGACTTGCAGAAGGCATGGGTCAAAGCGCGCCTGGACGCCGTCCGCCTGACGATCGGAAAGACGCGGCTCTCCTGGGGAGAAGGTGCGCTTTTCAATGCGGGGAACGTTATTTTCGGGGATACCGCCGTGGACCTCTCGGCGGAGGACCTACGTGACGACAACGCTTGGCTCGCCGCGGCGAACCTTCCGCTGGGCGACTTCTCCTTCCTGGAGGCCGTCGTGCTCCCCCCGGTCCTGTCCGCGGAGGGCGGCGGCCCTGAGAACAGCTCCTTCGGCGGCCGCGCGTATACCCGCCTGGGCGGCGTTAAGATGGAGGCCGGCTACCTGCGTTCGGGCGAGTCGGTCGACCGCGCCGTTCCCGCCGCGCACGAGCCTTATTTCAGCCTCCAGGGCAACGCCTGGGCCGATTGGCATCTTTCCTCCAGCGCGAGCGTACGGGGAACCGCGCTCGCCCCTTCGGCCGAAGACTGGACGATCAGTTCCGGCTTATACCGCCAGTGGTCGGTGCCGGCGGCGGATGACGGATCGGGCGACTCCGTGCTCGGCACCTTCGCCCTCCGCCTGGAGGCTTCGATCCGACCCGATGGATCGTGGACGGCGGAAACGATCCAGGCCGCTCCCGCGGGGCCGACCGCCCTCGCGGGCGGCGCGACGAGTCTCGATTCGCCCTACGCCCTGCTTCTGTATCCCGAACTTTCCTGGCGGGCGGACACCGTCCTCCTGCTCGCCAGATCCCTCGTTTCCCCCATGGACCTGTCGGCCTTATCCGCCGTATCCGTGCAATGGGCGCCCCTCGAAGGGCTCAGGCTCATCGGCAGCGTCGCCGTCCAGTCCGGCCAGGCGGACGACCTGTTTTCCTGGGACCGGCCTGGAGCCTGGCAGGCGACGGTCGTTTCCCGTTTCAGTTTTTGAGCGAGCCGCGGGGCCGCGGTTCCGTGTATTCTGGTTGAAGGAAAAGGAGGCATCAATGGTACGTCATGAAAGCGAAATCGAGCCGGTCGGGATGGCGATGGCCGGAGCCGTCGGGGTCACCAAGCAGATAGTCATCGGCCCGGACGACGGTTACGACGGTTTCTGCCGCGTGTTCACCGTCCAGAGCGGAGGCAATACGCCGAGTCACCGGCACGACTGGTTCCATGCCAACTATATCCTGGAAGGCGAGGGGAAGGTCGTTATCGAAGGCGTCGAGCAGCCGGTCAAGGCAGGTTCCGTCGCATATATCGAAGGCGGGAAAAGTCATAACTTCATCAATACCGGCAAGACGCCACTGAAGTTCATCTGCCTCGTTCCGCGGAGCGGCGACAAGTACTGACCTGTATGAATGATCCACGGCGGGCCGTCCTGCTGGCGTTCGGTCCAGCCGTCGCCGGTCATGGACCGGCGTCTGGCCGGCGCCCGGGCGCAAGCCCGTTACGGAACCGTGTAGGTCGCGGTGACCGACTGGAACCCGTTTCCCGTATAGGGAGTCGAGCTGGCCGCACCGCCCGACAGGTCGATATCCACGGAGAAGGTCGCGCCTGAGCCGTTATGGTCGGTCAGCTCGCCGCGGAGCCGGTAGATGTCCATTTTCATGCTTTTCCCGGCGATATTGGTACCGTCCCAAGTCGCTGTAAGGTTCGTATCATGATTCGACCTCGTCGCTCCGGTGATTCCGTCAAGGGTTGAGCTTCCCTGGCTGTCTATCCATGAGTAAAGGTACTTGATCCGGGCGTACGCCCTGACGACGAGGGTTTTCACGAAAGCCCCATCCGAGTCCTCTATCCAGATCGCAACGACGTTTTTCGGCGAATGGTTGCCCGGAGAATCGAGGATCTTGGTGGCGACCGAAACCGCGACAGATCCATCTATATCGTCCGCCGCGGATGCGGCGAAATTCACCGAGTGCGTGGCGGTCGAAGCCGGGCTCCCGGGATCTGAAATCTGTACGCAACCTGTGACCGAAAGAGCGGTCAGCAACAATAAGAACGCTGAGAGCGAGTAGTGCTTTTCTCGGGTCATGCGTAGAGGGTACCGCGCCGACATGCCGATTGCAATGGCGTATTCATAACTAATCTGATAATCTTTCAGGAATGATTCCGGAATCGATCATGGCCGGCATCAGTCTTCTTTCAGGAGTCCATATGAAAATGCCGAGCATCTCATTCGCGTTCGTTTTTCTCGCGACCCTGAGCGTCCTCTGGGCCCAGGAATCGCCCGACGCCGTCACCGGCGCTTCGGAAGGCGCGGCGCCCGCCGGACCTTCGGGCCTGGGCTTTCATTTCTATGGGGATTTCGATATCGAAACCGCGGCGGCGGGCGATTTCTCCGGCAAACCGACCTTCACCTTCAAACAGAACCACCAAGCCCTGCTGATCCAGGCTCCGGGAAATCAGGAGATATCCGTATTTGCCGATATCTTCCACCCGAACGATCTTTTCGAACTCGGACTTACGTTCGGCGGGCATCGCTTGACCCTCGGACGGATCCTGATTCCTTTCGGCGAATTCGGCATCCATCATTTGTACGGAGGCCGTCAGGACGATGAGGGGATTTTCCTGCCCAAGCTCTGGTCCGACTACGGCCTATCCTTGAAGTCTCCCCTGGGCGAAACCCTCGCACTGGAGCTGTACGCGGTAAACGGTTTCGATCCGGCAGGCTTCGTTTCCGCGGCCGCAGCGCCGCGCTTCCACGCGGTCGGCTCGGTGGACTCAGGCCTGGCCAAGGCCGTGGGCGCGCGCCTCCGCTTCGAGCCCGTGTCCGAATTCTGGACGAGCGCTTCGCTTTACCAGGATTTCTACGCCGATGATCCCGATCGTTCCGTCACGCTCGCCGGAGTCGACTCAGGCATCCGGATCGGATCTTTGGGACTGAAAGCCGGCATCGTGGTCAGCGCGATCCGGGGACCCGAGTTCGACGATTTCTTCCGGTGGGCCGATTATGCCGAGATCAATTACGATTTCACCGAGGCTCTTGCCGTACGCGCGCGCGCTGGCTCCATGGACGGCGACACCCGGGTTTCCAACGGTGAGGACCAGAACAACGTGAATATCGGCCTGCTCTGGAATACCGGTTATGTCGAATACGACCTGGTTTATTTCCGCAACCTGAGCGGGAACGCTTTCGCCGACGATCCGGTCGTTTCCGACAAACACCAGGTGCTGCTCAAAGTGCTTTTCTCCCTGTAGCCCGGTCATGCGCCGGCGCCCGGCCGGCGCCCGGGCGGCGCCCGGCCGGGTTTCGTCAGGTTGCTCCCCGTCCTTCCGACGGAATGGCCAGGTTGGGTAACGTGGTCGCAAGCCTATCCCAGTCGGGAGCCTTCAGCCAGTCCGGGAAAAGGCCGTCTATCCGCAGCAGCACGAGACCGTGGATGTAGGCCCAGGCGGCGGCCGTCGCGTCGGTGTCGAATTCCTCCACCGCCTCGCCGGTCGCGCCGGATAAGCTGCCGGCCAGGAGCCGGAGGGACAGGCGCGCCCAGGTCATGCGGTCATCGGGCAGGGTGCAGATCAGGGTCGAAGTCATGAGGCGGTACAGGGCTGGATGCGCGACGGCGAAGTCCATGTAAGTCCGGCCCATCGCCGGCACGCCGGCCGGGCCTTCTTCCGCGAAACCTTCGAGCGCGGTATAAAGCAACCGGAATCCTTCATCGGCCAGTGCGCCGAGGAAGTCTTCCTTGTCGGCGAAGTGCCGGTACGGTGCCGTCTTGGAGACGCCCGCCCGCTCCGAGAGCAGCCGCAGGCTGAGTTCGTCAGAGCCTTCTTTCTCCAAGGCTTCCATCCCGAGCCTCAACAGTTCGGCGCGGAGGTGCCCATGGTGGTAGTTGTCGGCGTTTTTCAGGGCGGCTCTCCTTTTGCTGGCGCAGGCAGTTTATCATTTTTGCCATTACTCGGTCAAATATGTTGTCAACGCCAACATTGATGAGTATTATGTAGGAAGTGCCTACAATTATGGGCATCAAGGGAATCAGGAATCATAAGGAGCAGGATGTGAAGAGCAAATTGAAGACGATAATCACCGCGGTCATGGTCGCGCTCATATCGGCGGCTTGCGCGGGCAACCCGAGCCCCTCGCCGGGCACGGAATCCGGTCCGCGCTTCGTCCTGAATCTGGAACCGGGTCCGCACTACGCCAAGACCGTGGGAACTTTTCCCGCCCGCTACACCGTCCAGCCCCAGGTCGCGGTTTGGCTGGAGACCCCCGGGGGGGAGTATCTTGAAACGGTCTATGTCACCGCCCGGGGGGGAAAGGGCGAATGGCGGATGGCGTCCAAGGAAGGCCGTCCCGAAGCCCTTCCCGTTTGGTACCACCTTAGGCAGGGCAGCGCCGACGCCGTTTCTTCCGCTACTACTACGGACTCCGCGGTCACCTACGGGAACGGCATAGCGGCCCGGCTTCCCGCGGGCACCTATGTGATCATGCTGGAAACGAACCGTTCCTACGACTGGAACGGACGGTACGCCAAGGAAAATGCCGGAGTCTCCGGCCAACCTTCGGTCATCTACCGCGCGGAACTCACGATAGGCGGCGACCGGACCGAAGCCCGTTTCGTCGCCGTCGGCACCGGTTCCGTGGACGGCTCCGACGGCACGGTCCGGACCGGGCTGGACGGCCTCGACACGGCGCTGGAGCTGTTCTCGTCCATGAAGGTCTCGTACGAACTATAGGGACGCGTCCTGCGTATCTTCCGCATCCAGCAGCAGCTTCTCCAACCGGCCTTTGAGCGGGCTCACGACGATCAGCTCGAAGCAGGTCGCCGTGAAGGCGCAGAGCAGGCCCACCGAAACGTTCCGGCCGAGTATCCCCGTACTGGGTACCTGGCCGAGGGACGCTAAGATGGCCACGAAGCCGATGAAGGTGCCCAGCAGGGCGGAAAGCCAGGCATAGCGACCAAGAGCCTTGGCGGCGAGGAGTTCGGCGGCATAAGAGGCCTTGTCGGCCGCGCCGCGCGGCTTCCGGCCGAAGGCCGAGGAGAAGGCCCTTCCGACGGTCTGCCATGAATGGTCCGCCGCGGCGAGGAAGAAGGCCGGCAGGAGGATGACGACGAGCGACGGAACGTCGAAGTACCAGGGGAATTCGGCGCCGCTGACGACGACTCCGAAGCTGAATATCGTCACGACGATAAGGGTTGATACGACGGACATGGTTCTCATGGCAACTCCTTCCTGAGCGATTTTCCGATCGCTTCGGCCGCGCGCAGCGCATTGTCGGCGAGGGAGAGCCTGATTCCCTCGTCCATGAACAGCAGCGCGGCGCCGCGATCGACGGGTTTCAGGTCCCGCGCCCGCGGGATCTCCGACAAGGACGCGAAGGCGAGCACGGCGGCCGCCGCCGCGGCCGCGGGAAAGGCGGCCGCGCCCTCCCTTCCGCGCTTCCGCATCGCGTCGCGGACGAGCCGCGCCGGGTAGGCCGGTATGTCGACCGAGGCGACCCGGCGGGAAAAATACTCCGTAGCTGCAAGCGCCGCCTCATCCCGAAGGGATACCTCATCCCGTAGGGATTCGTCTCCGGCGTTCTTCTTCATTACGATCCTCCAGCGCTTTCCTGATCTTTCCGCGCGCCCTGAATAGCCCGAATTTCACCGTCCCTTCGCTCTTGCCCACGAGGCGCGCGATGTCGCGTACCGAGAGTTCCTCGAAGTAGCGTAGGAAGCAGAGCTCCCTGTCCCCGGGCGGCAACGCTTCCATCGCCGCGCGCGCTTCGTCTCCTGACTCCCTCGACATCGCGGACGCCTCCGGTCCCTCGGCCGTATCGGGAACCTGCGCGGCTTCCTCGCCGAAAGGAACCGTCCGTTTTTTCCTGAGCGTGTCGATGCAGAGATTGCGCGCGATCCGGTACAGGAGGGCTGCGGGATTCGGACCGACTTCCCGTACTTTTCCGACGAGCCGGAGGAAGGTCTCCTGGGCGATGTCCTCGGCCTCCGCTCCCATTACGGGAAACGAAGAGCGGACGTACACCGTCACGCGCGGGAACCATTCCTTCCAGAGAGCCTCCGCGCGGAACCGGCCGGGATCCTCCACTCCGTTTCTCCTTCGCCTATGAATAATACGCGCGAAGTAGGATGTCGGTTTGGAGAAATCGTAAGGAAGGACGCAACGGAGATGGAAATATTTCAAGAAAATGTAGGTTTTCGGTATTTGCGCGACACCGTAACTTACATGGCCGTAAGTTACGGGATAGCCTTAATTGCTTCTCAGCATAGCGCTTATGTCTTTATCCTTATTAACTATGATTTGAGTAGCTCCGAGGATTTCGGATGACTCGATATCAATTATCCGTGTGAAAACGATGACGGAGGAAGGCATTTCCATTACTGTTCCGGTGATCATATAGCGGGCGGAAAGAAGTTTCCCCACAGCGATAGCATTATCCGTTTCGAAGAGCCCAGAAAGGGTCAATTCTTGTTCTGAGAGTATCTTATCCAAATCATGCCCGGCTACTACGGGAAAATCCGTGTTATTCGTGAAACTTGTTTCAGCGCAACTGGTTAGGAAGTCGAGAATTGGCGTTTTCCTATTATCCTTGAACGAGAAACCGGATACGACCATAGGCCCCTTTCCTTGGGCCGTCAAACACATGCTCAATTCCAGGAACAGGCCGGCGACCCTCTCGGAAAACGATTGTTCCGAAGATCGAACCGCCGATTCCCTATCCCCTAATAGTTCCGCAATTTTTTCCTCTGGATAATCGAGATCCCCTCCAAGTATATGGATATACTGTTCGATCAGCCCGATTTCATCGGAAAACTCTTCTGATTCAAGTCTTTCTTCGGCTGAATAGAGTTCTTTTTTTAAAGTATTCGCGATCCGCAGGGCGTCTGTTCTCTTTTCGATAGAATCAGTCTTCGCTTCGCCGGTCGTCATTCGGTCCTGATCGGAATAGTAAAGCGAACCTATTTGCTTCAACCCTTCGGCATAATTTAATACTGTCCCTATGCGTAGGACTTTAGCATCGGAGTAACCGTCCGTTTCTTTTCCCGATTCTACAACATGAACCGCCATTGACTGGTCGGGGATCCTCCGCTGTTTTCCATCAAAATCCAGGTAAATACCGGAAATATCCAGTACGCTATTCACACCTATGGACTCGAATTTCGGTAGACTCGCCTTAATCACTATCGTTTCATAATCGCCGACATGGAGAACCGGATACTTACAGGTCACTATATTATTGTCAGGCACACAATCATATCCCCAGGATCCCATAATTTTTGTTCCCGATGGCAGCCTAACGGAAATCTCCAAGTCCCTTACGAGAGGGACGACCATCCGGGATAGGCCTACGCCAAAAACTTCCAGCATCGTTTCCCGATCCGCGATGAAACGAGAAGTTCCCGATCCGGCTTTAGCCACATCACTGAGAAGCTTTTCGTTAAAACCGACACCGAGGCCGATTGTCGAAACATTGATATTCATCTCCGCGAAGCTTTTCGCCATCTCGAGCATTCCATCCTCACCGCCCTGTCCGTCGGTCAGGAACAGAACCTTGTTGGCGTACTCCTTGCGGTAATTCGCCATTACCTGCCCGTATCCGGTCTTGAGTCCTGCGACAAGGTTTGTTCCCCCACCGGAGACTATCTCACCAACAGCATCGCGGAATTCACTTCGGACCGCTGCGCCGCTCATCTTGGTGGAAGGGAATACGATAGTCGCCGAATTGTTGAACTTCACCAGGGAAACGAAATCAGTATCGCGGACTGTTTTCAGGAAAACATCGAATGAATCCTTTACCCACTGTATCTTTTCTCCGCTCATCGATCCGGAACAGTCTATTACGAAACAGAGATTCAAAGGCGGCAATTTCTCCATAGGCAAACGAGCGCCCTGCAAACCGATGACGAAGACCTGATCGCTGCCCGGCGTTGCGGATATTACCTTATTCCCGGAATAGGCTGATATTCCGAAAAGGCCGATTGGTTCGGGGTAGGTATAGTCGATCGATGAAATAAACGAACTCGTCACAACCTGTTCGGGCCTCAAAATGTAGCCTCGCCCGGCATGATATTTCGCGGTTCCGGTACTGGACCCTTCCAAGCTTCCGCCAGCAAAAACCAAGGAGCGAATAACCAAGAAAGACAATATCAGCATGGCGTTTCTCGCTTTCACGATTATCCTCCCCATTCACACAAACTGATAGGAACCGTCATTTCCGTCGTTGGTAGTTTTTTCGTCAAAATGAGAGTTTTCCACTGCGCTCGCCAGCACAATTCGCAAATGAAACGACTATTCCTACTCAATTCTCTGGCAACGCCGGTGTTGGTTAATATAGGGGCATGGTATTTAGCTGTCAAGTTAAGATTGTGTAGTCAGGGACTTTGGCATAAATCACGCAGATTGTGATGCTGTGCTCGGTGCTTGGAATGATCGATTTTAAACACCTCGCGCTCGACGGTCGGAAGATACAGGCGAGCGCGAACTTCCGGAACAATGTGGATCGCGCCCGCGGCAAGAAGCAGCTGGAACTGGAACCCAATGATGCCCTTGCCCAAGAGAGGATCGATGAACGCATAAAGCGGCTTGAGCGGAAGGAAATAAGACTTGCGCAGACTCTGGCCGTCCTCGAGTCGTACGAGGATGAAAAGCCATCGCTGAACATGGTCGATCCGGACGCGAAGATAATGAAGCACAAGGACCGCCGGATACTTCCGAGTTACAACCAGCAGAGTGTGGTCGACGGAACCTTCGGCATCATTAGCGCGGTAGCAACAACAAAGTCAGGAGACAAGCCGGGCGACCTGTTCGCCATGGTCGATGCTGCGAAGGAAAACGCGGGCGGTTCATTTGATACGTGCTTGCCGACTCGGGATTCTCCGACTATGAAACGCTTCGGGCGATGGAAGAGGATCGGAAGGAAAATTTTCATGTTTCGGACAAGCGGCAAGAAGTTGTGGACAACGAGGAAACAGTCCGCGGCGAAATTCGACAAGAGCAACTTCCATGCGGGCGACGATGGCCTGTCGATGCACTGTCCGGCCGGAAAGGGCATGCACCAAGGCGAAGGACGGGAAACGCCGGGTGTCCCATGATTCCCGTGAGCCGTTCCGGGACATCATGCGCGAACGGCTACGGAGTCCCGCAGACCGTGAAGTTTACAGCCAGCGGCAGGGAATAGTGGAGTCGAACCATGGTCATGATCAGAAAAACCTTGATTGGCGCAAGCATCATTTGCGTGGCTTGCCGTGTTGCGCGGAGGTATGATAAGGAACGACCCGGAAGGATCCACCACGGGGACAACCGTGCCGGTTATAAGGTCCGAAGTTGATGAAATGTATAACTTGGTGACGGTTCCGAAGCCGGACTATGGAATTCCTTATGGCGACGGGTCCGGATGTGGCTGAAAACAAGTTTGGGAACGAAATGCCGATCCTATAACTTGGTTACGGGACAGCCGCAATTGTGTATAAATACTACAAGAGCCATCTGCAAAAGCAATCGGTTTTTACAAATGGCTCCATCGGCTACAGGAGGTCGATAATCATCGTTCCCGATCCCGGAGTCGCCGCCAGGCAGAATCCCTGCGGCGTGTTGCCTGTACCGCCCCGCGCGGGGGTGCCGCCTGAAACGACCGACGCCCCGCGGATGCCCCTGAAAACGACGCTCCATGGTTTGCCGTTGCCCGTCTTTTTTACGGTGATCCTGCCGCCCTTGCGCGCGGCGATGACTTCCGTTTCGGTCCGGCCGTCAAGGCCGCGGACCTCCGTTGACGCGGTCTTGCCGTCCTCCAGCTCGAACAGGTGGAAGACGACCCCGTCGGCGTAGTCGTAATCGGGCCTGGCGTCGTCCGCGCCCACAGCGATGATGCTGTTCGCCCTGGCCATCAGGGGAAGGCTCAGGTACCTATGTTTTTCATTAAGCCAGCGGCCGCCGGACACCCGTTCGCCGGAGAGGAAATTCGTCCACGCGCCTTCGGGAAGGTAATACGATACCGTGCCGTCGTCGGAGAAAACGGGAGCGACCAACAGCGAATCGCCCAGAAGGTATTGGCGGTCAAGGTACGCGCAGGCCGGATCGTCGGGGAATTCCAGCACCATCGCGCGCATCATGGGCACGCCGCCCGCGCTCGTCAGGCAGGCCTGCGCGTACAGGTAGGGCATCAGGCGGCATTTCAGGTTTACGAAGAATCGCAGCACCCCGTTCGCCTCGTCGTCGAAATTCCAGGGAACGCGGTACGAGTCGCTTCCGTGCAGGCGGCTGTGGGAGGAGAGGAGGCCGAAGGCGGTCCAGCGCTTGAACAGGTCGGGCGTGGCCGTCTTCTCGAAGCCGCTGATGTCGTGGCTCCAGAAGCCGAAGCCGGACAGGCTCAGGGAAAGGCCGCCGCGCAGGCTTTCCGCCATGGACTCGTAGGTGGCCGAACAGTCCCCTCCCCAGTGGACGGGAAACTTCTGGCCGCCCACCGTCGCCGACCGCGCGAAGACAAGGGCCTCGTTCTTGCCCTTCACCTCTTCCAGCAGTTCGAACACCGCCTTGTTGTACAGGTAGGTGTAGTAGTTGTGCATCTTGACGGGATCGGAGCCGTCGGCGTAGATGACCTCGACGGGGATGCGCTCGCCGAAGTCGGTCTTGAAGGTATCCACGCCCATATCCAGGAGTTTCCGCAGCTTGCCCTGGAACCAGGCGGCGGCTTCGGGATTGGTGAAATCCACCAGGCCCATCCCCGCCTGCCAGCGGTCCCATTGCCAGACGCTTCCGTCCCGTTTCCTGACCAGGTACCCCTTCTCCATGCCCTCGTCGAACATCCTCGACTTCTGCGCGACGTAGGTATTGATCCAGACGCAGATCTTCAGGCCCCGGGCCTTCAGACGCGCGAGCATGGCCGGCGCGTCCGGAAATTGTTCGGCGTCCCATTCGAAGTCGACCCACTGGTATTCCTTCATCCAGAAGCAGTCGAAGTGGAAGACGTGCAGGGGGATGTCGCGCTCGGCCATCCCCTCGATGAAGCCGGTGACGGTCTTCTCGTCGTAGTCGGTGGTGAAGGAAGTGGTCAACCAAAGGCCGAAGGACCAGGCGGGAGGAAGCGCCGGTTTTCCGGCGAGCTTGGCGTAATTGCGCAATACGTCCTTGGGACTGTCCCCCGCGATCAGGTAGTAGTCCAGCGTTTCCCCGGGAACGGAGAATTGGACCGCCGTGACCACTTCCGACGCCAGTTCGAAGGATACCCTTCCCGGATCGTTGACGAGCAGGCCGTAGCAGCGGGAAGACAGGTAGAACGGGATGTTCTTGTAGGCCTGCTCGCTGCTGGTGCCGCCGTCCTCGTTCCAAATGTCCACGACCTGGCCGTTCTTGACGAAGGAAGTGAAGCGTTCGCCCAGGCCGTAGAGGTTTTCCCCGACTCCGAGGGTCAGACCCTCGTTCATGAAGGTCGCCTTGTCCGGAGCGGTAAAATGTCCCGAGAGTTTGGCGGAAATCCCCGTCAGCGCCTTTCCCCCGCGGGAGAAGGTGACGCTCCATGGGCCGCCCTTGCCGACCCGCACCTCCAGCTTGCCGCTGGAGAAGACATGCGCGTCTTCGGCCTCGCCGATGCGCGCGCAGTCGGAGCGGTCGGGGGCCAGGTCGAAGAAGGGACCGCGCCCGACGGCTCCCTTGAAATGCACGGTACGGACGCGGACGACGTCCTCCATGGGGGAGGAGAAAGTCGTTGTCAGCATCGGCGAGTTCAGCGTGTCGCCGCGATTGACGATGCGCTTGCAGGAGGAGAAGATGGAGAGAGTCCCGTCTGTACCGCGGACGTCGCGCAGTTCCGCGGGATTGAGGTGCTTGACGCCCTCCTTGATACCCCAGTAACCGTCCCTGAATTTCATTGTTGTACTCCGCGCGGATTTGATGGTGTCATGATTTAACCGCCCCCGAGACCATGCCCTTGATGATGTACTGTTGCAAAGCCAGATAGAAAACCACCGCCGGCATCAGGGTAAGCAGGACCCCGGCCATGGCGTAATTCCATTCGATCTTGTATTGTCCGAAAAAATTGTACGCCGCGAGCTGCAGGGTGTAGGCCTTCTTGGAGCCGCTCAGGATGAGCAGGGGCAGCAGGAAGTCGTTCCACATCCACATGGCGTTCAGGACGATCACCGAGACGGTGACCGGCTGCAGCAGGGGGAAAATGACCTGCGCGAAGGCCCTGAAGGGGGAGGCCCCGTCTATCAAGGCGCAGTCGTCCAGCTCCATGGGAATGGATTTCACGAAGCCGTGGTACATGAACAAGGCCAGAGGGGCCCCGAGGCCCCAGTACAGCACGCCGAGGCCCATCGGAGTTCGGGTGAGGCCCATGCCCTTGGCCACCTTCACCAGCGCGATCATGAAGGAATGGAAGGGTATCATCATCGGCGCTATCAGGATGATGAAGAGGACCCAGCTGTATTTCGTTTTCGTGCGGGACAGCTTGTATCCCGCCAGCGCGCTCACGGCGATGACGCCTACGACGCCGATGGCGGTGGCGATGAGCGTGTTCAGGAATAGCCGGGGATATTCCATGAGGCGGAACGCGTTCCGGAAGTTATCCATGAGCAGCGATTTCGGGAGCGCTACGACGTTCGTCGTGATCTCGGAAAAGGTCTTGAAAGAATTGATGACCACCAGCAGAAGCGGGTAAAGATAGAGTAGGGCGAAGATCCAGAGCAGGACGTCGATGATCAGCGTTGATGGGTGTCGTTTCATGCTTCGATCTCCCGGCTCTTGAACATTTTCACCTGGAAGAAGGTGAACGCCAGGATCAGCAGGAACAGCAGCACCGATTTGGCCGTTCCGTAGCCGAAGCGGCTGACGACGAAGGCGGTCTTGTAGATATCCAGGGCTATGGTGGTGGTCGCGATTCCCGGACCTCCGTTGGTCAGGCTGAAGATGACGTCGAAGGATTTCAGGCTGTTGGACAGGGAGTGGAAGACAGCCACCGTGACGGACGGCATGATGAGGGGAAGGGTTATTTTATAGAACCTGGAATGCGGACCGGCGCCGTCGATCATGGAGGCTTCGATCACGTCCCGGGGGACGATCTGCAAGCCCGCGATGTAGATCACCAGGTAGAAGCCGATCGATTGCCAGACCGAAACCAGCAGGACGCTGCCGAAGGCCATGTCGCCGTCCCCGAGCCAGCTGAGCATGAAGATCGGGGCCTTGGTCATCTCGTAGAACGAGTCGAAACCCTTGGAGAAGATGAAGCGCCATATGTAGCCGATCACGATGAGGCTGATGATGTTCGGTATGTAGAAGATCGCCCGCAGCGCGTTCTTCCCCCGGATCTCGCCGTCCAGAAGCACCGCCAGGAGCAGGGCGATCGCGTTCGTCAGGATGACGCGGAAAAAGGTCTGCTGGAAAGTGAAGCTCAGCGCGCGCATCATGTCCGGATCGTCCAGGAAGATTTCCGTATAGTTCGCCATGCCGATGAAGAGCGGGACGCGGTCCAGTCCGTTCCATTTGGTGAAGGAATACAGGACGCTCATCAGGAACGGGACTTCTACGGACACGAGTATGGCCGCGAACGCCGGAACGGTGAATGCGGCGAATACCAGGAATCTGCTCGTCTTCTTCTTCATTGCTGGTGTCATGGGGTTGTTCCACGGGAACCCGGAGAGGCGGATCGCCTCTCCGGGCTTGTTCGATCAGGAATCGGAGTCCTGGCTAATTGGCGGCTTTCGCGATCTTGGTGTACGCGGCGTCCATCGCGTCGAGCGTGGCGGCCCGGTCGGTCTGTCCGGCGCAGTAGCCCTGGAGCACCGCTCCGAGCTGCTGCTCGGTTCCGGTGGGGAACATCTGGTAGAACCAGGGGTATCCGGGGGCTTTTTCGCCGAGCAGCTTGGCGGTCGCCTTGGCGATCTGGGAATCGGGCGCGTCCGAGCCGATGATGGGGGACATCTGCTTGATCTTGCCCGGGATCCAGTTCTTGCCGTATTCGGAGGTGGTCAGCCAGTTCAACCAGGCGAGGGCGGCTTTCAGGTTCTTGCCGTCCTTTGCGACGCGGATGGTCTGGTTGGAGTCGAACATGATGCCCGCGCCCGCCGCGTCGTTTCCGGCGGGGCCGACCAGGTAGCCGATGTCGGCGGCTTCGTTCGTCTTGCGGATGGTGCCTTCCGCCCAGTTGCCCTGGTGGATGATGGCGACCTTGCCTGTCGCGATGGAGGAAGTCTGGTCGTTGAAGTCGGACTCGTTCGGCTTGGGACCGCCGTACTTCTTGATGAGGTCCAGCAGATCGAACACCTGCGCCATTTCGCTCACGTTCTTGAATTTCAGGCTGCCGTCGTTCAGTCCGGCGACGAATTTGGCGTATCCGCCGTAGTTCTTGACGACCGCCGGGGCGAGCGCCTGCCAGGCGGTCTGCGGAAGCACCCAGAACTCCTTGAAGCCGGTCGCGAAGGGCTGGATGCCCGCCGCCTCGATCTTCTTGGCCGCCGCTTCGAGCTGGTCCAGGGTCTTCGGTAGTTCGGTTATGCCCACGTCCGCGAAAACTTTCTTGTTGTAGATGAACGAATGGGATTGCACGAGGAAGGGATAACCGATCACCTTGCCGGCCACGGTGACGCCCTGGAGCGCAGACGGCTGGAGCTGTTTGACGAACGGCTCATTCGACATATCGTAGGCGTAATCCTTGTACGTCGAGTTGTCCGCGTACGCGCTGGTCATGAAGACGTCGGGGATGTCGCCGGAGTTGATCTTGCTGGTGAGTACCGAGCGGTAATCGGCCTGGAGCACCGTTATGTCCAGGGTGACGCCGGTTTCGGCCTTGTACGCCGCCACCATGTCGTTGTACTGCTCCTGCAGCTCGGGGCTGTAGAACATCAGGTTGAGGGTCACCGGCTTCTGCTCGGCCGCCTCTTCCTTGGCCCCGGCGGCAAAAACGGAAGCGCACGCCAACGTTAGTACGACAAGAAAGGAAATTGCCCTTTTCATGAAGAACCTCCTAATTCGCTCGATGGCTTGGTGTCGTCGATGCGATGTGATATACGTATATCATATACCGGCTTAGCCGTCAACGACGAATTCGACCTGCGATCAGGTTCACGGGGATTCTTGTTCCAAGGCTTCCGGGCAGGTATAGTACCGAATCCGCCTGAATCGCCGGGAGCTCCGCATGCGCATCACCCAGAAGGACATCGCAAGGGAACTGGGGATTTCCCTCATTACGGTCAGCCGCGCGCTGAACGGCACCGGCTATGTCTCGGAGATCCTGAAAAAGCGCATCCTTGACCTTGCGAAGGAGCGCACCTATGTGCCGCACAAGGCTTCCCAGGCCTTGGTACGGAACAAGTTCCGGAATATGGCGATCTTTTCCTCCTCGCTCCCGCATTATTTCTGGAACGACATCGGGGCGGGCATCAGGATCGCGGCGGAAGAACTCCTGCCTTTCAATTACAACATCCGCTACCACATCGTCGAAGAAGCCGACACTCCCAGCTATCTTGCCCTGTTACGGGAAGAGATCGAAAACGGACTGGATGCCGTCGCCTTCGTCAACCAGCGCCTATACGACATGAAGGCGATCATCGCCATGGTGGAGGCCGCCGGCATTCCTTACGTGACCTTCAATGTCGATGCCCCGCGGACCCGGCGGATCTGCTATATAGGTTCGGACTACCAGGCCGGGGGGCGGCTCTCGGCGGACTTCATCGGAAAGTCGCTCCAGGTAAAACGCGGCGGGACGGTGCTCGCGATCAGCGTCGACGAGGGCTCGGAACGTTTTTCCAAGGATCCGGACATCAACGGAGAGCGCCTCGGCGGATTCCTTTCGCTCATGCGCGAACGCTTCCCGGACGTTGTCTGCGAGGTGCGGTTCATCACGACCAAGCTGAGGGAGGGATACGAGGACAGCCAGATCGAAGATCTGCTCGCCGGATGGGAAGGGGCCGCCGACGCGGTCTACCTGATCCCGGCCTTCAACGCCGCCTTCCTTGCGGCGCTGGAGAAATTCGACTACAGGAACGCCATCACCGTGCTGCACGACATCGACGGCTCGGCGGTCCACCATCTGGAAACCCACCTGCTTACCGCCGTCATCCACCAGGATCCGATTCTCCAGGGCTACTACACGGTGAAGACCATGGAACGTATCCTGGAATCCCGCGAAAGGCCGGTACGCCTGAACGATATCGAACTCGTCCACAACTTGATCCTATCGGAGAACCGGAACCTGCTGCGCAACCATTACGCGCTGATGCAACTCACGGAGTAGGCGGCCGGCGCCGACTCCGCGCCCTGCGCCCATGGCGTCGCGGGCATATCGAATGGTCCACAAGCTCGGTTGTCCGATCGCCTGGATTTCCGGCGCCCTGAATAAATATTCCTTCTTCAAGGTGCGTCTGGACGAATCCGCCTGTTCCGGTTGCGGCCTCTGCGATTCGGCCTGTTATCTTTCCGCCTTGGAACCGACGCGCTACAGTCTCTTCGAGGAAGGGATGGAACGGCCCGACGAGGCGTTCGCCTGTTCCAAGTGCCTGGCTTGCGTCACCGCCTGTCCCAAAGGCAGCCTGAAGTTCAGCGGCGCCGTTCCGCGGTCTTGGTCTCCATGGGCGGCCCCGCCCGGGACAGGCGGTCCAGCAGGCGGGCGGGATCGTCGTCCACGATGAGGTCGGAAAGGTGGGAGGGCTTGAGGAAGCCTTCCGAGGCGACCCGGTCCAGGAAGCCGAGCAGGGGGGCATAGAATCCCGCGACTTCCAGGAGCCCCACGGGCTTGGCGTGGTAGCCGATCTGCCGCCAGGCCCAAACCTCGAAGAGCTCCTCGAAGGTGCCGATGCCGCCCGGAAGGGCGATGAAGGCATCGGAGGCTTCGGCCATTTTGGCTTTGCGGTCATGCATGCCCGCCGAGATGACGAGTTCCGTGATCTCCACATGCTCGACGGCTTCGTACAGCTTGCGGGGGATGATGCCCGTCACCTCTCCGCCCGAGGCGAGCGCCGAGCGGGCGAGGGCTCCCATAGTGCCGATGTTCCCGCCCCCGTACACCAGGCGGAGGCCCCGAAGCGCGATTTCGCGGCCCATGGCCTCCGCCGCCGCCACGTACTCCGGCCGCGACCCGGTACTGGAACCGCAAAAAACGCAAACTGAACGTATCATGGACCGGGATTATACCGGAGCTCGGGGCGAATTGACAGGCTCACTTGCGCGGATCCCGCCCTCGCTAGCCCTTCACGCTCCCTTCGGTCATCCCTTTTATGAACCATTTTGAGAACAGCAGGTACATGAGCACTACCGGCACGGAGGCCATTGTGAGCACGGCGAAAACGTAGCCGTAGTTCGTTTGGTACTGACCGAAAAGAAGGGCGGTGGCCAGCGGTACGGTCTTGGCGGCGTCGGATTTCAACAGGACCAGGGGGAACCAGAAATCGTTCCAAATGGGGATGAAGTTGACGACGGCGACCGCCGCGATGGCGGGCAGCAGGAGCGGGGTGATGATGCGCGCGAAGATGGCGGCTTCCCCGCAACCGTCGATGCGGGCGGCGGAGCTGAGTTCCTCGGGTATCATGCGGATGAAGTCGGTGAGTATGAAGACGCCGAAGGGGATGCCCGTCGCGACGCTTACGAGGATCACCGAACCCAGTCCATCGTGGAGTCCCCAGCCTATCATGAGCTTCAGGATGGAGATCGTACCGAGCTTGATCGGAATGATGAGGCCGGCGACGAAGAACGCGTACAGGGCGGCGGAACCGCGGAAGCGGTGCTTGGCCAGCACATAGGCGGCGAGCGCCGAGAGCGCGACGATCATCATGATCGAGACTCCCGCCACGACCAGGCTGTTGCCGAAGTAGGTCCCGTAGTTGGAGCGGGAAATCATGTTGGCGTAGTTGTCCAGGTACAGGGTCTTCGGGGGACCGAAAGGGTTGGTGAACACCTCCGCGTTGGGTTTGAGCGAGGTGACGACCATCAGGTACAGGGGATATGCGATGACCGCCATATAGAAGGCCATCAATAAATAGTAGAACTTGTCTTTGAGCTTCAATCCCGTGGACATTTCAGACTTCCCCCCGCCGGCTGCCCTTGAACAGGTAATACCAGACCGCCACGCCGAGCGATACGACGAAAACCATGATGGTCGATACGGCGGCGCCCATCCCCATGCCCCAGCCTCCCCGGACGGGCGTGGAGAAGGCGGCACGGTAGAAAAGGGAACCGAAGAGGTCGGTCGTATATCGGGGATTCGCCATGGTGGTGGTCATGGAATATACGATGTCGAATTGGGTGAAGTCGCCGACGAAGATGAGGAGCGTCACCATGCCGACGATGGGCATCAGGGCCGGCAGGACGATGTGCCGCGTCTCCTGCATCCAGTCGGCGCCGTCTATGCGCGCCGCCTCCAGGTGTTCGGAGGGAATGCCGTCTATGCCGATGGCGTACAGCAGGATGGATTCGCCGATGAATTGCCAGCTTACCGCCACGGCGAGGGCGGGAAGGGCGGTCGCCTCGTTGCCGAGCCAGGGATAGTTGCCGAGCAGGCCCCAGATCGGGTTGAGCATCTGGCGGAACAGGAAACCGACGACGAGCACCGAGAGGGTGGTCGGCAGGAAGCTGATCTTCCTGAAAAAGGCGGCTCCCCTGACGGCCCTCGTGACCGCGAGGGCCAGGAAGAAACCGAGCGCATTCTGGATGAGGGTGACGATCAGGAAGAAGACGATGTTGTTCCTGAAGGCGCCCCACACATGGGCGCTGAACGATTCCTCGGTGAATATCTTGACGTAATTGGCCAGCCCGACGAAATCCGTCGGTACGAGGCCGCCTCCCGAATACAGGCTGAGCCGCATCGAGTCCAGGATGGGGATCAACAGTACGACGGCGTACACGAGGAGGGCCGGCAGCAGGAAGGCGGCCCTGAAGACCCAGGTTCGTAGCCGGTCGAAGCGGCGGCCGGTTTTCCCATCGTTCCGTTTCATTCGTACTCCTTGAGCAAGCGGGCGGGGGAAGCGGCCCCGCCCGCGGAGGGGTTAGCGGCCCCGCCCGCGGACGGGGGTTATGATCCTCCGGTCAATTCTTGAAAGGCGCGTACCAGCTGGCCAGCTGGTCCTGGACGTAGGCCGCGGCCTGTTCCGGGGTGTACTTATCCACCATCATGCCGGGGAGGGCCACGCCCATCAAGGAGTTTCCGCTGGGGGACTGGGCGCTCAACTTTTCCCAGACCGTCCGTACGGTGTTGTCCGCCGTTCCCGCGGCGTCGAACATCTCCTGGGCCAGGGAATTCGTCAGCGTGACCTTCGCCGGAGTGTACATGAAGAAGCCGGGCAGCTCGTTCATGAATGCCTGCGCGTATTCGGCGCCGGCGACCCACTTGATGTATTCTATGGCCGCGTCCAGGTTCTTGGATTTTTTGTTCAGACCGATGCCCGCGTCGACGTGGAAACAGTACTGGAGCTTGTCGCCGGCCTTGGCCACAGGGGGAGCGAACCAGCCGATCTTGGCGCTGTCCGAACCCAGGTCCTCGAACACCCCGATCTCCCAGGATCCGCCCATGAACATGGCCGCCTGCCCCGAGCCGAACATCTGCTGCATGCTGACGTAGTCCAGACCTTCGTAGCCTTTCGGCAGATACTTCTGGAGGGAGTCGATCGCTTTGAAGGCCGCGACGAAGTTGGGATCGGTTAGCTTGGCCTTTCCTGCCATGAGGGCCTGGCGGGCGGACTCGCCGCCGTAGAAATTGGCGCCGAGTCCGGAGAACACGACTTCGTACAGGGTCCAGTCGTCAAGCGCGCCCTGGGCGAAGACGTTCTCTCCGCCTTTCTTGAGCGTCTCGCAGACGGCGATGAATTCATCCCAGGTGGAAGGTTCCTTGAGGCCGTACTTCTCGAAAATGGACTTCTGGTAGTAAACGCCGTGCGTGACGCCAACCGAGGGCACTCCGTAAGTGACGCCTTCGGCGGTGGACCAAGCCTTCACCGCCGAAGGCGGAAACTTGTCCAGATCCGGGATGACCTTGGTCAGGTCATAAAGCCAGCCGCCGTCGTATGCGGTGCGGCCGGTGTCGTAGGAACGGAGCCATATGATGTCGGCGCCGGTGTCGGTCTCCAGTCCTGCGCGCATGTTGGCGTCGTATTCGGTGTCGTTGACCGGCTGGAAGTTGATCGTGATGTTCGGATGCGTCTTGGTGAACAGGGCGTTCACGCGGTTCATCCGTTCGATATCCTCCGTGCGCCAACTGGTGAGGTTGAGCGTCACGCTTTTTGACGCTTCCGTCTTTTTCGCGCAGGCCGACAGGCCCGCCGCGAGAGCCGCCGCGACGAGCAGTACCGCGATGGTCCGCACCGCTTTCGCATGCTTGAACGTCTTCATAGTAGCCTCCCTTGAAAAATGCCGTGGGACTGCGGTCGATTCGCGCAGCTACCCGGCGAAGATCCCATCCAACCAGTGACCGGCGGCGAGGGCTGCAACACCCGCGACACCCGGTTCCTTCGCGGCCGGCGGCTCGCAACGCACGTCGAGCGCCGAAAGCCGCTTGAGTTCCGCCATGAGCATCGCCGCGAGCGCCGGCATGAACGAGGCGAGACCCGCGCTTCCGACGACCACCAGATCCATGTCGACGGTGACGCAGATATTCGTCAGAGCCAGAGCCAGAAGGGTCGCCGTACGCCCGAGGGCCTGTTCGGTCGGTTTGCCGTCCTGGGTCACTTCCGTCCAGAAGTCGCCGAGGTCCATGCGGGCTTCAAGCCAGCCGGGTTTGCCGGCATCGACCGAATGCGCCGGGTCCAGCACGAGGTAGCCCAGTTCGCCCGCGAAAGCGCGCGGACCCCGCCGCAAACGCCCGTCCAGGATGAGTCCGGCGCCGAGGCCTCGGCCCAGTTCTATGTAGAGCAGATCGCCGTTCTCGCCGAGGCCGCGGGCGGCGTATTCTCCGAGGGCGGCCGCGTTCGCGTCGTTCTCCACGACGATGGCCAGGCCCAGTTCCCCTTCCAGCGTGTCCAGGAAAGGGGACAGGTCCAGGGGCGCATCGACGCCGATGAAGGGAGCGTAGGAAAGGGTCCGGGACCCGGGCCCTACGACGCCGGGCAACCCGAGCCCGAGCCCGGAAATGCGGTTCAGGGGAATTCCGGCCTCCGCAATGAGGTCGCGTACGGCGGGGGCGAGCTCGGACATCAGAAAAGTCCGGGCATCCGGCGCGACTCGCCGGCGGATCAGGGGACCGACCATTCCCGAAAGGTCAACCAGTCCCAACAGCAGGTGGTAGCCGTCGAACTCGGCGCCGACTGCGAGAGCCGCCTCCGGCGCGAAGCGGAGCAGCTGCGGTTTGCGGCCGAGGGCGGAGCTGCCTTCTCCGGCCTCCACGACGATGCCTATGGCCTTGAAATAATCGATGATTTTCATGACCGTCGGCGCGCTGATACCGCTGCGACGCGCGATCTCGGCTTTTGAAATTTCCCTTTCCGTGCGCAACAACGTGTAGACCGAACGGCGGTTCAGGTCCTTGAGGTTCGCTGCGACGAAATTGCCCTTCAATAGTCCCCCGATATAATTAATTAAGTTATTTAATTATTATTCGAAAATGACGGATTGTCAAGATGAAGTCGACAGGCCGGACCTTGGATCGCCTGATCCCCTCTTTGCCGGGACCAGGGTTCCCTTCGGATCAAGGACAGTTATTGCGGCCTGGCCTTACGGTGGAAGGAAATGATAAAGCTGAATGACGACGGGGAACTCGTCCTGCTCCCCGCCCTCATTTCCCCCGCTATCCGGTCTTGAGCGCGTTCAGGAAAGCGGCGATGTTCCCGGATGCCACGCCCGGCGGCATGCCGCCTGCGCAGGAATGGACGACCTTGGACCCCGGCTTGAATTCGGCCAACTGCCGGCGCACCGCGGCGGCGACTTCCTCCGCCGGAGCTGCGGCGAGGGTGTCGCGGGGCGGAATTCCGCCCAGCAAGGCCAGGCGTCCTCCCGCCCGTTCCCGGATTTCCGCCATGCCCAGCTGGATGCCGGGATTGTAGAGGTTGATGCCCGCATCGCTGTAATGGCTGACGGAGGAAAGGCAATCGGCGTCGTTATGGAAGAGTTTGACGCTGGCATCGGGGGCGAAAAGCCGTTTAAGCGCCGGAAAAGCGAATTCCATGAAGTCCGCCTCGCCGATGAAGCCGACGACGTCGTCCAGCACCATGATCCCGTCGATCGTAGGATGAAGCGAGCGTTGCAGCGCGTGCCAGTCTTCCAGGAAATCGGCGATCAGGTCGATGAGGCGATGTATCCTGTCGGCATCGGTTTTCATGGCGACCAGGAATTCCGTCGTGCCCATGAGGAAGGAGGCGATGTTAAGCGGCCCTCGTGATACGGAGAAGCGATGGGCGTGCCCGATCGCTTCCATCCTCGGGGCTGCCCATTCCATGCGTTTCAGGACGAAAGGAAGCAGGCCGTCCTTGCGCGGATCGGGCTTTTTCAGGTCGTCGATTTCCTCGACCTGGCGGATCATGGGATACGCGTAGGGGAATTCGTTTTCGGGGAAGGAACAACGGGCGCCGAACGCCGAGGGTTCCGTGCACATCCCGTACTCGGCCCAGAATCCGGGCAGGAAGGCGACATCGGCGAATGAGTCGCAGGCTGCCCGGTGGGCGGCGAACCATTTTTCATTGTCGGTGAAATAATCGAGGATGGAGATGCCGTGCCAGTTGGGAAGCCACGGGCTATCGACGATGAAGGCTGCCAGCGGGACCGATTCCGTCCCCTCGACCGCGCTTTTTAGCTCCGACCATTGTTTGTCGTTCATGAGGAAACATATTAGCCAGTACCATTCCCGCCGTCTACTCGGTATTATGGGGCAAGCGCAATGGTGGGCCAGTTCTTCGAGCCCGGCGGATGACGGATTCTGATTCGATTGACAAATATACAATCGGGTATATTATGATGTATACAATCCAGAATGGTATCAGCCGGACCCGGGTCCGGACAAGGAGTCGAGCATGGTACGGAAATATCTTTCCATCGTCGTCTGCGCCCTCGCGGCGCTGTCGCCCCTCGCCGCTCAGAGCAAGCCCAGGCAGGTGAAACTGGCGGCGATTTTCCCCGGCTCCATCCAGGATGCGGACTATAACGCCCTCGGCTACGTCGCGATGCAGACCGCGGAGAAGAAATTCAAGATCGAGACCGCCTTCTCCGAGCGGGTCGCGGTTCCGGACGCGGAGCGCGTGCTCAGGGAATACATCAACGAGGGCTTCAACACGATCTGGGTGCACGGCAACCAGTTCAACAGCGCGGCCGACAAGGTCGCCGACGCCTATCCCGCGGTCACCTTCATCGTGGAAGGCGACGGAAAGCTGGACGCTCCCAAGCCGAATCTCTGGTACATGGACCGGAACTACTACACCGGTTTCTACGTCCTCGGCCGCCTGGCCGCCGTCACGACGAAGGCCGGCAAAATCGGCTGGCTCGGCGGCCTCGAGCTTCCCTTCACCCGCGGCGAGATAAACGCGGTGAAGCAGGGTATCGCCGATTCGGGCAAGGCCGTCACCTTCGATTACGTATACGTCGGCGACTTCAACGATGCGGTCAAGGCCCGGCAGGGCGCCGAAGGCCTCATCTCCAAGGGCGTGGACGTCATCATCAGCGCCGTGAACCTGGGCAATTTCGGCCTGTACACCGCGGTCAAGGAGGCCAAGCACAAGGTCTGGTTCACCACCACGTACACCTCCAAGAAGGACCAGGCGCCGGCGAACTACCTGACAGCCGACATTTTCGACTTCAACGTCGTGCTCGCCCAGATCCTGGACCGCATCATCGCGGGAGAGAGGGGCGGGGACGTCATGATGGATTACGGCACCGGAAAGGCCCGCCATACCGATTTCCCCCTCTCCAACGTCGACGCGGCCACCAACGCCGCGATCCAGCAAATCGCCGACGATGTCGCATCCGGCAAGATCAAGGTCGCGAAGAACCTCAAAGAAATTCTGAAGTAAGGAACGGAAAATGGAAGAATTCTTGCTCGAGGTCCGGGGGGCGCGAAAGGCGTTCGGAGCGGTGAAGGCCCTGGACGACGTGTCGATGCGCGTCCGCAAGGGCGCCATCCACGGCCTGCTCGGGGAGAACGGCGCCGGGAAGTCCACCCTCATGAACATCCTGTACGGCCTGTATTCCCCTGACTCGGGCGAGATATTCCTTGAAGGGAAACGCATCGCGATCGGCTCGCCGGCGGACGGCATAGCCCACGGCATCGGCATGGTGCACCAAGTGTCCACCCTCGTGGGCGAATTCACCGCCGTCGAGAACATCGCGCTCGGAGCGGGAGAGGCCCGCTGGACCCTCCCGCTTGCCGAGGAGCGGAAGAATCTCGAGCAGCTGGCCCGCGATACCGGCTTCTGGATCCCGCTGGACCGGAAGGTCAAGGAACTGAGCGCGGGCGTCAAGCAGAAGATCGAGATCCTGCGCGCCCTCCGCCGGGGAGCCAAGCTCCTCATTCTGGACGAACCGACCACCTCCCTCGTGGAAAGCGAATTCCGCAGCCTCCTGGAGTCCCTGCGCGCCCTCGCGGAGCGGGGGATGACGATCGTCTTCATCACCCACAAGATCAAGGAAGTCCTGGAAGCCTGCGACGCGGTCACCGTCCTCCGCAGGGGAAAGCTCCAGGGGGGACTGGAAAAAGCGGAACTCTCCATGGAGACCCTTGTCAAGCTCATGTTCATGGAGAAGAACATCTCGGTGACCGAAAACGCCCTTCCCGTCATCGCCCTGTCGCCTTCCCGGCCGAGCGCGGAACCCTTCCTGGAATTCAGGAACGTGACGACCCGGCCCGCCGCAGGCAAGAAGGGGAGGGGCCTCACGGACGTTTCGCTCTCGGTCCGGGGCGGCGAGATCTTCGGCGTCGCGGCGGTTTCCGGCAACGGAGAGAAGGACATAGCCGAGCTTCCGTTCAAGTCCTTCCGCGTGCTTTCAGGCGACGTCCTCGTGGGCGGGCGGAGCGTCCTCGGCATGGACACCCTCGGGGTCTTCGGCCTGGGAGTCTCCTACACGCCGGAAGACCGCATCCAGGAGGGCATACTCCCCGAGGCCTCCATCATGGAGAACCTCCTGCTCGGCCACCATGCGGAGGGGCGTTTCCTCGGCCCCCTTTCCACCGTAAATTGGAGGGCGGCCCGAGAATCGGCCGTACAGACCGTCGCGGAATTCTCCGTGGCGACCCCCGACGAGAACCTCGCGATCCGGCGGCTTTCGGGCGGCAACATCCAGAAAGTCATCATGGGCCGGGCCTTCGTTTCCGACGCCAAGGTCCTGGTGACGCACAATCCGACCTCCGGGGTGGACATCTCCACGGTGGAGTTCATCTTCAACAAGCTGGTCAAGGTACGGGATTCCGGAGGCGCGGTGCTCTGGGTCCACGAGGACCTGGACGAGCTCATGCTGCTCTGCGACCGCATCGCCACCCTCCACGAAGGGCGCATCACCGGCATTTTCGAACGTGCGGACTTCGACAAGCTGCGTCTGGGCCTCGCGATGATAGGAGGGGCGGCATGATCGAAGCAGGCATGATGGAAGCCGGGAGAATATTCGCCGCGGTCCGCAGGCAGGCACTTATCTACCTGGTGGCCGTGGGACTCGCCTTCGCCGTGCTGGCCCTGCTCGTCGCCCTCATGGGGTTCGACGTCCTGAAGGCTTTCCGTTACCTGCTCACCGCCTCCTTCAAGTCGACCTTCGGTTTCCAGGAAACGATCAAGAAGACGGTTCCCCTCATCTTCGCCACCTATGCCTTCTCCATCCCCTTCATGATCAAATTCTTCAATATCGGAGGCTGGGGGCAGATGATGATCGGCGGAACCGCCGCCGCCGCCGCCGGCCTCACGCTCGCGCCTCTCGGACTCCCCGCATGGATCCTCATGCCCCTGCTCATCGTCATCGGCACCGCCTCGGGCGGCCTTTTCGGCATGGCGGCCGGCGGCCTCAAGTCGCGCTGGGACATCAACCCCATCATCTCCACCATCATGCTCAACTTCGTCGCCCAGCATTTCCTCAACTTCGTCGCGACGGCCAAACCCTTCAAGGATCCGGCCGAAGGGCATCCGATCACGATGCCCCTGCCGGCCGAAGGAACGCTCGGTTTCCTGGGCGGCTTCCCCGTTTCCTTCATCTTCGCGATCGCGGCCGTGGTCTTCGTTTCGTTCTTCCTGAAGCGCACGCGCCTGGGATTCGAGATCCGCGCGGTCGGCCACAACCAGCTCGCCGCGGAGACCTACGGCATACCCTTCACCCGCGCGATACTCACGAGCTTTTTCATCGGCGGAGCGCTGGCGGGTCTCGGAGGCACCCTGGAGACCATCAACATCCACGGAAAGCTTATCGAAGGCTTCGCCAAGACGAGCGGCGCCCAATACGGCATCTTCGGCATCCTCACCAGCCTCGTCGTCGGCGGGAACCCGATCGGCGTGCCCTTCGCCGCCTTCTTCATGTCGGTGATGCTCGTCGGCGCCGACTCCCTGCAACGGACGATGCGCATACCCGTGGAACTCGTATTCCTGGCCCAGGGCATCATCGTGCTGTTCATCGTCACCGTCCGCGAATCCATGAACGCGAAGAAAAGGTAGGGGGCGATCCATGCAATTCCTTTCCGATTTCGCCTCCCAGGTGATCCTGTACGCGACCATCTACACGCTGGCGAGCCTCGGCATCGTCATCTCCGGCCGCGCGGGGGTCTTCAACGTAGCCGCCGAAGGCATCATGCTCGCGGCCGCCTCCACGGGCTTCATGACCGCCTTCTTCACGGGAAGCTGGATAATGGGTTTCGTCGTCGGCGCACTTACCGGCGCCCTGTTCGGCTTCCTGCTGGCCCTCCTGCACGAGCGCTACCGGGTGAACCAGTTCATCCTGGGCATCTGCCTCGTCATCCTCGGCTCGGGCGCCGCCGACCTCCTGTACAAGATCGTGATGGGAGTACGCCTGGACGCGCCCAAGGCGCCGCCGACCCCGATCCTTTCCGTTCCCTTCCTTTCGGGGATCCCGCTGCTTTCGGCCCTGTTTTCCGCGAACGCGATCGTCTGGCTCATGTACGCGCTGAGCCTGGCCGCCTGGTGGTTCTTCTACCGGACCCAAATGGGCCTGGAGACCCGCGCGATCGGCGAAAGCCCGCGCTCGGCGGACGTCGCCGGCATCAACGTCAAGCTGACCCGCTACCTCGCGACTACCGTCGGTTCCGCGCTCATCGGACTGGCCGGCGCCTACATCCCCCTGGTCGTCACCGAAACCTACGCCCCCGACATTTCCGCCGGACGCGGCTTCATGGCCGTCGGCATCGCCATCTTCGCCAGCTGGAAACCTCACCGGGCCATCATTGGAGGCCTGCTCTTCTCGGCCATCGAGGTCCTGAGCTTCCAGCTCCAGATGCTCTCCAGCCCCGTGCCCTACCAGTTCTTCCTGATGCTTCCCTTCTTCGCGGTGCTCGCGGTGATGATGATCTTCCGCAAGACAATCGAGTACCCCGCGTCCATCGGGAAGCCGTATTCGAGGGAGTAGGGAATGGGGGTGACAGTTGCCGTCACCCGATGAGGGAGCGGGCAGTCTCTTCCATCCGTGAACGGACATGGGCCCAAGTCCAGCCGTTCAGGTAGCGGGGATCCGGTTCGTTACCTCGTTCACTTTCATCGCGGCTGAATCGGGGAGCGAGACAAGACTGAAGCCGACCAAGAGGAGCGGATCCCGCAATTGCGGGTATGAATGCCGCAGGATATCGACCTTGATATGATCGATGAGAGCGCAGAGGCTGCCGGGAGTTTGATTCACGATTTCCGCCTCCGGAAAGGCCATGCTTATCGCGTCCCTGCAGACAGCGGAATCGAAAGAGCCGGTCGAAAAGAGGTCGATATCAATGGAACTGCGATGGCCGAATTGCAGGGCCAGCGCGGTTCCTCCACCCAGCACGAACTGCGCAAATACCGGCAATGCTGAAAGTTCACGCAGTACCGACATCAATTCGGGGGATACGCATTCCGGGTGCCGGATCATGATCCGCAATATAATTTAATGAAATTGGCGCTTCTCGCATCCAGACGCAACTCGGGTTGGATCGCCGCCAAGCCTTCTTTGCCGTATGGTTCTCCGGGTCGACGGTAGCCCTGTCGACATCCCAGATATGGACCGATGCGCCGGGTTCCCGATCATGCCGGTTGGGTGATTATTCCTTCTTTATATCGGCCGCGCCGCCGCGCCGCCGCGCCGCCACGCCGCCACGCCACGCCACCGCGGGGCTCCGTGGCATCGACCTTTCCCCGAATTGTATTGCTACCTCACCGGCCATATACTGACAGGGCATATGAACGCGAAATTGCGCTCGACACTGCTGCATCTGCGGTTCCCCTTCTCCTTCTTCCTGTTGCCCATCTATCTGGCTGCCTTGGCGGCGGTATCGTTCGAAGCCGGGAAGGCGCTCGCCGTCTTCGCGATCTTCCATCTTCTGCTGTATCCGGCGAGCAACGGCTTCAATTCGTATTTCGACAAGGACGAGGGGCCGATCGGCGGCCTCGCGTTGCCGCCGCCCGTCTCGCGCAGCCTCCTGTTCGCGGCCCTCTCCCTGGACGCCGTCGCGCTCGTCTTTTCCTTCGCGGTAAGCCCCGCGTGCGGCGCCGCGGCCCTGGTCTACGGAACCGCATCCAAGCTCTACAGCTGGGACCGCGTGCGGATCAAACGCTTGCCCGTGACCGGCTGGCTCATGACGGGCTTCGGCCAGGGGGCGTTCACCTTCCTCTGCATGGCCTTCGTCTCCGCCGGCCGCGGCCCGGCCGGGCTCGGCGCGTCCGCGTACTCGGGCGCGCTTCTCATCACGCTTTTCCTGCTGGGCGTGTATCCGCTCACCCAGATCTACCAACACGGAGAGGACGCGCGGCGCGGAGATCTGACGATAAGCCGGCTCCTGGGGATACGCGGTACCCTCGTCCTGGCCGCCGCCTTCCTCGGCGCCGCGACGACAGGTTTCTGCGCCTGGACGGCCGCGCTCGGAGGACCGTGGTGGGCGGCTGCCTTCCTCCTCGCGCAACTTCCCGCACTGTTCTATTTCCTCCATTGGGCGCTCCGCGTCTTCCGCGATGAAAGGGCGGCCGACCATCGTTCGACGATGCGTATGAACCTGATCGCCTCGAGTTTCATGAGTCTGTATTTCGCGTTGTTCCTGATCTTTCGCTGAATAGGAGGCGCGGCTCCAATGGACACGATCATGCTCGCCCGGATCCAGTTCGGAATTTCCCTGGGATTCCATTACATCTTTCCGCAGACGACGCTGGGCCTGGCGCTCATCATCCTCATCGCCGAATGGCGCTACGTCGCGACTGGGGAAGAGGCCTGGAAGCGCATCTCGACCCTGCTTTCCCGATTCCTCGGCCTGGTCTTCGCCTTCGGGGTCGCTACCGGTTTGGTCCTGCCTTTTTCGTTCGGCATGAACTGGGGGAAGTTTTCCGTTTTCTCCGCCCCCGTCTTCGGGACCCAGCTCGCCATCGAGGCGATGGTCGCGTTTACCCTTGAAGCGGTGTTCCTCTCCATCGTGATGTTCGGAAGGGAGCGCGTCTCAAAGCGCGCGTACCTCGCTTCCGTCTTCTTCGTATTCCTGGGATCCCACCTTTCTGCCTTTTTCATCATCTCCGCGAACTCGTGGCTCCAGACGCCCGCCGGTTACGCGATCGAAGCAGGACGCCTGGTCCTCGCGGACTGGGTCGCCGCAACCTTCAATCCGTCGACCGGCATCCGCTTCCTCCATGCGGTCACGGCCGCATGGATATCGGGCTTCTTCTTCGTCCTGGCGATCTCTTCCTGCCTCATAGCCCAGAATCGCCGGCGCGCGGACGCTAAGCGCCTATTCTCCCTCGCCGCCGCGCTTTCCCTCGCGTTCGGTCTGCTCCAGCCCCTGCTCGGCCACCAGCAAATCATGGAAGTTCTCCGACACCAGCCGGTGAAGGACGCGGCCTACGAAGGCATTTTCGAAAGCGTGAACGGGGCGCCGCTGATCGGATTCGGCCTGCCCGACGCGGCCAACCGACAGATCCGCTTCGCCCTTTCGATCCCCAAAGGCCTCTCGTTCCTGGAGTCGGGGAATCCGGATTCCTTCGTGAAAGGCCTGAACGACTTCCCCGTGGAGACCTGGCCGCCGGTGAACGTCATCTTCACCACTTTCCATATCATGGTGCCCCTCGCGGGCGTCATCATCGCAGTCGCACTTTCGGCGCTGTACTTCACCCGGAAGAAGGAAAGGAAACCGTTGGAGGAGCGGCCGATATTCCTGCGCCTGGTGATGCTCAGCGCCGCCGCTCCGTACCTGGCGAACGAGCTCGGCTGGATCGGCGCGGAAATGGGCCGGCAGCCCTGGACCATATCCGGCCTGCTCATGACGAAGGATGCGGGAACCGCCGCGCAGGGGAAGGGAACCGTCGCCTTCTCGCTTTCGCTTTTCGCGCTCGTCTATGCCGTCCTCGCCGTCCTTTTCTGGAAGTTCACGACCGCTGCCGTGAAGAGCGTGCCGCAGACCGCATCGGAAGGGGGCGACCATGCAAGCGCCTAGTATTCTTCAGACCTTCTGGTTTTGCGCCCTGGCTTCGGTATTCCTCGTCTTCTTCCTCCTTGACGGCTTCGACATGGGAATCGGAATGGCTCTTCCCTTCTTTTCCAAGGAAGAATCCGAACGGAAGAAGCTGATCGATATCGCCTGGCCCTTCTGGGACGGGAACGAGCTCTGGGCCATCATCGGGGGATCCTGCCTTTTCGCGGCCTTTCCCTACGCCTTCGTCGCCCTCATCGGCGGCCTCGCGCCGGTCGTGGCCCTCCTGTTGGTCTTCCTGATGTTCCGGACGGTCTCCTTCGAGGCTTGGTACAAGGATCCCTCCCGTCGGCGATTCTGGGAATACGCCCAGGCGGCGGGTTCGTTCCTCCTGGCCTTCGGCTTCGGCCTCCTGTCGGGAAACCTGATCGCCGGCCTTCCGATGACAGAAACCGGCGCCTTCGCGGGCTCGCCCCTGTCGGCCTTCCAACCCTACGCCATCTTGACGGGGCTGCTCGCGGCTGCCGCCGCGCTCATGCACGGCGCCGCCTACGTGCGGAAGAAGAGCGCGGGTGCGGTCAGGGACAAGGCGACGCGCCTGGCGCGCGGGACTTTCCCCGCGGTCGCGGTGCTGTCGGCCGCGGCCTTCGCCTGGACGGCCGTCATCGTTCCCGAAGCGATGACGCGTTTCCCGTTCCTGCTCGGCGTCGCGGGAGCCGTCGCCTTCGGCGTGTCTTTCCGCGTGTCCCTGGGCAGGCCGGGGGACCGCGCCCCGTTCCGGTGGTCCGCCGCCGCGATGGTTTGCGTCTGGATCGCCGGGGCCTCTGCGCTCTTCCCGTACCTCATCAGGCCGGCTGCCGGCGGACCCCCGGCTGCCGGCGGACCCGCGGCTGTAGGACCCGCGGCCGGCGGACCGGGCCTATCTTTGGCCGCCGCTTCAAGTCCGGCTTCCACCCTGTCCTTCCTGGCCGTCTTCGCGACGGCGGCCTTGGCTGTCGTCGCGTTCTATACCGTTTTCGTGTACCGGACTTTCAAGGGGAAGACCGCGTCCGATGAAGCTGCCCATTGAAGCTGCCCAACGAAGGAGAACCCATGGAATACGTTAAATGCAAAGCATGCGGCTACATCATGGAAGCGCGCAAGGTCGGTGATAAATGTCCGGCGTGCGGGGTTCCGGCCAAGCAGTTCGAGCCGTACATAGAGAAGGTTTCGGAGAAGCGCTTGAGGATACTGAAAATGCATATCCATCCGGTGATCGTGCACATGCCCCAGGCCTTCGCCGCCTTCCTGACAGTCCTGGCCGTTCTCCTGCTCCTCACCGGCGCGGGGACCATCCACGACGCCCTGTACGATACCGCGCTGGTGCTCGCGGCCTGTCTGCCCCTCGCCGTCGCAGTCGCCTTCGCCGCGGGGATCCTGGACGGAAAGATCCGGTTCCGCAAGCTCACGACCCCTCTCCTTCTCCGCAAGATGATCGCGGGAGCGGCGTTCTTCGTATTCTCCGCGGCCGCGGCCGGCCTTGCTTTTGCGGCCGGCCTGAACGGAACCGCGCCGCTTTCCGGTTTCCTCGTCCTGGAAGCCGCCTCCCTCGGGGCGGGAGCCCTGCTGGGCATCTGGGGTACCGGCCTCATGACGGCGGCCTTCCCCGGATAGGGCGGGGCGCGGACGGCGCCGCACATCCACCGTCGTCTCATTTTTCGCTTGCTATGTTTCGTTATTTCGAATATATTCGAAATAACGAAACGCAAGGGAGGTAAGGATGAACGATGTCTTCAAAGCCCTCGCCGATCCGACGCGGAGGCGCATCCTTGAAATGCTGAAACGGCAGGACCTGACTGCCGGCCAGATCGCCGACGCGTTCTCCATCGGGAAGCCGTCCATAAGCCATCATCTGAGCCTGCTCAAGGCCGCGGACCTCGTCCTTTCCGAACGCGCCGGGCAGAACATCATCTATTCGATCAATACGAGCGTCTTCCAGGAAGTCGTCGCCTGGATCTACGGCCTGAAAGGGCAGGAGGAAAAGGAATGAAAGGGAAAAAGACTGATCTCGCCGTTCTGGCCGTCTGCGCGGCATCGCTCGCCGGTCTTGTGGTCGTCTACGGCCGGCTACCGGAAAACATCCCCGTGCATTGGAATTTCAGGAGCGAGGTCGACGGCTGGGGTCCGCGCTGGACCATTTTTCTTATGGGAGCCCTGCCGCCGGCCATATTCCTGATGATGAAGGCGGCTCCGCGCTTCGATCCCCGCCGTGAAGCGTACGTGAAGCACGCGAAAGCCTATGCGATCCTGACTGCCGTCCTGTCGATGGCTTTTATCCCGATCTCCTGGATGGTTGCGATCGCCGGCCTCGGGATCGCGCTCGACATCGGCATCCTTGTCCGCGTCGTGATCGGCGCGCTGTTCATCGCGATCGGCAACTACCTGGGCAAGTTGCGCCCCAACTACTTCATCGGCGTCAGGACGCCCTGGACGCTCTCCGATCCAGAGGTTTGGAAAAAGACCCACCGGCGCGGGGCCTGGGTTTTCGTAGGCATGGGCGCCTGCATGCTCGCCTCGCTGCTGGTCCCGCATTCGGCCGCCGGGGCCGCTCTCGTTCTGGCGTCCATAGTCGGAGGGGTGGCCTACCTGTTCGTTTATTCGTATTTCGAATGGAAGGCCCTCCGCTCCTGAAATACCGATAGCTCGGTGGCGGCCGCCGATGCGCCGCCGGGGGACTGACTCCGCGTCGGAACCTCGCATCCGGAAATAGGAAGGGCGCTCCGGATCATTTTCCGGAACGCATATCATAGTCATCGAATACATTGAAATTCAACCTTGGATGTGAGTCCCCTGCAAAAGGACCCGACTTTTATAAATGGCATAAAAGGCCTGCGGGGGGAAGAGAAGGGGGATCCCTTCTCTCCCCACCCGCGCCCCCTCGCTCATCCCCGTGCGAGGGAGGACGGGGAAAAATTTCCTATCCTACGAGGACCGGTCCACAGATATCGCCCGGATCTCCAGCAGGACGGTGTCGTCAAAATGAAAATATTCCGGCTCCACCCTCGCCCGCCCGGGGACGGGCATGTATAATCATTGAACCCACGCAAGAATCGAGGTTGAAAAGCATGAAACGAAAAAGCGTAGCCATCGTAGTCGTCATCGCGCTCATCGCCGCCCTGGCGGCGTTCGCCGCGACCTTCATGATCCGGATCAAAAAGGAAATCGGCATGATGGACCCGGCTCCGACGGGGCTGGTCGCGTCCGGCGTCTTCGCCATTCTTGACAGCTTCGTGAACCTGTACTTGGTGGAGCGCGACGGGAAATACCTCGCCGTGGACGCCGGGACGGACGCGAAGAACGTTCGCGCTGAAATGGCGCGGCTCGGGATAGCTCCGGAGGACGTGGAGGTGTTGCTCCTGACGCACACGGATTACGACCACGTGGACGCCGCGTCCCTGTTCACGAACGCCCGCGTCTACATTTCCGAGCGGGAAGAGGACATGCTGAACGGGAAGGCGCACAAGGTGCTTTTCTTCCGGAATTCGTTGAAAACGGAGCACGGCTTCCTGGCGGACGGCGAGGAAACGAGAATTGGAGGTTGGATGGTCAGGACGATCGTCGTCCGCGGACACACTTCAGGATCGGCCTGCTTCGTCGTGGACGGAAAGTACCTGTTCACGGGCGACAACCTTTCCCTGCGGGAAGGAAAGGCCGCCCCCTTCAACGACTTCTTCAATATGGACACGCCGACGCAGCGCGCCGACCTGCCCAAGATCGCGGGACTCGAGGGGATCGAACTCCTCGCGACGGGGCACTACGGTACGACGAAGGCGTACGCTGGGGCCACGGCGGGCTTGGCGAAGTAGGCGGACCGGGATGGCCGCATCTATCCCCGATTATGCGCGGGGCTCCAACGCGCGCTATCATCGTGGCATGCGCCGTGTAGCCGCTTTCTTCCTGCTTTGCCTCCATCCCCTCGTCTTTCTGCCGGCGGACATAGCCGACGTGGCCAAAAAAGTGGAGCAGGCCGAAGCCGTACCCGATGAGCGGCATCCGATCGAGGCCGGGGCCGCGGCCGACGACGGCGATAACTCGTTCGCCGAATTCGTCTTCGACGTCTTCGCCCTCCTCTGGTTGTGGAACAACCTCGGAACCACCTACGGTCCCTACCCGCACGCCCCGGAAGGCTATGTCCTCTGGCAGGACGCCGAAGGCCATATCCCGCCGGGCGGCCGCGACCAGCGCTATTCCGCGGACGCCCAAGCCTTCGAGCTGGAGGGCTTCGGCCGCGGCGCTTGGGCGCGCCTGGAAGGACGCTTCTTCCGCTTCATCGGCCCCTACGCTGAAGTCTGGACCCTGGACGACGGCCATGCCCTCCAGCACTCCGCCCGCCTGGGCGGCCAGGTCTCCCTGTTCAACGCCGACGGCTTCAACTGGTTCCTCTACGGCCAGTACGTGCATTGGTTCGGCGTCATCGACCGCGACGGCGGCAGCTTCGGCAGCGTCATGCGTTCCTACCCCGTCAAACCGCTCAGCCTGGAATGGCGGGCCGGCGCCCAGACTTTCGACGGATTCGTCATCGGCGAATCGGAAGTTTCGATCGGGGCGTTGTTCGGCCGCTTCGAGCCCTATGTCGGTTACCGCTGGTGGAACCTGGGCACCGGCGGCGACGCCTCCGTCGACATCGGCGCCTACTCCGGCGCCTTCGCGGGCCTGCGCGCGCACTTCTAGCTTGACCGGCACGCGAACCTGTCGGTCGGCGAGTCAGCGGGATCCTACCCCGCGAGGGCGTCACCGGCGGTGGCGCTATGTTGGTCGGGAAAAGTGACCTTTTTCCGGAATGACGCAAAAAGAAGTCTGATGAGCAGATTGAGGATACGACTGAACAACAGCTTGCCCGGCCCCAATTTGACCGGGTAGTAGTAGTCCGAATTCATCCAGCCTTTGGCCTCCCAATAGGCCCGGTCCACCACCGAAATGAGGGTCTTGCTGCGCAAACCCTGAAACATATACAGATCAAAGTAGCCGGGTCCAGGCAGGCCACCGGGCGCGACTGCACGGGCCAATCGTTCTGTTTGCTTGGCGATGGCATGGTCGGCGGCAACCTTATAGGACTGGTCATAAAAATTTTGCGGTCCCGGCCGGTCGAAGTAGAAACTGGATATAACCACAATCTTCCCCACCACTCGGCAGCCCCAGCCGACGGCCGTCATCTCCAAATAGCGTGCCGTTGGTCCGATACCGCCGCCGCCCGTTGTTACCAGGGTCAGCGCAGGTTTTCCGGCCAACGAAGGTCGATGAAACAGCCATGCCAGACGATCTACCAATCGCTTGAATGACGCTGTCACCTGCATGGCGTAGACCGGCGAGGCAAAAATGAGGGCATCCGCTTGTTCCATCCGTCGGACTATATCCGCCAATCCATCCTTGATCGGGCAGTACTGCTCACCCTTTTGCATACAAAGATCACAGCCGCGGCACTCTTCAAGTTCCGCATCTTTGCAGTTGATCATATCCAGTTCCACTTCGCCATGCCGCTCCAGGACCGCCTGGATTTTCCGGATGATGGCGTGGCCATCACGCTTGCGCGGACTGCCCATTATCACTGCGATTTTCATGATTCCCCCTTGTTCGGACTGTCTTAAGCTGTCTATTCCCTATTTATATATCCAACGTTGGATATTATAGGACAAAAAAATCACCCCGTTTCGCCAAGCTTCCTGATAGCCTGCATCATGCCGGATTCATCCAGACCCGAAAAATCGATACTTCGAATGATGGATTCCATCCCTGCCCCGATGGCACGACAGGCTTCAAGGTCTTCCAGCAATACCTTATGCCACTGGATTTGAGCCGCCACGCCATCAAGCATCATGGCGAAGCTTATGGCCTCAAGGCGGGTCAAGGCCATGGATTGCTTGACCATCCGCCAGTGCTCCAGA
>Ga0209727_1000031_pt1 | contig 190177 bp, 369 predicted proteins | sample RifGroC1_FD_183995 | JGI IMG/M metagenome (GOLD analysis project Ga0209727, IMG submission 183995) | Groundwater microbial communities from Rifle, Colorado, USA - Groundwater C1 (SPAdes) (version 2) | ecosystem: Environmental > Aquatic > Deep subsurface > Groundwater | place: Rifle, Colorado... | reverse complement strand
CCTTGTTATCTCTCAGTAGAAGTAAGACCTGTAAGTAATGGATTAACTGAGGAAGAACAAAATGACTTAGCTACTCTTGGATTCCTAGATGACGTTGTTGGAGGAGTATGGACAAGTAGCGGAAATTTAAACACTTCCCTAGGAGCTGGATTTGGATTACAAGATTCAAGTGTAGCTTGTGGAGGATATGATGGTGTTAATAATTTAAACAATACTGAATTATTCAATGGAAGCACTTGGAGTACTTCAGGAACTATGGGAACTGCTAGACGAGCTTTAGGTAGCTTTGGAGTAAAAACTGCGGGAGTATGTTTCGGAGGATATTCTACTACTTATTCAAACGTAACTGAAAAATTTAATGGTTCTACATGGGCTAATAGCGGAAACTTAGTAACAGCATCCTATGGATTCCTTCAAGGAATTGGAACTCAAAATTCTGGTGTTAGATGTGGGGGAACTAATGATTCTACTACATTTAATAATACTGAAAAATTTAATGGCTCCACTTGGGCTAATAGCGGAAACATGAACGTAGGAAAAAGTTGGTTAGGTTGTTGTGGTTCTTCTAGTTCTGGATTAATATGTGGAGGTTATCAAGTTTCTGGAAGTACCGTGGCGGAGAAATTTAATGGGGCTTCTTGGTATTTTACTAGTAATGTTATATCTAATAGAAATTATTCTAGTAATTCAGGTACCCAAACCAATGCTATGAATTGTGGGGGAAATTCTTATACTGCTACAGTAGAAAAATTTAATGGAAATTATTGGTATAATACCTCTGATATGTTGACCACTAAACAAAGTGGTTGTACCTCTGGAACTCAAAACGCTAGTTTATCTTTTTCTGGATATAATGGAACTAGATTACTTACTACTGAAAAATTCAATACTCAAATAACATTACCGACAAGCGGACAAAAATCTTTCGAAGTTATTTATGGATAATAAGGGAATAAATATATTATGACAATTAATAAACCTTATACATTTACATCTGGTACATTAGCGGTAGCTCCTGAAGTTAATTCTAATTTCAATGTTATCTATAATGCTTATAATGCTGTAGTTATACAAGGAAGTGGTTCTCCTGAAGGAGTTGTTACTTCCACTATAGGTGTATTATATCAAGATACTAATACTTCTGGAACAGGTAAATTATATAGGAAGAGTACTAACTCTGGAAATACTGGATGGTTAGAAATAACTGGTACTGGTGGCGGGGGTTCTGGTGGTGGAAGTGCTACTATATTAACTATAGATGAGATGTATAAAGAATTTTATATTTCATCTACTGGTGATAAGTATTTTAACATGACTAATATGATAAATAGTTTTGTAAAAAATATATGGACTGCTTCTGGAAATTTAAACACTGCTAAAGCTAATACTGCTGGATGTGGTACCCAAAATTCTTCTACAAATTTTGGCGGAAATACAGGTGCCCCCTCCGCCATAGCTGAAAAATTTAATGGCTCTGCTTGGTCTAACACAGGAAACATGAATACCGCTAGATATGGATTAGCTGGATGTGGAGGTCAAAACTCTGGATTAAGCTTAGGAGGAGCTTTAAATACCTCTACAGTATCTGCGGTAACTGAAAAATTTAATGGCTCTGCATGGACTGCTACGGGTAGTATAAATACGGCTAGATGGGTACTTGCTGGATGTGGAACTCAAACTGCTGCTTTAGCTATAGGCGGAAATACAGATTCTTTTGGAGATACTGCTCCTGTTTCTACCGTTAATAGTTTTAACGGTTCCTCTTGGACTACCACAGGGTCTTTAAACAATACAGGTAGTGATATTGCTGGATGTGGACATAGAAATTCTGCATTGCGTTTTGGAGGATTAGGAAATGTTACTTATACAGAAAAATTTAATGGTACTGTTTGGATTAACAGTGGTAGTTTAAATGAGGGAAAAAGACTTTTATCTGGATTCGGGATTCAAAATGCTTCCCTATCCGCAGGGGGATTAGGAAGTGTTGCTTATACTGTAACATCTGAAAAATTTAATGGTACTATTTGGACTACTACCAGCACTTTAAATACAGGTAGAAGGGGATGTGGTAGTTGTAGTTCTCAAAATTTAGCATTTATTTTTGGAGGAAGTACCACAGGAACTACTTTATCCAGTACTGAAAAATTTACAGGAGAGCCTTTATTCTCTCAATATATAAATTTAAAAAACGATACTGACTTTAAAGAAATAACTTCTTTTAATGCTAAAAATATAAAGATGACAGCACCTTGTTATCTCTCAGTAGAAGTAAGACCTGTAAGTAATGGATTAACTGAGGAAGAACAAAATGACTTAGCTACTCTTGGATTCCTAGATGACGTTGTTGGAGGAGTATGGACAAGTAGCGGAAATTTAAACACAGGTAGAGATTTATTGTCTGGATGCGGATTTGAAAACTCTGGATTAAGTTTTGGGGGAAATAATGCAGGGAGTAATGTAACAGAGAAATTTAACGGCTCTACTTGGGCTAATTCAGGGAACTTAAACACTGGTAGATACGGAATAGGCTCTTGCGGTACTCAAAACTCTGGATTAAGTTTCGGGGGTTGGACTAATACATCTGTTGTTATAACAGAGAAATTTAATGGAGCTACTTGGGCTAACACTGGAAACATGAATAATGCTAGGTGTTATTTAGCAGGAAGCGGTACTCAAATAGCAGGTTTGTCTTTTGGAGGTACCCCCGCAGGTACAGGTAATTCTGTTACAAGTGCTACAGAAAAGTTTAATGGTTCTACTTGGACTAATACGGGAGGTTTAAATTCTGCTAGACAAAGATTGTCTGGTTGTGGTACTCAGAACTCTGGATTATCTTTTGGTGGTTGGATTGCACAATTATCTTATGTTTCAACAACTGAAAAATTTAACGGGGCTACTTGGTCTAACACAGGTTCTATGAGTACTGTTAAAAGTTTTATGGGAGCATGCGGTACCCAGAATAATGGGGCTGTTTTTGGGGGTGATGACGGTGCTGGAGCTACTGGAGTATCTGAAAAATTTAATGGCTCCACTTGGACAAATACTGGAAAACTTAATACCGCAAGACAATCATTAGCAGGATGTGGTACTCAAAACTCAGCCTTATCTTTTGGAGGTAGCACTACTTCTGCTGTTACAGAAAAATTTAATACCCAAATAACATTACCAGTAGTTTCAACTAAGATAGCAGAAATATCATATTTTTAAATTATAATTAGATAGGAGAAACAAAATGTCAAATACTATTTACAGATGCGTTACAGCTAATGGAGTAGATGGTTCTATTCTTTGTATAGGAATAGATGAAAATCAAGGTGGAGATAACTACAATGATGTAGGGATGTGGTGTAACTTTACTTTCGATACTATACCTCAGCCTACTGAAGAACTAACTACCTTCATGCAAGCCAATAACTTCATTAATTCTATTATTAAAGTAGTAGATAACGCAGTAGTTCTTAAAACATTAGAAGAATTACAAGCAGAGTTACCTCCTGCTTAATAGAATAAACTCAAATAAAATAAATCCCCTATATTTATAGGGGATTTTTATGTACTTATTTAGTTCTTTTTATAAAAGCGTATCTATCTAGTTCACTTTTTAACTCTAAATTGCTCTGGTATTAATATCTGTAACTTTCCGTTTTCTTCTTTAATTCCTATATAACCTAAGTCTGCTAAAGATTGAAGTTGAGTTCTATCACATCTTGTTACCCAACTTTCAAAATCACCTGATTTTATAGCTTCTTCTACTGAGAATCTAGCTAAGTAGGTCAAGTTATGGACTTCTCCTGAATCCGTAGAACTTTTAACAGCATTGAACTTAGTTAAGAACAAATAGAAATATCCAAAGAGTTGAGCGGAATTTTTATCCCATATTTCTTCATCAGTAAAACCTTCAGACTTCATCTGTTCTATCATTTCATCTTCGAATTGCTTCCAATCTTTTAATTCATCAACTCTATATTTCATAGCTATAGCAGATTGTTGAATCTGATAAGCTTTTTCTTGAAGTTCTACTGTCTTTTTTCTTAACTCAATATCTTTCTTTCTTATTCTATAAGAAAGTTGTTTATATTCAGAACTATCTTCTTCATAATCTTCTCTTTGTTTTGTAAATTCAGATATTTCTTCTTTGATATTCTCTATATCAACATATAATTCCTCTGCATCCAACTTTTGAATCTCTGCATCCTTGGCTAATCTGACAGTTTCATCAACAAATACTTTATTTTCTAATATAGCCTGATGAAATTTAAGATGAGTTGTTGGAAGTTCAGATAAAATACTACGTTTTTCAGTACTAGTTCTCCAGATATGACAATTTTGTTGTACCATACCCCAACGCTCTGTATTATCTATGAAGAATTTTTTGTCCTCTGGAGTCATTATATCGGTTCTAGTAGTTAAAGACACTAAATTACGAGCTATGTTATCTGGATTTACCTCTATAATGTTATTTCCACGTTCATCCATCAATATTATTTCTTGTCTTTTGTCATCTGACATTAAATTTCTCCCCTTAATTATAAATGTACCGCTTTACATATCCATTATATCATTTTGTAACAATTTTGTCAATACCCTATTGCGTAATTTTTTAAAATATGTTATAATAATCTATGGGGGTTTTATGGAAAAAAATTATTGCGAGGAGCATAGAAAAATAATAGTACATGCTCGTAAGTTGGAAAACGAGAAGGGATTTGACTTAGTATGTTTTTCAGAGTGTCTCCGATGTGGGGAAGTATCTTTAAAGATATTAAGTAAGAAAAATGTATAAAAATCCCAGAGAAGAATATTTTATAAAAAATTGGAAGAAACTTAACAAAAGAGAGAGAAAAGCTCTTAGTGCTAATGTTTCTTTCTTTAATATAAGCATGAATCCTAATCATAAATTATCTGTAGCTTTTCTAAAAGAGTTTGAGCATCAGATGCACTGGGAAGCCTACTCTTTAGTAGGAATTATAACTGAAGATATTTTAATTAATTTCAAGCATAAATTAAATATTCCTGCTGTTATGGATAGAAATAGCTATCCTCAAAAATTTTTAATAGATAATATGGTTTTACTAAGAGAATACATACCCATAATAGTACAAACCCAAAAACTAGCTCTAAATGCTAAATTGAGACTCCAAGCCTTTTACGAATTAATATCTTAATATCCCTTTACAATGACTTGCATTATTTAAATTATTATGCTATTCTTTAAATATCAGATTATTTAAAGGAATTTGTATTGAGTGGTTTTCTTAATAATGAATATAATGATATATTCATGAATAACTATAAAACTTTAGATGGGTATTTATTGGCTTGTCTACAATATAAAGTAAATTTTAAATCTTTAGTAGAAAATTACAAACTTCCTTTAGATTTGATAGAAACTTTTAGTGGGTATTTTAACTTAGAACAAATTCTTACTTATCAAATATTAACTATAGAAGAAATAGTCAGAATATTTAAAATATATGAGATAGATGTTAAAAAAGTAGATAAATATGAGTATTATTTATTCATACATCAACTACCTACTATAGATGAAGATATAATAGACCGCATAAAAATGATGCTAGAACTTACAGATAATATTTAATATTTCTTTACAAAGGGTTGACATTTAACAAAATTGGGTTAATAATAAAATTAATAATCATACTAATAACACTTAATCAAGGAGCTAAGGATGACATCTATGACTAAATCAAAAGTAGATATCGAAAAATTAAAAGAAAAAATAACATTATGTAAATGGAAACTTATTAAAGAATTTCCTTTCTTTGGGATACTTGCATTAAAATTTAAATACTTAGTTGATGAAGAAATTCCTACAGCAGGTACTAACGGTTCCAAAATTATATTTAATCCAGAATTCTTAGAACAGCTTTCATTACCTGAATTAAAATGGTTGATAGCTCATGAAATCATGCACGTATCGAATGGACATATTCGTAGAAGAGATTCAAGAAATGCTATGGTTTTCAATTTAGCTTGTGATTATGCAATACATGATATTTTAAAACAATTTGAAAATAGTGATTTTCGTATGCCTTCTGGTAAAAATGAAGGATTATATGACCCTAAATACGCTAAAATGTCAGCGGAAGAAATTTATGATATACTATTAAAACAATGTCAACAGATGTCCTCATCTTCTGGAGGACAAGGAGATGGTCAAGGTCAAGGCGGTAAAAGTGGTAAGTCCCAACAAAATCAGCAAAATAAACAAGACCAAGATAAAGACGGAAACGGTAAATCTAAGTTAGAAAAATTAACTGAGAAACTTCTCGACGACCATGGTATGTGGGATAAAGATAAAAATCAGGGGGACGATAAAGATAGTAAAGACGGAAAAGATAAAAATAAAGGACAACAATGTATCTCTGGTGAGGGTATGGAAGAAGTTGAAATGTCTCAACAAGAGTGGGAACAACTCATGATTAGTGCAGCTAAACAACATCAAGATAAATCTTGTGGTAATCTTCCAGCTTTCTTACAGGAACTTTTAATTAAATTAAAACCTCCTAAAAAGGACTGGAGACAATTACTAAATGAATTTGTAAGCCCTATTGTAAATGACTATTCATTTAATCCTCCAGATAAAAGATTGTACTCTATAACTGATTGTATGCTTCCTGATTTTAATGATACCGAGAATGAAGTAAAAAATATATTATTCTTTATAGATATCTCGGGTTCCATGAGTGATAAAGAAATAGAAGACGTGTATTCTGAAGTTGTAGGAGCTATTCAACAATTTGCATCTATGACAGGTTGGTTGGGATATTTTGATACAGCAGTGCATAGTTTACAGAAGTTTGAGGATGTTCAAGATGTACTTCAGAATAAACCTAGGTCTGGTGGAGGAACATGCTTTAGGGTATGTTTTGAAGCTATCCATAAAAGAGATGATTTTAGAACTGAAGACATTGCAGGTATTGTCCTACTTACGGATGGAGAGTGCTACTATGATGACTGCGAGGAGCTTTCAGAAGGGATTCCTACTCTCTGGATTATGACTCAAAATAACATGTCCCCCGCACCTTTTGGTCAAAGTGTCTATCTAAATGACGGTAAGAAAAATTAGTTTGTAACAATAACTTAATACGAAAAGAAAAAGTATTGACTTAACTAAATTATATTGTTAGTATAATAATATGAAAAGAATTCAAGTAGAAATTTTATTTAAAAAGGAGAACTGTATTTATGGCTGAAAACTTAGGACAAAAACTAAAAGTAAACGAATTAATCAATCTTATGGTTAATTATGCAGGAAATGTTTACACAAAAACAGGTTCATTTAAAAAAGTACAACCTATTATGCTATGGGGTAGCCCAGGTATAGGTAAATCTCAAGCAATGGGTCAAGTAGTCGAAAAGTTGGGTAAAAAATTTAGTAAGAAAACCCATACGAGTGATGTAAGATTATTATTATTCAATCCAGTAGATTTAAGAGGTATCCCAGTTCCTTCCGTAGACGACCAAGATATTTTAGATAATCCTACCCAAGAGAACATCGACAAGCTAAAACCAACCGTAGCTAAGTGGTTAAGACCTCAATTATTTAACATGAACCCTTCTAATGATTATATGAATTTCTTAATCTTAGATGAAATATCAGCAGCACCTCCTACGGTTCAAGCAGCAGCTTACCAAATAACCTTAGATAGACAAATAGGAGAACATAAATTACCAGATAATTGTTTAGTTATGTGTGCTGGTAATGAGGTAACTGATAAGTCGGTAGCCTATAAGATGCCTAAAGCTTTAGCTAACAGATTAGCCCATTTAAAAATAACCGTAGAAATAGATGATTGGAAAGCTTGGGCTTTACCTAATGGAATTTCTGAAAAAGTAGTAGGTTATCTTAACTATCAAAACTCTATGTTACATAAATTCGATGCAAATTCAGACGATAACGCATTTCCTACCCCTCGCTCATGGGAAAAAGTATCAGAAGTTCTTAACTATCTAAGTGTAGAAGATGCTATGCCTTTAATCTCTGGATTAATAGGAGAAGGAAACAGTTTCGATTTTTATCAATATACTAAATTATATTCTAAACTTCCTAACCCAGAATATATTTTGGAAGGTAATTTCAAACAAGCCCCTATCCCTAATTCCCCCGATGTTATGTTTGCTCTATGTTCAAGCCTAACAGCTAAAGCACTGAAAGCAGATAAACAACAACTAGAAAACATATTCAAATATACCCTACAAGATGGTTTCGTTGGAGAATATGCAGTACTTTTAGCTAGGGATATTTTAAGGCTAGATGCCAATATTCAAACTATAATGGCTTCTACTCAGACATTCTTAGATTTCAGTAAGAAATATAAATTCATTCTTGGAGCAACTAGAGGATAAAATATAAATATGGGAAGGTATTAACCTACCTTCCCTATTTTAAATTTGGAGTATAGAAATGATTCAAATAGCTGTAACAAAAAATAAATTAATAGAATTACAAGAATCTAATATATCCTATAATATATTAAACAGCTATTATGAAAAAGATTTCAACAGTGAAAGATATAGAAAAATTTATGATGTTATGCTACAAAACAAACCCATATTAATTCCTAATAAAGAGAAAGATTTAGTTATCTTGGCAAAGTTATCTAAATTTGAAAATTTAAAAAATTTTAAAATAGACTATGATTTAACAGGTGGTAAAATACATGATATACTAGATGTAAATGAAATAAAAATGTGTTGTGGACTAAAAGAAGTTAAAAAATCCTATACTTTAGTAAATGAAGTATCTAGGAAAAAATGTACTTCTGCTCTTTACTGTAAAGATTGTTTAAAAACAGTTAAAGTAAATATATTAGATGATAAGATGATAAATAATTTACAAGATAGAACAAATAGTATTGCTAACTATTTTCCTATAGAGATATTTTTAGCTAGTATAATACAGGTATGTGAAGAAGAAGATGCCTTTGGGGGATGGACTTATAATAAAGAAGATACTTCAAATAATACACCTATAGTAGCATGGAATAAATTAATGAAAAACGATATTCCTAATGAAGAATATATAGAAGAAGCTAAAAAGTATATTAATATATACAACACAAATATAATGTCTGAAAAAGTATCCGAATTTTTAGCTAGTATAAAATTGTTATCCGATAAAAAATTCGTATCTTACCAAGATATAAATACAGTATCTTTTCTATATAAGAATGTTAGAGACTTTTTAGATAGAAATAATCAAAAATTTGTAGGAGAGGTTGGTAAAGAATTTCAGGGTACTGTAAAATTTTTAACTAGAATACAAACTGAAACTAGGTTTGGATTATGCAATATTTATAAATTTCAACATGACGGTAACGACTTAACATATATGTCTAATACTTTTTTAGATTTAACATCTGGTAGTTTTTATCCTATAAAGGGTAAAATAAAAGAACACAGTATGTACAAAGATAATAAACAAACAAGAATAAGCAATGTAGAAATAGGAGTTTAAAGAATGATTAAAAGAGTAGAAAAAAATAGTCAAGTTTTATTTGGTATCAATGAGTTGCAAGTATCTTTAGGCATTTGTAAAACTAAAGTTAATAATGCTCTAAGGATAGAGGATAGAATAACTGAAGAAGCGATAGATATTATATTTTTTGATTCAGATGCCGTAGCCTTAGTTATTAGAAAATTACAAGAAATAAAAAAAGGCATCGTTTCGGAAGAAATTAGAATAAAAAAAGAAAGTAAAAAGAGCAAAAAGAAGGAAGAGCCTAAAAATGATTAACGAACAACTTTACAACTATGATGATTGTGTAGAAAATACTTCTCCCGAAATAAGTTTATACGAACATGGGATAGTGCGTAATTCCTACACAGGTGAAACTTTATTATACAATAAAAAGGAAGATGAAGTTTCAGAACGTATTATAAGCTTAGAAGATGTTCAATATGCTTTAGATAATGTAGATGAAGATTTCTTCTCCTATACAGATAAAGATAGAGAACATTATGACGGTTTATCCGATGATGATTTATCTGAGACCATTATGCACTTAAATGAGTATTCGAGGTTTTTCTTATAAAATGAACAATCTTAATATCCAAGATTTATTATTCATAGAAAATAATAAAGATAAGAAGTTTAAGATATTTATATATAATTTTCTTAAATCAGAGTTTAATCAGTCAGATATATTTAACAATCCCGATTGTTTTTTCTTTGGTGAAAGAACTACAACATCCAATTATACTATGTACGATTTAGGAGATTATCCAATAATGTCTGATTTAGAACCGTCAGATTATCCTATAAAAGGAGAACTTTATGAAGTTAATTCAGAGGTATTATTATACTTAGATAAGATACATCATATCTGTGATAGAACAGAGATAGAATTAACAGATGGTACTATATGTGAATCTTATGTAGCCTCCATAAAGTTAAATAATAAAAAAATATTACCTGATATAGACAATAGTTTATCGTGGAGAATTAAAAATGATAGTAAACGTAGTTAAAAATACTATACTTATATCTACCGAAGATAAAAAAGTAGCCGTAAATGCTTATCTAAATTTTGAAAGAGTACTAGATTCCGAAGATTTGACAGGAGAAGTAGGAATTCTTCCTATATTTTCTATATACGCTATGATTTTAGATACTTCCGAAGAATCAAAAAACATATATAAAGATATGTATAAGGAACTTTTAATAATTATGGGAGCTTTATTTCCAGAGCCATACTATATAAATAATTTTGAATCCGTAGAAAAGATATATACTTTGAAAGAGGGTCTTCTTGAACAGACTCAAGGTACTAAATTACCCCAGCTTACCACCATGAAATTATATAAAGACTAAAAATTATCAGCCATAAATACGTATTTATTTCTACCCAATCCCAAAAGGATTGGGTTTATATTATATTTGAGAACTAACTCTATTTGATTTATATTATAAATAGTAGAGAGGAATAAATAATGAGAATTAAAAATAAATCGTTAAGAAATACGGCTTATGTATATCTGTTAGGGAACCTTAAGATAGCAGAAGATACAACTGTGAACGTACCTTTGCAATTCACAGAAGCTCAAGTTAAAGAAGCAATAGCTCCTTTTCCAGATTTAATTTTATTAGATGGATACATTGTAAACCAAGATGATATATTAGATGGAAAACAACTCGGTCATGATGGTATCATGGTTAAAGATGTTTACGATGCTAATTTAAATAATATAGTAGATGAAGCTGAAGTTGCTTTATCGGGAGGAAATCCTTCCATAGAGTTAGATTTTACATATTCTGATTTTGTATCTGGTTCTTTGGATATAGGAATATTAAAAGCTAATTTAAACATAGAAGAGATAAAACTCATAATAGATAATCCTTTTGATACAGGAACAATAACAGTGGGAGATGTGGGTAATAATTCTAGGCTAATGACATCTACTGATAATGATACAAGTTATGCAAGTAGCTACATTGTTGGAAGTGAATATGTCTATCCAGCAGATACTACAGTTAGAATATATTTTACTGGCAGTCCTATAACTGGTTCTGGAAAAATTATTATATTTTCAAGTTAGTATAAAATTTTTAATTTATATTATATATGAAGGCTTGTTGCCAAAAATTAATATAATTATACATACGTAGTAGAAAAAGAGTAGGAGAATTAGAATGTCTTTATTTTCAGTGTTATTAGGTACTATGAAAACTGATTTCTTAATCGGTGGTCCTAAAGGCATTATGCTTAGAAAAGTAACCAACGGTTTTGAAGTTAGAAGTTTTGATGGTTCTGCCTTAAAAAATCTTACGGTAGATAGCTTAACAGCTAATACTTCAGTTTTAACAGATACTATTACAGAAAAAACAGTAGATGCTGGTGTTACCATCGAAACAGTTCTTATTAAAGACGGTTTAGTTGATGGAATGGATGTTTCAACTTTAGCAGTTGACTCTACCGTAATCAAAAAAGACGGTACTGTAGCTTTTACAGCAGCTCAATCAATGGGTGGTTTTAAACTAACAAGCGTAGCAGACCCTACGGTAGCTCAAGATGCAGCCACAAAAGCTTACGTTGACTCTGTTGCTCAAGGTTTAACAGTTCACTCTCCTGTCAGATTAGCTACCGCAGATGTACTACCTGCATGTACTCCATCAGGTTCTCAAGTAGGTAAAACATTAACTGCTGATGCTAACGGTGCTTTATCTATTGATGGTGTTGCAGTTGTTATAGGAGATAGGATTTTAATCAAAAACCAAGTAGCTGGAGCAGACAACGGTATTTATGTTGTAACCGCTGTAGGTGATGTCTCTAATCCGTTCATATTAACAAGAGCAACAGACTTCGATGGAAGTCCTGCTTCTGAAGTAGTAGCTGGTTCTTTCTTCTTTGTAGAAGTAGGGAATACCTTAGCAGATGCAGGTTTTGTATTATCTACAAATAATCCAATTACTATAGATACCACAGCTTTAGAATTTTCTCAGTTCTCTGGAGCAGGTCAGATATTAGCAGGTAATGGATTAACTAAAACAGGGAATACTCTTGACGTAAACGTAGATGCTACCACTATTGAAATAAGTACCGATACTCTTAGAATCAAAGACGGTGGTATTTCTACCGCTAAATTAGCCAATGATTCAGTAGATAAAGATAAAATAAACGCTGACGTGGCGGGTGCTGGTTTAGGTCAAAACGTAGATGGTTCTTTAGAAGTTAAAGTAGATGCTTCAACTATCGAAATTAACTCAGACACATTAAGAGTTAAAGCTGGGGGTATCACAAATAACGAAGTATCCGCTACAGCAGCTATTGAATGGTCAAAAATTGATAAAACAAGTTCATCTTTGGGCGATTTAGCTACAAGAGCTTACAGTGATTTAACTGGAAGACCTGCTGATGATGACTTCAACACATTAACAGAAGAAACAAGTATAGCAGATGGCGATTTCTTGCCTATTTATGATGCTTCTGCTACAGCTTATAGAAAAATGCAAAAATCTAACTTAGTCGCTGGTTTAGCAGTTGATTCAACAGTTGTTCATTTAGCTGGTGCTGAAGCAATAACAGGTCAAAAAGATTTCCAAGATGACCTTAAATCAGATAATATTTTAGAATCTACTCTTAACGCTGGTGTTACCATCGAAACAGTTCTTATAAAAGATGGTTTAGTAGATGGAATGGATGTTTCAACATTAGCAGTTGACTCCTCAGTTGTTCACTTATCTGGTGCTGAAACAGTAACAGGTCAAAAAGACTTCTCTGGAGGTATCAAAGCTGACGAGATTCTTGAATCTACTCTTAACGCAGGTGTTACAATTGATGGAGTTCTTATCAAAGACGGTTTAGTTGATGGTATGGACGTTTCAACATTAGCTACAGATTCAGCAGTTGTTCACTTAGCTGGTACTGAAACTGTAACAGGAGACAAATCATTCTCTGGTGCCTTAAAAGTAGATACTATCTCTGAATTAACATCCGCTGCTGGTGTTACCATTGACGGTGTTTTACTTAAAGACAGTAAAGTATCTGGTAGTTATGTAGACGTAGCTAACTTAACAGCTCTTACATCTCCTGATGATAGTGATGAGTTATTAATCAATGATGTTTCTGCTGGAGCTAACAAAAAAATCACAAGAGCTAATTTACTTTCAGGTATCGCTACAGCTAACGGTTTAGCAAAACACATAGCAATAACAGTAAGTACTTCTAGCGTAAGTTCTACTACATCAATTCCTGAAAATGCTATTATAAAGTCAGTAACAACTATAATAAATTCTGTTTATTCAGCAGGTACTACTCTCCAAGTTATAGTAGACGGTGCTACTGATTTAGAAATCCAAGCAACAGGAGACAACGATGCAGAAACAGCTAACGTATATGAATCAAGACCATTCTCAACAGTTGCAGCAGCTAACGTAGGTGTTGCCAGAGTTGTAGTAGCTGGTTCTCCAGTTATAGGTTCTGCTACAGTTATAGTAGAATACGTAGAAGCTCCTTTAGCATAATAGTAAATCTAAAAAATAAATAGATAAGAGGGTGTAAAAAGCCCTCTTATTTTTATTATAACTGATTTATATTATATTTAGGAAATGGTATTTTGTGAGGAAGATTAGATATGATAGATTTGGGTGCTACAACATTAAAAGATTGCTTGTCCTTTTTAAGCATACCTGCCTACTACGCTAGTAGCATCGGTATTATAGTATTAATTATAAGATATGCAGGTAAGTGGATATTTAAAAAAGTAATAGAAGACATAATTAAAAAATATTATGAAGAAAATTTACAAAAAGGGGTAAGTACCGAGATAGATAAAAAGATTAAAGATTGTAAAGAAGAATTAAAAAAAGAATTAAAAGAAGAGATATTAGAAGAAACAGAAAATTTAATAGAAAACCATACTATAAAATGTAAAAATACTAACCTAGAACACAATGACCAAAGATATTTACTAAGACAAGAGTTTAAGATGTTCTTGGACAGTCAAGCAAAGACTAATGAAAAACTAGAGATTTCTATATCAGAGATAAGAAATACTTGTAATCAGATACTATTAAAATTAACAGACTAATACTCGTATATCATCTATATAAATCGAAATACGTAGTCGTTATAGTGCCTTTATAAAGGCACTATTTCAGTATTATATAATAAAACAAATAAAAACTGAGCAGTAAAGGAGGAAACCTGCTCAGAAAAACTTCATAGTAAATTGTATATAGTATTCAATTATAATATAAAATACAATTTTCTTATAGTATTAAATTTTTTGCTGTCTCTAATAAACTTTTTGCAGTTAATTGTACTTCTGAACTCTTATCTATATTTGATAAGTTAATAAAAGTACAAATCAAAGACTTCAATAACTCTTCCCTATCTTCCCCCGACTGGTAAAGTTCAAAAACCAGTTCCTCTAGGCTATCCTTCCCTAAACCCATTATCTAGTATCCTCTCAATCAATATCTGTTCTTCTAGGGTTAAGCTACCCAACGATACCCAACTACCCTCTAATTTTTTTTGTATAACTATTCCAGTATCACTATCCCTGTATATTCTTAAGTTAGTTCCTATATGTTCAAAATAATCCATATATAGTGTTCTTTGGGTCTCGTCTAGTTTAGCCATAAACCAGTCGGGAGCTTTTTGTCTATAGTTAGATATTTTAGCTTTTTCCATAACGTAATAATTTCTATATGCTTCTACAGAATCCCCTTCCATTTTATATCTATCTGGAAGTAACTGAGGAAATTCCATAAGTCCTCCTTTAGGCAATTCTGGAACTGTTATGGAGGATAGGTCTATGGTAGTATTATGATATTTACCATAAATAGTATAGAAATGACGTTGTACTGACTTAGCGTACTCTACTAACCACTCAAAATTAGATTTAGAAATACTAGCCCAGCTAACTACGGCATTACTTTTATTTATTACTTTTTGGGGCATGGAAGAATCAGTATAATTTTCTAATACTGTGCAAATAACAGTACATGCACTACCCAACTGACAGGATAAATGCTTGTCTGATAGGTATATTCCTGCTAATTCTGGATTACTATCTAAAAAATAAATCATAAATTTAAAGTTTCCTTATTTCTTATATATACATTGTAACATATTGTTAATGTTTTGTCAAGATGTATTGATATAATTGATTATTAGTGGTATTATATACACTATTAAGGAGTTGATTATGAACGATTTGGATTATCAAATAACTTACTGGAATAAGAACTTAACTAATTATTATAATCCCAGAAGAGTAGTAGAAATTAAATACTACGATAAGAATAAAATCTCTTTTAAGTTGTATATTAAAAAAGAAAGCGATTTACTCGATAACAATTTTAGAAAATTCTTCCAAGATAAGAGAAACAGTTCTAAATTAGGAGGAATATTGAAAAAATTATTAAATAACTATAAGTTTACACAAGATTCAGGTTCTTTTTTTAAAGGATTTTTTAATCCAACAAATTGGAAAAGATATGAAAAAGATTATATAGTTTACGAGTATTTTGTATCTAAGTAAGATTTATATTATATTTAGATTTAACCAACTAAGTATAAGAATATGATTAAAGATAAAGATATAAGATTAAAATACCTCCTAGAAAATAAAGAATTTTTCAATCAAGGAATATTTATTAATGAATATGACATAAATGGGAAAAATAGAGTAGATTTTGCTCTGTTCAGGGATGGATATTTTATAGGATATGAAATAAAATCAGAAGCAGATAATTTAAAAAGATTTATTCCTCAGCTAAAAACATACCTTAAATTTTTTGATTATATTTATTTAATTGTACATCACAAACATTTTGAAGAAGTTTGTAGCGTTCTTAAGAGGTATAAATTAAATAAAGTAGGGATTGTGTCAGTTAAGGACGATTTATCTTTTGAGATAAGCAGAGAAGCTCTTATAAATGATAAAATAAATAAACTGCATAGCAAGTTAAGAAATTTAAAACAAGAAGATTTATTAGATTTGTGCAAAAGTAAAAATTTAAAAATAAATAACTTACTAAAAGAAACTTTAATAAACCAATTGATAGGTAAAATAACCCTAGAAGAAGTTTCCAATAAGCTAACACAAAGGCTAAAAGATACTTATGTTCATAAGTGTCCTAAATGTAAAAGTAACTTAACTTTTAGAACAATAACTAAAAATATAAAGGAAACAATAGATAAAAAAATAGATGTTTTAGAAAATAAGTGTAAGATAACTTGTTTTGAGATAATAGTAACTTCAAAAATTATCAAGTGTATTGAGTGCCTCAATGAATTTAAACACTCAGAGAGTAGGATATCTAGTAAAAAAATAAAATATATAAAGGAGTATAAACTATGAAAGACATTAGTTTATATTATAATTAGATATATTATAAGGAACTCACTATGATTAGTAGATTTCAAAAAATAATAGAATTTTGTAGCGTTATCAATGAAAAAGAGACTTGTAATGTTTATGGAGATAACTATAAAGTACAGGACATTATAAACTTTGCTAGAAAATTTGACCCCACTTTAATTACTTTATCTAAAGCTCTTGAAGTGATAGATAATATGGAATTAGAGCAGGAACTAAAAAGGGTTTTAAAAAACAAAGACAAAAGTTATAATTATTAAATGGGAGTATTAAAATGAACGAAAGATTTGAAAGTTCTTATGACTTTATAGCTAGACTACAATTAAGAAAGATGCAAGAATCAGCTAAAGAAGTAGAGATACAGCATACTACCCCTAGCGATATATCTGGGGAAGGAACTACCCAAAAAGTAGACCTGAAAAGAGTTAAAAAAAGAGTGGATAAGGCTAAACCCGCTAAATCAAAAAATGATAAAGCCCCAGATATTGAACATACTGTCCCTAAAAATATATCTGGAGAAGGTAAAACAAAAGCTAAATCAGAAGAATTGATTAATGAAAATATTTTGATGCTTAGTGCCTTAGAAAAAATCATGAATCCTAACTCTACTGGAAAAGAGGGTGCTTTAGGAGTTGCTGAGTATCTTAAATCAGCTATGGGTGGTCAAATGGACCCACAACTTCAACAGTATATTGATAACATTATGGGTATCATTACAAGAAAAAGCACTGCTGATAAAGTGGATAAAAATGTACAATCTGGAGGAAATCCTTCAATCAAGCCTAGTGTATAATCTGTAAAGATAGTAATAAGTTTTATCCGTCGACCTTAAATCGACGGATATTTTTTATATTATATTTAGAAAACATAATATGTCAGGGTGGATTTATGTCTTTAGATTTTATAAAACAGATAATGGATAAGCTAGATTCCGAAAAAGAAGAGGAATCTTTCGAGGAAGAAGAAATATCTAAATCAGATATATATGATGTTATGAAAATATTAGATAGGTATAAAAAAGAAGAAGCTTTAGGAAAATTGTATAAAGCAAAATTCGATTACCATAGAGATGGTAATTCAATATGTTTAATAGTGAGTTTCAACAATCTTAAAAAGACAGATAGGTTACATAATTTGTTCAACTCTGAATTTATTCAGAACCTTTTTAATGAATTAGCAGAATTAAACATCAGTAATAATTTTAAAAAAAGAATAGCAGATAAGAGAAACTATAAATTAGACTTATTTGGAGATATGGGAGTTTATAAAACTCCTTATTATAGAGTTTAATATTATATAAATATATTTATATTTCTTTTCTCTTTAGAGAATTAATCTTAATAACAAGAAACGAAACTATACAAACTTACATAGTAGTAATTGTATCTTGTCAAAACTGAAGGAATTAAAAATCTTGACATAATAATAATAATATGCTAAAATGTTATCAGATGGGTAAATTGCTGAAGAAATTAGTTTATACTCTTCTGTATGCAACAACGAAGTCTCCCTGTAAATAAATTGTTAAACCACTCTAATAGAGTGAATGTACTGAGTGAAACGCTGATAAAAAAGCAATCTCACTTAAATAGTTACAGAAGTTTCCCATACAGTTGTTCTTTTAAAGCCCAGACCTGTTACCCTAATAGGTTAAAAAGCACGTTCATAGTTACCTCTCTTTGAGGAGAATGGGGTAATTTAACCCTGTTAAGAAGAGTAAACTTTGATTGTATATGGAAATCCCGTACCATTAATCTTAATAACAAGAAACGAAACTATACAAACTTACATAGTAGTAATTGTATCTTGCTATCATTGAATCTAGGCTTAATTACCTTTGCACATTGACCACACTCTGTCATATTAGCATCTTTGTAATATTTGCCTCATTCTAATTAAAATTAAATATATTTATGTAGTATTGACATATCCTTTGCGTTGTGTTATAATATTGTTATGGGTGAATATTGAGGATTGGGTTTGTTAAAGGATTTTATAAAACTTTATAAGAATTCTATTCCTATAAGTGGGTTAGTTCCAGAGGAGAACGAAAACTTTAAATGTTTTCAACTTAAAACTGGTCTTCCTGTAAGTATGGTTATAGTTAAAGATACTATAAAATATCAATACCCTATTAAAACCTTCTGGAAGTACTTTGAAGAAAATCCTTGTTTCTGGATGATTCCTTTAGCCACTCCTAGCAAAAAAATAATAGGATTCGTGTTAAGAGGATATGACCAAAAAGAATACAGAACTGTGTTTAATTACAAAGACAGTGTTCCCCCTATCTTTGGATGGGAAGATTTTTCAGATTTTAGTTATGACAAACCTGTAGTTATCTGCGAAGGTGTTAAAGATGCTATTTGGTTAAAACAGTATTATAAATATTGTTTAGCCTTGAATGGTTCTGAGATAACCATTAGCAATTTAGAGATTTTTAAGAATGTTATTTCTAAAATAGTTTTATGCTATGATAATGACAAAGATAAAGAAAAAAATGTAGGTAAAAAATCTACTAACAAGGAAGAGAATAGGATACACACGATACTTACTACATCCACAGATTGGCATGTTCAACATAAAGTTATTACCCCAGAACACAAAGACTGTGCTATGTTCTTGAACAATCCTAATGGATTGGATAAATTTTTAAATAAACTAAAATTTGCTATAGAAGATTTAGGAGGAGTTTATGAAGTTAATTAGAGACAAATTTTTAAGTGGTGAGATATATACTTTAAGTGTTAAGGAGATAGATAAATTTTTTGAAGATAACTATCCTTTTAAAATGTCTAACTCGGGTACTGAGACTTTTCTTAAAAGTTTAAAAATTCCCGTAAGCTATTTTATAAAACAACCTGTAGAAACTCAGATGGAATTGTTGTTAAATCAAAAACAATTATTCACTCCCCAAGATAAGGAACTCATAGTTTTAAAAAGAAACGATACTATAGAATTTGTTACCATGCTAGATTCCGAATATTTTAATGAGTTGGGAGACAGGGTACCTATTAGTAAAGATTGGATTTTTATTGAAGAGGATTTAAAATCTGGGTATCAAAGATATTTCCTGACTACCGATAAAATAGTAAATGATTCTTATATGTTAGGAACTTTTATAGACTATCCTATATTATTTTCTAAACCCATGGTAGTTAATGTCGGCTTCTACAAAGTAAGTTCTGTAGATTCTGAAAAAAATTCAGAAATATTAATTCCCCATACTAAGATAAGATTAAAAAATGAAATTCTTCCAGAAACAGACCATAATAGATATTTTTTAGACCTTATTGATAATGTTAAAAAAGTTAATATAGATAAAACAATTCAACACTTACAAAATATTAGTGTGGATTCTGAATCTTGTATTAATTTATTATTATCTTTTGAGAAAGATAAATTAATAAATAAATCTCAAAGTAAGAAAATAAGAAAATATATTGAAAAAGAAGAGTTACAGATAGTTAATCTTTTAGAACTTGTTGAAACTACTAATTTATTTATACCTAATCTTAAAACTTATAGTTCTAAATTTAAATTTAAACATGATATTATCCATGCTATTTTATTAAAACATAATAAATTACCTAATGTAGATTTTATACAAGACTTTCAGGAGGGTTACTAATATGTGTGAGAACTGTAAATGTATTGATTTAGAATGTCCGAACTGCAAATGTAAGTTAAAAGTAGTTCAAGAAGAACCTCAAACAGAAGATAAAACAGATAGTAAGAAGATGAATTTAAATGATAATATAGATAATTCACATAACTTCAATTTGAATGATTAAGGAAACTATATGTCTGAAACACCAAAAAAATTATATGGTAATTATAAAAAAATACAAGATATCTATGACAGAGAAGGTCTTTGTAGTAAAGAATTTTATTTTCAAATAATTGCTTATGTTAAAAGACTTTTAAATAAATACTTATTACAGAAACAGTTTAATGAAGATAACATTAATGATTGTTTCGTAGTTATCTATGAAAAAGTTTTAAAAAACTATGATGTTAATAAGGGATGTCTGGGAACTTTCATTCATACAATAGTTAGAAATTATTGTACTAAAGTCAATTATCGTTTAATAAATAATCAAAATCCTATATCTTTAGATTTTGAGTACATAAATAAAGATGAATTAAGATTATTCTCAAATGACTCTTTAGAAGATGAAGAGATAGAAGATGATAATTTAGATAACGTGGAGAATTACTGTAGCAAATTAAAATACGACGATGCTTATGATGATATAGAGTATTATTGTGATATTGTCAAACAATACGAAAAGTTAAAAGAGCTTGAAAATGTGGATATAAATGAGTTACATAAGTTAGATGCGGTGAGGAAAGATTTATTATGGAACATGCTGAAACAACAATTCAACCATCGTTAAAAATACCAGTGAATAGAACCACTTGCATCCTGTTCTATATTAGTAGGAATATGAATTTAGACTTTCCCACTTTATATTCTATATACAAAGATGTGGGAGTGGATATCTTCAAATTCTTTTTTATGTGTGCTGGTAAAAAAGTAAGTTTTCCGAAAGAGGAAAAACTTTACGGGTTCATACAAGAAGCCGAGGAAATATTTTCTAAGGTTACTGTTAATCCTAAAAAGAAAATAGATAAAGCTAAAACTTTAGACATCTACCAAGAATTTATAGAAATTATTGATAATGATTCTATGGAGATTATTTTGTAATATGGATTCTGATGATAATAAAGATAAGATAATAGATATTACTGCGGAAGTAAAAACCTTAGTAAATACTAAGAACAGGATAAAAAAGAATCTAACCCCTGATAAGTTCATGGGGTTAGTTTCAAATGAAATGGGTTGTGTTAGAAAGTGTAATAGAATTATTAGGAAGATAGAAAAGTACCTATGCTCTGATGAATTTATTTTTGCTTTAGAACCCAAAGATTTAATACAGTTGTTAAATAGTGTTGTAAAATCCAAATATGCCAGTTTAGGTTTTTTAACTAAGCTATATGATATCTCTACTAAGAATGAAATACTCCGAGCTTATTTTCAAGAGCTTCCGTCTCACAAGTCTGGAAGCATAGCCCAAGATGCTAAGATAAGAGAATTTGTTAATGAGATGAAGAGAAGAGCTAGAGAGAACAATGACTTACCTCCAGAGAATTAACTATACTGAGGATGTTTTCACTAATTATAAAGACCTCTCAATCTGGGATAAGGGAGAGGCTATTTATTATGCTGAGGAAGATTCCTATATAGAAAAACCTGTAGATATTGTTACTTTTATAAAAGACCCTTATTACTTAGGAAATTCTCTAGGCGACGAGATTTATGATTATTGGTTAGAATTATTACAAGAGATACATCCTCATCCTTGTATAAACATGTATAACGAGTTTATACTTTCTACCGCCATAGGTGTAGGTAAGTGTCATGGACTAGGTACCAAGATACTTATGTATGACGGTTCTATTAAGAATGTGGAAGATGTAGTAGTTGGAGATAAATTAATGGGGGATGATTCTACTCCTAGAAACGTATTATCTCTTGCTAGGGGTAGAGAAAACATGTATAGAATCATACCTAATAGGGGAGGGGAGTCTTTCACATGTAATGAATCCCATATACTAAGTCTAAAAAGAACTAACGATGGCAGAACTGATAGAGTTAATGAAATAGAGAATATATCTATGAGGGATTATATAAATAAAAGTAGTAACTTTAAGAATCTATATAAATTATACAGAAAAGAAGTTTCTTTTAATAAGAAGGAATTAAAGATAGACCCTTACATATATGGTCTTTGGATAGGAGATGGTGCTACTGAAGGTTCTTATCTTACTACTGCTGATAAAGAGATAGAGGATATCTGGTGTAACTACGGTAAAGCTATAGGTTTAGAAGTACACAAATATTCTCAGGAGGGTAATAAGTCTTCTACATATAGACTAACTACTGGAAAGACTTCGGGTAAGGCGGGTAGAAATATATTTCTGAATGTCATTAAAAATTCTACTAAATCGGGGCATAAGAGAATATTACCCGAGTATTTACAAAATTCTGAAGAATCTAGGTTAAAATTATTAGCGGGGATAGTAGACTCTGACGGCTATGTGAATCATAATGGGGGGCAGATTACCATAACTACTAAATATAAAGATTTAGCTGAGGACTATGTTTATTTAGCAAGGTCTTTAGGGATGCAATCTTCCTTAAAAGAATCTGTTAAAACTATTAAAAAAATTAATTTTAAAGACACTTATTATAATGTCTATATATCTGGCACTTTGTGTGATATTCCCACAGTGCTATTAAGAAAAAAGATGAGCAATAGAGAATTAAACAAAGACCCTCTTAAAACAGGATTCAAAGTGGAATCTTTGGGGGAGGGGGACTATTATGGATTTGAATTAGACGGTAATCATCTTTATATGTTAGGAGATTTTACTGTTACTCATAACACAACCATAGCTATAGCATCTATGGTATATGAGATGTATAAATTAATGTGTTTAAAAGACCCGTACACATATTATTTACAGACTAAGAAGTTAGACCCTTTTGCTTTTACTATTATGACACCTGATAAAGCTCAGGGAAGTTCTGTTGCTTTCTCTAAATTCCTAGGTATGGTAAATACATCTCCCTATTTTATAGAGAAGAAAGCTACCCCTAAAGCTAGAACCACAGCCTCCGATGAAGGTGTAATTATTAATGATATAATCCTAGTAAATATTGGTTCTAACATAAACCACTTGTTAGGTAAGATGAATTTTAGTTGTTTAATGGACGAAGTATCTTACTATTTAGGTAAAGAGGCTATTAAAAAGGCTGAAGATATTCACCAACTCTTTAAAACAAGAAGAAAATCTAGGTTTGATAAATTTAGCGATTTCATGCCTGGTATTTTATGGTTGGTAAGTTCTCCTGTAGATGAGCAGGACTACTTGAATTCTGCTATAGAGACTGTAAAATCTAACCCTTTTGGTAACTACCGAGATAATCTTTCGGCTTGGCAGGTAAAGGGAGCTTTTACTAAGGATACTTTTAAAGTTTTCTTGGGAGATGCTAAGAGAGACCCTAAAGTAATAGAAGATGATGAAAAAACTACTCCAGATATGGAAGAGAGTATAATAGATGTTCCTTATAATTATTATACTGAGTTTAAAGAAGCCTTAATAAGAAACATAAGAGATATAGCGGGACGTAGAGTTCATGCAGATGTATCTTTATTTAAATCAAGACAACTTATTAGAAGTTTATTTGTGAATCCTAACCGATTTGTTAGCGATACTATCAGTATGAGTTTTAGCGACCCTTCCGATAAATTAGAAAACTATGTTACTAATCTCGAATACTTCAAAAGACCTCTACATCAAGACAGTTTTAGATTTGTACACTTAGATATAGCTACTAAAAAGGATAGATTTGGATTATCTTCTGTCTATAGCACCTTAGAAGAGTTTGAATTAGTACCTACTATAGAAAATCCAGAGATACCTAGGGCAAAAAGAAGAGAGAGAATGTTCTATGTAGATTTTGCTATAGGCATAGAGGCTAAAAAGGGAGAAGAAATAAACATAATAAAAGTAATAGACTTTTTATTCTTACTAATAAAAATGGGATATCCTATAAAAGTAATAACTACTGACATGTTTCAAGGGGATGTTACAAGACAGTTCTTGAGAACAAGTAATGTGGAAACTGATTACTTATCCGTGGACAGAACTAAAGACCCTTACTATACTCTGAGAGAGTTAGTTTACACTAATAAAATAATAGGTGTTAAAAATGAATTGTTAATAACAGAATTATTAGGTCTTAGGGATTTGGATAAAAAGATAGACCACATATCTAATAATTCTAAGGATATTGCCGACTCTGTATGTGGTGGTATTTGGAAATGTATTAATTCTAAAGATTATATGAACAGAAATCAAGTTTATATGGATTTATCTAACAAAGATGGAGGTAGTCCTGATTTGGGACTTGGATTATCTCAATTAATGAGACAGGCTAGAACACAACAACAAAAAGAACAAATAAATAAAACATGGAACTTTAAATAATTTATATTATAAGTAGGTTTATTCGGAGGTTTTTATATGCCTTTTGGTGGTGGTTTTGAATTAAGTCAAGCAATGAATATATTTAGAGGACTAACAGGTCATTACGATTTAAAACCTGATAGTACTAAGACGTTTGATTTAACGAATAGGTATAATTTACCCATAGATTCTTACGGGGACTATTCCAGAAGTAATGTTATCGGTCAGATAATGAAACAGATGGGAGCCAGTTTTAAATCTAGGGAGGATTTAATAAAAAATTTAATGACTGTACGAGATAATGAACTTGTACAGACTTTGCTAACTTCTTTATATAATGATGCTTTTAGCAGTGTATCTGACGATAAATTTATATCTATAGAATATTCTCCTAATAGAGAAAAAAGATATAAGACAGATGAAGATATACAAAAAATAATGGACGGATTCGTAGACCAACATGATTTAGCTGGTCTTTCTTCTGATATTATTCCAGATTTTATGTTAATGGGAGAATATTTTCTTAAAACAAAGATAGTTAAGGGTGTTGGAGTGGTAGAAATAACAGATAATTGTGATTTAGATGATTATTTGGCTATTTACAAAGGGAGAGATATAGACTCATTCTTTAGATTTAATAGAAAAGCTTCTAAATTTGAACTTATTGATAAAGATGAGATAGTACATTTCTGCTTGAATAATAATAGATTAAGAGTGAAGGTAGAAACTGATACTGATATAATAGATGTTCCAGAATCTGTGAGAGTTGGAACATCGGTAATCTATCCAGTATTATCATCTGTTAAGAAATTGAGCGTATTAGAGACTACTGCATTGGCTTCAGAGTTAAAAAGAGTTTTAGCTCCTATTATAGTATCCGTAGATATGAATGCTGATATGGATAATACTAATACCTCTGAAGCGATAGATAGATATGAGAATATACTTAATAGTATGAATACAGAAGCTTTAAATATGGAGAATTTAAACGTAGGAGATATACTTCAGACAGCTTCAAGATTTAAAGTTATTCCTAGGTTTTCTGATGGTAAGGGTGGGATAGAACAGATACAATTTAACTTTGATAGTTCTGATTTAAACAATAGAATAAACGATGTTAGAAAAAATATAGCTTTAGCTATGGGAGTTCCTTCTTTCTATTTGGCATACGGAGACCAATTGCTGGGTAAAACAGATATGTTAAAAGTTTATTCTGCATATTCTACTAAATTAGTGAATATACAAACATGCTATGGTAACGGTATCAAAGATATAATGTGGAAACATCTATTTCATAAAGGATATTATGTAGAAAAAAATGATATAAAAGTTAAATTTAAATCTGTTACTAACGTGGATTTGATGGATGATATGGAAGTAATAGTAGCAGTAATGACTACTCTTAAAGATTTTGTAGCTTTACTTAATGAGATTTCTTCTTCCGACCAGATAGCCTTAGAAGTAGATAGTAAAGAATTATTAGAATTCTTTAAAATGTATACTGCTGCTTTCCCTAAAATGCAAAAAGTTTTAAAATTATATGCTGATGGAAAAGGCAGACCGATGTTACCTGATAGAGGCGGGGAGCCTATGACCCCTTCTGGAGTTTCTAATAGGGGAAATACTTCTTTCCAAGGTCCTCAATTATCTACTCAAGCTCCTCAAGGAGCACCCAGTACTTCTACGACTCCCACAGGAGAAACTCCGACTATAACAGCAGAAGCTCCAACACCTCCAGAAACCCCTAGGGGCGGTAGTGTTAATGTAGCAGATACGTTTTAATTTTATAATTAATTGAGTCTAATTTATATTATAATTAGAGGCTTAATACATATTATGTATATTATATAAGTTTGGAGAATTGAAGATGGATAAGAAAAAATCACTTTTAGAGAATCTTAGAGAGCTAACTCCTAGTTTTAAATATGAAAGAGAAGAAGACGAGTTAGAAGATTTATCTGTTAGAGCAATAGCAGAACCAGAAGAAGACGAAGAAGAGTCTTTAGATAGTCAAAGTTTGGATGATGAAGAACATTCAGACCATGAGGAAGAAGACGAAGAAGGGGAAGATGTTGATGGGGACGGAGACGAAGACAATGTTCATGCTCTATCTAAATTAACTAATGCCTTTGAATCTTCGCCTGAAGAAGTTCAGCATGCTTTGATAATGTTTACTAGAATTATGATAGACACTAATGTGGACATCGATACTCTTCAACAATTCATAGATGATGTTGATGAAGGAGAAGAGGAAGACGAAGAAGAAGATTACGAAGATGACGGAGAAGGCTTCGACAACGAAGATGATATGTATGGTCAAGAAGACGAAGAAGGCGAAGAAAATACTGAGGAAGACGAAGAAGAACCAAACGAATCAGTGAGCGAAGAAGACGAAGAGTATAGTGAATTTAAAAATGAATTATACGAATCATTAGCTGATGTAGAACAATTTGAATCTAATAGGGGTACCTATTTTACAAATGAATCTATAGTAGCAGACGATTACGATATGTTTGATTTAATGGATTAATAATGTTTAAAAGAATTAATGAATTAGTTAGAATAATTTGCGAAGGTGGTGGGGCTGCTGTGGAGATAACAGAATCACCACGTCGCCATGATGGTGAAGAGACCGACTCTGAAGACGAGGAGGACGAGTTAAAGGAGGAACTTTTCACTAAAAAAGTAGAACACGGTAAAGTTAAGGATGTTAGGAATAAACTGGGGGATGTGGAAAAAGTAGATGATTTACATAATAATGCTACTTTAGTGAAAGCTAGATTAAAGTCAAGAACACCCCAAGCAAAGTTAGCTAAAAAACATTCATTATTAATAAGAAGAAGGAAAGTAGATGGTGAACGGTAAATTACAAAAAGTATTAAAGCTGACTGAAAAGATAGGAATACCTAGAGATGTAAATATAGAAAGTCCTTTAGTATCCCTGAGTTTAAGACACTTTAAATACGATTTAAATTCTACTACGGCACCTCTTATTTGGGACATAACTTCTGAAAATCAGAATAAAACAATAAAAGTAAAAATAACAATCGATAAAAGAGCTATGGATGAGGATACAGAGATAGAAGAATACGTACTAAAATCAATTAAGAATAATGAGAGTTTTTCAGATTTAGTACATGCTCTTCAACAATTTGAGCCTCACAATAAACGAATTAAAAATTTATATAACATAGCAACTTGGAAAAAAACAGAAACAACTAATCAGGTCATCTATTCAAAAACAATAAATTTTGGAGAGTATGAAGGTAATGAGTAAAAATTTTCAATATGAACTTTGGGACATCCCTAATAATAAATGGGAGTTAAAGGAAGACTACTTAAACGAATCTTCTAATAAGTCTGTTGCAGACGGTAGAAATATTTTGGCAGTAGTTCAAGGTGTTTTCTTTGTTCCAGACGGTGTTTCAAGAAACGAAAGATACTATCCTAAAATATTTTGGGAAACTATTATAGGACATCCAGACTTAAGAAGAAGATTGGATGACAAAGTTATGTTTGGTTGTATAGGTCATGAAGACAGAGGAATAACCGAATCTGATATAACTGATGGTAAAGTTTCTCATATTGTTACTAAACTATGGATTGACGAAGAAACTAAGATGGGTATGGGAGAGGCTTATATTTTAGGCACCCCTGCTGGAAGAAATCTTTATGTTGTTATGAAGGCAGGTTCAAGAATAAAAGTATCTTCTAGGGCATCTGGAGATTATAAGTCTAATGAAACTCACGAAGGTATGCCAATAGTTGACGAGAATAGTTATTATTTGGAAACTTTTGACTTTGTATTAAATCCAGGTTTTACTGAAACTAATCCTTTGATTAAAGAAAATATCAAAAAGATAAAAGAAGACATGAGGAGACTAGAGATGGAATTTACCCAAAAAATTTATGAAGACTTAAGAACAGAAAAGAATTCTCTTAACGAAGAAGTTATGAAGCTTAGAGAAGAGAAAGCTATTTCTGAAGCTAAAGCAAAACAATTAGACGAAGAAGTTATTAAGAAAAATGCTGAGATAGCTAGTCTTACAGAAGAATTAGCTAAATCAAAAGAATCAGAAGTAGAAAAAAACCAAATCTCAGAAGAGTTGACAACTATCAAAAATCATTTGAAAGAATGTGAGATAGAAGATATTACTACTCTTAAAGAAGATTTAGAAAAATCTGGTTCCCTATTAGAAGCTTATGCTAAATTGGGAAGACCTGAACAAATCGAAAGAAAAGTTAAAAAGTTATCCGAAGAAAATGAAAAATGGTCAGAACTTGGTGAATTAGATTCTATCGTGGAAGCTATCCCTGTTATTGAATATGTTCTTGAAGAAACTGTTAATTTAGGTATTCCTCTTAGTGAAGTAAAAGAAATTATTTCAAGAGCAGAACATCTAGTAAACGAAGAACAAACAAAACAAAATGAAAATTTAGTTCTTTCTATTTCAAGAGAATACAATGCTCCTATAGAAAACGTAAGAAGTATGTTGGAAACATTAGGAGAAGTTCAAACAGTAGGTATTCTTCAATCACTTAATCTTAAAAATAAAAAGATAGTTAAAGAAGAAGTTAGAATAGAAGAAAAGAAAGTCGTTGAGAAGAAGCAACAACAGTCTTTAAAAGAAGACAAACCACCAGTCTATAATTTGTTCAGACAGTACAAAAATGAAAAAACAAAATAGTTCTTTATATTATATATAGATGTATTGTTAGATAGTTTGTAAGATATAAGTAACGTCAGACCACAGGAGTGATTTAAAATTATGAAGATGACTCAAAATGAAAAAGTATTAAGAGGTGCGGAATACTTCTTAAAGAACCCTACCTACAAGCCTTACATGGAATCCTTGGAAGAATCACCACTTGCAAGAGTAAGAGCTATTTCCCCTATGGATTATGTAATCCTAGGAAAACAATTTAGACAGTTTGAAAACTACAAAAAAATGGTAAGTGAAACATTTGGTACATTAAAGGATTTAGGTCAATTACCTAAATATGCTTATGATGTTATCACAGCTAACTATGCAGCTTCCATTCTTCCTTTGTTAGCTTCAGTTCAACCTATTAAAGGGCAACAAGGTATTGTTTATTTCAAACAAATCAAAGCTAGAACAACCAGAGGAAACGTTCACGAAAACGACATCCTTAGAAATGCTATTGCTAAACCTCAAACACAAGCAGTAGGTTTCGCTGGTGAAAAAGTTTACCAAAACTTAGGAACATTAATCAACGGTCAACAAAGTTATACATTCAACTTGACCCCAGCACCTGTTAGAGAAAGACAATTAACAATCAGTCTTTCAACAACAACTCAAACCTTAATAGACGATGGTAATGGAAATATTGTTCCAGTTGGTGGAGCATTAGGTACAGGTACTATCAACTATTCAACAGGTTTAGTAACTATCGATTTCATTACTCCTATTACAGGTGTTGAAGTTGCTAGAGCTGAGTTCGGTACAGAATACGAAGAAAACGGAAACCTTCCTACAATTCAATCAAGTTTCGATTCCGCTGATGTTAGAGCCGAAGTGTTCGCATTAAGAAGTGAAATGGGTAGTTTAAAAGCGTTTGAATTAAAACAAACTTTCGGTAAGGATGCAGAAACAGAAATGATTAATGACCTTACAATGGAAATAAACGCTGAGTTAGGAAATACACTTATTAGCAGAATAGCTAATGCCTCTTTCGGAACCCCTATCGTATGGGATTCAGCAGCTCCAGCAGGAACCTCAGAAGTTGAACACAAACTTGCTTTTAGAAACAGAATCGCAGAAGCTTCATCCCACATCGCTCAAAACGCAGGTCGTGGTGAAGTAACAGCTATTATCTGTGGTGTTAAAGCAGCAGCTTTGTTTGACCAATTAGGAACATTATTCGAAAGAACTGGATTTGCTTCTTCAGGACCTACATTATACGGTATGTATAACAAAAATATTCCAGTAATCAGAGCTATAGACGTAATAGACGACAGTGCTGTATATTGTATCTACAAAGGTACAGGCAACTTCGATGCTCCTGCTGTTTACTGTCCATATATGCCTTTAGTTGTAAACGGAAGTTTACCAGTATTAAACAACGTATTGAAAACCCAAGGGTATGCGTTGGTCTGGTCAGCAATGAAAGTCATTGTAAACAGATTCATCACTAAGATTGATGTTCAAAACTTAATATAATCTTAGAGATAATTCAATACTCAATAATAGAGATGGTTTAAACCATCTCTATTTTTTATATTGACTTTTTAAAACATCTATGCTATAATAAATTAGTAGATTAATAAGGAGTTTTTTATGGATAAGAAATATAAATTAATAAATAAATCTAATAGAGTTATTGGTGTTAGTGTAGCTGGTATGGAGCAAGTATTTAATATTCCTCCAGAGGGTGAAGAGATATTGTTAGATAATTATTATATTAACCACCTTACTGAAACTATAAAAATTTTTAAAGGGGATGTAGTTTTAGAAGAATTATCTCAAAAGGATTTACTTGACGAACATACTAGACTATCTCAAGAACTTCAACCTGAATTTTATAGCGGAGAAGAAATTTCTTTGTTTAATAAAGTTACCGATGAGGGAGATATAATACCTATTACTGAAATAAAAGTAGGAGATACTGAAATAAATATAAATAAAAATGTAGACGAAGGATTAAACGAATTGTATGTTTCTCTGAAAACGGATATTATTAAGAACGAGGATAAATCAGAGTTATTATCTTTATCTAAAGAAGAACTACTAGATGATTTAAAAGGCAGATTTAATTTTGAAGACAATGAACCTAATCTATCTATAGTTGATAGCATATATACTGAATTAGAATTCAGTAGGAAGAATATAGAACTTTTGGATAAACTTAAAGATTTTAATCATGATGATGTTTCTATATTAGATGCAGATGAATTATCAGAAACTAATTATCCAGAGGACGAAGAGTTAGTAGGAGATATTACAGTAGACCCTAACTTAGAGGATATAGAAGTTGATAAAACTATTCCCGCTAAGAAAAAAGGTTCTAAGAAGAATACTCCTAAACCATAACATTTTTAACAAAGATAGTTTATATTTTAAGTAGGATAAAACTATCTTTGGAGTATTTATATGGTTTTGACTTTTGAAGAAGCTATAAAGCAAGTTAAGATAAGTGAAGGACAACTTCTAATACCTTTACAGGCTTTAAGGCTTGACGATGATAATTTAGAACAATTGTTCATATACACAGCTAAACAACTACAGAATAAGAGACCTGTCAGGGATATTTTGAATGTAAATGTCAATCAAAACGGTGTTCATATACCCAATGCTTTGTCTGTTTTAGCTTTAAAATACCCCCTATATCCTAATTTAGATAGAAATAGTGCTCCTATTGCTCGTAATTTATGGTGGTTTGACCCAGCCAGTAGGATATTGAAGTGTATTTTTTCGTCTACTTTCAACGTAGTGTATCTCCGAGAGTTTACTATAGGTAATTTTCAGATAAGTGATACTCCTACCTATACTATTGAGGGGGAATCTGCAATAGATTTCTTTTTAAGATGTAATTATAAACAAGGTAGTTTAGAGATATCTAAGACAGATATACATAACGTTAAACATACTGCCATAGAAGTATCACGTAGTGGTAATATTGTTACATTGGGGGGTACTCTTGGTTCTGGAACTATAGATTTAAGTACTCTAAAAGTAAATATGGTTCTTACTGATACAAGTGCTGGTAATATAACTGTTACTATGTACAATAAAAGAAAAGCTATAAGAGATTTTGATATAAGTAACAGACCTTTTATGTTAGCTTTTACTGTAGCTGTACTAAGGTCTTTTGGTTCTCTTAAATATCAGGCAACTTTAGACCCATCTGCTGGGCTACCATTCAGTCTACAGGCGGATACAATGCTAGACCGTGCTAGAGTATTAGAAGACCAATTACAAACAATGCTTAACAACAATGATAAATGGTATGAATTCGGGTATTAGAAAATACATTTTTGGTATTAAGAAATATGTTTAAAAAGATATTAAAATTATGCAATAATGTTAGGGAAGAATGGGCTGGCTCTGTAAAAACCAGTTGGAAGAAAGATGCTCTTATAGATGTTTTTGTTAATCCCAGTAAGGGAGAAATATTAAAAATGACTAGGGGAGGTAAAACTCCTGTTAGATTTTTTATAGCACTTAATGGTGATTTTTATGTATGGGCTTTTGATGATGCTGAACACGAAGAAGTAGCTAATCAACTTAAAAAGAACTATAAAGTTAAAGGTGTTTATTATAATCCTGATTATATTGAATTTTTCAAAGTTAAAACTCCAGAGAGAGTTTACCCTGAAGTAGAGAGTAGTAAAATAATGAATGTTTTAGATAAGGATTTCCACGATAACTTATTGAGGCAAAAATTAATTCATGGAGTTCCTATAGGTAAGTTAGTATATTAGGTGGATTATGTCCATTAAGAGAATTAAAAAGATAATAGAGGAACTGGATGAGGGTAAACAGGTAGGAACTCTTTACCATTTTACTAATGCCGATAAATTTATACATATTCTTAAAGATAATTCTCTAAAATCTAGTAGGAGACAACCAGATAATGGCTATGGCGGTTATGGTTATATATCTTTTACTAGGGATAAGAATTTCAATAAGATACCACGAGGAAGCATATCTGGAACAGCAATAGTTTTTATAGTAGATGGAGATAAATTATCTAATAGATTTAAAATAGAACCCTTTAATTATTATAATTATGCTAGTAAAAGTAACCCAGAACGAGTAGAAGCTGAGGAAAGAGTGGTAGGTAAGGGTATTTATGCTGTAGAAGGTATGGAGATACCTAATTTTTTGAACTATGTAACAGATATCATAGTGTACAAAGATAAATTTCTTCAAGAGATGAGAGTGGGGGGAATGCTTAGGTCTGAAAGAAGAGACTTAAGGGATGAGCTTGGTTTAAATATTGAGAATGGGGAACTCGATGCTCCTAATATTCAAATAGCTAATCAATTTTATGAAGCTTTTATGAAATATCTAAACGATAACCACATTAGATATGAGGTTATCAAATAATGAACTATAATAATATGATACTTGCACATAACACTACTAAGGAAGCCAAAACTAATATAATAGGAAGTGGCTTTCATTTAAATAGATTTGGGGAAACCTCCAAAGTTTGGGGAATGAATTATAAAAAAGATTTATATGGTATAAGTTTTTCTACAACCACAGAGCCTTATGATGAAGAAAATTTATCTTGGAAAGGGTTAGGCAACACTGCTACTGTATATGCTAAGTTTAACCATAAAGCTAAACCTTTAGAATTAGGATTCTACATTGATGGTAAATTTTGGAAAGACTACCTTCATGAAAAGTATAAGACTACTAATGGGAAGATACTGGCTAAAAGAATTATGAGGCAGGGATACAACTCTGTAATAACTAAGGATGAAGACAACCATATTATGGAAGTGGTAGTACTAGATTTATCTTCTATAGATTTATTTGGAACTTTTCCTAAAAACGAAAATAAATGTTTAAAAAATATAAAAGATATTATAAATGAGATATCTTGGACTGATTTATATCCAAAGGACTTTATTAAATTTAGAAAAGACTATACTAAAAAGAAAGACGACTATAGGATATATGTTAATTTTTCAAATTTTAACGACAATACTGTAGATAAGAATCCTTACGATGACCCGAACCACTCAGACCCCGTAGGTGTCTATGGATATCCGTTAAAATATGTGATAGATTACCCTGCTGATATATGGTATGGTAGAAATGCTAAGTATCTTAGAGTTATACAAGACACTTCTAAAAATCCTTTATATATAACAGAGATGACAGATAGGCAGATAGAAATAATTTTAAATGACATGGGATTTAAACCTTCCCAAGTTGAAGATTTATTGAAGAGAGCTAAGAAATATTTTGGATATACTGGCTCTAACGCTATGAGAAAATCGTTTATGTCCGTAGTTCAAATAAAAAATGTAAATGAATTATCTGGAAAGAAACCTTTTTGGAGTAGTGATGAAAAAGTAAAATTGGAGATGCGTTCTGGAAAAGAACAGACATCTTTGTTCTTAAAAGCAGGTTTTGATTGTATAATAGACAACGCTAAGAATCAAAAGAGTGCGGTTATTAATCCTAGAGAACCTCAACAAACTATATTTTTAACTAGGGATTCATTTAAAATTATAGATATTTATGAACTTAGAGGAGGAGAAAAGGATTATATAGCTGGAAGTATGTCTTCTCAAGATGAAGAAAGGTTGTCCAGAAAATTAGCTTCCTTGATACTCGATAGAATAGATGGAGATAAATTATTATCTCAAGAAGCTTTAAGAACTAATCAAAATGGATATAGTGTGTACTGGACTAATAAAGGTAGAAGGATAGCTATTAAGTTTGATGTAGACGATAGTTATTATCAAAATAAATCTTGGGGAGAAAAGACACATAAAGAAAATAAGTGGTCTGATTACCATAAACCTAAGATTATAATATATGCAGAGAAGATATTTTTAACTACTACCTTTTCTAAGGAAACTACTTTTGAGGAGATAGCTAGACAAATAGCTATGGATTGGGATACGTCTCCTAATAACCCAGACTTTAGACCAGAGAACCAACAATCTTATCTAAATAAAGAAGAAGTAGCTAGAAGTGAAACTAGAATAAACCAATTAGTACAGTGGTTTGAAACACAATTAAAATCAATTATTGATTTATGTGTACATTATGGATTTTCTTTTACCCCTACTAACGATAAACCTACTCTGTTCTTACTCTATTTATTGTTTATTAGAGTTCATTTTGCTACCGAAGAAAAGCCCTATAGTAATCAATTATTTACGGAAACTTTAAATGGTATAAAAATGGCTAGTGATGATAAATATCATTATGATAAATACTTGCAGGAAAGAGTATCTTTTAATGAACCTCAGATAGAGCAATTTAGAAAATTGCTTGAGAAGATGTTTAATGAGGATACTATCATTAATGAGGGATATAAAGAAATAACTTTGGGAGAATATTTCAGAACTAGAGTTTTGGAATTGGGGGACAGGAAAGTCCCTTTATTCGATATTTTTAATGAATTTATTAATAATAGTAAGGTTAGCGGTAATGAAGTTAAATAAAATAATACGATTAAGTAATATAATAAACGAACAAAACCCTGCTCTTTCCCTGTTGGGGGATATAGGTAAGAGTGCTTTATCTACTATAGGAAATGAATTAGCTGATGTTCTGGGAGGTTTGGCTACTGGATTTTTAAGAGCTGTTCCTATTCCTCTGGTAAGTGCTTTTTCTGATATGATAGGAAAAACAATATCTAAATCCTTCATAGAGAAGATACACGAAAGAGATAGAACCGAGATAAAAAACTGGTACTATGGAAATAAATTATATTATAGAGAGTTACCTAGATTACCTATTACTTACGATGTAGTTGATAAGGTTAATAAATTGTTATTACCTGCTTTTAATAAAAAAGGATACTTGGTTCAAGTCAACGGTAAACTTAGAAGTCCTAGTTTTTATTTAGCTCAATTATTTATATTACCCAACAGGAAGCCTATACTAGATACTAAAAGAAACCCTAGAGTGTTTCCTATTCCTGTTGCATGGTTAGAAAATATGGATACAGAAGACGAGGCTAGTTTTGTTGTAGAATATTTAAGTGAGTTGTGGGAATTAAAACAATGATGAAAAAGATATTAAAATTAGTAGAGAGTGTCTTAAGTCCTGAAGAAATGGATATATTAAATACATATTCTAAACCTACCCCAAATTATGAATTGGACAGAGAGATTGAGTTAGCTAAAAGTAAAGGCTATGATATAAGGATTGTTAAAGAATACCCCTATAAGTTTTTATTAGATGTATTTAAAAATAAAGAAAGAATAAATTCTATTTCAATAGATAAAAAGGATTTATTAAATAATAACGTAGATATTATAAATTTAATACGTAGTCGAGAAGACTATTGATATTTAATTAAATTCATGGTATAATATTAATAATTACAGTTGTCGGAGAAAATTAAATGGCTAGACTTACTTTGGAACAAATATGGATAAATGCGACTACTCTCCCAGATGCTAAGGGAAACCCCGCTGTGTGGAGACGTAATTATTCCCAGTCTCCTAAGAGACAAATAAATCAAATAGTTCCTTTTCTCGGAACAAAGACAGTTTTAATATCTGCTTCATTCTGGGGCTTAACTGAGAAATCTGTTCACTTATCTAATATTTTATTTATGGGTTGTGAGATAATAGAAGAAATAGAAGAGCCCGTACAGGAACCAGAGGAGACTCAAGAACCCACTATTATTGATTCCGAAAAACCAAAGATACCTAATAGAAAACCAATAGTTAATACTAACGTTAATCCTTCTTATGACCCCAATACTCATTTTAGAATACAGTACCAAAATAAATTCTATCGGATAAAGAAATTTGATATGAAAAGACAACCTGTACTTGTACGTTGTTCTTGTAGTGATTACTATTTTACTTGGAGTTGGTCTAATTTAATTAATCAAATTCAGTTTGGGGGTAGGTTTAAGCCTTATGTTAGAAAGACTAAGACCCACGCACCAAGGAATCCAGACCCAAGAAAATATTGGGGACTTTGCAAACATTTGGCACAATTCGCATCTATGTTACAAAATAATGGATTATCCTTATAGTATATGAACTATTATCAACTTCTGGGGATAGACAGTAGGGCTTCTAAAAACGATATTAAGAAAGCATATCGTAAGAAGGCTGTGGAATTTCATCCAGATATTAATAAATCTCCAGAAGCCTCAGATGTCTTTAAGAAGATAAAGATAGCATACGATAATCTCTATGACGATACTCTGAGAATGCTATATGATAGGTCATTAGTAAATATAATAAATAGTAGAAATATATACACTCAAGTATACAAAAAAGATACTTATGAGGCTAAACCCGCCCCAGTAATAATAGAACCGAGAAACGTAGTTGTTAAAGGAATAGAATTTTTAGATATCAAAAGAAAACCAGATTCTTTTTCGAATGTTGTTTATACTTTTAATTTAAATCTTAAGAATATAGATTTAACTAATTGTTATGTATACCCTGTTATGAGAGTTAAAGGATTATTACTTTTTGAAGACAGTCATTTTCAATTTATAATAAAATGCCCCGAACATAAAGGTAATTTTTGGATAGAAGTAGTGGATTTAGAAACCGACTATATAATTTATCAAATAGGTAAGTTAAGCTTAAATAAGATAAAGTATGGTGCTAGAATACCTATAAGTAATATGAACAGAGCTTTAATAAATTTTTTAGATAGAGTATTGATGGGAGGGTAGTATGCCAGATTGTGAAAAAGCTTTTTGTCCTAGTTGTGGAAAAGTGGATATAAAAGAAGATGTTTGTGATTCTTGTGGTTTCAGTTTAGGAACTATTTTACATTGTCCCCAGAAACAGACTAATGGAAATTGTAGTAAAACTAAAACTCCTTGTAGTATCGAAGATATGTCTTGGGAAGTTTGTGAATTTATGAGAACAGAGGAAAAATAGTCTGTAAATAATTGTAACAAAGTAATAGAAGAAGACTTGAAATATAGTCTTCTTTTTGTTATCATTTAATTATAAAACTAAAGGAGATACTATGAGAATATTAAAAGACGGGTCAATAAGTTTAAATAAAAAAGATAAAATAAGATTATTAAAACAACTCTCTTATAAAGTTCAAATAAAACAATTGCCCTTTTCTATCTTAATAGATGTTATGAATTTAACTAAGGATGGAAATAAGATAGGAAGAGAGTATGTTTGCTATGATACGGTGTTGCAAGTGTGGAATGAGTTAGGAGTTTAATTATGAATACATATTCTATCTTAGAATGTCATTCTTGTGGAAACATAAAATTAGTATCTAACGATTTAGAGTTAGGAGGTAAGGAAACTTCTTGTGATTGTAGTGAGGAATCCATTATAATATATGGATTAATAAATGATAAGAAATTTGAGTTTAGAAAAACAAGGTTGTAATATTTATATTATATTTAGGAAAACTAAATTCGGAGATTAAAGATGCTAACCCCAGAGCAAAGAACTATTTTTTCTGATGTGGAAAAGGTACTAAGAGGAAAGTCTGGAAAGAATTTAAGTATCGGTATTATCACTGCGGAAAATAGTATGGGTAAAAGATTACCTGATTCTATTAATAATAAAAGAAATTATACCCTTTTAAAGAAATTTAAAACTCATCCTAATACTAGAGTTTTTCCTTTACAGGGAAACTTTGAAGGGGTTTTAGAAAATTCCTATCTTGTTACTGGGCTATCTTTGGATGAGTTAGAGGAATTAGCTAAAGAATTTGGACAGCTTTCTTTCATATATGGTAACGGTATTGATGATAATATGGTATTCCATTATATGGAAGTAGATGACGATGGAAATTATAATAGTACTCAAGTAAGAAGAACTTTTGTTTTTAGGGATAAAGCTGAAGAAAACTATTCTTCTTATAAAGGAGTGAAATTCGTGATACCCTTTTTCGATGATGAATATGTAAATAAGAAATGGAATCAATTATCTGGAGAGGATAGAGGCGGAGAAGAGGATATTAAAAATAAAACAGATAATGAAGATAACGGAGAAAATAAGATGGAGAGTAATAATTTTGGAAGAATAAATCAATTGATTGATTCCTTAAAACTCGACGAAAAAGCCAAAGTTAAAATTAAAGTTAAACATAGTGATTTATTAGAAATTCCAGAGGACAAAAATTTCTGGCAAATTCCTTTTAAACACTACGTAGATTTAGTAGAGAAAAAAGGTTATGCTAAAGTTATTAGAGCTTTAAACAATATTAAAGTTTGGCATAAATCTGAAGAACCCGAAATAGGAAATAAAGCGGATGCTCTTATGGATAAGTTAAAAGAAAAATTTAGACCCGAAAAGAGTGAAGGTTTCATGGATAACATACACGCTAATATTCCTAAACTTCATGCTATGGATATTCAAGGAGGAAAGGGCGGAGCCGTGGGAGCGGGTACCCCAGAACAAATAGAGAAAGCTAAATTTATAGCTAAAGTAAAAGCTATGCAAGCTCAAAAAGAAGGAAAACGTATGGGAGTAGGTTCTGTGTCTAAAGCAGATTTAGATAACTATGACCATTACGTACAATTACATAAAAGACTTTCTGGGGAAGAGGAAGAGTAATGACTGGATATTGCCACGAGTGTAAATTTTATAAAGAGAATGAATCTTCCAGATTAATGGGAGAATGTACCAGTGAAGATGTCAATGAGTATAATGAATTAAACGTAGATGGAGCTGGTGTTTATCTCGAAGAAGGAGAACACATGGTTGGTATGAATTTTGGTTGTATCCATTTTGAACAGTCTGAAGAGAACAGCTATGACGATTATGACAATGAAGAAGATGGATGGTTATAAAATGTCTTTTAAGAGAATAAAAAAAGTTATAGATGAGAACTATGATATATATGAGGATACTCTACAAAGTACTCTTGACGATATACACAACTCTCTTGAAACGTTAGATAGCATTATAAAAGATGAGGGCATGTCTTATGGAGCATCTGACGATATAGTGGAAAGAGCCAAGCAAGTAAAAGAACATTTAATAGAGGCTCTTAATATAGGAAGGAATAAAATACAAGAAGATGGAACTGTCGCTGACTTGGGAGCACTCCCTAAACTCCCTTTAAGTGTTGTCGATGCTAGAGGTCAAAATTATAATCTAGCGGGTGCTGGGGCTTCTAAGAAAATGAAATCTTCTAAGAAGAAAAAGAAACATGAGGGTATTGGGGACTTCGGAGGAGGACCCGATACAAGCTATAGGGGAACTATAAAAAATATAGAACATAATATAGCTAATAGGTGGAAAGACTTAGATAAGGAGGAGATTAAGAAAAAAATACAAGATTATCATCATGCTACTGAATCAGATAAGAGAGAAGTTCTTTCACATTTTAATAAAAATTTAGATAGTCTTATTAAAGAACGAGAATAATTCATTTTTATATTATAATTACTAAGGGATAACCGAAAGGTCTATCCCATTTTTGTTTTATATTATATTTAGATTGAGAGGGGAATAATATGTCATCAATTCTTACAGATTTACTTCAAATTTTTACAGATTTGACTCCCGATATCTTAGATATATATGAAGATTTGTTTGGGCTTCCATGTAATGTGTATTTAGCAGATAAGCTAGATGACATGTTTGATGATTTTGGTAAAGTGAGATACAAGGCTACTCCAGAATATACTAACAGAAAGATACTTATAGTTAATTTTATTAAGCCTGATGCCATGAGAGGTAATTTAACTCAGTTTGAAAGTTTTTTTGGGGATGAAAGACCTTACATAATAACCCACGAACAGAAAAGAATACCACCAAGAGCTAGGATAGATGCTTTTTTGGGAGGAGCTAAGATGTCTTTCCAAACAGAAATAGATAGAGTAGTTACAGGTGCTTTGGCTACTGACCCAGATACAGGAATTATTACGGGAGACCACAGTACTATCATGATTAAACAATACTTACGTCCACTTACTTAGAGGGAAAATATGTTTTACCATTTCGCTATACAAAGATTTTTTATAGATATTAAAGCACACTCTGGCTTTAACTTTTTGGAGTTTCCAGATATAGGTAATAAATCTCATTTTTATAATATGAATTTTAGCTTTGAGGATAAAGTATATAAGAGACTTTCTCAGTTTGTATACGAAGATAGAGAACAGCCTTTTATATTTGCTATGTATAATAGGGGAGTATTAAATGCAGTTCCCACGCAACCTAGACAACTTAAAGCTTCTCATAGAAATGTAGGAGCTTTATCAGCGGATTTATATACTGTTAAAAATGTACAGGCTCAAACAAATATTTGTTGGATATCCAATGACCCTACGTACTTAATGGAATTTGAAGAATACTTTTTAATGGCTTATGATAGGACTAAACATTATCAAACTATTTATCAGATACCCACAGATTATTTAGATTTAGATACAGTAATATCAGTAAATCAAGGACTTAAAAAGTTTATTTTAAATTCAGAAGTTACTTTAGAACCTCAAAACTCCCTTCTTCTTATAAATTCTACTGGAAATAACGGTTCTTATACTGTGGTAAGTTCCATTATAGTTTCTGGAACTACTGAGATTATAGTTAATGAGTCTATAAATTCCTCTATAGCAGATGGATTAATGATTAAACAGAATACCATAATGGAAGTTCCAGCTACTATATTTCTAAAAGACATAGAATCAAATTCATTTGAAAATTATAACGACCAGTCAAGGGGAGAAATAACTTTCTTAGTTAATTCATTTAATTTAGAATATCCTGTTATAAAGAAAGAAAATGCTTCTGGAGGTCCTTCTGGAATTGCGAGTTCGAAATTAATAAAGCATATATCATTAAAAATAAAGAATGTTCCAGATATGGGAAATTTAATTATGAACCAACCCTACGAGGAAATAAATATAGATGGTTGATAGTTTATATTATAAATAGGATTGAAGTATGAATTAGGAGTTATAATAAAATGTTTGAAGCAAAAATCGTTTCCAGAGCAGATTACCCTATAAATATAGTTCTTAAGGGAGAACCTAAAGTAGTATCTCCTAGAGAAAGTTTCTTTGTTGAGAAAATCTCCGATATAGAAGGGACTCTTAATCCTTTATTAAAAGTACAAAAATTAATATAATTTGATACGGGAGAATTAATAATGACAGCACCTCGCATAAATGTAAAAGAGATTGATATCTCTACAAGGGTTCCAAGTTCTTTAGGAACCTATGCAGCTATAACTATACCAGCACCAAAGGGTGATATTAATAAGCCTATATTTGTAACTTCTGATACTGATTTATTAAATTATTTTACACCTAATCAGAAAGTAGAAGTTGGTTATAACATGGCTTTTTACTCAGCTTTAGCTTATTTATCTAAAGCTAACAGATTGTGGGTTGTCAGAGCCGATAATGGTTCTACTTATGGTGGTTTAGTTGTAAGAAAAACTCCTATATTGGTAAATACTTTAATAGGAGCTATCACAGCGGTAGACCAACCAAATAAAAAATTCACACTAGCTGGAGATTTAACAGCTTCTTTCACAGGTGTTACTTCTATAAATATCCAAGGTTCTACTGGTAACGATGGAGTTTATACTGTAGTTAGTGCTACTCTAGTATCGGGAAATACTGAAGTAATAGTATCTGAAGTTGTTCCAGATGCTACAGTAGATGGTAGTATTTATAAAGAAGTATCTACTGTTAATACCAATATCCAATTAACTTCAGTAGAAATAGGAGCTATTACAGCGGTAGACCAACCAAATAAAAAATTCACACTAGCTGGAGATTTAACAGCCTTTTGCCATGTAGGAGATAAAGTAAGAGTTCAAGGTTCTACTGGTAACGATGGAGTTTATACTGTAGTTAGTGCTACTCTAGTATCGGGAAATACTGAAGTAATAGTATCTGAAACATTGGCTAGTAACATAGCAGATGGTACTATATTTAGAAACAGTTTAGTAAATCCACAAACTTACGAATTCCAATCTGATGACTTATTCCTTATAACAGGGGCTAATCAAGGTTCTTGGGCTAATGATATTGAAGTTAAATTATTTACTTATGTCAATAGTCCAGACGTAGTAAAAGAACCAAATGCGTTTCAGATTCAAGTTTATAAACAATCTACTGGTGAAACACTGGAAGTGTTTACTTGTTCAAGAGATGTAAATGCTAAAGATGGATATGGTAAAAACATTTACATAGAAGACGTTTTATTAGGTTCCAGTTACATTAGAGCAATAGATAATACTTCTCATGCTAGTACAGAAACAATAAAAGAACAAACTACCTTTTTAACATTAGCGGGAGCATTAGATGGATTATCAGTTACCGATACTAATATGATTAATGCTCTTAACACATTAAACAATAAAGCAGAAATACCTTTAACAGTAATAATGGATGGGGGATGGGCTACAATAGCATATCAACAAGCCATAGATAGCCTGTGCCAAAGTAGAAAAGATTGTGTCGGTATCCTATCTACTCCATACTATACTGAAGATTCAAGTAGTTATATGACAGATATAGTAGCTTATAGAAAAACTACTCTTAATCTTAATTCCTCATACTCTGCTCTATATACACCTCACGTTAAAATAAGAGATAGGTTTAATGACAGGGATATATTTGTAGCACCTGATGGGTATGCAGCAGCAGCTATTTCAGATACTTCTTCTAATTATGAAATATGGTTTGCTCCAGCAGGTTTTAAAAGAGGTATGATTAACGTACTTGATACTAAAAGAAGATTTACTGAAGGGGAACTGGATTTACTTTATGATTCAGGAATTAACCCTATTAAATTTTCTGTTGGAAAAGGGATAGCTATCTGGGGTCAGAAAACTTTATCTGCTAGACCTTCCGCATTAGACAGGTTAAATGTAAGATTACTTTTAATTACTATAGAACCAGCTTTAGCAGCTTTCTTAGAAGATTATCTATTTGAATTTAACGATGATTTTACAAGATTGTTAATAAGAACTGGTATGGAATCTTACATGGATAACATAAAATCCAGAAAAGGTGTCTACGATTATAAAGTTGTTTGTGATGAGACAAACAACACTCCAGTCGATATAGATAACAATATAATGAATGTGTGGTTATTTGTACAACCAACTAAAACCGCAGAGTTTATTACTCTTTCAGTTGTTATTACAAGAACTGGATTCGATTTAAATTTAGCTCAGAACTTACTAGGATAATATAGATAGGAGTCTTTTAGATGACTAGACCAGACATAATTCAAATTATAAACAATCAGGATTTTGCTGTCCTTTATCGTTGGGAGGTAATTATTCCTACTCTTCCATCAGCTATAGCTAATGCTGGAAACTACAATAGCGATTCTTTAAACGCTCGTGCTCTTTCCTCAGAATATCCTAAATTTTCTAACGAAGAAATAGAAGTGGGTATTCATGGGCACAAAGTATACCAAGCTGGGTTAAGAACTTATGACCCAATCACTTTAACATTCGTAGAAAGTGATAATGGTATTATTGAAAGATTCATTAGGGATTGGGGAGAGTTACTTTGGAAACCAGGGGCTGGTACTCAAAAAAGAAAACCTGAGTATGTTTGTCCCACTATAGTACTTAGACCTTTAGCTAGTGAGAATGCTAAAATATTTGAATACACTCTTAAAAATTGTTGGATGCAATCTCATACAATAGGTAGTCCTGCGGGAGATGCTAACCAAACAATAAATCCAGAGATTACTTTGAGGTTCGATTATTTCTTAGCAGACGGTCAGAAAGTATAATTCGTTACAAAAATTCATAATACGTTTAAAGGGGGTTGACAGCAACCCTCTTTTATATTATACTAATAGTATAAGGTTAAGATAAAGGAACAAGAATATGATTAATTTAGAAAGATATGAAACTAAAGAAGATAATTTCCTATCTAACATATTGATAGGAACTCTTGTTATAGGTGTTTTATTAGTTATGATAATGAATCCTGTTACCCTTTTAATATTTGCTATGATAGGTTTTGTTATTTGGGTTATGTTTAATACTCCTTCAGTAACTTACTCCCTTATAGAAAATAAAGAAATATCTAATAATAGTAATCCTTATGGAGATAACTATTATCAATATAGAATAGACTGTAAGATTAAAGGTTTTGCTCAATCTAAGAAATTCATTTATGCTACTTGTGTTAATGAAGCTAGTGCTTTAGCTAAAAGCGACCCTTCCATAGAACGTATTCTAGCTATATACAGAGTTTAAATTTAAAAATCCTACCCTCGGATAATTTATATTATAAATAGGAATGAGGTAGGATTTAATTATGGTTGATAAATATACTCCTAAACTATTGACGGGAGCTGTACAACAAACAGCAGATTCTGTGGCTAGGGAAGGAATACAAAACGCTAAGACTAGCTTAGGAAAAATATCTTCCCTAGGAGCCTTATCAGATAAAGTGGGAGATATTCAAAGACTTCTCAGTTCTGGAGTTATTAATAATTCTTCAAGGGACGACCTGTCTACTGTTTTTGATATTACGTGGGGTGCGAAATATCTATTTATGGTAAGACTTCAGGGGGGCATAAATAGTCCCTTAGATAATTATATTATACCTGCTAGTACCGTTACGGAAAACCTACCAGAGATAGCCACTCAAGATATAGCGTTACCTAATTATAATAATTTCAGGATTCCTTCACAGAAAGGAATACCAGAAATTAGCATGACGATATACGATACAGAAGAATGTATTATAGAAAAATCATTACGTGCTTGGTTTTTAGAAACACACGATGGAGTTACTTGTAATTATTTAGAGGATTCTTACAGAGATTTATCGATATATAAATTAAATTTTGAACGAAATATTGTATTAGAAACTAAATACAAAGTTATTCCTAGAGGGGATGTTAAGATAGAAATGTCCTCTAGGGATTCATCTGCTAGGGAGCTGACAGTAAATTTTTTAGTAATTGATTACTTAGGATAACAGGAGAGGTTGTTGGATGGAAAACAAATTTTTACCAGAGGTCGAGATTAAAAATCTCCCTTCTAAGAAACTATCTTATCCAGAGGCTACTAGGATTTATTATAATCCTTATACTCTTGGGGATTTACAAAAGATAAATAACTCTAATATGGATGCTGTACAATTATACGAATATCTGTTACAGGGTGTTAGGTCTACTGGAATGGATAAAAATGAATTGACTTTCTACGATGTTGTTTATATTGGGTGGTTAAGGAAGATAGCTAGTTTAGGAACTCCTTTGTTTCAGATGCAAGCTTTTTGTCCTAACTGTGATTTGAAAAATTCAAGAACACTAGAACTTAAAGATATGGATTTTGAAGATACAGAAGTACCCAAGATGCCTATAAGAATTAGAATAAAAGAAGTAGAAGTTTCTTTTAAGTTTCTAACTATTAGGGATTATTTAGATATACTAAAATTGGATAAGGTTAAAGATGTTATCTATGTTTTTGCTAAACATGTTGATAATTTACCTTTTGGGGAAGCTTACAATTTAATATATAGTTTAGTTGGAGACGACATAGAAAAAGTAGAATATATTAATAAATTACTTTATCATGGATTATCAAAGATACCATTCAAATGTTCTGATTGTGATTTTGAGTATCTTGTTAATCCTGCGAATTATGCGGAGGCAGAAATAACCAGACCCTTTCGTGGACAGGAATATGATATTAGAAATGAAATATCATTTGGCTAGAAATGAAGTAGCTGATATTGTAAATATCATGGATATACCTTACTCGGAAATACTATACATGTGGGAATCTTTAGTAAAAGAAAAGAAAAAATAAATAATTATGGCTACGAATGACCCAAAAGAACCAATAAAAAATAATCCTTTTTTGGATTTAACATCTTCTATGAAGAAGATGTTTTCTGGTATGGAGCAAAGGGAAAAAGCTACTAATGATAAATTGGATAAACTTGTAAAACAGATGGTTCTTTATTATAAACTTTTAGAGGATTCTTATAATAAGGATAAAGTTTCCAGTAAAAAAGGAAGAGAAGAAAGTTTAAATGATGACAAAGGTTTTTTAAAATTAATAGACTTAATGACTAAGATTGATGGAAACTTTAAAAAAACTTTAGATAGATATGTGGCTGGACAAAGATTACAATTAGACGAGAAAAAAGAACTTGCTAAGTTTGTACAAACTATGAAGGATGCTTTATCCGATAGTCAAGAACAGATAGGAGTTCCTATAAAAGATATATTGAATAATTTTAAGAAAATAGTTAAAGATGAGAAAGTAAGTAATGATTTTAAAATGGATTTATTTAGTTTCTTAAAAGATTATTCTGATGAAGACTTAGCACTAAGTAAACAATTGAAAGAATTATTGGATAACACTTTAAAATCAGGTAAACTTAATGACGAGAAAATAGTTAATATATTAGTAGAGTTAGATAAGAATCTTGAATATTATGCAGAAAATGAGAAGGATTTCAAGACTGCTACTTTTGCACCTTATAAGAAATTAGATAATGAACTTCAGGAAGCTAATGTATCTTTAGAAGAAGTAGTTAAACTTCTTACGGAAAATCAAAGAAGTAACGATAAGATAGAAGGTTTCTTAGAAGACCAATCTGACCAAGGAGGTAAAGGAAAAGGTAAGGGCGACGAAAACGGAGCCGTATCCCATTTAGCTAGGGAACTTAAAAAAACTACAGCAGACTTAGCAGATTTTGCAGTTGTTATGACAGGAAAGACCGCTGCTTTGGGTATGGCAGAGAATCCTATGCTCAGAGGAGCTAGTCCTGCTGTTTTTTCTGCTTCGGAAATGATGGGTAAGGGAGTTGGGGATATAGTAAAAAATTTCAATCCTGCTTCGGATTTACCAAAACTAACAGCAGCAGCGGGAGCTTTAGCCCCCTTACTTCCGTATTTAGCAGGAGGAGCCTTAGTGGTAGGAGGAGGGATAGCTCTAGGAAATGCTACCAATAGTGCTAGTAAAGGCATAGATGCAATGGCTAAAAGAGAAGGGAAGACCCCAAAACAAGTAGAAGGAGAGTATACTGGAATAGGTAAAGGTCTTTTTCAATCCTTAAAAAATATTTTTCCTAAAGGTTCTTCTCTTACAGATACTTTTAGTAGCATTAGAGGCTATGATAAAAGTGGTAAACCCATAAAACATGGTGCTATCGATGTAGCTCAACCCTACGGAACTCCAGTAAAGTCGGCACTTGGAGGAGGAACAGTGGTTTCTGTAGATTCTCTGGGAAAGGGAATATCAGGTAAGTTTGTAAAAGTGAAAAATCCTAAAGGGACTACAGAATCTGTAGCACATTTAAGTGGCACCAATTTAAAAGTGGGGGACGTGGTTCCCGTGGGGGGAGTTCTAGGAAGTTCTGGAACCACGGGAAGAGTTAGAGGAGTAGGACAAGGACAATCTGTTGTTCATAGAAAAGTTAGAGATACAAAGGGGAACATCATAGACCCAATTAAAGCAACGGAACAATATAATAAAAGTGTTGGTAATAAGATATCTGCTGTAGGAACTCCTTCTATTTGGGAGCAACAACAGAAGTTCATGAAAGATGCTAGTAATGTAGATACTACTAAGTTAGCCTTAGCAAATAAGGGGGGAGTAGTGGATACAACTAACTATGATAACTTTAAAAATAAATATAATATCAAAAATATAACCCAAGATAAAGAAGGAAATTATAAAGTTCTAGCCTCAGATAAAACTACGGGGGAAATGAAAAATTTAAACGCATCTGATGTACTAACTTATAATGTCGGAGGACAAAATAAGTGGGTAAAGAATCCCGCTGAGTTTTCTAATATAGGTAATGAGGTGGCTACTATGCCCGAACAAAAATCTATGTCCCAGCCAGTAGGAAACATTGCAGATAATAAAGCTCAAATGATACCTATCCCTCAGCCATCAAAAGAAAAATCAGATAGAAAATTAAAATCTGATAACGAATTACTTAATCATCATATAGATTACGGAGACATAGCATAATGAATATTTTTGATAGAGTTATAAATGATGATAGGTTAAAAGTAAAATTAATATTACCCAAACAAACTGGGGGAGAACCAGACCAAGGTAATGTTATTTTGGGATATCTTGAGGGACCTTTTGATTTTCAGAATGAGGCTAATTGGTCTGACCAATTATTTGGGAGAGAGTACTCTACTAAGGCTAATCAGTGGTTAGCTAGGCTTGGTAGTGATATACAGATTTTAAACCATTTAGATACTACCCAACAATGGACGGGTGCTAACATTCCAGTATTTAACCTAAGTTTTTATATCATAGCAACTAACAGTACTATTAAACCAACTGAGATAGTTAATAAATTGTATCAAGCTATTTATCCAGAAAACTCTCCTATGTTGGGAGTACCAGTAGCTGTAAAGTATCATTGGGGATATCAACCCGTCAACTTAGCTCAGTATGGTAATAATATAGGTATCAACAGAAAACCCATGAAAGGAACTGTAATATTAACTATAGGTCAATGGTTCAGAGCTATGAATCTTTTAATTAAAGGATTTAGACCTGAGTACTCCACTACCCTTACTCCAGATGGTCAACCTTATTGGACTAAGATTACAGTTACTTTAAGTCCTACAAGACTTCCATACTATGATGAGATGCAGTCTATGTTTTTACAAACACCCAATATGGAGATACAATAATGTTTTTTGTTAATCCAGAATATATAAGTAAAGAAAGATATGATTTGGGGAAACTTCTTCCTTGGAAAGAAGATAACTTTGATGTATTGGATTCTTATTTTTTAGAAAATTTTAAGAATCTCTCAGTAAAAGGAGTTTTTACTATAACGGTAGAAGAAGAAAGACCCGATTTAATATCATATAAAATATATGATACTGTTATATACACCCATTTAATAATGTTATACAATGATATATTAGATTTATCTGAATTAAAAACAGGAAGATTGTTAAATTATTTTAGTGTATCAGATTTAGAATCTTTGTATTATAGTTTAAAAAGTCTTCAGTAGGATAAGTTATGATAAAAATAGAAGGTTCCTATATTTTCGACATGGAGGTAGGAAACTATAAAGATTTTATAGAATCTCGAGACCTCGTAGAATTCACTTTAATAGAGGAAGCGGGGAATACTCTTCCTAGTTTTGATTTGAAATTTCGTTTTTCTCTGCCAGAATTAAGAAGTTATTTAATAGAAAATAATGTTATAAGGATAACTATAGGAAGTTCTGATGAGGATAAAGTTTCTATACCTCTTAGAATATTTAAAAAAGATTTACAAAACTATGGACAAAATAGATTCTACATAGAGATATCTGGATTCTATGATGCTTTAGGGTATATGAAAGGAAGTCATACAGAATCTGTTACTTCTGATTCAAATACGGAAGTGTCTGGATTTGGAGCTATAAGACAGGTAGTGTCTAGGTTTTTTACTTTTGAAACAAATATAGACGGAGAAGATTCTGGGTTACAAAAATGGTTATGCTGTAGAAAAAGTTATAGAGAGTTTATAACTGATATATGGTACAGAATGGGATTATCTAATAAAGCTATTCCTCTTGTAGCTATTACTAAGAACGGAGCCTTTAGGTTATTTAATTCTGATACTCAAGTAAAGAGTAAACCTAAATATAGACTAAGTAATAGACCTGCAACTAACTCAAATGACATACAGATAAATGGTAAGCCAGAAGTAACTAACGATGCTGGAGCTGTTAATAGTATGGTTCAAAATAAAATAAATAGAGTTTATGATATGATTAAAGGAGGTTATCAAGAAGTAAAGTTTACTCAATCTCCTATTATAGCCATGACCTCAGATTTGGATTCTTTTAATGTGGAAAGAAAAGACGGGTATGATTTCTTTTCCAATGACAATGTTTTTTCTGGGTATTGGGATAATTATCTACATAATATATCAAGTCTAATTAATTTATCTACTGCCAGATTAACAGTATCATTTATAGGTAAGTATATAGAAGATTTACATGTTTTAGATATAGTAGAGTACTTAGAAGGTACTGAAAGTAATATTAATGTAACAGAGGGATTGTACTCTGGAAAGTATTTGGTATCTAAGGTTGTTAGAACTATAGGAGAGAATAAGAATTTTCAAACTCATTTAGTTCTTACCAGAGAATCTTTTAATGAATTAATTGATTACACTAGGGAGGTGAATAGCGTGTCTTTAGAAATACAGGAGAATAATGATTATACACAAGCCATAGCTAAAATAAATGATATAATGAATCAAGTAAAGAACTTATTGACTTTAAAGGGGTTAAAATTAAATTTACCAAATATAAGAATACTTGCTCAAGAACTAGAAAGCATAACTTCCACATTATTTGGATTTGATGATAATGGAATTTGGATTAAGTTAGAGCACGTTCTAAGTTCTATTGCCGATAGTTTAGTATTCGATATACTTAAAACTACCTTTGAGTATTTATCTACTAGGGGAGAAACTGTATACCTCTCAGAGGATAGTACTATTATGACAGAACTGACTTCTGGAACTTATGATAGTTTTATTGATATGGGTTATTTGGTTATACCTAATATAGGAGCTACCTCTTTAAAAGCTACAGAGTACACTTCTAGTACATTTGGATGGTATGTACAAGATAAATTGACAGACAATGTAGAGACAGGCAATACAGATTTAAATAATCTTTTATTAGAAACATTAGCTTATCTCGTAAATGGTGCTATAATAAATCAACAAGACTCAGCGGTATTTAGAAGATACTGGGGTTCCTACGATGATATTAATATTAATGAGGACGAGTTAAAACAACTGTATAGTGATGAAAGTATAAGAAGATATGTACATAAGATATTTGTACCTAAAGGATATATATACATAGCTTATCCATCTTATATGGAAGTAGGAATTGTTAGAATCGACGGGGAAGATTATAAAGTTTATCTTCCTGATGAGGATATTGTGGACAAAAAAAGTTTTAAAGTTAATTACAAGAGTATAAAAATAAATAATAAGTATTATGACTATATAATATATCGTAGTAATGTTAAATTTTCAAATAAAATTACTTTGGAGGTAATTTAGGGATGTTAGCTAAACCACTGATATGGCTAAGGGACAAGAATAGGAAGACATCTTCCTTTGAGGGAACCATAACAGATAACAATGACCCTTTAAAATTAGGAAGGGTTAGAGTTAGAGTTCCTCAGTATCATGGATTTGTAGGAACATCTGAGTACATCCCAGATGTTGACCTTCCTTGGATAAATCAAAGACCTTCTTCATTTTTAGGTAATAGCACTAACTCTGGAATGTTTTCTGTACCTGATATTGGGACTAAAGTAACTGTAGAGTATCCTACCTCAGACCCCTACTTTGGATATTATAAAGGAGGAGTTACTTCCCTAGAAACTAGAACAACTGCATTTGATGAAGACTACCCACATTCCTATGGATTTGTAGACCCTACGGGAACCACTTTTAGAATCAACAAACAAAAACAAACTTGGGAATTTTTACATCCTTCTGGAAATTATATTAAAATTCATCAAGATACTACAATAGATATTTTCCAAGCTTCTGGGAATATCCTGAGAATGAATCCCGACGGAACCACCGACTTAATAACCACTGTATATAATATAACAGCTACCACTACTAATATATCAGGAGATGTTAATATAGGCGGAGTTGTTAATGTTGTTGGTACTGTTACAGCTAACGATAATATTTCTAGTGGTAAATCTGGAAAAAGTCATACGCATAGCGACCCTCAAGGTGGTACAACTTCGCCTCCTCTATAGATTTATATTATATGTAGAAGTTTAATGAAAGAGAAGATAAATGTTATACTCTGATATAAATACTAATGACTCTTATAAAAGACCTGAAGTTATAGACCTAGATTCTGTAATTCAGAGTATTAGTAGTATAATAAAAACTAGAAAGACAGAAGTATTATATCTTCCAGATTTTGGATTTGAAAGGGACGATTATCTTTTTGATATCATAGATGATACGAATGCTATAATACTTTTTCAGGATATAGTTAATAATATAACTTTTTGGGATGATAGAGTATTATTAGATATGAACATGTCTAAGGTTGTTACAGATATAGATAATAACGCTTATAAAGCTTTTATTTATTTTAAGATAAAAGGGTTTACTGAAAGATTTTCAGTTATAGAAACAGTTAGGGGTTAGATATATAAAATGGTTATTAAATTAGATTCATTATCTTTTTCTCAAATATTTGATAGTTTGACTGAATATTATAATAGTCAAGCACAATCTCAGAAGTGGAAAGACTTCTATGAATCTTCTACAGGAAGATTATTAATAAGACTATTATCCGCTTTTGCTTCGTTTATATCTTATCTAGTTACTATAGCTAGACGAGAGAATTATATTACTTATGCACAGAATAGAACTTCTTTGATAGGAATATCTCAGAATTTAGGGTATTCAGTGATACGAGGTAAGAATGAAATAATAGAATTAAATATAATACCTAACACTACTGGATTCATTCCAGAGTATACTCAAGTGGGAACTGTACAAAATTTAGAAATAATAACAGTAGAAAAAACTCAGTTAAATAAAAATGTTGCTTCTACTATTAAAGTTTATATAGGTAGTTTAAAAACAGAAGACTTAATGGTAGATACTGATAAGTTAAAAGTTTTCAGATTTATTTCTGAAAATGTAAGTGATTATGTAAGAATACTGTTAAATGGGACTATAGTTCCTCTTAGTAGTAATCTTAAAGATTTATTTAACGATATGTACGTAGCCCTGTCCAACCCTTTGGGAGCTGTTGATGTTTCATATATACAAGAAGGTAACTATAAATATTCTCCTTCTGATGTATTAACACTTCAATATATAGAATTAGCTACAGTAACTTACTCTTTATCCGATATTAAATTTGACTTCGGTTCTATAACTTCAGTAACCAGTGTTTTCCCTTATATATCCCCAGAGAGCAATGACAGTATAAGAGTTAATGCACCGTTATATCACGAGACACAGGTACTTATAAGAGCTAGAAATGACTATTTAAAAGAATTTAGAAATTTAGGGTATAACTTTGCTGATACAAATAGTACTGATTTTTCTCCTGCCATAGTAAATCTTACTTATATTAAAAATGATTATACTATAATGACAGATGATGAAAAGTCTAGTGTTCTTAATTCTTTAGACATAAGGAGAGCTATGGGAGTTCCTATGCCTAGAATATCTGACCCAAGGCATTTTAAATTAGAGTTGAATTTTAATTTAAGGAAGTATCTTAATAATGTAATAGCCATAACAGATGTGGAAAGTGATGTGGATTCCTTGATGTCTGCTTATGAGAAATCCTTGAGTACCCAATTTGATTTAGAACAACTAGAACATGATATGGATAATTTTTCTTATATAAAAAGAACTAGGGTAACTGTTAATACTACAGTTAGAGGTAATAGTATTGAATATAGATTGGGAGATTTTATAACCTTATCCCCCGATAATGGAAAAATATATATGGCTTCTGATTTTATACAACAGTCTGGAGCCACAGAACCAGCTTGGTCTTACGTAGATGGGGATTTGATTATAGATAATGGAATGATTTGGAAGTGCATACAAAGATATGGTAAGTTGATTCCTACTTGGTATCCTAACAGATATTATAAGCTGGGAGATTTAGTTCAGGGTACTTTGATAAACGCTTTATCAATAGATGTTATGTTTGAACTTGTGGATATAATTAAGTACTCTGGTTCTTCTCTTCCCACGTTTACTACTACTCTAGGGGATTTTTCAGAGGATAACGATATAATATGGGTATGTAAGACTAAAGTGGAGGGAGACCCTAATTGGCAAGCTAACCATCATTATCAAATAGGCAATTCTGTATTATCTGGAAACTTTTCTTACGAGTGTGTGGGATTTTTGGATTCTTCCAACAGTTCTATACCTCTATTTAAAACAACAGACAGGTATTCAATAATAGCCGTTAATAATTCTAGCCCATATACTTTTACTGTTTCTGGAGATAAAACATCTCATTTTTTACCTAACGATGTAGTAAGAGTTCAAAGTTCTAGTGGTAATGACGGATACTATAACGTTGTTTCATCTACTATATCCAGCGGTAACACTGTAGTACAAGTATCTAATCCAATACCCACAAGTAACGTGGGAGGAGATTTAGTTATGGAAGATACTCTTACTAAAGATGGAGGAATACTTTGGAAGTACTATGACATGGATAATATACTATTTCAATATAATTGGAATGAGTATATAAAAATTAAAACTAATGTAGCCATAGTCTAGTCCTTTACCAAGGGTAAAGGATGTATAAAGGTTTTAACCGTTGAACCCTCAATCAACGGTTTTTTATTTATATTATAGGTAGGAATTCGGTAGGGTGGATTTTATAAAGATATGTTTAATCATTCAATAAGAAAATGGATACCCGAAAATAGAAGAGAAGAAGAAACTATGCAACAATTTGCAGATTCTGTGGATTGGCTTCTTAGTGTTGATTATCCGTATTCTGATAAATTAGCCCAAAGATTTTATTCTGTTAAAAGTAAGTATAAAAGTTTGAAAGATATACCATTAGAGGACGTGTATTCTTTGGTGAACGAGTTTGGTTATGGATATATAATTGATACTCTTTACCTAGAGGAGGAATCCGTAAGGACATTCTTATCTTTTATAAACTTCATACATATTAATAAAGGAAGTAGGAAAGGTTTTGAGTTTGCCTTAAAACTTTTAGATATAGATTTTGAATTGTCGGATTGGTACGAACAAACTCCAGTAGGAGAACCCCATACTGTTTCCTTGGATTTAGTATCTTTCAGTCCTACTAAAGTTAGAGGTTTTGAAGTTGTTGATAAGATAGTTAATTTTGCTAGAAATTATATTTATCCTATCATAAATAAACTTACCTTGGAATTTGCTTTAGACAAGTCTACTTATTATATAGGTATAGCAAGCCAAGGTACATTAATGTACACTGCCTACCCAGACACTGAATACCTTATATGGGACGTATTTAACTGGGATGAGAAGAAGTGGTATTTTGGGATAGACTTCATGATATGGGATGTTTCTAATTTTGATGAATCAAAATGGAATTTTTAATTAATGGTTCTTTATACTTAAAGTATAAATAATATTTACAAATAGAGGATATATTTTATGGTTACTATTTATAACCCGATACTTACTACTGTAGGGCAGAACTTGGTTTTAGAGAGTTTGGCTCACGGAACTCCTATTAATTTAAAATATTTTGCTTGGGGAGATGGAGGAGGATTCAATGTAAATCCTAGTCAGTCTCAACAGAACTTAGTAAATGAAGTATATAGGCAGAGTATAACGTCTTTGTATATTAACAGCAATGTGGCTATATGGTTAGAGATTTTAACCATAGTTCCAGCCAGTGTTGGGGGTTTTTATATAAGAGAGGTAGGGATATTTACAGACAATAATGAATTGTTCTGTGTAGCAGCACATCCAGAAGTATATAAAAATATACCGAGTGAGGGAGCTGTTTATGATTTTAGGGAAAAATTATTAATAGAGATAGTAAATTTACCAGAGGTAACAATAAATTTAAGTGCTTCTACTGTTTATGTAACTCAGGACGACTTACAAATACATAAACACAATGCTTCGGGGCTTAATCCTACTAAAATATTATTAACCTCTGGAGCGGAAGTTCAAGGTCTTCTTCCCTCCAATATGTTAGCAGAACCCGTTATACTAACGGACGGTTCCGTAGCTATGGCAGGAAATTTAAATCTTAACAATAACAATATAATAAATATTAATAATCCATCTAATCCTCAAGATGCTATGACTAAAGGATATGCAGATGGAACTTATGCGGGAATAGCAGGATTGTCTACTCAATCTTTTAGTGCCTCTGATGGAGCTACTGGAAAACAAGTAGTTAATATAAGTCAATTCCCTAGTTCTTTCACAACAGACGGATATTGTACTTTGCCTAATGGTTTAATAATGCAATGGGGATTTAACTCTGGTACTATATCAGAAGGTTCTTATCCGATAACTTTCCCACAGGCATTTCCTACAGCCTGTTTAAATATTACAGGAACTTTAAGTAACAGTATAGCCGATGTTACTGCTGACATGATTCTACAAATAGTATCCTTGTCAACCACGGGAGCCACTCTATTTGCTCAACACCCTTCTGGGGGAGGTTCTGGAAATCCAAACGGATTCTATTGGTTTGCAATTGGACATTAATATAGGAGATACGATATGAGTATGTTAAGTAAATATATATCTGAAAGTGAATTTACTGTAACTCAAGTTAGAGGAGTTAATAATTCACTTCCTGTGGGTACTATTAAAAATAATGCTATAATCTTATGTGAGAATTACTTGGATATCATAAGAGCTTATTATAATAAACCTTTGATAATAACATCTGGATACAGAAGTCCTGAAGTTAATAAAGCAGTTGGTGGTTCTATAACTCCTCCTTCTAAACACATGGGAGGGAATGCTACTGATTTTCATGTGATAGGGATATCCTTACAACAATTATTTAATGATATAGCTTTAGGGAATATTAAACAATCTAACGGAAAACCTTTGATGGATATAGTAGACCAAGTTATATTTGAAAATCCAGCTAATCCTTGGGTGCACATAGGGAGATGTAATGGTGTTCCCAGAAAACAAAAAATGAAAGCTACTTTTAATAAAGAAGGAAAACCAATATATTCTAATGTCAAAAAGATTTAATAGAATCCACCTCCGACAACCCTTTTATGAGCTGTGATTTTTTCATAGCTCTTTTCTTTTATGTTGGTATTGACATTTATAATCTCTTATGGTAAAATGGTATTAAATAGTAATAATAGGTAGAATTATGTTAATACCAGATTTTATTTTTGAACCAGAGGATATAGAGTATTTAAAGGAAGAAGATATTTTTATGGGGGAATATCCCCATAAGAAAAGTGGTACCACTTATTTTAAATTAAATGAGTATCGATTTGATAGATTGATAGATATAATTTATGATAATCCAATGTTTAAGGATAAAGACAAAACTGATATTGAATTTGATTTAAGAATATTATCACACTTGTTTACTGATTTAGTATCAGGTGCTGTATCTAAGGAACTTTTAATATTAGGTATAATTGGATACAATCAGATAAATCCTAATAATGCAAAGGTGCTTATGACTTTAATTTAATTTATTTTAAGAGGAGGAATTTTGGGGAAGTTTATTATAGTAGATTTTTCGTGGTGTTTAAACCGTTTCCATTTTGGCTTCAAGGACCATTATATTAAAAAAGACGGAGAAAATTTATTCGTAGGAAGTTTGAAAGGTTTTTCTTTTTTGGTGGAGAGGCTTTATAAAAAATATCCAGAACATAAAATTATTTTTGTTTTGGATGGTAAGTGTGCAAAAAAAGAAATAAATGAAGACTACAAAGCTAATAGAGATAAGGATAAAACTAAAGTATATATAGATACCTCCCATATTATAAACATATTATCTAATTTAGAACATGTGGCTTTTGCTAAGAGTGAAGAGCATGAAGCCGATGATGTTATAGCCAGTATAGCTTTTGAATTAAAAGAGAAGGGTAATGAGGAGATAATAATATATTCAGGAGATAAAGACTTCTTCCAGTTATGCGGGGATTTTAAAGTATCCAACGATTATGATAAAGGATTTAAATTGGTAGATAATAATTTAGTCTTTAGTAAATTTGGTGTAGGTATTGATAACTTATTAGCTTTTAGAATATTAGATGGGGATAAGTCTGACAATCTCAAAGCTCCTGTTCCTTTTGTAAAAACAGAGTTTAAAAAATTGTTTGCTGAAGCATGGAATCCTACTACTCCTGAGAAGTTTTTAGAAACAGTTAATTCTTTTGGGGGAACTAAATGGGAAGCCACGGCTAAGAAATACTTAGATGTCATAGACGTAATAGATAATTATTTAGAGTTGATGGATTTATGTAAATATTCTAAAAAGGATAATAGAATAGAGTATAGATTATTTAGGGGAACCCCTAACAGAGATTTGATTTCCTATTATGAACTCCGACAATTTGAAGTTTTTTTATACGATGTAGTTAAGAGGGCAAGTATTAATGTTTAATGTTGGTATTTATTCTTCCGCAATGAGGATGGGTAAATCAGAGACTGCTAAATATTTTGTTAAAGAATATAAGTATAATATGCTTACTTTCGCAGAACCCATGAAGGATATGATTGGGGTAGTATTAAAAGGGTTAGGCTATGGAGAAGACAAGATATATGAGATGCTTTATGGAAACTTGAAGGAACTTGTTATACCCGAACTAGGAGTTACCCCCAGATTTTTACTTGTTACTTTAGGGAGTAAATGGGGACGGGGAATGATTAATGATGACATGTGGATTAAGATAGCTTTGGGAAATTTAGACCCCAATCTAAGATACGTATGTGAAGATGTACGACTTCTTAATGAGGCAGAGCATTTACGAGAAAAAGGATTTAAAATAATAAGAGTTATAAATCCTAGGATACCCTTAGTGGAAAGTATATCTGAAGGTAAATTAGATGATTACTCCTTTGACCATGTAATCATGAATGATGGCTCTATAGAAGATTTACATGAACAGATAGAGAATATAGTATGTAAAGATTGGGGAATAGTTTATGGGTAAAAAGAACAAGTGTGTCGTTTTAGATTTTGATGGTACCATTGCAGATTATACTTTTAGAGACCACTTGAGAAGTATAGATTGGGATGCCTACATAGCTGCTTCTTTCTCTGATGTTCCCAGTAAACCAGTTGTGGAGATAATAGAAAGATTTAAGAACGACCACAACATTGTGATACTCTCCGCTAGAAGTGAGAGAAGTAGGAAAGAAACTGAAGAGTGGTTAGATAAATATAACATATACCATGACGACTTGATTCTTAAACCAGATAATGCTACAGAAGAAGATTGTGATATAAAAGTAAATCTAATTAAAAAGATACCCGAGAAGTATGGAGAAATAGTATTTTGTATAGATGACCGTAGCTCTTGCGTTCAGAGTTTTAGGAACTCGGGACTGTATGTGTTTCAATGTGGTAACGGATATTAATATGTAAAGGGATAGGGTTTGTTAAAACTAAACGATGATATAGTCTTAAAGGACTATCAGGTACAGGCTGTGGATTTTTCTACGTCCAGACCAGCTTCTCTGATGAGCATGAAGACAGGCACTGGAAAAAGTTTAGTTATTATTAAATCTTCTATGGATTTAATAAATAATAATTTATGTGATAAAGTTTTAGTCTTGTGTACTAAATCGGCATTGTTGGAAGTCCAAGATGATTTTAATGGTAAGACTAACTGTAGACCTAGTATTTTAATAACAGATATTGATATAGAAGATTTCTTTAGGGGAAATTCTAAGATAGCTTTACTTCAATATGAAAACTTTAATAAGATAGATTTAAGTAAATTATTTAGATTCTTAACCAAATTTAAGACTGCTTGTTATGCAGACGAAGCTCATAAACTTAAAACACCAAAAGCTATGTTGACTAGAAGTATGGTTGCAATTAGAAGAGGATTTAAACATCTTATCTTCCTAACGGCTACTCCTCTAACAACTTCATTGATGGACTTATTCTATATTGTACATATACTAGACAAGAATATTTTTAAGAACAAAACAGTTTTCACTAATACCTTCGTAGAAATTAAAATGATTAAGAATTGGCAAACAGGTCATCAGTATCCAGAGATAACAGGATATAAAAATTTAGAACTTTTAAGGGAACTAATAGCTCCTGTTTGTTTTCAATACTATCCAGAACAGGATACACAATATATAGAACATTCTATTAAGATAAAAGATATAGACTCTTATATGGAAGCTTCAGAAGGATTGTTTAAGACAAAGGATACTAAGATACATGCTACCCGATTAATAGATTTACAGCAGGTAGTAGACAAGGATGAGAATAAACTTAAATTATATCTTATGTCTATTAAGCCCGTTCTTAGTGAGGGTCTTATAACTTATTGCCACTTTAGGGAAACGATAGATACTTTATCTAACATATTCGATAGGATAGGGATAGACTATAGAGTCATTAGTGGAAATGTTAGTATTAAGGAAAGAAGAGAGATTAAACAATGGTTTAACTCAGACCCAGCTAAAAAGGTATTGTTAATCTCAAGTGCGGGTTCTCAGAGTCTAAATCTCCAATCCGTAAACAATATGTTCTTTTATAATATACCTTTTGGTTTTGGAGCATTCAGTCAGGCTAAAGGAAGAATAGAAAGATTGTTTAGTAAACATACTAATTTTAAAATTCATTTTATATTAACTGATGTTGAAATAGAAGGAAAGATAACTGGTACAGTTGATAGGTATAAACATGAACTTATATCTTCTTATGGAGAAATAACCGAAAAAGTATTCAATGCTAAAGAAGTGCCTAAAGCGGAATTGACCTCATTTAATCGTAAGTTAATAATGAAATTAAAAGAAAACATGTTATGGGTTTACAAGAGAAAGAAGTGAACACTTTACAAAAAGAGATATTTATGGTATAATATATCTCAAGAGGAGGAAAATATTATCTATGCCGTTCGATAATGATATTACTAACGAACAATATAGGAATGCTTATATTTCTGGAATGGGATTTTTGATGAAGCATTTCTTGAAAGTTACTTCCAATCCTAAAAAGTTTGAGACTCTTGATAGCTTAATATCTAAAGGAAATAACTATTTCATAAAATCTAACAGTACAGATACCCTCATGCAAGTTGCTTCTTTTATTGTACATAAGAATGTTTATTATATCGGGAATACTGGATATCCCAATTTTAAAGGATTTTCTTTTAGGCATTATAAAAAGCTTATGGATGATATGATGTCAAAGAATTATGAATATGAAAATGCTAAAGAAAATGATATCTTAATGTTGTATTTTCCACGGGACATGTATAGCTTTGATAAGATAGTACAGTGCCTATCTCCTATAATTTCAGCTAGGGATAGTGAGGGATATATCAATTTAATATTGACTACTAATCCAAATTTAAAAGAACATCTTAAAATATCTGATATGACTTCTGATAGAAGTTTAATATATAAGGATATCAACTTATTACAGGACAAGACTGTTAAAGTGTCAGATAGCACTAAAACTAAATCTAAAGGAACATCTGAAAATTTTTAAAGGGGAAAAGTTTTGGCTAATAATGAATTAGTAAATCCAATGGATTCGGAAGAACTAAGCGATTATATTATTATACTATTAAATCATTTAGATAAGATAACAGATATCTCATCTATAGATGAATTGATAGAATTAATAGAATTTAGCCCAGACGGGATTAAATTATACTCTAAGGTACTTCAGGATTGTAAAAAGTTTTATGCGGACAATAAAAGATTTCCTGATATAAATTATATCATATCTTTACATAATATATTAGTTCATAAGAAGGATTGTCCTTTTAGCTTAGACATTGTTATAAAACTTAAGAAGGAGCTAATAAGACATAAACAGATTAGCGAAGTAAAAAACGCTATCGATAAGAATGATATATCTAAAGTAAGAGATATACTTAGACAGGATGTGGATGTAACTAAACCAAAACTTCTTGGTATGGAGGACATCTTTGACGTATATGAACGTCAAGAGTTAATGCCAAGAGGAGTTATGATAGGTATCCCCGAAGTGGACCATTACTTAAAAGGGCTGGACTACGGCACTCTTAATGTAATAGGTGCTCCTCCCCAATCTTTTAAAACTACGTTTGCTATATCCACAGCCTACACCGCTGCTTATAGAGAAGGTAAGAAAGTTTTATTTATAACCCTAGAGGTTGTTCCTAGAAATGTTTTATATAATATTGTGTCAAGACATTCATACGAGATGTATGGGAAACAAGGAGCTATACCAGCAGTAGATTTGAAAAAGACTTTACTGTTAGAAGACTCCAAGGAAAAGTTTAAAGAAGTAAAAGATAATTTTCTTCAAACTTGTAAAGGGGATTTGAGGATAGCTGGGGTTAATGACTTAGAAGAATACTCTATGGAATACATAGAAGCTTTCATACTTAGAATGAGAGACGAGATGGGTGGTTTAGATTTAGTCTATGTAGATTATTTAAATCTTTTTAAGAATAAGATACCTCCGAAATTAAAATTAGACCAGTACCAAGCTTTAAATTATTATGTGGATACTCTACAAGAGATAGCAGTAAAGCATAATTTGATAGTAGTACTGTTAGCCCAGCTAAAAACAGAGGCTATAGATAAGTTGGAGGCTATCGTAGAGAAAGCGGAGAAGAGTGGAACTCCTTCCTCTAACACTAAACTAGCATCTTCTACCTACTTTGCTGAAGCCAACGCTTTAGGAAGAACTGCGATGACTGCTATGATATTTCATTGTACCACCGCCATGAGAAATGCCAAGATAGTAAATATACATATAGTAAAAAATAGGGATTTTGAATCTCCCGACAAGCCCATACCTTCTCCTATTATGCCAGAGTTCTTTGTCTTTGGTACTCAGGGGAGTAACTTTAGTACTTGTTCTGTTCTATCTCCCTCGTTCAATAACAATGTTATAACTTCAACCCAAGATATAGGTTCTTTAGCGGATGACTTTGTTATTGGAGATATAGAGGATATTGCCATAGATATGGATAATACTACTTTAGATGTTACCCAGACTGAAGAATCCTCTAAGACTGAGGATGTAGTTCTTCCAAACATAGAAGACATTATAACATTAGATGATTTAATGGGAGAATCTAATGACGAATCTAAGTGAGAGAGAGGTTAGGGTACTCATAGAGAAGTTGGTTCCTTTTGATTCTTTGGTAGATGTGGGATATGGAAATGTTTTTTGTCCTTTTCACGAAGACCCTAGATACAGTAAATCTAAATCTGCTAGATTTTATTTTGATGATGACGGTATAATAAGATTACATTGTTGGGGGGAACATAGATTTTTTACTTCCTATGATTATCTAAAGTTAAAATTAAATATAAATCCTTGTAAATACTTGAAAGATAATTTTTCGGATAAGGAGATAAAAGATTATAGTAAACTTATAAAGGACTTAGGACTGTTAAAAAATAATGGACTACGAGATGAGGAGATAGTCTTAAAAGTAAATAATACTTGGGTAGATAGTTTTGAACGGATAGATGTATTTTTAGATAATTTATATCATGGTTATAAATTAGATGAAGTTAATTGAGGAGGAATATAATTCATGTCAATAAGTAATAAGATAGATTATAAACATTATTTTGACCCAGTGCCATTAGATTTTAATTGGGAAGACAAATTTAAATATAAGTTAATAGAATCAGAACAAGAACTAAAAGATTTGTTGGGAGATTGTACTGGAAGAGTGATGGCTTATGACTGTGAAACGGATGGATTAGACTATAGAAGAAATGAGATGATAGGATTCTCCTTTAGTTTTGATGCTTGGTCTGGATATTATATTCCTATTAGACATGTTCTTTCGTGGGACGAAGAAGGTAAAGAAGAGAAGAGGTATGAAGATACTGGATTAATTCATTTTAAGAAACCTACTCAGGATAAGATTCTTAAAAAATTAATCAAGGCTAATGAAAGCATTGAAGGATTTTCTCCAGACGATGATAGTGTAATAGATTATCCTAATATATTTTTAGAATCCTTAATGGAAGCTAAGTCTTTTGACAAAGACTATATAGAAATAATAAAGGAGAAGATAGAGGAAGCTACTTGTATCTATCCTCTTGACTTAGAAGAACACTTCCCAGAGTCTCTTAAGATTATTCAAGAGAATTTTTATACATTAGAACCTTCCATGAAAAAGATTAAAGTTAAGAAATATCAGGAGAGCGAAAAGAACCTAAATCCTAAGAATTGTTTAGATATAATCTATGATGCCCTGTGTAAATCTAAATTAACATTATGCCACAACGCTACGTTTGATATGACGATGCTGAAGAAAGAAGGTTATGAGACCTCAAAGATAAATATATTCGATACTATGGTATTGACTTATAATTCTGATACTAATGCTAAAGGCATGATGGGGTTGAAACCAGCAACTGAACATTTCTTAGGAAGACGAGCTACCAAGTTTAAAGAAGTATTAGGCACTAATAAAACTCTTAAAGATGTTGACCCCTCTTCTTGTGCTTTTTATGCTTCTGCTGACACGGGAAATACCTTTGGGTTATTTCAGGTTCTCTATCCAACCTTAAAGAGAGAAGGTTGTGAGAAAATATTATCCTTAGATAATAAACTTGTCAAGGCATTTGCTGATTACTATGTAGAAAATCCTTTGTATATAGATAAACTTGTTATGAGTGAATATAAAGATACTATCTTAAAAAGGATAGAAGAATTAGAGATGAGTATCTTTCAGACAGTGGGGTATCCTTTTAACATTCGTTCTAGGACTAAGGAATTACCAGCAGCCTTAATGTCTCTGGGGATAGATACAGGAGTTAGGACTGAAACTGGTTGTATGAGTACAGCCAAGGATGCCCTGTTACAGGTAGCTAGTCAGCATCCTATAGTTAAGGAATTAATAGAACTGAGTTCTTTGGAGAAGCAGTTGAATTCCTATATAGATAAGTTGTCTAAATGTGATTCACTTCCAGATAATCCTAATATAGGGATATGCAGAATTAATTATAAGTTATTTGATACTGCTTCTGGGAGATTGGCTTCTGGAACGGGAGGAAAATCTAAAGCTGAAGATAACGATTATTTTATAAATTTAAATATACAGAACCTAACTAAACCTAAACCAGCTATATATGAAGCTATTAAGTTAGATAATGATTATCAAGGCATATTAGGATACGAGTTTAAGTTAGTTGGTAAACCAGACGATGTTAAAGAATATGTATCCCAGAATCCTAATAAATATTTTGTGGAGGGGTTAAGCCCAGACTTAAATGTGAGAAAAGCTATTAGAGTCAAGAACGACGAAGAACTGATACTGTCGGTGGATTATTCAGCACAGGAACTTAAATTAGCTGGTGTTATCAGTGGGGAGCCTAACTTTGTGGAACCCTTCAAAGAAGGTAGAGATGTTCATACAGAGATGGCTAAGAAACTGTTTGGGGAAGAAAACTATGATAAGGAGAAAAGAAAAGCAGCTAAGGTAGCTAACTTTGGTTTATTGTATGGAGGGTCTCCCCCAGTACTGAAGGCAGTAGCTGAACAGATGGGAGTCCCCATGACGGAAGAGGAATCTCAAGAACTATATAACAAATGGTGGAATGCTAACATAACTTTAAAGATATGGAAAGATTTAGAACTAAACAAAGCTGAGAAAGAAACTAACTTTACGGTAGTTGATATGTTTGGAAGACCTAGAAGAGTTAAGCACTATCTAACTTCTGATGATAGAGGGACTTATAATTTTGGGGTTAGGACAATAGCTTCTCACAAGATTCAAGGCTCTGGTAGCTCCATCATGAGACAGTTGTTAGTAAATTTAGCTAATAAGATATTCCTTAATCCTAAATACTCAAGTGAAGTAGCTTACGTATCTTCAGTGCATGATGAATGTAATTACAGAATTAATAAGAAAAGATTTACACAGTGGGCTAAAGTGATTGAAGATTTAATGATATTCAATCCTCCTAACTTCCCGATACCTATAGATTGTTCTATAGAGGTGGGGGATAGTCTGGGACATCTATTTGCTTTTAAATGGGAAGACGAGAATAGAACTAGACTAATTCCTAAACGACATTCTTAATCTTAAGTTATATTATATATAGATAAAATAGAAGAGGGAAGATGATGGAAAAATTTGAAAATCTTTTTGAGTTATTGTATCAAGGGTGTATCTCAGAAGGTAAATACAGGGGAAGAAGTTACTGGAGAAAAAGGATAAGAGAGATATCTAATGAGTATACGACTAATGATATTAACATGTTCTTTAGTTCTGAATACAGAGATAAGTTAGTTTTAGAATTATCTAAGTCTGGAATATACCCCTCTGATTTATCTAAGAAAAAACAACAAGAATTAAAAGAAGACATAGAGAAGGAAGTAGATGAAGATGTTTTAATTGCTAATATACAATTAAGACGTAAGGTTCAAAAACTTCAAGACATTAATAGAATAGAACGTAAGGGGATTAGACACGAGGATAGATTAACTAATGCGTTAGAGGAATCTAACTTAGAATTAATACAGTTATTAAAAAGTATTAAGTTATCTGAGAAAACTATTAAACATACCAATGTAAGTTCTGATTGTATGGGTATCATTCAACTATCTGATTTGCATTTCAACGAGTTAATTAATTTAAAAAATAACAAATATGACTTTCATATTGCTTCTAAGAGATTGAAGTTGTTAGCAGAAAGAGCAGTTAGTTATTTTAAATTAAACGGTATTAAGAGTGTTGCTATCTGTTCTACTGGGGATTTACTTAACAAAGATGATATTCTTGATAAACTATTGAACAATGCTACTAATAGAATGAAAGCTTGCTTACTTGCTACAAGTTTATTATCACAGTTCATACTTGACTTGAATAAGGATTTTAAGATTACTTTTTGTGGAGTAACAGGTAATGAAACTCGTATGGCTAAAGATATTGCATGGACAGATATTATAGCTTCAGACAACTATGACTTAATGTTGTACAATATGTTAAATGCTAGATTCATGGGTTCTTCTTCAGTGTCTTTCCATTTAGAAGACCCCCTAGAACAAGTTATAGATGTTGCTGGAAATAACGTTCTATTAATTCACGGGCACCAATTTAAATCAGACTTAGCTAATGGAATTAAGAAGGCTGTAGCCAAGTATGCTTACGATGGAATTTTTATAGACTATGTACTTAGTGGACATTTACACGAAGCTTGTGTATCCGATAATTATAGTAGGTCAGCTAGTATGTGTGGTCAAAACGCTTATTCTGACAGGGGGTTACAATTATCGGGAAGAGCTTCTCAGAATATAGGAATCTTTTATAAGAATAAGAATAGAGATATAATTAAGGTGGACTTGCAAAATTACGAAGATGTTGTAGGCTATGATGTTACTACAGAGATAGAAGCTTATAATGCTAAGAGCCATGATAAACTTTGTTCTAATAAGACCATAATTAAAATTGTTGTATAATTTAGATTGACATATCACCTATGTTGTGATATAATGGATTAAGAATGATATAAAGGAGAAGGGATGTATCTGTTTTTATCCACGGCTACTACTGGGTTAAATCCTGAATATGATGATATAATAAAATTATCTTATAGAATAGAACATAATAATGCTATAGTAGACCAGAATACATTTCATGTTAAACCTAGACGGGGAAGACTTCCTTCCACTATAGCTAAGGAAGCTTTAGATTTTAATGGGTTAGACATAGATACTCTTAGGGGTTATGGAAATCCAGAGGAGGCTTGCTATAATTTTATCTCAACTCTTAAAGAAGTTACTAATAAGGGAAAAGATAAATTGACCGTAGTGGGACATAATATTAAATTTGATTTAGAGTTTATTAATAATTTTATAAAACTATATACAGAGTATAATTTATATAACTATATTAAATTTGGAGGGTATGATTTACTTTATATAGCTCCTTTGATAGAGAATTCTACTAGGGATTCTTATGTAGATTATAAGTTTGCTACCCTATGTAAAAAGTTTTCGTTATACTATGATTCAAAAGATATAGAATCTAAGACAGAGAATATTAAAAATCTATTTGATGTTTTCAATAAGATTGTAGGTTATAATAGTTCAGTGGGGGATTTTTCATGACTTGTATAGTTGGGATAAAAACTGAGGAATATGTTTATTTAGGAACTGATAGTTTTGGTTCTAATAGTTTTACTGGTACTAAGATAAACTATCCAAGAAAGGTTTTTCAAGTAGGAGATTTCATTATAGGAGTCTGTGGAAGTTTTAGGATGATACAGATACTGACTCATAAGTTAGCCGTAGTCCCCAGATTTGTTGACCAAGATATTTATGAGTATGTTTATAATTCTTTTTACGATTCTCTTCTTAATTGTCTAAGACAAGAAAAGTTTCTTATAGATGTGAATGGTGTAGAAGTAATGGGTGGGGGAAGTGAACTCATTGTAGGCATAGAGAATAAGTTATTTGTGGTTCAAGCAGACCTATCTATATTAGAACCCGCTGATAATTTTGTTTGCATAGGTTCTGGGGAATACCATTCTCAAGCTATCCTAGAATCTCTACAAGATACTAAACTATCGCCCGCTGAAAAGATACTTAAAGCTATTCAGAAAACAAGTAAATATGTTGTATCCGTAAATGAAGATGTTTATATCATGACCAACGACGAGGATGCTGTTACGGCAGATTCTTTAAAAGATTTAGAAGACGAAGAGATAGAAGAAGATAAACCAAAAAAGAAAAGAAAGAGTAAGAAACAAAGAGAACAAGAAGCTTTAGTAGAAGAAGCTAGAATAGCTTTAGAAGAACAAACAAAAAGGGAACTAGAAGAAAAGAAAGAACTTAAGCGAGACAAACGTATTAAAAAGAAACTCGATAAGTTAATAAATCCAGAAGAGAGTTCACAAGAAGATACTCCAGATTAACGGAGAGGGATTATGAAAAAGGAGGAAATACTACAGCACTTCAAGGTACGGGGGATACCCGTACCATCTAATCCTAAGACTACTAATAAAGAATTAGAACGTATATTGGGAATAGATTATTATAATAAATATCCTAAAGTTCAAACATGGGGTATGTATAAAAGATTGTTTGAATTACATACTCCTCAATTATGTTTTTCTTTTAAGGAACTTAAACCAGAAGAACAAAAAAATATCTTGACATCCGAGGATTGGTTAGGAGAAGTCAAGATTGATGGATTAAGATGTATCATAACTTATCATCCAGATTGGGGATTTGAATTTTTCTCTAGGGATATATCAGATATAACTTTCCTGCCTAATTGTTATACGGAAAAGATATTATTAATAACTAAAGATGGAAGAGTTAGAACTCCCCAGAGTTATAGGGGAATGTTCAAACAATCTTTTATACTGGATGCAGAAGTTCTTGTATTTAATAAAACCCTTGATACTACTTCTAGGGGAGGAACATTCTCTGCTACAGAGCTTAATGCTACTGTTTCTATATTGGGTTCCCATGCGGAGAGAGCAGTAGAAATTCAGATGGATGGTAATCCTTTAAAGTTTTGTGTATTTGATATGTTGGAGTTTGATAATCAAGACTTAAAGATTAAAACACTCAGACAACGCAGACAACTATTAACTAGCTTTATGAAAAAAATTGACGGGATAACTCCTTTTGAATTACCCGAAAGTACTATAATAAATAAACAAGAGTTCTTTGATAGGATAGTAGCTAATGGCGGAGAAGGATTAGTATTAAAGAATTTAAATGAACAATACTATGCTACTACTTCACGTAAGAGACATGTTCAAGTTAAGATGAAGAGAACCCTAACAGGAAGTAAAAATGAAGATATAGATTGTTTTATTTCTGGTTCTATCTTTCCTAAAAAGAATTCAGCATTAGCAGTACAGAATCTAATAGGGGGCATTAAAGTTTCTTGTTATGTTGAGGAAGAAGATGAATTATTAACTGAACAATGGATTGGAACTATATCTGGTATAACAGATTCTTTAAGAAGAAAGATGACAATATTAGATAATGATGGAAATCCCACACTAAATCCTGAATACTTAGGATTAGTATTAGCTTGTGAGGGTCAGGACTTTAGCTCAAAGAATAATAGAATGTCCCACTGTAGAGCTATTGATTGGAATTTCCGCATTGACAAGAAACCTGACGACTGTATAATTACTCGAGAATTTATTGATTCCCAGATACTTTAGAGGACACTTGACATTTCTTTACACTAATGATATAATGTATTATAAGGATGGGTTTTATTGTGAACATAGTAAATATTTCTAATAAGTATAGTTCATTAATAAATAATTATATGTTGGGTATTCAATCCAAAGAAGATGTTTTGCTAGAAGTTGAGCATAAATTTGGGGAACACTCTTGGTTAGAAATATCTTATTTACCTAACTTACCTGAGAAGTTTATAGATTGTTTTAGAGATAAGATATCTTGGGATGGGGTATCAACCAACGGCAGTCTTAGTAAAGAATTTATAATGAATAACTTGGAGTGTCTTAATCTAAATAATTTACTTATCGTATCTAAGTTGGATGTGGGAATTATATTATCTATAATATCTTCTACTAGAAGTAAAGAGTTAAAGAACAGATATTATTCCTTGATACTTGCTTACCAAGGTTTAGGAGAAGAAGATTTAAGCAGGGTTAAATTTTTGAAGGAGATTTGCGAATGAGCTGGGAAGGTATATCTAGGTTAAGAACAGACCTAGGTAATAGTATAAATGTATTTAAAACTATGTTAGCAGATAACATAGAGGATTTAGAAAATTTGAATCTATCCATAAAGGAGTACGAGGGTAGGATAAATGTTAGTTTAGAATTACAATATAATGCTAGTTATATTGTTTCTATTCTATATAACTTATCTAGTCTCATTAAGGATAAAGTAAAAAAGGGAGGTACAGTATCTGAACAACTTCAATCTAAGAAAGCCTATGAGGAAGTTAATTCCATGTTAGAGGAATATAAGAATCATGTATATACTTTTTCTCAGAGAGCTAGAACCTTAGCAGATTTACTTAAAATAAAACAAATGGCAAATCCTGATTGTTTTAGACCCCATTAGTTAAAAGAGGTTTTAATCTTGAAAGCTAAAGATTTACATGAAAGTATATGTAAAGATTTGTCAGAATTAGGAATATACTTAAATCAAAGAGACGTTCACTTATTATTGTACATAATTTTGAAGAATATGAAGAAGGCTTGTAAGGGTACAGATAGATTATATTTATCTAAGTATAAGAAGATAAGTGCTTCTTTAGTTAAAGGAAACATAGAAATAAATATCTGTGATGACTATATACCTAAAAGTAAATCATTACGGATGACAGACAAAGCCAGTAATAAAATATTTAACGATATATTTTTACCGAGCATAGTAGAGTTATTAAATTCTGAGGAGGATTAAACAGAATGGTAAAATTTGGAGAAGCACCAAAACAATCTAACATTATTAAGAAGATGACTTTGGTGGACGATGAAATTAAATTTGTGAACATACTTAGTGTAGACGAAGATTTCTTTTTGAATCCTAAGACACACTTTGTAAAGGGAGTTGGCTCTATTCATTGTACTTCATCAACCGATGATGATGGAATACGTATCAAGGGAGATTGTTGCAAAGTGTTAGAAGACTTGATAAGTCAAGAAGTATTAAGTGAAGAAACCACAAAGTCTTATCCGTCTAGTAAGTATGTGTTACCTGCAATGGTTTTTACCACAGTAGATAAAAATAACTTTCAGTTACCTGTATCTTTTGTAAGATTAGAATTAACAGAAAAAGATTACAAAGCATTACTCGATGAATTTGAAGATAGTGAAGTAGACCCAATTACTATTCCTTCTAAAATACTTCGTATTAAAGGAACTTCGGAAGGAGAAGGTAGGTTTAAAAGAGTTTCTCCTAAGATTAAAGTTAAAGGAGGATTTGATATAACAAAGAATCCTCAATTAGTAGAACAGGCTAAGAACTTTTTGATTAGTTATAGAGAATTAATTAGACCTTCTTTAGGTAAAGATTTAAATGGGGACAAATTAAAAAATGCTATCTTACAAAATGTTTCTAAGTCTCAGGAGACTTTAGCATCTCCTCAGCTAGAAGCATTACCCCAACCAGTGGCTCAACCTCAAGTACAGCAACAACAAACGGTAGCTGGAGTTGTAGGATTATCCCTACCTCCACAACAGGTAGTAGTTCCTCCTGTAAGTCTAGCCCCACTACCACAACCAGCCCCAGTGGTTACTCCAGTACAGGCACCCGTACAAACAATACAATTACCTAGCTCTACTGAGCTAGAGGGTCTTGACTTGTCTGAGATTATTCAAGACGTAGATGATTTTTATACTGAATAGGATTATATGACTTATCTTATTGGTATCGACCCAGGCTTTACTGGAAGTATGGCTATCACTAATAAAGGGAAACTGGTAGAGATTATCAGTTGCCCTTTGTTGGAGATTAAAACTGGTAAAACTAAAGTGGTTAATATGAAAAGAGTTCCAGAGACAAAGACTAGAGTAGACCCTAGAGGTATCTACTTGGCTCTTGAGAAGTATCGTGGTAAGGCTAAGTGTGTTATAGAGCATAGTCAAGCAATGCCAAAACAGGGGGTATCTTCGGTCTTCGTATATGCAGAAGGTTATGGAGCATACCTAGGGGTACTTTCTAGTTTGAACATAGAGTACCACGAAGTTCGTTCTTCCGTGTGGAAAGCAAAGATGGTGTTAGACCACGATAAATATAAATCAATAGATACCGTATTAAAATTATATCCTGAATCATCCAAGTATATTAAACTTAGAAAAGATGATGGTAAGGCAGAAGCATTGCTTCTGGCTCATTATGGGGAACAATATGTATGGAAGAAGAATTAATAAGAATAATAGAATTTGATAACTTTGATATCCGATTAGTTAAATGTTCCGTAGAAGGATGCAAGGATATTATAATGGTATGGGCTTACAACAAAGAAGGTAAGTACATAGATGATGCTGTAGAGTTATCTATTAGGATGGAAAAGTATTCTATAGATTCTGAATTTCAAACATCTAAGCCAGAGAACAAAGTTTGTAGTATTGGTTTCTCTACTAAAGAACAAAAGTGGTACGGTTGGAGTCATCGGGCTATCTTTGGATTTGGGATAGGTTCCACTTGTAAGAAAGGTGATGCTCACTACGTACCAGATAATTTTGAAGATTATAGATACGGAAGTGTTTGGGGAGCTTGTTCTGATTTAGTAGAAGATTATGGTATAGATGATGGAACAAGTAGATTATTGTGTAGAGATACTAGAATAGAATGTAATGAAGATAATTGTCCTTGTTATAAAAGAGGAAGAGGGGAATGGATAGCCAACACATTAGAAGATTGTAAGCAGATGGCTATAGACTTCGCAACAAGTGTATCGTAACTAACGGGAGGATATATAAGATGGCACCAAAGAAACCAGCCAAGAAAAAAGAAGACACTGACTTAGCAGGAATAAATATGAAGTTATCTTTTGATGACTTCTTAAAGAAATACGTTAATGCTGAAGCTAGAGAGGATGAAGTAATTCCTACAGGTATTATACCAATGGATATATTATTATCTGGGGGCATTAGAGAAGGGGATATGATTATGATATATTCCCCAGAAGGATTAGGTAAGACTACTTTAGTCTTACACATGGCTAGAAGACTCATGGAACAATATGGTAAAAAAGTTTTATTCATAGATGTTGAAGCTGGTTTAGCTAACATGATTGAGTCTCAGGGCATGTTACCCTTTATAGATAAAGGACTATTCAATTTTGTGGACGAGTTACAAACGGTGGGGCATCTCGAGAAGATATTAGAGGGATTAGTTAAACAAGATGTCCCTGCTTACGATGTAGTTATTATAGATAGTATTACTAATGTGTTAGATGATTCTGTATTAACTAGGTCAGTAATAGACCCCATGATGTGTGGACAAGCTAAGGCTATGACATCTTTTTTACAGAAGTTTAGAGTGCTACTAAGGAAAGCGGGTATCACAACCTTATTAGTAAACCAAGAGAGAGCTAACATAGAAGCTAAAGGTCCTTATGATAAGAAAACTAAATCGGCAGGATGTAAAGCTTTACATTATCAGCCAGACGTTATTATATCTTTAAAGAAGGATAGCGGTAGGAATGGCGGAGCTGACATGCTAGAGAAGAGAGTAACCCTAGAGGGAGAGAAGGATGTTCCTGTAGGATGTTATATCTCTGCTAAGGCAGATAAGAATAGAAAGGGATTTTCTAAGATTCCAATAGTATTCCCTCTTATTTTTACTAAGGGAGTATCTAATATATACTTCTTAGTTGATTTATTAAAGAGTAAGGGGTATATTAAGTCAGCAGGGTCTTATTGGAAAACTGAAATTATACCTAATCCAGCAGGAGGAGAGTGGAGTCTCTGTGGTATAAAGTCTTTATACAAATGGGTTAAAGATAATTTTGCAGAGTTGGATGAGTTCCTGAAGAATGACGGAGCTTATACATTAGTACATGAGAAAACAGAGGAGGATATAATAGAAGAAGATGAGTAAAGTAAGGATAATACAATTCAAAAAGAACTACAAATTAGTTGTAACAAAAGACGGAGTGGACGAAATAGTAGCTGAGGTATATGACCAAGCCGATGCTTTACTGGTATCTTACATGATAGAGAAAGCTTTAAATGGAGGAATAGACGAACAGGAACTTAAGGATTACATTCTTAAGGTTGCTAAAGAAACTCCATTTATAAAGATACCCGAAGAATAATTTATATTAAAATTTTTAGAAGCTAGAGAAAACCTCTAGCTTTTTTTATTAAGATGTGATATAATATTAATTATACTATTGTAATTAGGAAAGATATATGAAATTAAAAATAAAAAACTTTCAGCTTATTTCTGAAGCGGAATTAGAATTTCCTATTGGCATCACTGCTATCATAGGACCTTCTAACTCTGGAAAGACATCTACTATAAGAGCTATCTATTCTTTACTAAAGAATCCTCCCGAAGCTAAATCTTTTATTAAACATGGGAAAGATAAAGCTGAGGTGGAGATAGAGACAGACAGAATGAAAGTTAAGTGGACTAGAACTCCTAAAGAATCTACTTATGAAATAGATGGGGTAGCTCATCAAAAAGTAGGAAGGACAGATTTATTTGAATTAGTCCCAGACAATGATTTCTATCTTGATGAGGATGGAAGTATAGTGAATATACAAGATGAGTGGTCTTCTTTATTTCCTTTTGATAGAACGGACTCTCAAGTATATAAATTGTTTGAAGACATTTTTGCTATGAATGAAAACGACTCCACGGCTGTAATGAAAAAAATAAAAGAAGATGAGTCAGAAACTAAACGTAAGATAGCCGACATGAATAGTAAGCTTATTATAAACGAAGATAGACTTAGTAAAATAAACTCTTTCATAAACTCTTATAGTGAAAAGGATTTATCGGCTATGAGAGATAAACTACAATTTATGCTTCAAGAATATCAGGGACTAGATAATGATTGTAATAATATTCTAGCATGTCTTAGAATCATATCAGATATATCTAAGATTAAAAGAGAGGAATTTGATTTTAGTATTATCAATAAGTATACTGAATTGGATAAGGATGTTAGTCTCTTAGAAGATTGTATATTGATAGTGAATAGAGAAGTACTTTATAAAGAATTTGATTTTAGTATTGTCAGCGAATATACTGAGTTGGATAAAGATACTAATAAGTTAGTAGATTTATTTAAATCTTTATCTATAGATATTCCAGAAGACCCTAAGTTTGATTTCAATATCATTAGACAATATCAAGAACTTGATAAGGATTGTGAAAACCTAATAAGTATTTTAAAAGAAGTAAGAGATATGTCTGAAGAGGAGAAAGAGATTCAAAAGAACCTAATAGAATTAAAAGAACAACTGGATTCAATGGAGACCTGTCCTCTATGTGGACAAACAATAAAGGAGAAAATATAAATGGATATCAGACAAGCAGAAGAAATTAAAAAGAACTATGAAGCTTTTCAATTGAGACAATCAAAAGTAGAAGCTGTAAAGAATATGAAAGTTAAAGAAGCAAGTAGTCTTGTAAAGAAATATAACTTTGATGATTTAAAAGATTGGAAGAAAGTAGTAGCTCTTAGGGATAGTAAAAAACCAGAGGTGGAATCTTTCTTAGACCAAGTTCAAGAATATCTGGCTTCCTCGGAACCTCAACTTAAAGAGATAGAGGACAATATTTAATATGGATAATAATATATCTTTGTCTCTTGACTATAGGATTCGTAGGTACGAATCTATTAAAGCCAGAGTAAGTAATATAGAGAATATTATTTTATCGGTTAATAAGGAAATAGAAGAAGAGACTCGAGACTTAGAAACAATTAAAGAATCTGCTATTTATTATAAGAAGAGTCAAGATATCTTATATGATAAAAGCATAGGGTTCTTGAAGGAACTTATTAATTCTGCTCTTAGATTTATATTTTATGATAAGAACTATGAGATAGCAATAGAACTAGAAGATAAAAGAGGGACAAAGGGATTATCTTTTAAACTTAAAGATTTAGATAATGATTTTGAAGTATCTCTTAAGAATGGATGCGGTAATGGTGTTAGGTCTGTTATCTCCGCCATACTTAATATTTTTGCTTTAGTAAATAAAGGTAAAGAGTTCTTAGAGGTAGACGAGAAATACTCTTATATATCTACAGAGTATCTCCCTAACTTCTTTACTTTTCTGAATAGGATATGTCAGGAGAAAGGATTAAGAATATCCATAGTAACCCATGATGTTCGTTTTCTTCAATACGCAAATAAGATTTATAGAATTAGTGATGGTCGAGTTGAAGAGGTTTCTAATGCTTGATTACAGACATAAGATAGTTTGTATTAAAGAAAAGTTATCCAGTTTAAATGAAACATACTTTGAAGAATTATGTTTAGCAGATAAACAACAGTTAATAGAGATAGCTGAATATTGTAATAAGTTTCTGTTTAACCCAAGTAACTTAGAATTGTTAGACTCTTTATGGATAGAACTTAATTACTTACACAGTTATAACAAAGTGAATAAGAAGAGAAGATATTTATTTAGAGCAACGATAACAGACATAACTAACAGCGTAAAAGATTTAATGGAGGAATAATGGTAACAGCTATAATAGGAGACCTTCATGCCTCCGACACTAAACCTAAAAGTAGAATGGATGATTATCCTACTACTTGTATAGATAAGTTGGAATCTGTATTAAAATTATATAAATATGTAATAATACTCGGAGACTTGTTTCATAGTTCTTCTGTGTCTACTGAGTACTGTAATAAGTTAATTAAAAGACTTAAACCCTATAAGGGAAGACTACACTCTATATTAGGAAACCATGATGCTTCCTATAGAACCCTTAACCTAGATAAGACTGACATGGGAACTCTTATGAATTCGGATGTGATAGATTTACATTTAGAATCTTTTGAACTAGAGGGGGTATCTTACGATGTTGCTTCAGTAGTTCCAGAATTAAAACTACCCGAGAAAAAATCAAATATATTATTAGGACATTTCTATTTGGATAATAACTTAGCTCCTAAAGAAAGTTTATCTATGTCTGATTTAAAAAGCTATCAATATGTTTTCTTAGGGCACGACCACTCCCCATACTCAACCATAGTAACGGAAACTACTAATGTGTATCGTATGGGTTCTTTCATGAGGAATACAGCAGATGGTTATAATCTAGTAAGGGATATCATAACCTATGCCATTATCGATAAAGGAGTTGTATCTTTAAATCAGTTGAAGGTAGTCCCAGCTAAAGAAGTATTCATTCCAGAAGCCTATAATAATATGGACAGAGTTATCAATAAGATTTGTGATTTGTCTAACTTGGACAATCTAATATCTAACTTTAAGAAAAGGAATCCTTCTGAAAGTATAAGTACTCTTAAGATTCTTCAAGAGTTAGAAACTCCAGAAGCTTCCATGGAATATTTAAAACTTATACATGAACAATTAGGACTACGTTTTTAAAAAGTATATTGACATTTATATTGAGAAATGGTATAATCAGAGTACTAAGTTGTCTGAAGGGATACTATGATAAAAGAAACAGTTTTATGTTTAGATGATGAATATGAATACTATTATGCTATTGAACTTTGTAAGGAGTTAGATATTAACTTTGAGGTGCTAAGATGGCACAGTAGGACATCGGTTCATGTTACTAGAAAAGAACCCAGTAGCTTAGAAAATTTTAAGATGGAAACAATTTTTTCTGGAGATGAATCTAGGTTAGGTTTCTTAATGCACTTGTTGACAAATAGAATGGATAACGTAAATCTATTTAATAAATGTTTAGAATCTGATAAGGAAGTAGACGACCTTTTTGAAATGCTATATAGCGAACACTAAGTTTTAAGATATCTTGTTAAGTGGGAGAGATGAATGGTTTTAAATCCTGAAGAAATCCTAGAGGAAATTAAAGCGGGTAAATCATACTTGCTGGACGAAGATGTTAATCTGTTGGGAGAAACGGATTACGAGGAACATTTATTCTATATTCCTAAGAGGAATATATTTTGTAGACATCAGGTAGATTGGCTCTGCTATTTTAAATCCAATTGGAAGAAGGCTAATTCATTCGAGGATGTGGATGAAGAAGAAGCATTAATTCTTATTAGATTAAAATTAGAGCAGGATGAAGAGTAGTGATAAATCGTAAAGACTTAAAAGCTTTAAGACGAGGAGAGATACCTCACATAATGTTACCAGATGGGTATATGTTAAAGTTAGATGACTATGATAAGGTATTCATAAGTAGGGGAGGAAAGAAGCATTATTATTTAACGGATGCTTTCCTAGATGTGCTATGTAACAAAAAACCAATAAATAATAATATGTTGTTATTTATAAGCATAGTTAAAAATATAGAAGGAATAGCTAAAAGGTTAAAGAAAGAATCTCTAACAAGAGTGAAGTTGGAGAAACTAATAGAGGAGATTAGAACTAGATATGAATAGGTTAAAGAGTTTTTTATTAAAGCTAAAGACATTCATACTATTATGTATGCCTTTATGTTTTTATATATGGTTATTAAGAAAAGTTAGTACAGATAGATTACAGGATTACGCTGGTATTCTAGGAGATAATCCTAAGTCTTTGATTGTATATCACGGGGTCGTCATCGTGGATATGAATGATTTTCAGATTTAAATTTTACCTTTTATATTAAAGGAGGTTCTATGTACCTAAGCTACGATGAAGGTAACGGAGGTCATATAGTATTCTTTGAAGAGGAAGATAAGTGTAGATTCTGTAAACACTTAGCTAAGTGTCCTTTGATATCCGCACTCCAACTGGGAGAGTACTGTATTCCTATTAGGGAAAAGATTCCAACTCAGGATTTCTGTGAGTTGTTTGAAGCTAATCCTAGAATTAAAAGCATGCAGAAAAGTTTAGAGAAAAGAAAGAAGTCGAAAGATTAATGATAAATAAATCAGGATTGATTCAAGTATATACAGGAAGTGGTAAAGGAAAAACTACAAGTGCATTTGGTTTAGTAATGAGAGCTATGGGACAAGACTGGAATGTATTGATAGCTCAGTTCATGAAGGGAGACTCTTCGGTAGATAGAGTTTATGGGGAACTAAAATCCTGTAGGATGTTTAAGAATAATATAACCATAATACAATCTCATGATACTGTTCCATATAAAGTAATACTAGAACATAATAAAGACGACGAAGATAAAGTATTGGTAAGGGAAGCTTGGCTTTCTATGATAGACGATATCAATGCTGGGAAGACTAAGAAGAATGTAATAGCACAAGACCATATAGAAGAGTATGTTCAACCTTATAATATGTTAGTACTAGACGAGATACTGGGAGCTTTGAATCTATCTCTTATATCCCAAAGAACATTCTTTGAATTCATAAGAACTATGAAAGAAGAGAGACCTGACCTAGAGATAGTTCTAACGGGACGTATTTGGAGTGAACCTCTCTATGACAAAATAAAAGATATAGCAGACCTAATGACTGATTTAAGATGTGTTAAGCATTACTTCGAGAAGACTTGCTCAACTTGTAAGAGAAGTTTTGAGTTCAGGTCTAACTATTGCCCTAATTGTGGGGCTACTTTAGCTACGGTACCTATAAGAAAAGGAATAGAATACTAAATTTATAACTAAAAGGAAATTATATGTCAAAGGATAAAAGAGAGTTAGAATTAAAAAGACTTTATAAGATTGCTTCAAAACTTTCAGGGAGATATAAATTATTATTTAAAGATACTTCTAGGTTTACTGTTGGATTATTAGATACTCAATCCTATGAAGAAGGTCTTAACTTATGCAATGAGATAGACACTATGATTAATGATACAGATATTTTTAATTAGAGTATTGACAAATACTTTTGCTTATGGTACAATGGTATCATTAAGAGTAAAATAGTATTTTGACATAAACGTATATATAAAGGAGATTACATGAGCGACTTTCTAAATATAGAAGGCACTCTTAGAAGTATATTTTCGTTGGGTAAATCCAGTAATAAAGTAACTCTTCAAAGTAATAGTGGAATCTTAGAGGGTAAGAATTTCGGTGGTATCTTTTCTAAGATACTTCTTGGGGGTAACAATCTCAGTGATGTATCTGATAAAAATACTTCTTTGAACAATGTGCTACCTTCTCAAACTGGTCAAACTGGAAAATTATTAGCAACTGATGGGACTAACACTAGTTGGTCTAGTATAGATTCTTTACCTGCTACTAAAATATTATCTAAGAACACAGCTACTCAAAGTATCCAAGGAGGAGTATATACTAAAGTTCTATTTCCGACAGAAGTTTCAGATACTTTATCTGAATTTTCAAATAGCACATTTACAAGTTTATCTAATCAAACTGTGTTAGTATCTTCTAATTTTATAGGTACTGGATTTGGTAACGATAGACTTCTTTATTTAATTATTTATAAAAATGGAAGTATGCTTATGCACTCCATAGAAAATAGTGGGGGAGGAGCTACTGGAGGATTTATTTGTGTACAACTATCTTTTCCAATAGATGTTAATATAAATGATACTTTGGAGATATATGCTTATCATACAGATGGTAGTAACAATAGAAATTTAAATGGAAATCAGATACTTAGTATTATTAAATTAAGATAGGAAAATATAAATGAGCTTTAATTATAAAGAAGCTATAGAAGCTTATGTAGGAAGAGAAGTAGATTATACGTCGGAAGTAATACTTTGTCAAGATTGGGGTGAAGATGCAGACCCTGATGGGATATGTATAGATGCGTGGAATATCGTTTCTCCCACTAAGCCGACCTATCAACAATTACTTGATTTGTGGAATACCCTTGACCATACTTTATGGTCTAACTACCCAGACTCTTATGTGTCTGCTCTGGGAAGTTCCCAGAGCATTCAGTCCAGAGTTTTTACTTCTGTTAATTTTACAGAGTCAGAAGATAAGGATGTGGAATTTGTAACTAATACTTTTACGTCTAAGAAAATTCAATCTGTGGCAGTAAATTTTGTGGGAACCTTGAACAATGTTCCAAGTAATTATAAGTTTGAAGTAACAATTAAAAAGAATGGGAATATAATAGACTTCGATAGTAACGTATCAATGGCTGGATTATTGTCTACTGAGGATTTACTTACTTCTTGTAATGTTATAACAAGGTTAAGTAAGGGAGATACTCTTACAGCAGAGGTTTATAACAGTAGTCTTAGTACTCTTAACTTAACAGACTACAGACTAGAAATATTAACTGTGGAAGGAAGAGGTTTATAATGGACTTCGCTTCAAGTATAGAAAAGAAATTAGGCAGGAAGCTAGACTTTAAGAAGGATGTTATTCTTAAAGTGGATTCTAACGGTAATACTTATATACATGAATGGAATTTAACAGAAACAGAACCTACTGTTCAAGACCTTACTGATATCTATAATATTAATAAGACATCTATGGAGATAGATGCTAAGTTAAAAGTAACTCCTTACTTTAAGGTATTGAGGATAGATGGGGCTAATGATATAGTAATAGGGTACCCAGATACTGTTGATATAACTTCCAATGAGTGGGAGAACTGGAAAACATATATAACATCTCTCAGTCAATCCCCAACTAGGCTAGATGAGCTAATGAACTCTTTACCAGTAATAGGTCAAGATGGGACAGGTTCTATTAAATCTAAAAAAGTAACGGGTCATGATAATATAACTATGGATGCTTCCGCTACTGTTTGGCTTTTTGATGTTGACCACACTATTAATGCTTATCTACCCAACTCAAGTAATTGTCCAGAAAGAGTTTATTATATTAAAAATATTGGAAGTAGGACAGTTTATTTTTATCCAACTTTAGGACAAAAGATAGACGATTCTAGTCTCCTCTCAGTATCGGGAGGAAGAGCTTGTGAACTATTTGCAAATCCAGACGGTAGTGGTTGGATTGTATTACAGAAACCAGCATAGGAATATAATATGATATTTAATTTTAATGTAATGATACATGATGATATCGATAAAACTTTTGAATTTGTGGGAACTAATTTTGTTACTGAAGTTCCTATGGATATTCAAACTTTATTAGATATGAAGCAAGAAGTGTTTGATTATGTATTAGGCGGGGGAAGAGTTTTATTAGGAGATTTTTCAGAGACAGCGGGAACTTATGTTATTAAAACAGAAGCAGAATTTAATTATGTGTATGTTGCTCCTCCCAACGAGAATATAGTTTTAAATGTGATATGGAAAGATATCTTATCAGTAGTTAAATTAACTTAGGAGTTATGTAATGAAGAAAATATTATCCATAGATGGTGGGGGATGTAGAGGACTAATTCCTATTGTATTGCTAAGATACTTAGAGAATAATCTTTTAGATAAACCAATACAGCAGAGCTTTGATTTCTTTGCTGGAACGTCTACAGGGGGTATTATCTCTTTACTTCTATCTACTGGTATGAATATGAATGATATATATAATTTTTATACCAAAGAACCCATACATAAAATATTCAAGGGTAAGTTAAAACTTAATCCCCTCGATGCTGTAAAGTATCCCTCATCAGATATAGATGGAGTGCTTAATGATATTTTTAAAGGGGTTAAGCTAGGGGATGTCAGACCAGATAAAGGATTATTAGTAACAACATACGACATACTTTCTAAGCAAGCTGTCTTCTTTACTAAAGAAGATAAAAGATATTCTAACATCTTATTATCCCAGATAGCTAGAGCTACTTCAGCAGCTCCTACGTTCTTTGAATCTTATGTATTGAATGAGATGCTATGTGTGGACGGAGGAATATTCGCAAACAATCCCGCTCTATGTGCGTACGTAGAAGCACAGAAGATGTACCCCAATGAAGAGATAGTATTAATATCTTTAGGCACTGGTTCACTGTATGAGTATGTAGACCCTAACAAGATTAAGAAGTATAATATGTTAGACTGGGCTACTAATTTGTTTGACTTAGTATCGGACGGTCAGTCAGATACTACAGAATATATATTAAGAAAAATGCTACCCATAAAAGATTATTGGAGATTTCAAGTAAGACTATCTAAAAGTAATTCTGATATGGATAATGTATCTTATTTGAATCTAAGAGACTTAGAAAATTTAACTAAGAATTATATAAACAATGAGTGGTACGATGAGCTAGATGATTTAGCTAAGATATTAAATAGTTAAGGAGATAGTATGAAAGTAGATGTAGTAAAGATAATTGTATTGTTAGCTCCTGTGATAAAATATTTATTAGATAGGAAGGTTCCTAAAAATAAAATTAACTTATATAATAAAGCTGCTAAGAGTAATGATGATGTAATGGACTCTTTACAAGAGCTATCTATTAAGGTTAAAACATCTGTAGCTGGTAAGGTAGCTACCGATGAGTTAAAACAACTTACCTTAGATGAGCAGAACCTTGATACAGGTATTGAACTAATTGAAACTATGATTAAAGCTTATCAACAAAGGCTTGATGTTATTAAAACAATTAAAGGAAACTAATATGAATAATTTTGAACAAAGCAGAAGAAGTATATTGGAAGTATGTTTTAAAGAACTTTTAATAAGAAAAACAAATAACCCTAAGTTAAAAGAAATGTTTATTACAGCAGTTGACAAATCCAACGGAAGGGGTTATAATAGTAAATATGGAAAGTATTAATAAAGATACAGCGGAGCAAGTTCTTGATACTCTGTTGAATAAATACTCTGGGGATAATCAAGAGGAGTCTATGTCTCAAGATACTTTTGCTTTCATGGAGAGCTGGAGAAAGTCAGACCCCAGAGGATTTAGAACGGAGAGAAGAAAAGCAGAGAGAAGACTTAAGAAGTTGGAGAAGAAACAAAAAGGAATTTAATAATGAGTAAATGTGATGGTTGTGGTAACTTTAACGGAGTACGGTGTCAACTATTAGGAACTTGTCCTTATCCAGATGTAACTGATTTTAAACCTTTTACGGGTTTAACTATGGGTAAAGGTTCTCCCTTAAAAGATAATAAAGATACTGGTATGCTAAATAGGATAACCCAGTTAGAGAATACTGTTAGAACTCTTACTGAATGTGTTGATGCTTTATTAGCAGATAAGCTTAAGAAGCCTGTTAAGGTTAAGGAAGAGTATGACCCTTCTAAAGATGTTCAACCTTTAATAAGAAGTAGATGTCATGAAGGCAGAGGAGAAATACCTGCTGATACAAAACCTCCTAGGACAAGATAATTATGGATGCCAATTTATTAATTAGTATATATCCTTTTATATTCATATTGAGTTGTACCTCAGCCTTCTATTTATTATTTGCGGAAGACCGTCCAAGAGGATATACGGGAGGTAGGAGAACTACGGATAATCCAATTCCTCCTAAAGGTGGTTCGGGAAATTCAAAGTACTATAGGAAATAAAAATAATGGATATAGGTAAATTATATTCTTTCTATATAGATTGTAAAAGAGTTGTTGAACTTTATGAGAAACATCATAAGGTTTGTTCTCGTTGTAGTAGAGATATGATGGAAGATGACCAAAAAGAATTATTAAGAATATATTTAAAATACTTTAAGAAAGATAAATAAATGGTAGATTTTAATCCAATTATAATAAAAGTTATGTCATTAAGTGCTAGACATAAAGACAAAGCTTCTTATGAAACTATCTCTTATGTGCAATTTAATAATGGGTATTCACATATAACAATAGACGATAACTGTTATCAGATAGTAAATGGGACTAATATTGCAATGCCTACTACCTGTATCTTTCCAGATGCTGTAGAGGTATTAAAACAATTACCAAGCAATCCTAGAATTATATACGATAGATTTAAACATGTAATTTATAAAGATGTGGAGGAGTATAAACCAGTATGAAAATTTACACACTTAGAGATTTCCAAAAGATAATAGACTCAAAGAAGTCTAATGATTTTCCAAGACTGTATCAGAGAGTCATTAAAAATACTTTACTTAATACTAAGTTACCCATAGACATATCTAATTTTTTGTGGGGAATTACTTACAGCGATTGCACTGGGTATCAAGATTTATATCCAGAGTTTACTATCGCTTATACAAGTATAAAATCTTCTATAAGAAATTCAATCAAAGAGATAATTAATTTTGGAAGAATGGTTAGGGAGTTGGAAGACCCCAATTATAAGCTACCTCAAGTTTCTGTTGAAGTATTGGAGGAACTGGTAAGATGAAAATAACTCAAGACGAATTATCATTTCAGCCCATAACCATAACATTGGAAACAAATACAGAAGCAGTGGCTCTATTAAAGATACTAGACTTCTTTGAGTCAAAAGATGTAGCTCCTTCTGACGAAGCGTGGGATTTGATAGTGAAACTCTCATACGCTTTCAGCGACTATGACGTAATGCTATCAAACTATAAGGAGGATTAGATGACAAAATCTGCTGAAGGAGTTCGTAAAGAAACATTAGAATCTAATATAGCTATCATTGATAATAAGATAGAAGGTAGAGTACATTATGGTAAACTTAGTATCAAAGTAGATGAGATTCCTATTTCATTATCTGATGAAATAGTATCCCATTATCAAGAGCAAGGATACAAAGTAACCATACAAAAAACAACAGAGACGGATAGAGTATTAGAAGTGAGCTGGGATATATAATACAATAATAAAGGAGAAAGATATATGATGAAATTAGTGGTAGGTGGAACTGTAGTAGCTGATAATCTAACCATAGTACTATTACCAAGAGCGGGAGATTTAATATCTATAACAGATATACATGGAGTAAAGAATACATATACAGTAAACAATGTTGAATTTGCTTTCGAGGACAAAGGAAACTATCAAGCATTAGACCCAACTAAAGTTCAGTTGTCTTATGAAACTATTGTCAATGCTACATAATAAATCATATAAACAATAGGAGAATAGAAATGTTATTCAGTAAGAAACAAAAACAATATCCAAAATTACAAGCGGGAGATGTAATCTTCTTTGAACCTGCTGACTTAATGGGACAAGTTATTCGTATATTTACTTGGTCTAAGTATTCCCATGCGGGAATAGCAGTTGACTCTGAAAATATGTTGGAAGCTCAAACTGCGGGAGTGAGGATAGTTCCTCTATCCGAAGCATTAAACAGAACTCAAGGTAAAGAATGTTTCCCTCTAACTCTAAGTGCTAGAGAAAGGTTTGATGCTAATGCCCTGAGAACTTTTGTCAATGATGTGAATGGTAGACCTTACGATTTCTACCAAGCTTTGATGTCTGGACTTCATGGAATTAATTCAAAGATTAAAACAAAAGAATCGGAGAAGAAGTTCTTCTGTTCTGAGTTAGTAACAGATGCTTTATTCCATTGTAAAGTATTATTTGATACTAACTCAAGTGTAGTAAATCCTCATAATTTATATAACATACTTAAGAAATTTAATATAATCTAAATGAAAATAAATAATATATTTGCCTACATAAGTTTCTATTGGAGTGGACTGGTAGATAGGCTAACAGGAAATAGGTCTATCTGCTACAATCCTTCTGGTACTAAATATTGTTGCTTTATTCCCTGTAAGAAAGATGCTGACTATACTATAGTCTATCCTCCCGACGGAGTGAAAGCTATCTATGATAGATACTCTCACGTATGTAAACAACATGTAGGAGACCTATGGGATGATGGATGTGAATTACATTCAGTAGATTGGGAACCTGACATCTGTAACATATCAATAAGACTAGAGGAAGAATAAATGGTAGAGATTAATATCCCAGAAGAATATTTAACATGCCAAGACTGTGGTACCCAAGACAAGACTGTGATAGAGACTCACTGCCCTTATGCCAAAGAGATAAACGATGAACAAATAGAAGTAACTCTATGTGAAGAATGTTATAGTAATAGATGTCAAGAAATATAAGGAGAGATAAACGATGAACACACCACTCAACTTAATTAAATCAATACATAACTTCTCTAACATAATGTTTAAAAGACTAATGGATAACGTGCATAAAACCCATTGGTCAGAGGAACCCTGCAATCGTAAGTTCCTACTGGATGAGTTAGATAAAAGACTTATACTATTAAAACAAATATATCCGATGGGGGATACCTCAGTAGATGAACTATCAGAAAAGTGTGCCGACATAGCTAACTTTGCTATGATGCTCTCAGATAACTATCAGAAAAGAAGATACGATATCAACGGAGAGTTTGATAATATATCAGACGGACAACCCTATTAAATCATAAGGAGAAATAGATGGAAAGAATAGTACTCACTTTAAATAACAATGAACCAGAAGTAATGAAGTTAATAAAACTTGCAAACACATTAGTAAAAGCAGGGGAGATAAAAGAACTCATACCTAGAGGAATTAAAACACATACTATGTTGAGACAGATTCCTCCTATGCCACAACTGATAGCAATACCTATAAGTAATGATAAACTAATAGATGACATTGATTCTATTCTGGTAATGTCAAACGATGGTATCATAACTAAAGAGATAGTAATAACTCAAGAATAAAAACCGATAACAACTTCTATATTGCTATACACTCATTCTAATAGTTTATCGGTTCTATTAGTTTCTTTAAAACAATAGTAATAGTATAACGGCATGTAATAGAATATAAGAAAGCTTGACTATTATATGTGTACAGTGCTCCGAGGTAGCGGGTACTTAAAACTTTAGAGTACTACCAACAGGTTAGCCACTGGTTCAAGGATTGAATCAGTGCGTGGTAGATTGTAGCTTTCTATTCCACGGCTCGATTTTCGTGGGGTTTCAGGGACGTGTTGATACAAAATCCCACATTTTATTACAATTATCTCCATAATCTATTTCTTGTAAGCTTGCCACCCGCTGACTAATAGTCAAGGTATCAAGCTTTTTCTTTATATTCAATATGTTTAATTCGCTAGTAAACCTTTAGCTTAATAAATTTTAACAATATGTTGACTTCTTATTTCATACATGCTATATTAATTATTAGTACCGAAATAGATTATGGAGACACAATATGAATTATGAAAAGATATTTAATAATATAATAAATAAAGTAGCAGTAATTTCTGTTACAACTGAAAAAGAAACTTATAAGGATGGGGATTATAATTTAATATCTTGTGTTAATATTGTAGTTACTTTAATAGGTAATCAGAATATAGTAGTTAATAAACTATCACCAATAAAACCTCTACCTTGTTTTACAAGTGATTATAGAGGTACTAAACGTGGAATGAAAAATGGAAGAGAAGGTTGGATTCCTGCTTTTGATTATGATTGTGCTGAAGTAGCTAACGAATTCAAAGAGAGAGTTGAAGCAGAACTCAACAGAATATTACAGGTATTAAATGTAGATTAAGGAGACAATTATGTATCTGAGTTTAACAGAATTAAGACAAGTAGTAAGCCTAATAGAAAAACAAGAAGGCATAGTTCCTAAACTTAAGAATAAAGAAGTTAATATAATTGTCAGTCCTTCAGTAGAAGCTATATATCTTAAAGAAGATACTATTAAAACTATTACCCATAAATCAAAAACTTCTGAGGGTAAACCTATTTATCAAGATATTAAGTATAACTATAATGATTACAGAACTTTGAGAATATTCGGTTAAGAACCTTGTGGCTCTTAAGAAAAATGACGAACTTTAAAAGGAGATAATTATGTATTTCGAAATAGCATTATTGATATTAGCAAATTTGTTTATAGCTATTCCTGCTTTTAAGAATCTACAGGACAATTCTTTGTTATATGTATTACTTGGAATGATTATATTAGATACAACAAGTTTGGTTCCGTTAATTTTAAAGATGCAAGGATTGATATAAGATTATGAAAGTAACTCGTAATGATTATCCTAGATGTATCTGTAATGTTTATGAATGTGAGAACACTATATCTTATTCTATAAGTATTAATCCTACTGGTGAATATACTTTCAACTTATGTAAATCCTGTTTCAATAAGTTAAAAGAACAAATCAAGAAAGTAAATTAATAAGGAGATAGTTGTGTTAGATAAAGATTTAACTGCTTTGAAGAAAGACCTGACTCAGTTCAGTAATGAATACGGATACAGACAAGACGACGATATGAGAAGAGCAATCAAGAAAGTTATAGATAGGATATCTTTCTACATAGAACTCGAGTAGTATTGTAACAATAACTTTACAAACACTTGTATTCATATCTTATATATGATAACCTAAGTATATAAGGTTAAGCAATAGGAGATACATTATGGCTAACTTAGTAAAAGTAAAGAAGAGTATCAAAGCTTCTGACTATGTTAGAATAAGTTATATAAATAGAAATAAGAGTGCAACATATAAAGAGATGATTAGACAGGCTGATAATTCTTGGAGCTACTTAGAAGTAAATGAAGGGGACATAGTGGAAGAATCAGTTATAGATAATTACATGGCAGAGATACTAACAAGAACTTGGGCTACCTTTAAAGGAACTACTTGTATGGAAGACGGAAGAAGATTAGATATACACAGTAAAAGAAATAGATAGGAGCTAAGTAAATAATGGCAGATTATGTAGATAGAATCATGGCTTATGAACAAGGCGAACTTGATAACGAAGAGATAGTAGAACTATTCCAAGATTTAATAGACAGTAAATTAGTATGGCAGTTACAAGGACATTACGGAAGAGTAGCTACTGACTTGATAGCTTCAGGAGAATGTACTGATGAATTGTAAGTGTGGTAATGTTGCTAGAACAACTATAATAAAAGATTGTTTCCATTGTGAAGCATGTGGAAAAGTAATCGAGTTAAAGAAACCGAAAGGAAAAACATGTCGGAAATATATAGACATATTAAGACGGGTAAACTTTATATAGTTCTTAACATGGGTGTTGTTAATTGTACCAACGCTCAGGAAGACCAAGTGATGGTTGCTTATAAGAACAGGGATTTTAATTATGTATTTGTTAGGGAGAAAGAAGAATTTTTAGCTAAGTTCGAACTTACAGATATAGATGAATTGTCTTTTCATTACGATGACGATACTCACAAACAAGGAGATAACAATGGCTAAGTTATATAGAAACGGTTTTTACTTCTATATGAATGAACATCCCGAACTATATGGATGGAATACTTTATACGCAGACCACGAGTGTACCAAAGAATTAAAAAGTATATACGGAAAAGAATTCTATGAGAGTGGTTATGCTAAGATGCCTCCTATACTATTCAGACAAGATGCTGTTAAGAATGTAGTAGATGCAAACCTATATAGGAATGAACTCAGATACATGCTATGGGAGATAGACAAAGCTACCCAGTCTGGTAAGTACGACTTTGAAATAAAGTTAGACTTCCCTCTCGATAAAGAAAGTCTGAATTGTATTAAGCTCTTAGGATACAAGATAGAACTTCTGGTGCATGAAGTAATACCCAACGGTATTATATATAGGATAAGTTTGTAACAGTTTAGTTACATAACACTTGTATTGTCTAACCATGTATGGTAATATAATTATATAAGGTTAAGACAAGGAGACGAATATGGCTCACGATTTATACGGAAGAGAAATTAAACTTAATGATACCGTTTTAGTTTTCAATATAATAAGAACAGCCACTCCTAAGATAGATAGAATTATATCTAAAGTAGTGGATATAAAAGATAACGGACTTCTGGTATTATCTATTCTTAAACTTAACAACGGAAGAAATCTTGAAGTTAAATCTGAAGAAGCTATCCTGATGGCTAGTGAAGGACTAGACCTCATCATAGAAAGAGTAGAAAAGAAAGTAGTAGAACAGGTAGCTTCCATTAAAGCTAGAAGGATGGGTAGCTTATGAAATCATACGTTATCGAAAACTTAATCCAAGCAGTAGAACAATTCAAGTACTATGCTAAGAATGAAAACAAACCTTCTTCAGTAGAGGATTTCAAAGATTGGTTAAGATACCACAGCTATCACTATGAACTTGAAACCTTAAGAAACAATCCTCATGTCTATGACGAAGTGAGAATATAATGAAGTATAAGATAAAAGGAAAGATATATAAATTCATAGAAGAATGTGAAGTTGTCGACCATGAGTTTGTTATCTTCAAAAAGATAATCGAGAATAGTAAAGGAGAAAGATTCTATTTACTACACTCTAAGTATACTAACGATTATCATCTGTATACTTTAAATAACAAAAGAGTATTATCAATTTCACAACTAAGTACGATTGGATAAGTAACATGTCAAGAGACAAGTCGGATATAATAGTAAACAAAATCTCGGATAGTTCTATAGAAATAAGAGTAGAGCATTATACTTCACACGATTGTTTAACCTGTTATCATTTTGAAAGATATGGTTCTAAGTGCGATTACTTAGCTGGAGTGTGTTACCCCGACGAGTACAGGAAGAAGAGGTAACATGTCAGACTACAATATCTATGAACTGTTAAATGACAGGGGATACAGAAGAATAAGAAAAGATTTACACGAGAAGAAGAGACGTTCTTCTTGGGGTAATGAGTATCCTAATCTTACCCAAGACGAAAAGATAATGTTATACTTAGCTGATAAGTGTCAGGATTTTGACACTACTTGGTTCCATTTCAAGGACAGAGTTCTAAGAACTCACAAGTCTGGAATAGTAAGAAGTATTTACTACATAGTTAGGGAAGCAGGTATCTAATGGTGGATAAAGTTTATTGTAAAGAGTGTGCATACTGTTATAGGATACACGATAACTATATCCACATGAACAACGATGACTATCATTGTATTAACTCTGATGCAATCATGATAAACGAGTATCTTAAAAATGGTAGTCCCCTAGAAAGACCTGTAAGAGATATTGAAAGGGATACAACTTGCATACATATAAATAAGAATAACAACTGTAAAGGTTTCCTAAAGCTAGAAGAAAGTAAGATACCTTGTACTTTCTTAGGAATAGTTACTGGATATAAAACTGTAACCAATAGAGTTACAGAAGATATAGATAGGAGTCATTAAATGTTTAATATATTTAAGAAAAAAGAAACTCAACTTGAAGTTACTATTGAAGAGAAAGTATATGAACAGCTAAATGATATCAACTACATGGTATATTGCTTATGTGCTAATAAGTATATAAATGTAAATGGCTATTGGGATGGTAAGAATAACTATTATGTAGATTTAAATATAGAAGGCTATGATAAAATCAGGGTACATGCTCAAAGAGGGAATCCTTTTAGTAGGGAAGACATATACGAGGAGCTAACAGTTTATAAAGACAATAAAAAGATATTCAATATCTATGCTAATAAAAATTATATATCTATTAAAGATACTAAACTAGATGCCTCAGAACTATACACTCTTCTAAAAACTATACAAGATACTTTATCCCCTATCTACGAGGAACATAAAATAAAATTAAATGAAGAGGACAACAAACAAAAGAATTATACAAGTAACTTCAAAGAATTATATAAGGAGACATAGATGAAAAGAATATTACTTAGTTTACTTATCGTGTTAGGATTTACTCAGGCTTCTTATGCCAGAGGGAATTCCTTATCACTTAACTATGCTCCTACTACAATCATAGGTGCATCCCAACCTCAAGCTTATTATCCCCAGACCAATTATTACCCTGTCCCAGTTCAAGTATATCAACCGACAGGATGTGTAGTACCCCATCTCTATGGAACAACTTACATCTTAGAACAAGGAGGTTATGTTCCAATCACCGACCAGCTCGGAAGAGTTATAGGATATACTTGTAGATAACATTGTAACAATAACTTAATAAATACTAAAGAGACACTAGACTTATGGTGCCTCTTTTGTTATACTAAATATATAAGGTTAAGACAAGGAGACATCTATGATTGCTATAAAAGGTTCTGGTAAAAGTATGACGACTAGAAAAAAGAGAGAACGCATTCCCGCAAGAGGAACTTCAGTACAATGTATTGCTAAGACAGATAATGAAATTACCTTTAGAGATTTAGTAGTGGAGAATGTTTACTACCATTCCAGTTTACAGAATGAAGAGTTAAGAAACCACGTTAAAGATTTCAGTGCTGGTTATGCTTGTGTTAATATAGAATACGACCAAGCTAGTACAAGCAATGTACTAACATACGAAAACATAGACGGAGTTGTTACAGCTATAGTTAAAGTCTACTGTAGAATAACTTACGTAGGATGTTTTGATTGTTCTCGTAGAAGAGAAGAAGTTGATAGTATAATGAACGCACCTAAAGTTATGGAAGAACTTGTAAACTAATGGATTACACTAACTCAGAAGTAATAGCCGACATACTTTTAATAGAAGAGAACTGTAGGAGCCACAGTTCTCTACGAGGTATGCTTAAAGATGCAATTGATAATCCTGAGTTAATAAAAGAAGAAGCCGATAAGATAAGATTTAGTTACAAACTACTTGATGCTTTAGTAATAATATGCTACAATAAGATTAAAGAACTACATGATACTAATGAAGAGTTTGTAGTATCTAAGTATCATGACCCTTACTGGAGAGGTAAGAATAAATGGAAAATAAAATTTAGTAGAGGAAGCTTTGATATAGTAGATGAATATGATTCTGATTACTACGGCTATTCGGAAACTGATACAAAGAATCATCCGTTCATAATCTCTAGGATAAGAAGCAGTCTTTTTAAAGAATTACAATTCTATTACTATGATACACTGGAGAAGTTTCTAAAGGACGAAAATATTACTGAGGAAGTAAGAGGAATGTTGAACTCAGAAGATAAGATAGATTCAATCCTAATGCTACAGGAGCTATTAAACTAATGTACTATAAGATTAACGATAGTATAGTAGAAGTTTATTATGACGAGACATTCCACGAATGTCGAAGAGGAGCATGGACTATAAGAGATGTAGCTACTAAGAAACAATTTTACTTCAATGGATTCTCTGTTACTATGTGGAGTGATGTATCAGAAGCGGGACTAAGAGACCTGTTAGATTACGGTATCCAAAAGAATGGAAAGGAATTCCAGAAGGCTACGCAGGAAGAAGCAGAAATATACAAGTGCATGAAGGAGTTAATAAACTAATGTCAAAACAAGAAGACTTAAAGAAAAGAGAATTACTATTCATAGGTTACGATGAAACCTACGGAGCACAAGTGTTTATAGGAACTGGACTTAAAGACAAGAGACAGTCTGACGAGAACCTGAAGAAGATGGAGCAGATATAAATGAACAGGCTTTATTATGATGAAGATATAGTGGAAGATAATTTATACTATGTTGGAACTATATTTCCAACATCTAGGAATCATGTTCATACAGGGAAATCATTAAAAAGATTTATTAGGCAAGTATCTTACGCTATAAGATTTATAGATAAATCTCCAGTTTCTGATTTTACTTTATTCTCGTTGGAATACTTTGTTTTTGATTTAGAGACTAAGGAGGTTATTACTTATGATAGTTTTTGACGACGATGAATACCTATACAGAATCTATTGCGACCAGTGCGGTAAACATATAGAGACTCCTCATGAGCCATGCCCTCAAGATATAATAGATGCTATTAGAGATAACGACTGGATAACTTTTCGGATAAGTAAAGCTAAACTCCACATCTGTTCTGGAGAATGTAAGAATGAATTCAACAAAGAGATAATAGAACTGGCGGAAAGAATAAAAGGATGAGGAATTTGTATCTTGAATACACTAAACCCAGATACTTTAAGGTTGTAACACCCTCTAATCTTTTTGAGTATGTTAAGTTCTGTCCTCATCAGTTAGCTGTTCCTAGAGGATATGTTTTATTTCAATACTATGATAGGCACATTGGAGCTTTCTGTGATGACATACAGGATTTGTATAAAAAGTTAAACATAGTACAAGAATTATCAGAAGAAGAATTTAATAGTGCTCTTGTTCTTAAGGAGTTAGTAAGTTAAATGCTAAAGAGACTTATAGTAGATATTCCTTATAACCCCGCTCTTTCCCGTGTGTATTTTTATGGAGAAGATAATATCCATTATAGATATTTGACGGGGGATAGTAAAGAATACTTATGTCCCATACATACTATGGGAAAGACATTAGAAAATATAATAGATGAATTTCCTGTAGGTCTTAAAATAATAACAGACGAGGATGAAGTTACTAGAATACTTACTATGCACGAACTTGTAAACTAATGTAACAAAGATTGTTTAACACACTTGAACTCTTACTGCATTCATGATATATTTATATTATGAGGTTAAGCAATAGGAGTTTATTATGTTAGATGATATAAGAAGAAATAACGAAAAGCTTTCTAATAAAATAGATAAGACTAAGAAACAATTGAACGAAGAGCTTATCGAAAAGATGACTTCTTCTTTTAAAGTTAAAGAAGATGAGATGGCTCAAGACATAAAAGCTTATTGGGAATTAAAGTACAGAGAGTTCTTAAATACTTCTGAGTATTATTCCCCACATGATTTTCAATTGCTACAATTAAAAGTAAGTCATTTTAATAAAGAGTTCTATAAATCATGTTGGTATACTTTACAACAATTAGGTATAAAGAAGCATGACGGAAAAAGAACTCATGGTTACTACGGAGAACCTAACAAAGAATTAATAGAAGCACATAACAGAAAACAACTTGATAGATTCATTGACATGACTGTTACCGAATCAATACTTAATTCAAGATACAAGTTACTCCAGTCCACTCTTAAACATTTCGATGGTGTAGAAATAAACGAAGTACAAACCGTTGACATAGCATTAAGTAAAGGAAACTTGGTAGGAACATTTAAGATTAAGAAACCTTTTGGATTAGAAAGAACTCTGGTAACTCAAGCTATCTATGCTGGAGGATATAACATCCAGAAGTTCCATATAAGATACTTATCTAAAGTTAGTTAGGAATGATATGAAAGTATTAATTAAAAACATATTGGAATACTATACATATAAAGATATTTTCTTTATTAAATTAGGATTCATTAATTTCCATACAGGGAAATTATTTCCAGAAGGGCAATCTGAGTCTGCTGAATTCATACAGAGAATGACTTTAAAAGATTATAAAATAAAGTATGCCCGAGGATATGATTTTAAAATTAGTAATGCTAGTTGCTTTCAAATAGTACAGGTGTTTATTTTATTCAACAAAAGAATATATGAGATAACTATAAGCTACAGATTCTTTTGTAAACTATGTGGAATGTTTATATTACTTTATGATTATTGGAAAAGGTATTAACTATGTCAAACGAATATACTGTTATAAACGAATATAATCTTATAGCTGAGACAAGTAGATACTATCTATTTAATAAAGGTAATGAACTCGCAGTACGTAACTTAAGACTTGTTGATAGAAGAAAAGGTACTTATACTATGGAGTACTTGTTCAATGAAGTCCGTAGTTGGGATAGATTATACTATAGTCCGAGAATGGAACAGAGCCACAGAGATAGTCTTCCCAAAGTTATCACTAGGGCTATAGCTGATGTAATAGAAAAAGAAACTGTAGCTAGACAAACTAAAATATTTATGGTAGAATTAGTATCATGAAAAAATTATACTTATATGAACATAGGTTTGCAAAATCTAGCAGGTATAAAATAGTATCTTATAAGCGGAATAAATATCTTGAATACCCCGAGGATAAAAGTATTAAGAAAGCCTACGATAACTATTTAAAAGGTGGAGAACATTCCAGCCATAGTCAACCTCCCTTAAGAAGATATCATGAAGAAAATAATATAATAATTTATGATATAACGGGAGCCAAGAATTTAGAGCATCTCCAAAAGTTAATGTTTATGGTAGAATTAGTATCATGATAAAATATTTTAGTTCCAGTAGAAATAGGTATTTTAGATATGACCCAGAAGGTATTAAAACAGTAGAAGCTTATGTTCCTGAAATAGGGAAGTGGCTCAGTACTCACTATGTAGATGAAGAAGATTTAATAAGATGTTTTGGAACTTTCGGAGGTATCATAACAACTATAACAGAAGAAGAAACTTTAACTTATTTAACTATGAAGGAGTTGACATCATGAATTTTGAAAATGAAGCTAACAAATTAATAGACGATATCTTAGAGATTGAAAAACAGATTAAAGATATTGAAATGCAATGTTTGAGCAACTACAATAAGATGACACCCGAACAGAGGAATCAACTTTCTTCTCTCATGCTAGATGATGTGGACGGGAGAGAAGATTTCATAGAAAAGGTAAAGAAGTATGATACAAATATTTAATAAGGCTGATATCAAATATAAGAAACAATATTATACTATCCGAAAGAAAGATGGTTATATAAGTATAACTAATAAGAAGAGGATAATGAAATGGACTTCCTATAGGTTGACTTATGATGACGGCTCGTTTCTTAAAGGGTATTCTGGGTTCTTTGATTTGTATGATATCTACGAGATAGAGTCTGAAGAAGAGAAGACAAAGCTTAAGTATATGAAGGAACTCATCTCATGAAACATTTTATAGGAGAAGATTCTTTTGGAAACCTCAAAGCTTATGAAGAATCTGGAAAGAGATTCTATCTTGTTAAGGATAGTTATAAGTATGTTAAAAATAACTTAGATATATCTATATGTAGATTAACCCTAGGACTAAATGGAGACGGTACCTATAACTATTACTACGACATCCACAGGAAAGAATATGGTTGGCTTACGTTACCTAGAAGACTAGAACTTAAACCAGAACACTATTTTCTTGAATATGGTTATGAAGTACTGGCAGAGGCTGAAGATTATGAGACCTTGGAATACATGATGGAGTTGATAGTATGATACCAATAATTGAAGAAGAAGATTTATCTAATCGTTTAACTCCTCCCCATCCTCCTGTTTTCTATCTATTTAATAAGAAAAGAACATACTATAGAATAATGGGTAGGCAAATGGTAAAAGAACTTCTTTACTATCTCAAGAAAAATGGTAAATGTATATTTGATAAATATGATGTTTATCAAATAGAAACAAAAGAAGAGTATGATAAATTAAGGTGCATGAGGGAACTAGTATCATGACCTTTAGGTATTTCTATACAACACAAGAATTTTACAATCCCTTAATATATCGGTATGATTGTATTGAAAAAAGATTAGAGTACTGGTATAATGGAGAGTGGAACTTATCCGTAGGCGGAGTGGCTGGTCATAAAATTACAGAAGAGAAAGCCATGAAAACTATAATGCTACAGGAACTTGTTGAATGAAGTTATCAATTGTATATACAAAAGAAGATACTCGTGTTCTATTCTACAATGAACCCTATCTTAATATGGAATTATTAAATTGTATTAACCCTGAGAATCCCCTACCCCTAAAGCCCATTGAATACTTCTTAGTAGATAGGTTATATGTGGTAGCCCCTGCTTGGATGGTAGAGGACTGGTTCGATGATGATAATGATTTCTTGATACCAGACCCATTTGGAGGAGTAGACAAGATAAAAGTTAGATTAGAAAATCCTAGTAGATTCATAATGAATCTACTAAGAAGAGGATTCAGGAAAGACCTTTCATTGATTCCAGTATATGAAACTATGAGGGAATTAGTTTCATGAAATATAAATATTTCATAACATTATTTGATGGGTATAGGAAGACTCCTAGATATAGATTCTTTAGGATAGGAGTTCATAAGAGATACTATAGATGGAGAGAGCTAATGATTAAATCTAATGAATGGGTAATGTCGGATTGGTATCTTGGAAATGCTCAACACGATAAAAGATTCTTAAGTATAAGAGAAGTAACTAAAGAAGAACTCGATAACTTTTTATTCATGCAGGAGTTGACCACTTGAGAAACTTAGGTAACATACATCATACATTTAATATTGAGTACGGAAAGATATATTTAGTATGTCTGGGAGAAACTTTTATTACGGAGAACTTACATGTGTTTATTCCTATAGGTAACTTCTACTACAAGCATCTTACCAGTACTAGGAATAGAAAGACATGGCATACTTCTGAAGCTACGGATTCTACTCTTCGAATGAATTTACATAAGTGGTTTGTCAAATGGAATTACCTGTCTCACGATATGTCTCTCTGGGAATTAGACTCCGAAGAGGAATTGGATAAGTTCTTATTCATGGAGGAACTAACTAAGTGAACACTTATCTAACAATAAGAAACTATCATGAGAAAGAGATAGGTATGGTTTTCCGCCATACTAATAAAGATTATTGGGAATGCAATCTTTATTATGATAGGAACTCTTGGTTTAAAACTGGTAGTACTTTAGATAAAATATTAGATGATTATCCTAAGAGTGTCTTTGAATTAAAATGGTATACAGAAGAAGAGTATAGGGCAATGTTGGCTATGGAGGAACTAATATCGTGATACAATACTTAAAAATAAAAGGACTTCCTAATGAACAATTTAATACTTGTGGAGTTTCTTTCATGACTCTTGAAGGAGACCGAGACTCGGGTTACAATTTTAAAATGAAAGAACATAGATATCCTGGGCAACGTAGGGAAGCTAGAAAGTCTCGGGCTTATATAAAAGATAATAATTTTCATGTATATATTCTTAATTTGAATAGGGAGTTCAAATTTCCTATTGTTGAAATGTATGAAACCCAAGAAGAGTATTTACAAGAAATAGATAAATATTCTATTATGAGGGAACTTGTATTATGATTGAAGTAGACAATAAATCAAGTATCTTTAATATCTTTTCGGTATTTAAAAAGCATAATCATTTTATAATAAGATGGTTCTTTTGGAGTATAAAAAGATACTGGGTTATAACGAGTTCTTTCAACATACAGAAGAAAGTATATATAGACTTTAGAACTTCCAGTGCGAAAGAGATAGACCAATTCTTAGAGCTACTATATAATGTCAACTTCCATTCAAATATATCTAATCTAATAAACGCTGACCTAAGAATATCTAATAGGTTTCATGAGTATATGTTCAGAAAAATATATCTCTTAGACGAGAAGGAATATCTCTCAGAGAGAATGATAAAGGAACTTGTATCATGACAAGATACTTTAAAGTTTATAAGAAGTATACAAATGTAACAGATTACTATAAATGTGTTGACAATGATAAAGCACAGATATATAATAAGAAGAGAGGCTGGTGGGATACTACTATAATTCCCAACGCAGAGGCTGTGGTAGGTTGTGCTCGTAGATATCCTGAGAATTATATCCTAACCGAAATCACCCCTGATGAATTCAAATCAACTTTAATAATGGAAGAACTTATTTCATGACTAAGTATTTCAGAGTTACAAATACAGATAATAATACGGATGACATCTACAGAGTAAGAGACAATAATCTTATTAGCTTTTATGATGGTAACTATAAAGATTGTTGGTCTACTGTTTCTTTTGTAGATGAAGCGGAGATGATAAGAGTAGCTGAAGCTTTTCAATATAAGATAGAACAAATTCCCACAGAAGAATTTGAAGCTGTATTGATGATGAAGGAGTTAGCTTGGTAAATATTGCTAGATACTTTAGAGTTCATTTTAATTCATTGCATAGCTATGGAAGTATCCGTACTATCTATTATAGATTTTATACTATTTATTATACAAAGAAACCAAACGATACTATGATACAAGTATGGGATGTAGAACATAAAGAATGGCAGAGAACTAGGTTCTACACCGTGCTTGAGTTTACTAATTGGTTAGATAAGAAAGAACTGATACCTGAAGAAATAACTTGGGGTGAATTCCAAAATAGATTAATGATAGAGGAACTAGTTGGATGAGACAACTAAAGAGAACTGATAAGTGCATAACAGGAAAACATTACCTGTATTACACCAACCCCAGTATACAGAAATATACAGTGTTAAAGTTTTTAAGATGGGGAGTAGCTTCCTCAGCAGAAGTACATAAGAATCTGTTAATATTTCATGACCTTGTTACAGATAAGGATGTTATGTTTTTTCCAGATGCTTTCTACGAGATAGAAGATTATGAAGTTGATAATTATTTAATGATGCAGGAACTCGTATCATGATTCAGTATTACAAATTACCTCTGATGTCTTGGAGAGATAAACATTGTTCTGGTGGTATCTCTATGATTTATATAATTGGTGATATACTTTATGTATATGATTTCGAAAGACGAGTTCATTGTAAATGTACGAACACTATAGCTAAAAGATGTGAGACAGTAGATGCAGTACAGTTCGTGGAACGGGGAGCTTACGGAACAACTACTACAGTTCATAGTTATTTAGAAGAATATAAATCTGAAGAAGAGTACTTGCAAGAAATAGAAAAGTATGTTATGATGAAAGAGTTAGTAGGATAATGCCAACTTTTATAGAAAGCAGATACTATAAAATTTATAATATTCCAAAGGAGTATGGTGATATAAAAGATTGTCTCCTACACATGGATGAGATATACACAGAGAACCATATTAATCCTAGAGATTTTCATCCTACAGATTTAAAATGGGACGACTCTTGTTGGAGATACATGGATATAGATTGGTGGGAAAGAGTAGAAGGAGTTATCATAGAACAGATAACTTGGGAACAAATGAAAGAAGAAACCGATAAAAGAAAAATAATGAGAGAATTAATCTTATGATGAGTAAGACTAGGTACTTTAAAATATCACGGTGTCTTAACACTGATTATAATTCCCCCGAGTGTTCCTTTATTTATTGGGAAGCTGAGGGATTTATTCAAGGAGCCTTCGCTTATTCTTTTGTATACGACTCTCACGATTTACAGAGAGGAAAGATTCTTACTGTAGTTGGTAATAGATTACAATCTTCTTATACAACTAATCACGAGAAATTCTATAATGATATAATAAAAGAGTACAGAACTAAAGAACAATACTTAGCAGAGATAGATAGGTATATAATGATGAGGGAGCTTGTAAGTTGAAATGTCCTTGTTGTAATGAACACTTTTCTTTAATAGAATATATTAAGAATCTATTTATAGGAGAAAGTGTAACCGAAGAGAAAGAAGAAGAGTTACCTACCTACGTAACAGATAGGAAAGGAAACTTACATCCTTGGTATGACAAGAAGTTAAGACAACTACACAGTAAGCTTTTAGATACCTATAAAGATTTTGGGAAAGCAAATACTAATAAGAGATATAAACATATTCATGAGATAGAGAATCTTATCGAGGCTAACACTGGCTTCCATCCCAGTATCTGGATGTGTGATAATGTCTGGCATGGAGATATCTTTATAGTGTCCTTGTGTATATACACTGACGGTAACTTCGATAACAAAACAGAACTTGAAGTTAAAAAGGTTATGAAGAATGGTAGAATGGTACTATCTGTAGAGGGGGATGAATCCTATATAAAAGCTAGAGACCTACTTAAAGTAATTGAGATAGTAGATAATGTTGATAAGTTTCTAATGATGAGAGAATTAACTACATGACAGTAATTAAAATAGAAGATGTATGGATGGTTAAGAACCCTTGTGCTTTTGATAGTTACACGGAGACTGACCCTGTTTACTTTTTCATAATTAAAACTTCTTCTGGATATTTACAAACAAAAGGTATGCTAGGCAGAGGAGTTCCTAACGTACTCGAAGTCTTAGCTAGAGATATAGAAAAAGGATTGTGGATAGATGGAAGAGTCTCTCATGATTTTGAATTAGACGAACCTACAATATTTAACAACGAAGTTTATCCTCATCTGATAGTAACTAGAATAACAGAAGATATAGATACCGTAAGAACAATGTGGGAATTAGTAGCATGAAGATACCTCTCAAAATTACTGTCTTCTATTGGTTAAATCATATAGGAGGAGTTACTACTCAGAAAGAATTTGAACATTATTCTGTTCTAGGAGGTAGCACTGATGATGAATTTATGGCTGAGGCATTATCTTTCGCAGAGAAGTTGGGGGATAGTTTTATAAGGTTCTATGTAACACATAGGGTAGAGAAAATGACTATGGAAGAATATAGAGCAATGTTATCTATGAAAGAATTAACAGGAGATTGATATGGCTGTATTTGTTTTAAAATACACAAGTTATCAAGGTAATGATTATTATATGAGATTGGCTAGGATTGTCGACAGAGCGTGGGGATGGAAATGGCAACAGATTAATTTTAAAGATATACCCCTTCTCTATCCTCTTACAACTAGAATATATTCCAAAAAGCATCATGCCTTTAAAGCAGGAAAAGATAAAGAGAGAAAAATGTCTACAGAGATAAAAATAATAATGATGAATAAAGAGGACGTAGAGCACATGGTATTTATTCAAGAATTAACAGGAGACTGATATGGTTAGTATAAGACGATGTGATAAATGTAATGAAATAGAATATGTAAGAAAGATACAACTTTATCATGGAGAATCTTTGGACTATGATAGGTATACTTCAGACTGGGAACACATAGATTTATGTCCAGTGCATCTTGAAATATATACACGTAAGATACAGAAAGCTATTATGGAAGGTAAGATAACTTGTTCTAAAGACCTAGAACAATTTAATATTAAGTTTATAACTGCTGATTTAATGAAAGAGCTTACTAACTAATGAAAGAAGTATTTGCTATATTACTTATAATGCTACTTATCTTTGTATTATATTGTACTTTTAATTTCATAGCATTTATAATTTTTATAAGAATATACTCTCCTCCTTCTTTTTGTAATGAGCTTTGGGACTATCTAATATTTAGAGATGTCTTTGATATTTATGAGAATGAAAGATACATTCTTTTAATAGTATTTGTAATATTTCCTTGGTTTATATATAGATATATGATAGCCGTATGTAAACAAAGAAAAAGAGACATAGTAGATAGATTTATAAATGAGTTGACAGAATGAAACAAATAAAGAAACTCGTATGTAATATAAGACCTGACAGATTCTACTTAGCTGTTCCTGTTAATCCAGAAGACGATAATAGGTTCTTTGTTTATGAAGTAGGAGAGCCAGACCCAGACGGTTGGGGTAACTATACTAGATATAACTTAGGGGATGATTTAATTATAAAAGGTTCTGATTATACAAGTCATGATAGTCTATGGGATTGGATAGAAGATATAGCAGATAGCTTAGATGGCTCCGTCTGGAATATCTATGAGTTTAGAACCATGAAGGGGTTAAATAGACATCTTAATAAGTATAAGGTGCTTAGGGAATTAACGGATTAAATTGTCTACTATACAATTCTTTTATATTTTAAATGAGTAGTAAAATATAAGGAATTAAAAAATGGCACTTCAAATTCAAAATACAGGAAGCTCCCAAGTTATTATATCCGAGCTTGCTAACTTTACAGTAGCACCCTTAACAACAGTAAATGCTCCAATAGGTTATACAGAAGTACAGATAGTATCTGCTATTGCACCTTTTGATACTTTAGTTTTATTAGGAGCCACAGTAGATTTATCAATTCCAGTTCCTCGTGATGCAGAGCAATTAACCCCTCAAGCCTTTAAAGATACTATAGCAGAAATGAACGAGGCAGTTCAGGCTATTCAAACCGAAGTAGTAAGTCTCCAAGGCTCTTCTGTAGATGCTACCTTTGTTAATGGGGTCATGACTACACATGAAACAACTTATGACCATACGGCTATAGCTCATACTAATCGTGCTGTACTCGATGCTTTAATAGCAATTCCAGTTACAGAAGTTAAATTCGTAGACAACACAAGAACCGATTCTTATACGGAAGATGGTTCTCAGATGAAGCCCTTTAAGACAATTCAATCTGCTATCGATTCTATCTCCGATGCAAGTAATTCTAAGAAATATATGTTAGAAATAAAAGCAGGAGCTTACACAGAAAACTTAGCATTTAAACCTTATGTGTGTTTAAAAGGTGAATCAAAAGAAACTACTAAAGTAACGGGAACTCATCTATGTACATTTAGTACTGGTGGTAGATTAGAAATAAGAGATATTACTATCAGAGGAACAATTACTTTTGATAAACCTACTGGAGTAGTGAACGGAGTTTCAGTTTGGTTAGCAGACATGTGGGCTGATAGTATAGTATCTAATTTCAGAGGAACCGTTGACTATTTACAAATTACTAACGATTGTTTAATCAGTGGAAATCTTACCCAACACTCTTCACACATGATAGTAAGAGACTCTATGGTATACGGAAATGTTGTAATAGACGATGTAGGATTAGAAGTTCCTGACCCAGTTTACGGAGATTCTGGTACAAGAAATATTGCTAACTCTGGTTTAAACAATGTCTCAGTTATAAACAACTGTTGGTTAGAGATACATACTTGTCATACTTGGGGAAGCTTAACTTCTGACGGAGCTACAGCTTATCTTAACTACGATGTAGTATCTGCTCCAGAGAATCCAGCTAACGTGATAGTTCTTAACTCTGGTAATGTAGACTTGATGAGTCATGCTTCAGCATTAGCAAACGACTCTTCAGTTTCTGGAGCCTCGGTTAAGGATGCTCTTAATAGTTGTGTAACAAAGAATGCCATTAATGGTAGCTTCACAACAGTAGACGGTAAAACAATAACAGTAGTAGACGGACAAATTACAAGCATAGTTTAGTCTGTAAATAATTGTAACAAACTTATATAAGAAGACTTGAAATATAGTCTTCTTTTTGTTATGCTAAATATATAAGATTAAGACAAGGAGATTTTAATGGCAAGTATTAAAAGACTTACTAGAGACAAAGAGCTAGTTAAGAAAGTATTTAGAGAAGGAGAAAGAAAAATTACTCATAACGGGTATGTGTTAGTTAGGTACAAAGGAGACGAAGGAAGTTTCTTAATCCTAGAACACAGATTACTCTTCTTAGCAATGGATATTGAAATTCCCGATGGATATGAGGTACATCATAGAGATTTAAATAAGTCTAATAATCATATTTCTAACTTACAAATAATGTCTCATGACGAACATGTTTTACTACATCAAGGACTTTTAGGAATTGTTTCTCGACTCAGAAGAAAAGAATTAGTAACAGTTTAGTTACAAACACTTGTAGTATAATTCAATATAGTATATGATGAATATACAAGGAGAAATTAATGGCAGAGGCTGTATTAAAATTTACTGTTGAATGTACTAAGCTTGCTAACTTTGGAAGTTACTTAAGAGCTTTAGATTTTAAATATGATAATGTAAGGGTAGAATATGAGAAAGACTCTGGTTTATTCTTTGAAGATTATCGTATTAGAATAACAGGTGATGAAGAAGACCTTAAGATTGTAAGAAGACAGATACAATCCGATAGGGAAAGGTATGTGAATAATTAAATGACTGGAGTACAAGTTTTTCTTTTATTTTTATCTTTCATGGATTTATATATTGGGTTCAACGATTTAAAATCAGGTGAATATTTCTGGGGCATCCTTTGTATTATGTGTGGATTTTATTTCTTAAGAATGTTCTATGATGCTTATGTAAGACATCATGAGAATAAAGAAAAGGAAGAAACTAAAAATGTTTGAATATGTTGCTAAACCCAGACACGGAAATATAGTTGTTAAGAAAGAAGTAACGATATTCTTAAATGAAGAAATAAAATATCCTACGGATTTCTTTATAAGTGATAGTGGTGTTGTAATGGGATACAGAATCAACGACACTAATGAAAGAATATTGGATTACTGTTTTAATTTAACACAAGGAAAGAAATAATGGGTACTCAAAATGGAACTAAGTCTGGAAGTAGTGTAGAATTAAGAGAGATAAGTAAGAATAAACAAAACCACTGTGCATTAGTAGCATCTTTCTTATATGCAATAAAAACAAGAAGTTACTTTATCAAAACCTATAAAGATATTGACAGAGAAACAGAACTTGTCTACCTTAAGTACCACTGTTTGGAATTAAAAAGACTTCTTAAACATAGCTTCTTGTTAAGATAAATAAAGTCGAAAAAGATTAAACTAAGTCGAGAACTGTTAATAAATTATAACTCGTATCGAAAAACATTAAGGAAGAAACAATGAAATATAAAATACCTCCTGAGCAATTTGACTATGTTAGAAGTATTGCACTCATAGCCGATAGAAATAAGAAGGTTAAGATACTGGGAATAGTTGATAAGAATGATTAAAGAAGATAAAATAGAGATACTTAAACTATTTTCTAAAGAAGCACTCATAAAAGAATTGACCTCCAGAGAAAACGTCTCGGTAGATGAGGGTGTGTTCTCTATTATAATAGAAGTACCTACAGTGTAACAATTTCTTTACATACCATTGACTTCTTGTTTTGGCTATGATAATCTAATTATATAGTTAATCAAGGAGATATTAATGCTTAAAGTAAAAGTAACACATGTAGTAGATGTTCAACAAGAATATCCTAATGTTTTCAGACAAGGAGAATCTAAATACTATTACTACTGTGAAGGTACTAAAGGCGGATTATACAAATTGATTGAATATAAGAACGGACATAAGGCTTTATTCAGAGCTAAGGATATGCAACCTGTAAGAAACTATGAGGTAGTATCGTGAAGTATTACGAAGTAATTAGTAAGAGAAGTAAAGAACTTTTGAAAGTCTATAGGATTTCGGAAGACGGTTCTATCCATTTCTACGATAATTGTGATAACCCCTTGTGGATGAAATCTTGGTACCCTGCTGAAGAGTTTCTATTATATTGGGAAGAACAAGGTTATATTGTTAATGAGATATCGGAAGGTAAAGCTTTAGCTCCCTGTATGCTTAAGGAACTGTTGGTATGAAGTACTACTCTCCTAATTTAGATGGATATAAACCTTTGATATATAAAGTAGGAACCAAGAATACTTACTGGTATTCTCATCATACAAAGAGATGGGTTGCTACTCAGAACATGTTTCCCTTAGATGAAAGAGAAAGAGGTATGGAAGTTACTAAAGAACAGGTATCTGCTTATTTCTGTATGAAGGAATTAGTATCATGATTGGACAACCTAAAATTATAAAAGTTAATTACTATAGTTCTCACTATTTCCCAGAGAATAGAGATACTTCCTATATGGGTTTTAGCTACAAAGTACTAACTTACCAACCTTTCCATTTCGGAGAACAGTTTGTAATAAATGAAAACTTTATGAAAGAGGCTCTAACATCAGCGGAACGCTTAGGAGACAGGTTTATTAATTTTACTATTGTTTATTATGAAACTGATGAGACAGAAGATTTTACAAAAGAAGAAATGTTATTATTGATATCGATGAAGGAACTTGTATCGTGAATAGACATGAGCTACTTGTACAGAAGTTAAAGTTCCAAGATGTTTGGTACGAACTCACTATAAAACCTATGATAGAAAAAGAACGCTTAGATAACAGTATCTTCTATTCTAGCATGAGCTATTTCGTAGAAGTATTTAATAAGAAGTTTACGGGACTAATGCCTATAAGATATTCTTGTAGAGAAGATTTTAGTATGATAGGATTTTATCCCCGATACATTCATACTTTGAAATCTCAAAGATGGGAGCGTATAAATACTAACAGGTCAGATTTATTTTACGATTTGATAAGATTATATACAAATTCAAAACCTGTTATAAAACTCTTATTTGATTCTTTCGAAGATTGCAAAGAGCGTTTTCAACCTATGTTAAGTAAAGGAGAAGATATATTTTTATCCAAGTACGTTATGGAAGAGTTAATCAATGACTAATTTTTATGTACAAGTTCAACCTTTCCTAAACGATGAATTTGTATCCCCTGTCGGAGGTTCTTTCTCGTATAAAGAAACATATAAATCCTATGCTTTTAGATTTGGTAAAGCTAATGAATTTGAAAGAACTCAGAGTGAAGAAAGAGTAAGAGATGGTTATCTTATTTCAGAAAATGTACATATAAATACAGTATGTAAATATAAGGTAGTTAAACAATTTAGTTCCTACGAAGAAATGATGGAAGAAGTCAATAGACATCTTTTAATTCAGGAATTAATATCATAACATATTTTAGTTTAGATATCTTAACAAAAGAAGAATTTGAAAAAGAGCTGATAATGAAGGAGCTGATTGAATGAAAGTATTAATAGAACCAAGACCAATACAAGAAAGAGAACAAGTTAGTCTTGACAAAGAAAGAACATTTGATATAATGAAATTATATAAACCTTATGATTTCATAAATATGATAATGGAGAAAAACCATGACAGATAAACAAGAAGTTTACGCAGGAGTAATAGACCTAATTAAAGCCCTGTCTTATGATATGATGATGGGATGCGAGAACGGAACTGAATTTAACTATCTCAGAGCAGCCTCTCAAGCTACTATAGTGTTTTTACAAACAGCCATCTCTACTAACCTAAGAGTGGATTGGGTAAAACTCTATGCCATCATAGACGAGAATACTCCAAGTACTTTAGACCCTAAGCTTATAGAAGCTATGGGAGATTACAAAATACAGATAATGGACTTGTTCCAAGGAATAGAAGAATAGTGGCTAAATTCTACAGTTGGAATGATATAACAAAAATATACATGGAAGGAATAGAGGCTGATTCACTCTACGTTAAAGAAGGAAGTAGAGTCAGGCATTATGCTGTAACCCCTAAAGGACTGCATGAAATAGGCACTGGATTTTATAGCATGGAAGACATTTATAATCAGTTATGTAAGTCTGGACATGTTAAAAATTACATACTAGACCAAGAAGAAATAGATAGAAAATTAGTAATGATGGAGTTGATAAATTAAATGATTAAGATAACAGAAGATGGTAAATCTGTAATAGGCGGAGGGAAAGTGTATGAGATTTATCATACTCACGGTCTTCCCTTGTCATTAGCATTGAACGAATTAAGTAGATATAATTTCTCTATTGATTGGAGAGAGTATTTTATAACTGCTCTTAATGACGGTATGATTTTAGAGAACGAGTATAGAAGAGTTTGTGAAGCTGTAATAGAATGTTATGGAGATGACTACTTTAACGAATGGAATAAAAGAGCTAAACTATTATTATTAGAAATATTAAAAGGAGATAAACATGTTTAAATTTTTATTATACTCTTGTGGACTATCTTGTATCTTGGCATTTACTCTTATAGGGATTTCTTTTTTTCTTATAGCAAGTCCTTTCCCAGTGTGTGAGATTACAATCTCACTTGCTATAGTATCAATTATTTACTATGCCATAACTGCTTTTATAATTAAATCAAAGTACAAAAAGGAATTGGAAGAATTAAAGTAATTAAATGAGAAAGATAGATTATATAAATAAATTTGATTACAATAAGCTTTATTTCTCTAAAGAGGATGATGGAGTTATCGGCTATTATACATTTGAGAAAGCTGAGAAGTCCCTGTTTGATATTTGGAAATTTACTTATGTATCTGAGAATCCTTCTGAGCATTCTCGTCGAGGAGGAAGGGACGAAGCTAATCTTAAAATGCACATAAATAACAGATACATAACTAATGTGTGGGAATGTTCTCCTGAAGAAAAAGAAGAGATGACCAGAGTTTTAATGATGATGGAACTGGTGGATTAGATGATTAAGATTACAAGTATCGACCAGATTATGAAAAGAAGCCGTCATTGTAAATATCTATATACTAATAGAAGGGGACAAGAATTTATAAGAAGTGGTTATAAAATAGTTCATAACTTTTATGATTCTGATTACCATAATGAATTCTTTAATGTAAATAGTGTAACTCTATTAGAAAATAAAGAAGAGGTAGAAAGAATAAGATACTTAAGAGAGTTGGTAGGTTGAATAAATTTACTCCAAAAACGAATATAAATCCTAAGAAAGTTTATCTCGCTCTTGAATTCAATGAAGGAGATAGAGGGAGAGAATTTATTATGGGATACTTACATGCTCCTAATAGAACTAAAGATTCTTTCTTTAGAGACTATCCTTGGTTAGAATGGGAGATATCAGAAGACTTTTCTGTGGACAAAGAATACCCTCATGATAAACACAGATATGCTTCTGAATATGAAGATTCCATTTTAGGATATCGAGATTGTAAAGGTGCTTGGGATATATACGAATTAAATTATCAGAAAGAAGCTTTCGAGATTTTAAATAAATACAAGATGATGCAGGAATTAGTTTCATGAATAAAGTATATTTAACAAGTCCTGATAGTGGACATTATCTTATGAAATACGAAGACGGAGAGGTACTCTCTTGCTTTGCAGGTAGTGATTTAGCGGGATGTAATGAAGAATCTTATTTCATAGAATTTTATCTTGAGCATCAAGACTACGAAATAATGACCGAGGAACAATTTAAAGAGTGGGAAACTAAAGCTCTCATGATGAGGGAACTTACTGAAATAATCGATGACGAGCCGAAATCAAATTTAACATTTAAATATGATAAATATAAGTAAAGGAGACTAAATGCAAATAACATTACAATGGCTTAGGGAAGAAAAAGCTCCCAATGATTTATATACTTGGGCTGTATCTTACTTCGGAGTACAAGTCCAAATAGATTCTACCGTATTAATAAATGAATTAGTAACGGAGGAACATTATGATTGGGCTAACTTTGTAGTACTAAGATTATTAGACCGCACTAAAAAGATACAGTATGGAATTTATGCAACACAGCAATGTATAAATGGTTTTATCATAAATTACCCTAATGATGGAAGACCCTCTGAAGCTTTAGCCTCTGCTGTAGCTTATCTCAGTAATCAAACTGTGGAAAATTCTTCGAGAGCTTCTACTGCTTCAGAAGGTGCTAGTATGGCTGCTTCTGTAGCTAAGGCTGTGAATAGTGAGGATACTAATGTTCATACTGTGGTTAATATGCAAGAAGATGCTGTTAATGTTTATAATAGTATAGTTGATTCTGCTAATGCTAATACCTCTATTCACGCTGCTATGTGTTCCCATAACCTAGCTAACATGTGTTGTGATTCAGAGTCAGATATTATACTAGGAGGATATGCTCCAGATAATTATACTTTTAATTATGCCGTAGAGGTTTATAATTCTTCTGCTACTTCTCAAGCTTGGAATGCTTATGTAACCTCTATTCAAACTAACGGAGGATATGCTGTAGCTAATCAACAATATGCTTTAGCCTATGTTAATGCAAAGATAACTATGATAAACTATGGACTTAGTTTAATATAAGGAGATTGAATTGAATTTTAGAGATGCCTTTGGAAAATATTTGTTAGACCTAAACATGTTTTATCTAGCTTATTATAAAAAGCATAGATTGAAAATATTTTTCATTAATTTATTAAGAAAATTAAAGATTACTAAATTTATTCCGAAAAATTTAAAAAAACTAAGTCGTTGTCCCAAATGTGGAAAAGAGACTTATTATTATGAGCCTTTAACTATTCTTACAGATATGACAATCTGTACTGGATGTAAAGTTAGATTTGTCGTAGAAAATTAATATAACTTAACATATACTTGCATTCTATTTTAATTTATGCTATTATAATTATATATAAATAAAGTAGGAGACAGTAAATGAATCACTACAACTACACAAAGGATAAAGAATTAGCGGAACAATGTGAATATGAAGTTGCATGTGCTATATGCGAAAAGTATGGATGCGATTTTGTAAGGTACAATCACGATAATAAATATGATATCTTATTCTATACCAAGAAAGGAACATACCTAAAGGTAGAAGTTAAACAAGATTTTACCTGTGCAAGAACAGGAAACGTAGGAGTAGAGTATGAATGCAGAGGTAAGGCTTCAGGCATTCAAACTTCAGAGGCTGACATGTACTGCTTCAAGATACACGAATCGGAAGATAAGGCAAGCCTCTATCTTATTCCTACAAAAGAACTTAAGAATATGATAGTTAATAAATTATTTAAAACCATAGTAGTTGGTGGAGATGCTAACAGTAATAGTAAAAATTTTCTATTTGATTTAAAAGTATTTAAACAACATTGTATAGAAGTATAAGGAATAATCATGGAATCTAAAGACGATGCTTACAGAATACATATATTTACAAAATTAAATGAGTTGAAGGAATATCTTCCTCCCGAATTAAGAGAAGATGCTGAAAGAATGATAGCAGAAAATCTTCCCGAGTTATCTGGAATCGAACCATCTAATAAGAGATATCGTGTCAGAATGATACGAGAAGACGGAGAAGATATTCAGTTGGATGAATTCAATACCAAAGAGAAAGCCATAGAATGTTCTAGTTGCATGCAGAAGTATTCTGAAGAGAAACATCCTGACAGAACTTTAGCATTCTATATACAGGAGGTAGAAACATAATGTATTTATTCGGAACCTTTGCAGGATTAGCCTTAATAGTTTTAGCATTTGGATTTTTAATTCATGGCGGAATGACTATAACAATAAATCACAAGGAGAAGTAATGGAAATAATATTAAATATTATTTTAATAGTCATGGTGGGTTCCTTAGCCTTAATAATGCTCCTGTTAGCTACTCATTTGACAGTGTATTATATTAAAGAAATAATTAAATATTTGAAAGAGAGTAAGAACAATAAGGAGAAATAGGTGGAAGTATTTTGGATGTTTGCTGGTATAGCATTATTAATATTTGCTGTAGGGTATGCGAGTAAGTAATGAATATCTTATGTTATGAAGAACAACAACCCCACACTTGCAAGTACAAGAAAGAAGATAGGAATTTAACATCCTGTGAGATTTGTGCTTTTAACTTATCAAGAGAGAAAGCTTATCATCGTACTGACTCTAAAAATTTAGAAAGCATATTAAAACACGGATTAAAAATTGAATATGGTAGAGATGGGAAATATGTATATCTAAGTACAAATAAAAAGGATTGGCTGGGAGATATTCTTTTTGAGGTGGATATAAAAGGATTAAGCCTAAGTGCTTTAGAGCATTGGCAGTTAGCCTCTCTTGTCGACATATCTCCCAGTAGAATAAAATTACTGGAGGAATAATGGATACAGTATACGTTGTAATGCACAATCTAGGCATGGATGGAGATTATCCAGTAGAAGCATTTAGTAGCAAAGAACATGCGGATAGACTATGTGAGATGTATTCTCAAACAGATGAGTATGGAGATTATGATTTTTATTACGTCTCTGAAATAGTAGTGGATGCAAAAGATATAGAAAACTATTATATAGAAACTGATGGGGAAAGCCCAGATGGATATAAGACACTTGAGTATAGTTCTCATATTCCTAATGCAGAAACCCTCGAAGCTATGTTTGAAGCTGAGAATGGAATCAATCTTACAAGATGTGAAAGCATAGAAGATTTATTTAATAAACTAAACGAAGCCGAGGATGAACTTCATCTTGAAAAAGATTTATTAGATGGAGAAGAACTATTTAAAGATTTAAATGAGAAGTACAAGGAGGGATAGGTAATGGGAAAATTTAAAATAATAACTGAAGAAGTTAGCAGGTATACTTATATAGTAACTGGAGTAGATAATTCTGACGAAGCTCAACATGTAATAACACAATTATTAACTGGTTGTGTAGCTAATGACGAATTGCCGATTCAAATAGATAAGGGAGATTTTGAATTAGAATCAGAGGAAACTTTATCTTGGGAAATAAAGAAAGTAGAAGAGGTATAACTTCATGAATCTAGGTGAAGTGAGAGAGAAGATTAGACAAGCTAAAGCATTAGGATGTAAGGGAACTTTAGTATTCAACATAGCAGAGATACTTCCTTCTCTTGAAAAGAAATATTCCGTGGTAAGAGAAAGTAAACATGACTTTTCTTGTATGGGAGGGTCTTACGAAGGGTATATGATAAATTGGTAAAAGTTTTATATTTTAAATAGATTACTATTGGAAATATATTTAATGAGTCTTAAGAAGATTAAAAAGATAACAGAAGAGTATTATAAATCTATTTTAGTGAAAGGAAACTCTATGACTGCTATGGTTAGTGGTCTTAAAGGAGACACTAATGTAGATATCTTTAGAAATCCCTCTAAACAAGAACTATATAAACTTTTTAAAGAATTTGGATACGTGAGATTTACCATAGGTGATGCTCTGTATGTTTGGGATGGTAGAATCTTACACGGAAGTGTTATGGATGATGAAGACTATAAAAGAATGGAAGCTGATACCTTTCAAGGGAAAATGTTTCCTGATAAGATAGAACTTTACATGAACATACTTGGATACAGGGACGAAGAAGAATTTGAAGATGAGGAAGATGTAAAAGAACTTACTAACGATTTCTTATCAGACCCTGATGTGTCTAGGTTTGGATATTCTCCAGAACAAGTTGAATGGGTGATTGGATAAATGAGTTTAAAGAAAATTAAAAAGATAACAGAAGAATTTTATGGAGTAGTTAAAAGTAACTACTCTAAAGAAGTGGAAGTGTTTAAAAATCCTACCTCCAGTGATTTTAGGGCATTAGTAAAAATAGGTTATAATGATAATAGTAGACACAAATATGATAAAAAATTTAGACTTAGATATTTTATAGATGGTAATGATGACTTATATATGTGGGTTGGGGGATTAGCTCTTCACGATGATATGATTAATAAGATAGAAGATTTAAATACTGAAGGATTAACAGCAGGTCTGGTAGAAAGTGATACTAAAGTAGTATTTTTTGACCATAGTAGTAATAGTTTAAATAGAGATGCTTCCATAAAAAGAAGTAATGAAAGATTAAAATATCTGATTAAAGATATAGCAGATTGGAAATATGAATGGGATTTCCAAAAATTCTTTAAATTAAAAGATGGTGTAGTAGTACCTCTTGATGGTTGGGTAAAGTATAATGAAGAGTACCATCCTTCTTTAACGTATATAGAGAAACGTGTTTCAATCTCCAATCTAAAAGATTTATATAAGCGTTCTGGAGTTGACTGGGAAGCTGTAGTTATTACTCCTAAAGTCATATTAAATATTAATGATACTCATGAAGACTATGTAACAACAGCTAGGGGAGGTAACGGAGAAGCCGATATTTTTGTTAATCCTTCCCCAAATGAATTAAATAAAATGTTCAAACAATTTGATGAAGTTCGAGGACTCGTGGATGATAAAGGAAATGTTTATCTATTCAGAGGTGATTTATTTCATGAAGTCGCTATGAAAGCGTTGACTCCAAGAAAATGGAATTATCAAATTATTATCTCCTCTTATACAAAATTATGGGAAGTCGCAGGTTTATCAGAAACAACGAGAGACTTAGATGATACTGAATTTTTACTTAATTTTTTAAATCAAAATGTTAGAAGGTTAGGAGCCACAAGAGATAATATAGATATTCAATACTTGGACACTTCTTATATTAAAAAATTAAAGGAAAAAGGATTTACCGATTAATTTAAATTAAATACTTGACAAAGAATTCATCTCATGATATAATGGTTATATAGAGTAAAGAAAAAATATAATAGTTTTTTTAACACTACTTTATATTATAATTAGAAAATCAAATATTTGTTGTTATGATAGCTACGCAACTAAAAACTATCTTCGGTTATCCCTAAGTTCATACCGAGTAACAAATACTTAGGACTCAAATTAGAAAAGATGATACCCTTAACGGGTCAGAAAGAAAATAAAATGGAACTCATGCTACAACAAAATTATACCATAGCGAATCCGTCAATTAATTTTGAAGGACATAGCGTGGATTGCACAGGCATGAGAACAAAAACCTCTTACGGAGGAGATGACTAATCTCCAACGATACAAAAGAAAAGATTTCTTCAAGAGGTTCTCAAAAAAAGAACCTCTCTTTTTTGTTATTAAATATGAGGAAACAATCATGAAAAAAGAATTAAATAATCTCTGAGGATAATAACTCAGGAGATACAAGAAATGAAAAGCGAAGACTTTAAAACAACTACTAATAATAGTGTTTATAAAAAATACTATAAAAGAAAATTCGCTTCCTGCTCCTTCTGTCCTTGGCATCAAGTAGAGAACGCAAGGCACACCGTAAGAAGAAGCTGGAAAAAATACAGAAGAACTCAATACAAAACAAAGTAATTGTACCTTGAAAATTTAGTGAGAAGTCCTACTCTTCAAATTGGACTAAACTTGTAGAAGGTTTATTGATGTCTGTTGCGGACAAGGGTTCGACTCCCTTCACCTCCACCATGGGGGTGCGTGGATTAGACGTGGTAGGTAGGGATAAACTCGCAAGTAAGAGGGCATTCTCTTTAAAAATAGCAAAAACAACAAACGGAAACAACACAGTGTCTTTAGATTTCGGACGTAAAATGGCTCTCGTAGCCTAGAAGTCGGGGAGGGTAACTCCTCCCGTCATGGGGATAACGCTGAGGTAGCGGACTTCTTTTGCAAAGACGTTGTAGCGGGTTCAATTCCCACTGTCTCCAAATATGCGTTGGTCGCCTAACGGTATGGCAGGTGGCTGTAACCCACCCGACTAATAATCACTTGGAGGTTCGAGTCCTTCCCAACGCACCATGGGAGAATAGCTGAGATGGATTAGCGGGTGCCTGAAAAGCACCAGAGGTAGGCTCGGTACCTACTACTCCCACCATGTACCTGTACCCAAGTGGTCTAAGGGGCAGAGTTGCAACCTCTGTAGTCGTTGGTTCAAATCCAATCAGGTACTTATTATCGCAGGATAGAGCAGTCTGGTTAGCTCACCAGTCTCATAAGCTGGGGGTCGTTGGTTCAAATCCAACTCCTGCTACCATGTTTCCTTAGCTCAACGGCAGAGCGGTCGCCTCATAAGCGTTAGACAGAAGTTCGACTCTTCTAGGAAACACCATTAATTATAATCTAGGTGTAATTCAGTTGGTAGAAATCCTACCTTGGACGTAGGGAGTCGGGGGTTCAAGTCCCTCCACCTAGACCATGGATACTTAACTCAGTCGGTAGAGTGCCTCTCTTACACGGAGGAAGTCGGGAGTTCGAGTCTCTCAGTATCTATATATTTGGAACTATAGTTTAGGGGTAAAACTACTCGTTGTCTGCGAGAAGTCTGGGGTTCAAATCCCCATAGTTCCGCCATGTGGTCGGTCATATATGGGTAATATCCTTCGCTGTGAACGAAGCAAAGCGGGTTCGAGTCCCGTCCTTCCACCCACTTGCCCTTTTAGCTCAATGGTAGAGCAACATCCTTGTAAGATGAAGGTTGTCAGTTCAAATCTGACAAAGGGCTTTTTATTCCCTCGTAGCTCAATGGTAGAGCGTTCGACTGTTAATCGAATGACTGTAGGTTCGAGTCCTGCCGAGGGAGCCATTTTTAATTATTGAGGAGTCGTCTAACGGCAGGACACCTGACTTTGACTCAGTGAATATGGGTTCGATTCCTATCTCCTCAGCCATTTATATACTATGCAGGTGTGTTGGAATGGTAGACATGCGAGTTTTAGACACTCGTGCCTTAAAAAGCGTGGAGGTTCAAATCCTCTCACCTGTATTATTAAGCGGGTATGGTATATAGGTTGTGCCTCAGCCTTCCAAGCTGATGAAGGGAGTTCGATTCTCCCTACCCGCTCCATTTTTTATTAGCTTATTGTGTTTTACTAAAATTAGCTTATTGTGCTTCCTCCAAAGTTTGTAACATTATATTAATTATTAAAGAGAAGGTATTGACTGCCTTCTCTATTTTTGTTATACTAAAATTATGAGATATTATAAAGAACCAAGAAATAGTTTCCATTTAGAATTTGGATACTACTTATATAAAGTAGATGAAGATGACTATACCTATATGTATGATTATAAAAGAAATAATTGGACAGTTCTTGCAGAGTCGGTTCCTTATGATAGGATATCAGATAAAATAAAAAGATTGGTAAAAGTAAATCAGGTACAAGAAATAACAGAAGGAGACTGTACTAAAATAATAACCATGACAGAGTTAGTACGCTAAGGAGATAAGCTATGATTAATAACGAAGAAGAATATGAGGAACCCATCGAAGCTACTATACATTGGTCGGACATACATGATTTTGGAGATTAAGTAAATTAATGTATAGTTCTCATATATTATATAAAACATATACAGTAGACAAAGAGTACTATGACCTAATTAAAAAGGAAGAGGGTCTTGAGTTCTCTGCTATTGCATCTCATTATTTATATGATAAAGAGGGTAATGTCTCTGATACTTCTATCGATAGGGACAGTACTATGGATAATATTTATAAACCTAACAAGACTTCTAAAGAATTAGATGAATGGTTATCTGGCATTGATAACATTTGGAATATATACTATAGGGTAGAATGTGAACATGATATTGCTAGAAAATTAGGTCTCGGAGAAGAGTATATTTTAGCTAACATAAAAGGCAATAATTATTTAATGAGATTTGACGATAAAAATAATATAGAATATTATGTAGGTCTTCCATTTCCTAATCCAAGTTTTAACTATTGGAACTATGCTTTTAGAAATCCATATTTAGCAGGTAAAGAAGTTTTCAATCTTGTAAAGACCCTACCCAGAATCTATTGTAAGTTTGAAGATGCTTTAAGAAGTCTTGAATCTATGGAAGAACTTATAGGTGCCTAATATGTTACAAGACATAGAAGAACAGACAAGTGATAGTTTATTATCTGATTTAGTTTGGATAGATAATGAGTTATCTGGTATGAGTTCTTATATGAATAGAGAGTACTATGATTTAGAATGTTACTATGAGATTATAGAAAAAGAACTTATTGATAGAGGATTGACTTCTGAAGAGATAAATGCTAAAGTAGACTTAGGAAGATATATGAAAGAACTTACAAAATGAAAAAGATAGATGACTTATTAAGAAAGGCTTGGAGCTTTGATTATAATAAAACATATTATCTTTTGTATGAAGAGTTTGAAAAAGCCATCTTAATAAAAAGACTCAAATTAGTTTCTTATCAAATAGAGTCTAAGAGAGACTATAATGGTATTTGGCATCAGACAGGAACTTTCAAATTTATAAATGAAGACAATTGGGAGTGCTATCTTCATGACAGTAATCATCCACACGAATGTCAAAAATATGAAGGAGTCCTTTATGAACCAGAAACGGATAATCCAGAAGAAGAATTACGTTCTTTACTAATGATGAAAGAATTAATATCATGAGATATGCTATGATAAGAGAAGACTTCACACATAAAGTGGGTGCTAGATATTTTGAATTCTACGTTGAGAAAGAAGGAAGACTTTATTACATTGATGGGATAGGTAACTTACATAAAAGTCATAGTTATACTTTAGAGGAATTATTAAAATATTATTCTAGGCAGTACAGAGAAGCTTCCGAAGAAGAATATCTAGCTTATTTAGCTATGGGAGAATTGGTATCATGATAAGAATATTTCCTGACGATAGTAAAGAAAAGAATAATAAATATTCTTTTCTTGATAATAAACTTTATCTATTACAACATAAACGAGGATTTAATAAAGATATTTATATAACGGGTATAGAATTCAGATACTATTGTAATAATAACGATACTTTAGATAAACCTCATGATTATGAAAAAAGTAAAACTATGAGTACTTTTTATTGGTACTGGAATGACTTTAAAGTATTTGAATTAACAGATGATGAAATGATTACTCTCCGTAGTATGGAAGAACTTGTAAATTAATCTTAATAAATACTTTACTTATTGTTAAAGATATGCTATGATTATTATAAAGGAGAAATATCATGGGAATAAAAAGAAATATTGGAAATGATAATAATGGAGCTAGTGTAATATTAGGATTAGTATTTTTTCTATCAATATTTGTGTTAATAGGTTATGGAATAGAACACATGCCTAAAGAATGTCTAATGTTAAAAGAAGCAACTTACCCAGAAACAGTTAAGTCTATAACGTATGGTCATTCTTTCTTAGACGGAAATTACTGTGTTATAGCGACAGATAAGGATGTTCACACGGAATCTCATACAAATACGTGTGTCAAAAATAAAGTTGGAAGCAAGTTAATATTAGCTGACTGGGAAAACGGAGCTTGTGAAGAATGAAGAAACACCAAGAAGATTACAACTTTAGGTTTGACGAAGAAAAGATAGATGAGTTGTTTAATAAGTTGAGACAGTATAAACGTAAGCATCCCTATCTTAGAGTCGGACAAATTATTTCTAATCTTGACCCTAAAAGAAATGTATTCAATATAGAAGATTCTGAACTCTTTGAGAATATAACAAAAGAATTGGAGAAAGAATAAGTGGAAGCATTAATCTTAGTACCATTACAAATGCTTGGTATGATGTTAATAATATTAGCCATGTTGTTTGTAATTAATTTAATAGGTAAAATGTAATGAATAAAATAAAAGAGTTTTTGGCTAAACCCATTCCAGTCTTTAATACTAAATATGCTATCTATACTTGGTATGCGATAGCTTTAGGTATAATATTTTTAATTTGTGTATTCACTCCATCTCATTGTCCTAATTTAATCTTTGGGATAGTCATAGGAACGGTATTTAGAGTAGCCTTGGATTTTATTACTGAAGGATAATATGAGTCAATATTTTAAAGTTACCATGTTAGACTATAAAATAAATAAAGTTAAGTTAATACAATATACCCCTACTATCCATAAAAGTATATTTCATATATGGACTGGTAAGCAGTGGGCTATAAGTTTTGAATGGTACAATTTATCAGAGTTGATAGCAGAAACTGGGTATAACAAACATTATCATTCTAGTTATACTTCAGAACTTATAACGGAAGAAGAATGTATGGTACAACAAAGTATGATGGAGTTAATAGGATGAACGTAGAAAAATTAGAAAGAGTTATTAGAGTCTTAGTAGACGAGTTAGAAGCAATTGCTAAGAAAATGGGAATGTATCATTTAGTGAAACCCTTGGTAGAAAAAGTAAGAAAAGAACTAGATGCTTAACAATGAATAAATGTAGATATTACAAAGATATAGAATTTGAATCTTGTCCTACTTTGTATAAAGTAGATAAACGAGGAGTCGTAGTTTGTCAAAAGGATAATATTTGGAAAGATTCTATTTGGAGTTTAGCGGAATTTGAAACATATCTATCTCAAGATTCAACTAAAGTTATAGAAATAACTGAAGAAGAAGCTAACTCCATTATGATTATGAGAGAGCTAGTAGACCAAGATGAAGTTGGATTTACTATATCAGAAATGATGGCAGAGTTAAATAGGATAACTATAATTCCTATGAAACCCCTAGAAGTAAACCCTATAAAAACTAAAAGTATTATTAATAGATTAATGAATAAGATAGATAACATAAGAACTAAATTTAATGGATAAATGTAGATATTATAAAAATATAGATAACGACCACAACAATCCTGTTTTCTACAAAAGGCGAGAAGCTAATTTTCGTACTTCTAGCACTGTGTATATATTGAGAGAGGGGGAATGGCATAGGTCAGCATGGATGGATTATGAGTTTGAAAATTTCTTAGAACATCATCCATCAACTGTTTTTGAATTAACTCCAGAAGAAGTAGAGTCGGTTTTGGTAATGATAGAGTTAGTAGCTAAACCTAAAGAGGGAAATTATTACGAACTCAGTATGATAGATAAAATACAGGAAGATATAGCCTACGCTGTTAAAATCCCAATAAGATATTTGTTTGGAGAAGGCAATGATAAAACTTAATCATATTCCCAAAAGAGATGAGTTTAATAGTAAGTTTTATTATGAACCTGCTAAAGATATTAAAGTGGCTATAATCTTTAATCCTAAAAAAGATGAGTGGGTTGGTATTGGATATTGTGTAGGAAATAAGAGATGTGGTCTTGAGATATACGACAAAGAAGGTAGAAAAAACACAGTCAGCAAAGACCTCTATAAATGTTTTATAAATAGCTTAATAGACAACGATGACATGTATGAAATAACAGAAGAAGAGATAGACAGTTTATTAACAATGAATGAGCTAGTAGGATGATTAGGGAATACTTCATAAATAAACATAATATAGTATTTTATCAATTAGTGAATGATTATTTCTTCATGTATGATTGGAGATTTAAAAGTTGGGAGAGAATAGGGGATACAAAAACTTTTCAAATATATGACGGGTACCTAGAGAGAATAACCCAAGAAGAATGCCTAATACGAATAGAAACTTTTGAAACAGTACAGGAATTAATCAGTTGAGTCATATAAGATATTTTAAAAGTAAAGCAAATTCTGAAGTCTTCTATAAATTATATGGAGATGATAAATTTCTCTATTTTTACAACTTTAAATATGAAGAATGGTGTTTTATAAATAATATTGAAAAGACCATATCTAATTATATTCCAGATATGTATGTTAATGAAATAACAGAAGAAGAATGTCTGAGCTTTATAGACTCTGTAAAAATGTTAAGGGAGCTAACAGCTTGAAAGAAATAAAACCTAATGATATATTTTATATAAAACATCAATGGTTTAGAGATGTGTGTTTCTTCCATAGCTTTTATAGTAAATGGTTAGATAACATATACAATAATTATCTCGATAATAAAACTTTCTATATAATAAGAAGAAAAAATATTCAGTGTCATACTGTTGAATGGCTGATACACAAAAGACATCTTCATTTATATGTTGACGGAGTATTCAAAGAAAAAGAAAGAATATGGTCGAGAGTACTAACTCATTTAATACTTCATTTTGATGAAGAAAGAGAAGTTTATGAATTAACAAGTCAAGAAGAAATAAATAGATTTTTATACATGAAAGAGCTGGTAAGTTAGTATGGCTAGTAAAAAGAGAACAAATTCACAATATCTATTCGCTAATAAAGATAAGACTCCCCAAAGGAATCGTCTTCTTCATCTTATGAATAGGTTTCAAGAAAGGCATGACATCAACTTATCTAAGTTAGATATAGATGATATGTTCTCCCAAATTGATACGGGGAAAGCGGAACTCATTAGTAGATTTGGAAAAACTACAAGAATTTATAAAGTTAAATGTAGAAACAAAGATATTGTAATTGTCTGTAAGGGCAAAGGCGACACTAGATATTTTGTAACTACTTATAAATTAGAACAAAAACACTTAGATATCCTGGAACAAAAAAGAAAACATGCTGAGGAGATTAGAAAACACATTATGGTAGAAGACGAAGATTATCAGATAGAAAATAAACCTGTTAAAATTATAGCTTCACTTATCTTAATATTTGTGGTTTTAGTATTGACATTTAGTGTTTTAGCTATTATACTATAAACAGTACTAATTAAAAGGAGAAGTTATGAATAAAAAATATATTGTATTGTATATAGTTGGTGTTTTAATATCTTCTATTACCGCTTCGGCTATCACAGATTACTTACATGCTAGAAAACACGTTAAACCCTCAGTAATTAAATCTCAAATAGTAGCGAAGCCAGAAGAAAAAGTAGCCTTCAAAGACCCTGTTTGGATTCCCATTAAAGGGACTAATGTTGAAGTAGATGCTAACTCAGTAAAAACTTCTAAGCATGTAACGGGATATGTTAATAAACCCAACCTCGTAGAAGCTTGGGAAAAGTTATCTGTCAGTGTTTATGAGACAGTTGTAGTGTACGTCGTATATGACTGTGATAGTGCTACTACTGCTCTTATTGTCGGAAGAAGATATGACTCTAAAAATAATGAAATAGGACAAGGATTTGATTATATGGGAAATAAGGATGCTTTCCTAGATTTTAAGACTAATTGGAAAGCAATTCCTCCAGATACAACAGCTTACACTACCGCTAAAGTACTTTGTGGTAAATAAATATGAATAGTTTTTCTGAAGATTATAAAAGAAAAGGAACTCTCCCTAACAGGGAGAGAGAACATATAGAAGAAGCTATGAGACGGAGATTAGACTCTTATGGCTTAGACTTATTTAACGAGATGTGGATGTATGGTATCCTTGATGAGGTAATAGATATCAAAGCATCGGATTATGAATATCGAGATAAAATGAGAGTTATGAAAGAATTAACAGAGGAGATATTGTGATTAAAGTTGTAAAAGAGGCAGTTAATGTAAAGAATCATGTTAATAATGAAAATCTTACGGAGACTTTGAACGAAATATTGACAAGATTTAATATCCCAGAAGAATCGGTGTTGGGAATACAAAGTAATATAGAAGGAATTAAATCTCCCTACAATCAAGCTAATTCCTATATCGTAACTTTCTTCATTACTTACAGAGATTAACATGAAACTCTGTTGTAAGAATTGTAAGCATTATTTAGACGGTACTTGTTCTGTGGAAGAAAATATTATTACTAACATAGAACAAGAGTTTTGTGAAGACTGGCAGGAACCGTGAAAGAGTATAGACTAAGACATAAAGTTAAAAATGAATTCTTAAAAGTAAGACTCTCCTCTAACGAGGGAGGAGATTTCTGTGGAGAGTTCCAGTATATAATAGAGGTAGATAAAGACAATATAAATTGTTGGATGTCTATGACTCCTGAACATGCAGAATGGGTACGTAGAAATAGTACGGAGTGGTTTAATGCTGATTATTCTACCCCAACCCATTACTATAAAGCTGATGAATTAGAAATAGTAGAAGTGGAAATAGTAATGGATGCAAAACCCGTAGACGTTAAAATTCCTACACATATAGAAATGTTTAGATATAAACAAGAGAAATATCCGAAAGAATTTCAATTCTATGAAAATTGTATTAAAGAATTTATCAAAGATTGTGAGAAAAAAGGCATAGACCCCGACCAAGTATATTGTAGAGATTATTATTTTCTGTCAGAGCTGTTATGGGAAAGGGACAATCCACCTAAACCAAAACGTACTAGGAAGAGAAAAGATGGCTGATAGAAGAAAACCTTTTTACTTAGTACATGACCCAGATGGAAAAGTCATGATAGTTAAAATAGACGGTAATTCTTTAGCTAGGGTTGCTGGAGACAAAGTAGATGCTAAAACTGGAAGAATCTGGGGAAATATTTGGCATATTATCTACCATGGTACAGATATATATGAGTATGGTAAAAAAGAATTTTTAGAAGTTCACATGGGTTATAAGATAATAGATAACACTCATGACATAGAAAAATTAAGAATAATGAAAGAACTTGTAAGTGGTTAAATATTTCAAATATACAACTAATCTAGGCTCCTCTTATTATAGAACCTCTCCAACTGGGTTTCTATACTTTTGGGACGAAGTTAAACATAGTTGGGAGCATTCTGGGATACCTATGAAATCATCTTATACATCGTTAGAGGAAATAGACGAAGACCATTTTACTTCTTATATGACATTGAGGGAGTTAGTATCATGACATTTTTTATAGTATTCTTATTAATATTTTCTATATCTTTTTTACTCCTAATGTCATGGATATATGGTATTCCTAGGAGAAGAGCTGTTGAGAATAAGAAAACATATTTTATAGACACGGCAGGTTCTACATTAAGATTTATGCTTAGGATAACTTGTTTAAAATGTAACAAGACTTCTTATCATCCAAAAGATGTAGAAAATAAATATTGTGGATACTGCCACGAATTTCATAGGGACTAATTTATGACTATCTGTACATCCTATTACGCTAACTGGAGAAAGTTTCCTAAAGAAGCAATACTGTTTAAAATATCTAGGACTTCTCCTAGAGGAGAAATTACAGACAAAGCGAGGGAACTTCCTTGTCTGTATCCGTCTCAGACCCTATTTAATTTATATCAAGCAGGGGCAATAAATAAAGATAAGTTTAAAGAGATGTATATAAAAGGAATAGAAAACTATTTTGAAACTTCTATCGATGGTAGAGCTGTATTAGATATAATAAAACAAATGCACAATGAAAAGAATCTTTATCTTTTTCTATGTTATGAAGGTAAGAATAAATTCTGTCATAGAAGAATCTTTGCGGATTGGTTTGAAGATAAATTTAAAATTAAGATAGAAGAGTTATAGGATTGACAATAGAATCACAAAATGATATAATGTAAAAGTATATTAGTATGAAAGGAAATCACTATGTCAGAATTACAACCAATAGGTGATAGAATTATTATTGAACCTTTTGACACGGAAGCCATTACTCAAGGCGGTATCGTTCTTCCACAATCTACCGTAGTAAAGGAGACAACTCAGAAAGCTAAAGTTGTAGCTGTTGGGGCTGGTCTTATCTTAAGTAACGGTGCTAGAGTAGAGCCTGAAGTTAGAGTGGGAGACATCGTAGTATTTAATAGAATGGCTGGAGTAGAAATTAAAGTAGACCAGAAGCCTTATAAGATTATTACTGAAAGAGACATCATAGGAATATTAAAAGGATAATGTTCACTTTCAAAAATAATATTTGGTCATACATTTGGGACTTCTGTGAATTTTATAAAATAAGTTTACCTTGGGGTTTAGCTCCTTGGTTATTCCATAAGATGCTCGGAAGCAAACCTTATAAAAAAGTGGAGGAAAAAGATGAAAGATAAAGTTGAAAGATTAAAACAAATAAAAGATGAGATGGATAAACTTGGAGAAGAAAAATCAAAGTTAGAAGAAAATCTCGACGATATGGTTATCTATGAAAATGGTGATGGTACTTGGACACGATTTACTAAGATAGATAATGTGGAAGAGCTTAAAGAAGGTAAGACTGTATTTCGTTCTCACCCCTTCAATAGGTATAGTACAAAACTGGAGACCCTTAAAAATCCTCCAAAAGAATTGAAACAGATTAATAGTTAAAGGAGATTGGAATTGTCGGATTTTCTAAAAGGCATACTGGAATTCAGAGCTTCCAGTGAGATAGAAGCTTATGATAAAAAAGTTTCAAAGTGGCTACTAGAGGCTAAAGAGGGAGGATATGCTGAACAACTATTGGACGAGATGATTTTCTTTGCAGAAAAGGCAGAGAAAAGACAAGTCGAGGAGACAGCTAAGAATAATGAAGAAAAGAAATTTGGTTTTAGTGATGGCTCTCGAATAGCCACATTAAAATAAATTGTAACAATAATGTGATGTTTACTGTGAGAGTCTTGACGGCTCTCTTTTTTTATGGTAGTATTATAAATAGGTAAGGGATACGCAACGATATCTCATATAGTAGAAGCTATTCTTTCGTATCCTATATCCTTTATTTAAAAAGTTATATGAGATAAGAGGTATTTAAATGACACATAGTTTAGAAATTGAAGTGCCCGATAAGAAAGTTCTTGATGACTTAGTTAATCTAGTGGGTCAAGAAAATGCAAGTATAGAAAGAGTGGAGTGGAAAAGTAAATACAATAGTTATGTTGTTTACGATTACGAACCATTTTGTTCGGATGGATTTGGTATTCACGTCAACATAGTTTCAAGTGATAAAAATACTCTGGAATTTATTAAATATCTTTATGAGAAAAAACAGAAAGAGTTAGAATTAATTAAAATATGTTACGAACTTTCAACGAAAAGCAAATTGAAAAAATAAAAAGATACGCTAATTTAATACAATGTACTGTATGTTGTGCCATAATAGCATATCTCAATTCATTACATTCCGAGAAAGCCCACGTGTGGGCTTGGGTTGTGTGTTTTTCAAGCACGGGTATAAGCATGCTTAATTTTTGGATACAAGAAAGAAAATACAAAAATGATATGCTTAAGAGAAGAATGATGAATGAATTAACACAAGACGAATCAGAAGTCTGGGATGAGTGGTATTGGAGATGATGGAAGCTTTAGGGACAGGAATTACTGTTTATATAATAATGACATTGGCTTGTATTGGAGTACCTCTCGTTATAAATATCTATATCGATATTAGAGAGAAGAATCTTAAACTCAAGACTGACATGATGAGAGAATTAACTCAGAATGAAGATAAAGATGAAGACCCCGTTATAAAATCCTTATTAGATAATTTGGACAAGATGATAAAATGAGAAGATTTATTACTATAGAAATAATAGAAGGAATCAAGCATACTACATATTTTTACGAAAAAGGTAAATATGTATTATTTGAGCGTTATTCTAATAAAAAATTGCAGGATGATGGAATGTGGGTAAAATCTTATGATGATATGTTATATCTCGCTAAAAAAGGTATTAAGAGAGAAGTAATAGAAGACGAGGATAGAGTAGATGCCATGCTTACTATGTTGGAGCTAACTTTATGAAACCCATAGACTACGTATATTATTTATTTGACAATGGTTATAATTATAAATCCTTTTATAGATTAAATGTTTGGTCTGGAATCTTGGAATGTTATTTCGATAAAAATAATTGGAGTGTCTCTGATGAAAGATTAGATAAATTACTTGAATACGGTAATGGTAAACGAAGTTTGGAACAATTGATAGATTGGTCTTTCCTAACCGAGGAGGAAGTTGAAGAAGAGCTAGGTATCCATTATATTCCAATTAAAGTTATGGAAGAACTTATATCATGAGTTATGTATTAGCGGGTTGGATAAATGACCCTCTGATGGTTGTGTACGAATACAAAGACGATAAAGTATATTTGACTTTTGATGGATGTCGTTTAGATAGAAAATCCAACTCCTTATTGGAGGGTATAAGTAAAGAAGAATCACTAAAAACTATTCGTGAGGAATGGAGATGCAGTATTGTAAAAGAATTTGAAAGTTTAGATGAATTAGAAAGTATTCTAGTCATGTTAGAATTAAGTAATTAATCTTAATAAGCACTTTACAAATAACTTAATTTATGGTATTATTATATATGTTAATTAGAAGGAGAATAAAATGATTAAATTGTCTTTGAGCTTGGTACATAAAGCTTTAGAATTAGTGGATTTAATAAAATATAAAATCATCGATGACAAAAAGATAGAAGAGAAGGCTACTAAAATACTCACTATAGCTAAAGGTATAGAAGGCTTCGTAGGAAATGGTTGGTCTTCTGAAGAACAGATGTTGAAAAGAGTAGCTGAGGAACTAAAAAGTAATAGAACAGCAGTAATAATCTATACCTTTATGAGTCTTTTATTATTTCCTATCTTTTCCATATTTATGGGAATGGCTACTGCATCTTTTAATTGTTTGGGAATGTTCATATTTGCTTATTGTTTTTATTCAATATTCACAGTTACTGGAATTATATCTATCCTTAGAATGAAGTAGAAATATGATAAATCCAAGAATAGATATAGAAGTAACTGATAGTATTCATGGTGAAATTCAATGTGGTATACGTATTGAATTCATGACGGATGATTGTGTAGTTGACCCTCTACGAACCGAACTATTAACATTGATAGTCCAGAAGACTTATGAAGAAGAGATATTTGATTATATAAACACAGCCTTTCTATATTCTCATGTATCTAGGATAACTTTCGATGCGATAAAATTCAAGATAATAGAACGAATTTACAATCTGTGCGGGGAAGACTTCCAAAAACTTCATGATATGCCAGACTTTATGATTCAACAGGAGATAGATAAAATTAAAGTTATGGAAGAACTTATCAGATGATAATACATATAAAAGATGAATGTCAATTATGTAAGCGTTGTGAGTATTATTGTCCCGAAGTTTTTCTGATAGATAGTCCAAATTCTTTTTTTCTAATAGATATAAAGTATCAGAACGTAGAAGGTAATGAATTAAAGATAATAAAAGCAGTAGAACATTGCCCTTATGATTGTTTAACCATAGATGATGAGAGTATGGCTAAGTGGAAACACATACAGGAATTAACGGAATGAGTAAGATTACTAATAAAATGAAAAAGATAAAATTATCTAATATAACCAAGAATTATAAAATTCCCAGTGAGCTATTCAAGGAAGGTAAATTCTATGCCATAGCTTTCCCTACCACACTATTTAAAAATGACGACTTTAAAGAATTGGCTATAAAAAGAGATAAGAGCGGTATCTATCTTAAAGACGATAAAGGTAGATGGCATTGCTTAAAAGTAAATCATCTGGTTTCTTATCTAACTAAATATTTTGGTTATGCTCATGTTTATTATGAAAAACCTCACATGGACTTATTAGAGTTTGAAAACGAGTCCCATTACAACAGTTACTTTATGATGAAGGAGTTAGTATCTTAAAATTATAACCTATCCATGATAATTTAAATTTAAAATTATTACCTATAGATTATAAAGTAAAGTGTAACCTATAGGTTACAATCAGTAGAGTAAAATGTAACCTATAGGTTACAATTAAGAGGGAGTAATGTCAGAATACTATAAAGATGGTTATGGTAGTTATCATTTAATAAATGAGTGGGGATTAACCCATAGTTATCATTTGAACGGCATAAAAAAGTTTTACACAAATACTACACAGGGTAAAAGTATCCTAGCTAAAAGAAATTGGACTAAGATAACTAAGGAAGAATTCTGGGAAGCCGTGGAGGAGTATAAAATAATGAGGGAACTTGTACTGTGAAAGAACTTACGAAATGACAATCTACCATAAATTAATAGTAAGTCCTGCTTGGGATTATGATGTAAAGCCCGACATCTTAATATATAAACAAAAAAGTACAAATAAGTATCTTGTTATCTTGAATAATTATCAAGGTAAATTCAGACGTACTGGCTATACAAGTATTCAGCAAGTATTAGAAGCATACACCGAAAGTAACGAATTGATATCTTATGAGTGTATGACTCCCCTTGAATATAAAAACCATTTAATGATGAGGGAGTTAGTAGGATGAGTTGTATAGGTTGTAATGGTGGAAAAGCTAAATGTAATGCTAGTAGGTGTGTTTATAAAGTTTGCAGAAGATGTGAACATAACGAAAATAAACGAGAACCTTGTCATAAAGCTAGTTATGAAAAGAATGCTCAAAATTGTCATAGATTTAGATTATCCTATAAGTTTAGAGAAGCTAGAAAGATGATGCAGGAGCTTATTGGATGATAAGAAAGATAGAACCTCCTGAAAATTTAAACCCTCTTAAAGTTTACTGCTATAAGAAGACTGGAATTAATCATTGGAATGAATCCCTTTCTGCTTTCCCAGAGTATAGGTTCTTTTATACTTGTGGAGGAAAGAAAAGTAAATGGAGAGAATATCGTTATGGAAATCCAAGACAAGACAATACTGTTCTAACCGAAAATTTTTTATTAGAAGTATTTAAAGGTAAGTTAGGATATTTTGAGTATGGCTTTAGATTAAAAAACTACGATATTAAAATATTTGAACTGGACAGTGTGGATGAAATAACAAGTATTAGGATGATGCAGGAATTAACCAATTAATGTGCAAAAAACAATTGATTAATTTATATTTTAAATAGATAATTATTTGTTTTTAGCATTAGTTGAGGGAATACTAGAATGTCGGAAATACAAGATAAAATAAACTCGGGGAGAATACTTGGAAAAGAATTAATTTTGGATTTACATAATTGTAATTTAAAAGATTTCAATAAAGATAGAGTAGAGAAGTTTACTCAAGATTTATGCAATTTCATAGATATGACTTCAGTAGAGATACATACTTGGGAATATACAACACAAGACCCCGATAAAACACCCGAAGAGTTTGAGCATCTTAAAGGATGCTCCACTGTGTTATTCTTAAAAACATCTAATATAACCATACACACCTTCGATAATCTTGATAAAGTTTCACTAAATATCTACTCCTGTAAAGATTACGATGAAGAAATGGCAGAAGAATATTGTAGAAATTACTTTAATGCTAAAGTAAAACAAGCGGTAACGATACTGAGATATTAAAATGTTCAAGAAAATATTGAAAAATATAGAAGATACAAAGTTGTTTGAGGAGATATCAAATAAAGGTACTCCTACTAGAGATGCTATGGATAAATCCGCAATAAGCTTATATAGAAAAGCATACTATGATTACCGAGAGCATAAATCAGAGAAGAATAAATATTATTTAAGAGGCATTCAAGATGCCTTGATATCCTCTCTTGGAGAATCCAAATTCGGTATAATGAAGGAACGTATTAAAAAAGAGTATACTAAGAATAGAATAGTTTGAGGTTTTAAAATGTCATTTAAAAAAATACAAAAGATAGTAAATGAAGGCTACAACTACGAGGATAGTTCTGAGCTATCTAGTTTAGTAAAAGAATTAGAGGAAATAGAAGACGGTCTATATTATTCTATGAGTACTGACTCCGACTCAGAGGAAGTAAGAAGGACACTAAAACCTTTTGTTAGTAAGTTAAAATCTTTTATTGACGGAAGAGAGTAGTTAATGAGTTTACGTAAGATTAAAGAGATAGTCGAGGGTATCCTAAAGGGCGATGTGGAGATATCATATCCTCCTGCTACTAATCTTGCTATTTATCCTGAATCCCCTAAGAAACATAAAAAGAAAAAGAAGAAATTAAAACAAGTAACTGAAGAATTCTTCAATGAAGGCTTAGAGGATATGTACAAAAAGTACTACTCAGCTATTGATAATGGGTTGTTTTGGAAACTTGTTAATCTCGACCCTACCTATAAGGGAGGAGATATTGCTGGAAACTATGCCAGATGGATATTAAAACTTTGGACTACTAATAATCTAAAGACTGAGGATTTCTATAAAGTTACTGAGTACTTAAACTCCTTCGAAGAAAATAAAAAGAAATTTCCTAATAAAGATATATTCCAATTCAAGACATTACCTGACTTAGCTGTAGGATTAGACTCTGTACAAGACCAAGAATTAGCTTTGTCCAATAAACAAAAGCAAAGACAAATAAAAAAACAAGGTTTTCAGAATGCAGATAAGGTTTATGAGGATAAAGAATGGCAGGTATGGACTCCTAACAACTATGAAGCATCATGTAATTTAGGTTCTGGTACCAGATGGTGTACTGCTTCTACCTCAGATAGATATTATTACGATACCTATAGTGGACAAGGTATCCTCTACGTAATAATAAATAATCAAGACCCCTCTGAGAAATATCAATTTCATTTTGAATCTCAACAGTTTATGGATAAAAATGACAGAGAAGTAAGTTTACTTGAATTTTTATCTGAACATGAAGGTCTTAAAGAGTTCTTTTCAGATGTGGCAGAAGAACATCTGGAGAAGCACCCTGAATTGTTTATGCTAGTAAAAGACCCTTCCAATGAAGCTATAGCTAATGGTATGGATAAACTTACAGGGTATGTTTTTAAAGTAAAAGATAATTGGGTTTATCAAGAAGTTCAGTTGTCTGACCTTATGAAAGAAATGGATAGCGACATAGCCGATTTTATAGACACCGTTTATGCAGACGAAACTAAAGAATCCATCTGGAGGTCTTTAACTCAGAATGAGGAAATATCCAGTTATGTTAAAAAATTCTTTGACGTGAATATGAGAGAACAATCTCTTGATTCTTTCTTAACTCTGTATCCAGATATGCACGGGGATTTAGTTAATCTATTACACAGGTACGGTGTTATAAGTCCAGAGACTATAAAACAGATAGAAGATATTGTTGGATATGAGAAAAAAGATTTTCACGGTTCTTATCTCAAATACTTGTGGGTTCCTTTTCAATACTATGAATTAAAATCCGACTTTGGGGATATTGGAGGAAGCATAGAAAGTAATGCAGAGTGGATGGCTGATGAGAATTTAAGATATAATGATATATACTTAGACGAAAATCAAGAAGAGAAGATAGAAGATATAATGGAAGACTTTAAAAAACCTTTTGAAGAATCTGAACAATTCTTTGAAGATGTGATGAAGGTGTTCCAAAAACATAAGGATATATTAACAGACAAGAGAAACAACCAACAGAAGTTAAAATTAGGGCATGAAAGTATAAAAGCAATTCTTAGACAATTAGATATGTTGGAAGATTAATCCCCTAACTGTATTTCTTTTATATTTTAAGTGAGAAGAACTATTAGGTAAGATTATGAATATCGAACTTATACTTTACACCATAATTTTCTTAGCCGTTGGGATAGGTTTAACAATCTACGGACTTAGTTTTGGTTGGCAGAATTTCGCTCCAAACCTGATAGCGGGTTGGGGTCAATTTTGTTTTGAGTTGGTTATAGGTTTATTCATTATAGATAAATTCATGAAAAGACAAAATAATAAACAGTGGGAGAAAGTTAGACATATTCACTATAGTATTCTTAATGAACATTTAATAAAGCTCTTAGTTAAAATATCAATGAAATTTAATTTTGTTGACATCGTTAAGAATTTGATGTATAAAAAGAAGAACAGAAAAGAAATATCAGGAATCATAGAAAATCTTGTAAAAGAATTAAACTACTTGGATTCTCAAGAAGATATGAAACATAGAGATATTTTTATAGAATACCATAACGACATAAAAGAAGACATAAAAGAGATAAGAACAGAATTCATTCCCAGAATAATGGAACATACGGACGACCAAGATTTGATTAATAAACTATCAGAATTGGATTTATCTATAATAAAATTTGGGGATGATATAACTAGAATAAAATGTAAAGAGAGTGCGAATATAGATTTTATGAGATTTATACAATTAGTAGAATGTATCGGAAATGTGGTGGATAAATTATGTTAAAAAGAATATTAGAATTACTTGATTATGTAAAGTCGGACGTTCCTCTAAAAGGATTAGATTATGTATTTCCCGAAGTACAAAATGTATTCTATCTGAATACTAGCGGAGATACTGATTTTGTTTATACGAGATTAGACAAAGATACTTTCCATGTAGCTAAAAGTCTATATAAGAGAAATGAACCTGATTTTGAATCGGAATTAAGTAATGAAGATATGTTGAATACTGTAAAACAATCTCAAGATGACCACGATGTAAGGATAAGTAAAACAACTAAAGGATATGATATAACTCTTATAGACCCAGAATCTAATATGGGAAATGGTCAGAAAGATTCAGAGACTTTAGAAAGAATAAGAATTAACAGAGCTATAACAAAACTTAATGAAGTAAAAGACAGAATCTATAAAGTTATAATAAAAGATAAATATGACAAGGATAACGACTTGATATACAGTAGAATATTACCCAATGTATATAAAGTGTGGCATAAACTTTCAGACAATAACAATGAAAGAATAAGTAAGGATGACCTTATAGAAGCATTGTCTGATTATCTAAGACATGGTAAATACTCTTTGGAAGTAGAAGAGTCCCCAGAAAATTCTACGATGTTCGAAGTTACAATAAGAGAAGTTACTGGGGATATTTACGAATTTTAAATTGACATCTTGACAAATAATTAAATAGTGCTATAATAAAAGTATACACATTTTTTGCCTTTTCTCTTATAGTAGTTAAAAATGTAGCTGTTTGCCCTACAGACTTAACTACTTTTTTATTGCTTGACATTTTATAAATACCGTGATATAATGTTTTTAAAAAGGAATATAGTTATGTGTGGAAATAGGGATTGTTTAGAAGAAAAGAATTGTTCTAATTGTAATCATTCGGGATTAAAAACCCTAGGAGAGGGAGATACCAATGATGGAGGGTATGCTTTTAACTTAGAATTCTTTTGCTCCAAAAGAAAACAATTTTGTGAAGAAATATTGGAATCTGTTGAAGATTGTGAATTCTATGAAGAGATGACAGAGGAATTTGATGAGAGAGGTTAGTCAGTGAGACAAGTTAAATGTACTGTTAAAACTGATGAATACACTGAAAAAATATCTAAATGTTTTGATTATGAATTCAGTGGAGTTAGTATATTTAATTGTTGGGAAAAACCCATACTTTCTGATAGCAACTACAACATTGGTTTGATAGTAGGTTCTTCAGGTAGTGGTAAAACTACGCTTCTTAGAGAATTCGGGAAAGAACTTCATAGTGTGTGGGATTATGATAAATGTATTGCAAGTCATTTCAATAGCCCAGAAGAAGCTATAGATAAACTATCAGCGGTGGGTTTAAATACTATACCCTCTTGGACTAAACCCTATTATGTCTTATCCAATGGTGAAAAATTTAGAGCGGAATTAGCTATGGCTCTTAGAGATAATGCTATCATAGATGAATTTACTTCTGTGGTGGATAGAAATGTAGCCAAAGCTTGCTCTGTTGCGATATCTAAATATATAAGAAAGAATAATTTAAAGAATATAACTATATCAAGTTGTCATAGAGATATAGTGGAATGGTTAGACCCAGATTGGATTTTTGATACCGATTCTGGACAATTAACCGAACGGAGGTTACTTCGATGCAGACCTCAAATTAAAATCGACATATACGAAACAGATTATAAAACTTGGAACTTGTTCTCAAAACATCATTATCTGAATAATGATATGAATAAAGCAGCTAGATGTTATGTAGGATTATGGGGAAATCAGGAAATAGTATTTTCTGGAAATTTGTCTCTTCCCAGTAGAATTCCTCCTCTGTACGAAGGGGACGATAGAAATAAATTTAGAGAAAGTAGATTAGTAGTTTTACCCGACTATCAAGGAATGGGTATTGGAACTAGATTTTCTGACAGCATCGGAGAGATGTTTTTAAATCAAGGTTATAGATATTTTTCTAAAACAGCCCATATCAGAATGGGAGAGTATAGACAAAATAGTAACTTATGGAGACCAACTTCCACTAATTTAAAAAGTAGAGAGAAATCACAAAAACAAAGTAAAAAAGATTTATGGCACCACATGAAATTAGACACAAGAAGACTGTGCTATTCTCATGAATATGTAGGTCAATTAGATAACCAGTATAGGATAAAATATGAAGAAAACTTACGAAATCCCACCAAAATATGATGTTTATAAAAGAATGGCTTGTGAGTATTATAAAATACCTATGGCAGAGATAACTCCCGAGCAGAGAAGACTTATTAAAACAATGTCTTTAGGAGTATTATATGGTCGTTAAAGCATATTTTTTATTAAGAGAAGACTTAAATATGTCTCCTGCTAAAATGAGTATTCAGGTAGGACACGGAGTAGATTTTATTTGGTCTGGAGCTAAAGATAACCATGCTAAATGGGTACAAGAATCTTATAGAAGAAAGATTTTATTAAAAATTTCTTCTTTAGAGAAATTAAACAACCTTAGAAAGACTTTAGAAGATAATAATATCCCTTATCATGATATAATAGACGAGGGATTTACTGAATTCGAAGGAAGAACTCTTACAGGTATAGTAATTTATCCGATAGAAGAGACTACTCTCCCTAAATCTTTGGCGAGATTACGATTATGGGTATAAAAAAGTATAATATAGATAAATTTCCTCACTATACCTACGAACCTTCAACGGGTATGCCCTGTATAGGCTGTTGTTGTCAATGTATCCACCACAGACTCGTGTGCGGGCACCCGTGGCACAACGGAAAATCCATTTCTACTTCCTATTGTTATGTATGTTCTTTTACATACAATGAAACAGAGAGTTTTATGCTATCTGGAAGACATGGTATAGGATGTGAAATGTTTGAGGGTAATGAAGAATGGAAAGATATAATGCTTAAATATGATATGATACATGAATTAAAAGAAGAAAAAAGATTTAAAGGATAATTTGTAACAATAATTTAATACTCATGACCTAGGACTTGAAAAAGTCCTTTTTCTTTGCTATACTAATTTTAGAAAGGAAATAATATATGGGTAAAAAGCCTTTTGGAATGCACTTAAATAAATTAGGGCACGTTCACAATAATAACTTATATGGTAAAAATAATATTAAATTTCCTAAACCTATAGTTAAAACCACTAATTCTTCAGAGTATGTTATGGCTATTGATATGGCTATGCGTAGTGTGTGGGATACTGAAGTTAGGATGAGAACAAGGTTTGTGGGAGGGTATCCACAAATGAAACTGGCTACTTCAAGAGAAGCTACTAAAGCCACGGCTAATCTAATAGCTCAAGATGTTTTTAAGAATTTTAAGTTACTTCCTGATAAGGTTTTTGAAACAGAGTCTAATTTAACTCCTGTAATGTCAAGAGCATTACATAAGGCAGAAATGCTAGAAGAAGCTAAAGAAGAATTCATGAATAAAATAGAATATGAACAATTAGTGAGTATGATTATATGGCATTCTGAAATATTTTTAGATGCTTTCCCCCACTATGAAACAATGCAGGAGCTAGTAGAATAATGGATAATGTTGTTTATACTTTATATTTAATTCATGAAGATGTTGATAATATGTGGGTTCACTATGGTTCCCTTAAGTATAATGGAGGTTGTTTCTCTACCAGAACTACCGAATTAGTAGGCATATTTACTTCTTGTTATGAAGCTAATAGATTGAGAGATGAATATAATCATAAATTTATGGAACAAGAAATAGAATCTAGGGCTTATGTTGAATATTTCACCCTTGATGAATACAAAGAGTACTCCGTAGGAGTTAAATGTACCGTGGAAGCTACAGAAAGCCATAGTGGAATAGAAATAAAAACAGATGAAGATTTCCCCAGACTTGTTCCTACTTGTAAAATTAGAGAGATGGAAGAGTATGTGAGGGATAAAAAAGATAAAAATAAAACACATATCTCTTTTATTGGGTATAATAGGGCGAGACTCCAGAGAAAAGCTAATAATACCATGAAGAAACTTAATATAATTAGAAAAACAATGCAAGAACTAGTAGAATAATGTAACAATAAGTTTACAAATACTTGTAAAAATTAATTAATTGTGGTATATTTATAGTACAACAAAAGAAAGTTTGATAAAGATGAAGTGTAACAAATGCGAAAAGAAAGATTTGAAGAGGGAAGAAGCCATAGAAGTAAAATGCAAAGTTTGTAAAAAGAAGTTCAAAACAAGATTTACCAATATTTGCTACACTTGTCAAATGAATCATCATTGTATATTATGCGGAGAAAAACTTTAATGGATACGAGTGCTAGACAAGTAATTTATGTAAAAAAGAGTAGAAAATCTTTTGTTTGTGATGGGTGTAAAAAATGGATAGACAAAGGAAACAGTTGTATAAATATTAAAGAAAAAACGGGTATGTGGTACAGTAGCAAGAGATATCATAACCAAGATTGTATAACTAACGAAAGAGTAATAAAAGAGTTAATAAAATAATAAACCCCTTTCCCTTTTTCCCCCAGAGTTGGTAACAACTCTATTTTATTAGGAGATTATATGAGTAGGAAAATAAAAGATATAAACCCAAATTATTTTTATGTAGTATATGACGACGATTCATATTATGTTATTAAAAATGTTACTTCTCTGTGTTACGTGGCTTACGACCATAACTGTGAATTAGTAAACACTATGAATAATTGGGATGCAGAGCATTTTATAAACAGTAACATAAAAGATGGATGCAAGTTAAAAATATTTAAAGACATTAAAAGCTACGGGGAGTTCATGATTAAACTGGTAGCTATGAGAGAACTTGTATCATGAGTGTTTTCGATTTAATGTTTGATAAAACTAAATTTTACTTATTTGTTAATAAAGATTATTGTGTCATTATAAGAAATGAAAAAGACAAATGGATTCAAAAAATGTTACCCGATATACATTTAAGTAAGAAAATTAATCCTACTTACATTCAGTTTGATAACGAAGAGGAATTAACTACTCGACTAACAATGTGGGAGCTAATTGGATGAATTTTAGATTAGAATTAGATTCTTTAATAGGATTTTTAAAGGTAGAAGAAGCTATATGGGAGGGTAATGTTATTACCTACATAAATCCTTATGTGGAAAATTCAGATATATCCTATGAAGCCAACAGTTCTTTCGATATGGTTTTATTTAGAGAACATATTCCTAGAGTAGATAAGACTCTTATAGAGTATGGAAAAGATACTAGAGAATTGATGAAGACACTACAAGCTAATAAACCTGCTTCTAAAGTGTTAGTAGTATTGAAAAATAATAACGTACCTTTATTCCTTCAACACACTTCTAGTGTTATTTATGGTGTTGGAGTAGGATTTATAAAATATAGGTATGACTCTACAACTAATATAAATGATAAGTTTGAAATATACTTAAGATGTAAAGGAGTCAAAACAACATACACTATGATGAGAGAACTTGTGCTGTGATAATAAATATAATAGGGAACGGAATAATAGATACTAAAGAAGTAGCTGGATATGTTATCAAGATAAGTAAATTTAGTGAAAACTCAGAAAGTGAGTGGATTGGCATAGAATTTACTTTTAAATCTTCTGCTAAACTATTTATTCCTGTAGACATGATAGACAACACACGAGAGAAATCCTATTCAAAATTTAATAAAGTATTAAATTTGGTAGCTGATTGTTTTAACCCTAAAAATACAGAAGAATATAGAGATATATCTATAGAAGTAATAAGGTCTTTGATAGAACTAACGGAGTAACAAGATGTTTGAACTGGAAATATTTGATTTTTTAAGAATATATTTATTTAAGTATTGTTTATTTGGGTTTTCTATTAGTATCCCCTTCAGGGAAGCTCAATTTAAATTGTATCTCATACCCATATCAGTAGATGATTTTTGGTTTAGATATGTAAATGGATGTAAGTGTTGTGATATGTTTTTATTTAATTTAGAGATACCTTTTACTATAGAAACATCGTTATACTTTTATACAGGTAAGGATTAATGAAGGAACAACCTAAAATAAAATGGGAACCCCATAAACCCAGAAAATTAAAATGTATCCCTTGGATGGTTTGTTCTGGATGTGGATTAGTCTATTTAAATAATGAAAGGACAAATAGGGCTATCCAAAAAGGACATGAAACTTATTTGGATTAATATTTCTTAACAAACACTTTAAAAATAAATTTAATTATGTTATAGTATAAGAAGAAATAAAAGAAGGAGAAATTATGTTAGTTAGAATTTTATTAGGTATTATTACAATAGTTATAGTGGCGGTGTTCTTTGTCGGAAGTATGTTCGTAAATTATTCCAACCAAGAGGTAACTCTTAGGACAGCTATTGAAACCAAACAAGAAGACAATGCCAGCGAATATGACAATATGTTTAAGAAAATTAGTCAAGTGGCTGAAGTAACACAAGGTCAAAAAGATGCTCTTAAAGAGATAATAGTTGGTTATGCAGATGCCAGAAAAGGCAAAGATTCTGGTCAGGCTATTATGAACTGGGTTCAGGAGTCAGTTCCTAATGTAGATACTAAAACATTTCAAAATTTGCAGAATATTATAACATCTTCAAGAGACTCTTTTACAATGAGACAGAAAGAACTTCTTGACTTGAATAGACAGCATAAGCAACTCTTAAGACAATTCCCAAGTGGATTATTCCTTAAAATTATTGGAAGGGATGAAATAGATGTAACTATAGTAACATCCACAAGAACAGAAAACTCATTTAAAACTGGTAAGGATGATGACGTAAGCGTTTTCAAAAAATAGGGAGGAACCATGTCATATAAGAAATTAAAGAAGATACTCGAAGATGGGTACTTAAAGATATACATCGAAGAGTTAAGAGACAAGTTAAAAGAGCGGGGCATTAATTTAGAGAATGCCGAAGAAGAAAACTATGAAGTAACTATAAGTTACTCTATAGAAGGAATACCCAGTAAGAATCAAATATCTGAAATTAAAAATATATTTAAAGATAATTCAGATTTTGAAGGGGTAGAAAATCCAAAAGATTTAATATTTGTCTATAGATTTAATAAACTAATAGAATTAATTTAATTGTAACAATAGCTTAACCTTATGTAACTTAGGACTTGAAAAAGTCCTTTTTCTTTGCTATACTAATTAGGTAAGGTTAAATAAAAGGAGATTAAAATGAAAAGAAGAAATGGTTTTACTTTTGCAGAGACTCTGCTAGTGTTAGTTATCATCGGAGTTATATGTGCTCTGACAATCCCTACAACTGTTACAAAGATAAGAGATATTAAAAGAAGAAGTCAAGTACAAGTAATAGCCAGTGTATTAAGTAATGCGGGACAAATGGCTTCTAACGATAATGGAGGAACTCTTAAAAATTTAAATAGTGATTTTTTAAAAAAATATTTAGTAGTTTTAAAAACTGCTTCGGGTAATGATAACAGTCTTGGATTAAGAAATGTATCCTTACAAGACGGTAGCATGTTCCCAGAAACATTTAATAATGAGAAGTATGCTCTGGCTAACGGAATCGTTATAATGCCAAGAATGATATTTCCTAATTGTGATTATGCTCAACAACACATGAATAATATATGCGGAGATATACTAGTAAATGTAGACGGAGTTAAAGGTAAAAGTGTCGCTGGAGAAGATGTATTCTATTTCTGGATTACTTCTACAGGTATTGTTGCTAATAGAGTTGATTCTCCCAACGATGCTTATCCTATATATTTAAAAGGATACACAAATGATTGTCAGAAAGATAAGACAGGATGGGCTTGTTCTGGACAATTAATAACTGGAGGAAACTTACCTTAATGAAATATTACGAAGATTCATGTTACATCATTGAGATTGATGATGAAAGTAAAGAAATGAAAGTGTTGTCCAAAACAACGGATGCTAAAGGAGATGATGGTATTCTTATTCCCGTAGTAACATTGGACTTCTATCAGGACACATACGATTTCGTGGAACATCTCATAAAAGTTATAAAAGGAGAAAGAGCATGAAAGTAAAATTTTTTCAAACTAGTCTACAGTTAGACGTATTGGAAAAAAAAGTTAATGACTATATAGAAGATTACCTCAAAAAAGGAGGAGACCCTGAAGTATATGATGTGAGACTTACCACCGATGGGGGCTTAAGGATAGCTACAATAACCCATAAATAGTAACTGTAAACTTAATAAATAAAATGTAGTAGTTTTTAAACAATTCTACTACATTTCTTTTAAATTATAAATAGGATAAATGTTTGATGGGTATGTTATATGAACTTTAATAAGATTACAAAGTTGGTTGATAAATTAATATATGAAGGTATTGCGGAGATTAAAAAATATTTTCCTAATATAGAGGAAGATATGATTAGAAAGCTTATAGCCCTAGACCCTACCTACAAAGGTAATGAGAATCTAGGTAACTACGGTAGGTGGATTCTTTCTATATACAATAAAGGAAACTTAAAGGAAGAAGATTTCTATAAAGTTACTGAGTACTTAAACTCTTTCGAAGAAAATAAAAAGAAATTTACTAATAAAGATATATTTCAATTCAAATCTCTTCCTGATTTGTACAATGCTCTACAACAAATATCTGGGGAAGATACTGAACTATCAGCCAGACAACAGCAGAGAGAGTTAAAAAAGCAGGGTATGAAAGATGCTAAACTTTTATTTGAGGATGATAAATGGCAGATATGGACTCCTACTTCCTACGAAGCTTCTTGTAAATTAGGAGCGGGGACTTCTTGGTGCACAGCTACTAGCAATACTCGTAGCTACTACGATAGTTATACTGAAGATGGGGATTTATTTATAATTATAAATAAAGAAGACCCTACCGAAAAATATCAGTTTCATTTCGAATCTCAACAATTCATGGATAAGAATGACCGTCAAATTAATATGATAGAATTTTTGGAGGAACGTCCTTCTCTTATGGAGTATTTCTTAAAATTAGCTAAAAATAATCCTAGTATATTAGAAAGCACTCCTCAATTTTTCTTTCTAATAGGAGAACATACTGACGAAGAGATAATAAAATTTTTAGAGAAAATAGATGATGGATTAACGTATGACCCAGAAACTAAAAATATAAAATATGAAAGAAATATAGACAGTTTCTTAAATGATACTGTTACTGAAGGGAATAGAGGGGATTATGTTAGTCCCGATTCAGCTTATGCAATACTTTCTGGGGATAATGACTTTTTCCTAGATGTGGATATAGACAATGGTAGTATCGGATATGAATTAAAAAATATGAAAAATAGTAAACGCTCAGACATAGATGAGTATTTATATAAAATTCATTTATCGTTTAATGACATAGTAGATTATTTCGAAGATGGTAGAGACGAAGATAAATTAGAAGAACTCAAAGAAAAATCGGGGTTCGACGATATAGAAGAAATGTTGGATGAGATAAGTAGTAGTGCTAGAAATGCTAAAACATCAGGTACAGAATCGGAAGCCTACGATACCATTATGAATACTCTTAAAGATACTTTTCCTGACATAATTAGGGAAAATGATAACTTTATAGTTAATTTTAATATGGAAGATATAAAAGACACTGTAGATTATGCAGATGATTTTAGTAGTATTCAAGATGAAGGATTTTTACCTTACTATACAATGTCTAAGAACAAAGGATATCTAATAAAAATATGGGAACCTAGATATGGTTGGGATGGTTTTGATGAAGAATATTTTGCAGATGAAACATTATCTGCTGTTAAATATTCTATTACTAATTTTATACACAAAGAGGGTGAAGAATAATGCCTATCGATAAACGAAAAAGTAAAAGTGATATAATTAAAGAACTCATGCACAAATGGAAACGTACGGGTAAAATTGGAACTTCCTCCCCAGAAACCAAGGAAGAAGCTTTGAAGCAAGCACAAGCGATTGCATATAACTCGAAAAAAGAATCATTTGATACTATTATAGCATTATGTAATTCTGTAGAAGTTCCCCAAGAAATAGACGAAAAAAGAAAAAAGAAAAAACATAAGAAAAGAAAATCTCATAAAGGTATTATGGGATATCCTTATTTTGGTCATTATGGAGACGATGATGATAATGACGGAGATGGGGATGGTGGAGACGGAGGAGGAGAATAATGTCTCTCGAGAGATTAAAGAAAATAACGAAAGATATTTTAGGAGAAGCTGTTCTTCCCATGGATATTGCTAAAAATAGAACAGACTTAGGGATGACAACCCTTCTTTATAATATAGCCTCTCACAGAAGCCCCGAAGAAGGATTTAAAACTATAAATGATATAAGAATACAACTTCATTCTGCCTTAGCTAATAATTACATAGCTAAAGATATGAAGGGTAAGTACTATCTTACTAAAAGGGGAGAAGCAAAGCTTAGGGAATTATATTCAGGTTAAATAATATGTTTAAAAAAATTATAAATTTAATAGAAAAATTAGATTTCACTCAAACTTGCGTAGGTATTTGTAAAAAAGACCAGAAGAGATATTATGATGCCACTTATTATGGTGAGGATATAACTAAAGAAGAATTTTTAAAAAAATGTAATATAGATAAAAATATATTACTTGATATGAAAAAATATCCAAATGATTATCAATACGGCAGAAGCGAAGATGGTAAAATTTATTATTTTCAGCATAGTGGAATAGAACATTTTTATGAATAACTATTTTAAAAGATTAAAACAACTTACTGAAAGTTTACTCGAAGACTATCTTGAATTAGATGATATGCTAGTGGAAATAGGAGTTTTAACATATTTATCTCAAGCTGGAAAACTTAATGATAGTAAAGAGAATCAACTAAGAAAATATATAGAAGAAGCCACAGAGCAAATATCCTTTAAATTAACAGATTGGTTATTTGAACATGGTTTAGTAGAATTAGCTGAAGCTCTTGGAGGGGACTATTCGGAATATCAAGAATCCGAGGATATATCAGGATTAGAGAATTTATTGGAAAAACTTAGGGAAGCAGTATTAGAAGATTGGTATAGCCCTGATTTAATGGAGTATATAAATGGGGAAGGTAGATATCGTTTTGCTTTTGGTATATTAAATACTTCCATATTTAAACACATGGAAGATGACGAATTAAGAGACTTATTGGAGCCTTACATAACCGAAGAAGAGGATGAAGAAGGTAACATAAATAGGTTTTTAGATTTAGATGAAGAAGGTTTATCAGATATTCTTATTAACTTCAGAGGAGAACAAGCTAAAGAAAATGAGGAATTTTATAATCTAGCTAAGAACAATGTAGAGGCTGTTGAGTTGGTAAAAGAAGGGCAAGATTATGATGACATTAAAACTCTTGTTCTTAAATTTGACAGGCTTAAAGATATGGTTCACCATGGAGGCAATTTCCTACACGATAAACTAGATATAGATTTTAACAAGGTGAATCAAGAGGTCGAAGAACGTGTTAAAGGGATGGCTAGAAAATAACATGTTTAAAAAGATTCTAAAAATAATAAAAGAGAATTTTTCTGAGTATAATTCTTGGAGACTTCCAGACGATAAAGAATTAAGTCAAGAATATCATTGGGAATATGAAATAAGAAATATTAAGAATTGGAATCTTTTCGACAGCGAGAAGGAATTTATAAAGAAAGCTAAAGAAGGGAAAATTGTAGAAATAGATAAAAACTTTGATGATAATATAGATTATAGAAGTCAAACTAAATCAATAGAATCCTTAAAAGAACTTGTAAGTCATTATAAATTTCCTAGGGATGTTGATAGAATCATTAAAGGGTTTGAAAATAATGATTCTATGCCAGTTCCTATAGTATTAAAATTCAGCAGGGGATACAGGATTATGTCTGGTAATACTAGACTAGATACTGCTTTTATCTTAGGAGTTAGACCTAAAGTTTTAATTGTAGATGTGAGTGATAGAAAATAATGTTTAGTAAGATATTAAATATATTGAAAGAAGAGTATTTAACGACTATTAAATCTAAATGGTCGGAAGCTACTGTATTTAAAAACCCTTCTTTATCTGATATTAAACACTTAATAAGAAATTCTGCTCAACCAGAAAATAGTTCAAGACCTAAAGCTCTAAGATTCTTTGTGGATTTAGAAACAGAAGATTTATATGTTTGGGATGCTTTCTCCGCTTTACATTCTATCATTATTGATAAATTAATATCTGAAGGCATTGAATTAAACTATAATAATTTAGTTGGGGGAGACCTCTGGAGAGTCGATGGAGAATATAAAGTTAGTTGGGATTCCGTAACTTTCAGAAATAGTCCTAAGCAAGTTCAAAAGGGCGGAATGATACTTAACCTATATATTAAACATAGTCTTAGATAATATTTATCTCTTGACAAATTTACTCTGTAGTGATATAATAAAATTATGTGAGACGTATTCTTCCCAGCAAGTAGGGAGTAGCTATCCACGAAAGCTAAGTTGCGTTTCGGAGGTAAATAAAAACAGTACGTCATCAGTCAATTACGTGCTGTTATAAATACTCTGGTTCCGTGTAGTGTGGCAGACTACGGGTACTCTATTTGTAGCCAAAGGAATCTTAGACTGAGGGATTCCTTTTAATTTAGAGAGTAGTCGAGCTGGACTACTCTTTTTATTTGTAAATTTTTATAACGAAATAGTTGATATTTAATTAATTGTGTGCTAATATGATATTATTGCACATAATAAGGAGATAATTGTGGGAAATTTATATCTAATATGTTTTATTCCTCTTATAATAGGATGTTATTTATGGATAACACAAAAAGAGATAGTTTGGTGGGAGTGGTTACTTAGTGTTCTAATAGGATTTGCAACAGTTGGTATCATCCATGGATGTTTATACGCTGGAATGACATCAGATACAGAAACTTGGTCTGGACATATAATAAGAGCCACTTATTATCCCGAATGGATTGAAGAATATCAAGAAGCTCATACATCCTGTTCAGGTAGCGGTAAAAACGAAGTTTGTACTACTTACTACACTACCGAACATAGAACCCATAATAGATATTGGGAAGCTAATTCTTCTACGGGAGAAAGTAATAATATAGAAGAAACTACATTTAAACAAATATCTAATACTTTTGGAAATTATAATACAGAAGATGGAAATAAATCTGGATTTGACGGAGGAGACCGTAATATATATGTTGCCTACAATAAGACAGGTAAGGTTTATTTCCCCACCACAACGACAAGAAGTTGGACAAATATAATAAAAGCAACAAAATCTAACTTTTCCTTTATAGAAATTCCTAAAAATATGAAGACTCTTGAATATCCTCAAAATAATAATTGGTTTCAAAGTGATAGACTTATCAACGTGTCTACTATAACTCCACATGCTTGGGATGTTTTAAATACTGAGCTTGGGGCTACTAAAAAAGTAAACTTAATTATAATTTACTTTGGAAACAAAGATAAAGAACAAGCTATGTATCAAGAATCTGCTTGGATTGGGGGTAAGAAGAACGACTTAGTGATTTGTTATGGGGGAATAGAAGGAAATAGATGGTCTTATGTTTTCGGATGGACAGAAAAATCATTAGTGAAAAGAAATTTGGAGTCTATTATATTGGATAATAAAGTGGATGATAGTATAATCCCATTAATTAAGCAGGAAGTTATAGAAAATTATAAGATAAAAGACTTCAGCAAGTTTAACTACATGCAGATAGACCCTCCTTCGTGGGCTTACATGGTTACTTTTTTAATAGTTCTACTAACCCAAATAGGTTATTGGATGTACGCATTTTCAAATGAATATGGGAGATATAACTAATGATGAATCTACGTGAGATACTACTTCTCAAAGAATCCTTTTATAGCTGTCAAATAGAAGGAATAAACGAAGGCATGACTTTTGAGCAATTCCTTAAAAATGAAACAGTTAGAAGAAGTACTAAAAATAAGTTTAAGCTAAAAGGACAAAAGAAATATGCAACTAGAAAGGAATTAGCAGAGACATTAGAGGGAGATAACAAATACGTGGGAGACTTTTGGATTCCTCACATGAGAGCAGTGTGTACCGTTTTTAATAACACTAATCCAAATTTAGATAAAGGTCATAAAAGCTATCCTTTTTTATTTTTTAATTATGAAGGTCTCCCTGTTATATCGGCTTTCAATGACAAAGAATGGGAATTCGTGGAGAAATTTAAAATATGAACTATGATAAATTAACTAGCATAGTTAATACATTAATAATGAAATACTATCCTCGTTCATCAATAAGATTACATATATCAATTAGTGCAAAATATTTAACATTTTCAGACGAGTTTGGAAGCTACCTTGAAAATTATGAAACAGATTGGAATCTAGTAAAAGAGACAATAGTAGGAATGAGGAAATTATTTCCTAGAATTCCAGAAGAAATAATAGAAGCCTATCTAATAGGATTTGTAATATTAGAACCAGATGAAATAACTAAACTTTTTGCTATGTTGGAGTTGACCACTTAATGGACTTAAAGAGTTATACAATACATGAGGTATATGAAAACAATAAGTGTTATCTTATAGAACCTATTAAGGAAAGATACGATAGCTGTTTTTGGAAATCTAAATTCATATATAGAGAAGGCGACAATCTGGCTATAGAAACTGTAAGCAATTATATATCTTCCGAAAATAAAATTAAGAAAAAAATAATAGCTCCTAAAGATTTTCATTCTATGGCAAGTTGCTATGACTATATGATAAATTACGGATTATCAGATTTAGAATACAGCAAATTCAGATGTACTGAATATCCAGACACAGAGACTTATTTAATGATGCGAGAATTGATTAATGACAACTAAAATAATAAATGAATATTATTATTTAGACCCTGTTTGGTTCAACCATGAGTTTTTTCCAAAAGATTCGTTAGGGTATAATATAGGACATAAAGATTTAGAAGAAATTAGCTACTTCCTTATGTTAATAAAAAGAAACATAGTTAATACTGATACGGGAAGAAAATTATGTATTCGTTCTCAGATTAAATATTTGGGACAACATTTAGTATTCGTTTTATTAAACGAAGTACAATTTAAATCTTTTTCAGAATTGCATACTTTACTTGATAAGGAAGATATGCTAAAATTATTAAATAACAAAAAATTAAAAACAGGTATACTGGAAGTGCTAGAAAAATATCCAAATGAGTACTATCATGAATTATTAGTAATGAATGAATTGGTGAATTAAGAATGTCCCTAAATAGTCCTTATAGTTTTACAGCGGGTCAGGTAATCACCACCTCCGACGTAAATTTAAATGCGGTACAAGCAATAAACGGTACGTCTTGGAGCGATGTGGCTACAAAAGATTACGTAGATGCTCAAACAAAGATAGAAGAATTAAAAACTGGATTTATGTTATCCTTAGTTTTCACCACTAATCCCGATATAGCTTTTAAAATGAGCATGGATAGAGAAGAAAAAGAAAAAGGATTTATTGAAAAATTGAGTCTTAGAGAATATTTTACAGAAGACCAGAAGAAAGTATACGATACAATGAAAGAATTAATAAATTAGGAGAATGTCATGAGTAAAGAAATTTTAGAAGGTTTCAAAAGATTTAGAACGAAGGCTGTTGAGATAGGAAATAAGGTACTTAATGCCGAAAGAAAATTTGAGCAGGATAAAGCTTGTGCTGAAAAGAATTTTGACCATTGGAGTTTTCAGGATTATGGCTTTGAGTTCAATGATGACAATAGAGTCAGTGTAGATTTATATCCCGTCGATGATATAGAAGAATATGTAGAACTCACTCAACAAGACGGAGACGAAGACACTAGAATGATAGGTTTCCCAATAAGATTTTTCTATGAAGATTTTGAAAAAGAACTGACTGATAAATACGAAGAAGAGTTAAGAATTATTAGAGAAAATAGGAAAATTATAGATGATAGAATAAAGGAGATGAAAGAAAAAGAGGCTATTAAAAGAGATGAGGAAGAGCATAAATTATACTTAAAGCTTAAAGAGAAATATGAAAAATAAAATAATTAATTACTTTAAAAAGAAATTTTGTTTTCATGACTGGATAATCGTAAAAAATATGAGCAAACCTTTCTTATCTCCAGATGACCATGTATTCTACCAATGTCAAAAATGTGGGGTATACAAAGAGACGGAAAAGGATTATGGATATGGAGTAGATTATATAAACAAATACTATTACGATGATAAAAAATATTTAGAAATAATAATGGAGGAATTGATAAAATGAAAACTTGGAAAAAAAGCAAAAGACAACGTAGAGCCAAAAAGGTTCTGAAAGGGAAATTGTTTAAGGTTAGTTTTGACGGATTTGATAAAGACGAGATGTTAAGAATGAAGTTATATGCTAAAGAACTCGGTATGAGTAGTGTATCGGAACTAATAAAACATGCTCTTATTTTTGGTATGAAACAAAAGGACGGTACAGTTGCTTGGAATCTAAAAGATGGATTAGATAATGATGATTAATGAAGATAAAGCTATAGAAATCATCTTCAGTATACTGAAAGAATATAGAACTAAGGTTAAAAATTCATGGTTTGTTCCAGTCAATGCCAAAACAAGTTTTCTTTATGACACTTCTGAATATTGGATGATTGGAAGAGCCGTTGATATAGTATATGGAAATGGAATTCCCCATGATATAAGTACTTCTGAGGGTAAAGAGAAACAATTATATATAAATCTTCAGAAGGAAATAGTTTCCATAGAAGGAATGTCTGAATACCTAGAAAAAGAACGTATTAGAGTATCTAATGAGAATTTGATAAGAAGGTCAATGTCTGAACTAACTGGATAACTTTTATTTTACATTATAATTAGATTATCTAGTTAGAGACTAAAACAATGAAATTAAATAAAACTATCTATTTATGTAATTTTTTAAATGAAACATTTAAAAAAGGGATGAAGGTCATGGTACAAGACGAGCATAGTACTGTTCCAGAGGTAAAAACAGGTATCGATGCAGAGGTAGTGAGTGATTCTAGCCCTTCTGAAAATGAAGTTAATGTAAAATATACTCTTAATGGCAAGGAAGTACAAGTATATCTACCAAAATATAAGATAAGACCTAGAAATAGTGTGGTTTTATAGGATTCCTTACGAAAAGTGTAAAAATATCGTAAAACTCCTTACGAAAAGTGTAACAATATCTTAATAATTATTAACGAAGAACTTGAAATATAGTTCTTTTTCTGTTATGATAATTATATAAGGTTAAGTCAAGGAGAAAATTATGAGTACTACAACTAAAATAAATAAAGTCCTTAAAAGATTAGAATTAGAAATATATGCTGAAGACGTAGAAAAATCAGACTTAGTTCAGTATCTTAAAATACGTGGATTTGAAAAAATAGCAGATGCTTTCTTTAATAAAGATTTTTGTATAATAGGAGAAACAATGCACGACAACGGCATGCTGTCCTACAGCGATATACTCGATGTCATAGTTACAGCAACATTCTACATTAACAATTAACGTAACAGAGGTTAGTTTTTCCTGTCTTGACCTTTAACCTTACTTTTCACTAACCTCTTCCTTTTTCTTTAGGAGTAATATGAAATTAGTAAAACCATCCTACGAATGTAAAATATATGAAATATTTGAACCCCTTAGATTAGAACTAAAATTTATGGAAATTTTAGAAATAACAAATATAATCACTGCCCTATTCCATCGTACCTATAAGTATGAAATATTATATATAAAAAGTAATACCGATTATGTGTTTAGCTATATCAGTATATTGGAAAAAGAAACTAAGGAATTAAAGTATTCATTCCCCTTTAACCTGCAACATAGAGATTCAGAAGGTTATAGTAGATTATATGCTAAATTATTAATCCCCTTAGAAGACGAAGAAATTGTAGGACTTTTAGATACTTATTTCAGTATGCAGGAACTTGTATCATGATAATATTAGAGAAGCATGTTAAAATAAATAGCATATATCAAGATAAGATTTATCTTTTTAAATCTGGAAATAATTACCACTGGTACCTATTCGATAAAGAAAAAAAATTGTGGAAATTTTATCAAGAAGATAGTTCTGGATATCCTTATGGTAATATCCACTTTGACCACGGTTTGTGGGAGAGGGAATTATTACAAGAGATAAATATCTATTTAACTTATATAAAACGTCCTTACTTCTCAAAGGAGAAAGTTTATGAACTTGATAGTTTGGATGAACTCCATGCTGTTAAAAGTATGGAGGAGCTAGTAGGATGAATTTAAATATCATAAAACCTTTTGGAGAAACCATAAATAGCATATTAAAATATATGGCTTTGTGGAATATGGAAGTTATTTTTATAAGAGAACGTTTTGTGGGAATACTAGATAGTGAATTAGGTGTTATACGACCAGATAATCCAGAAGAATATTATATAATAAATGATTGTATCAAATCGAGATGCTATGAAAAGTTCTATAATGAATATTCTCTAATAGATAGAATTGTAGAATTTATGTTCTATGACCACAACACCGCTGAAAAAGTTTTCTATCGGGCATTAAAAATTATAGATGAGAAGTTAGAAGGAGAAGATAAACCTTTAATTATGGAATATTTAATAGAAAGTTATCAGAAACATAAAGTTATGGAAGAGTTGACAAATTAATGAGATTAGATTTACCCATATATGCTATGGTTCCTAATGGAAAAGACAGTCTCCGAAGGGATACTGTATTTACTTTGAAAACATTAGACTCTGGAAAATTCTATGTTATAGAGGGAACCCACCGTACCTGCCATAATAAAAAATATTTTCATCTAACCATAGGGAATAAATGGAAACAGTTCCAGTATGTTAGAGCTTTTGATGTTGACAGTCTAGGAGACAATGGATGGCACAGTGCTACTTGTTTTGGAATCTCTAATGTTTTATTAAATTTAACTAGTTTTACTAGCTATAGAGAGTTTAGAATACATGAATTTGAGGATAAAGAAGAGTTTGAGTCCCTTTTAGTGATGAAGGAGTTATCAGAATGAATAAAATAAAAATAGCTAATACTTTAATAAAAAAATCAGGGAAAGACCTTCATGATTTATTAATATTAGTGAACGAACAAAAAGAAAATGCTTTTCAATTACATATCAGGATAGATTTATTAAATAAAATTGATAAACTGATGAGAATGTATCAATTGATACTAAAATTATTACAGAGACAAGAAAAAGAATCGTTAATAAAATTGGAGAAATCTAATTTCTTCCTAAAGTTTGTAGTAAAACAATCATTAAAACTGTACAAAAAGAGTATTTCTGATATTAAAGATATAATAACTTCGGTAGAACAAATAAGAAATGTTCTGAAAGGAAGATAGCTCTATGGAAGATGTAAAAGAAATAATAGATATTTATAATGAATCTCTAAAAAATACTGGAATTGTGTATTATTATAAAGTAACTTATTTAAATTTCTATAAAGACTTTGGACATGACACTTTTGAAGAAAACATTCCTAATTTTTTATGTATTCCATATCACAACAGGGATAGAGTTATTAATTTTACGCTTCCTCCTTTTATAGAAGGGGATTTAAAAAATTTACAAGAATTCCAGATATTCAATGTTCAGAAAAACAATTATTATTGGTATGCCCCTATTTTTAGTTGCTCTGTGGAGTATCGTAATTACCCTTCAGTTCTTTCCCCTCCCTCCATTGTCGTAAACTCCAATATCCTCCATGACCCTTTAGCATGGAGTAATTCGGGAAATAGTTTATCTATAACATTATCTGAAAATGATACAAGTAATTTTCCGTGGGGTACCCCTTTATCCTTAAGAATACTCCATTTTAAAAATTGGGAAAAGATAAAAAGTACTATCAATACTATTAATGTCAATCCAGACTTGAGATGTTTTCCCAATCTGTCCGAAATCAGGTACGGCTTTCCCATAGGTCAAGAAGATAAACTTAAATTAGATTATGCTATAAAGGTAGAAGTTGTTATGGGTAAAGATTTTTATAAGGGAGAGGATATCTCCCAATTAAATGATATCGAGATATCTAAAGTTATATATGATATTTCAAACGATTTTGATAAAGTTGTAGAAAAATTACAAGCACTAAGAACAATGATAGAATTAACTGCGGGATAGTATGAAAAAAGTATCAGACGGGAAAAATATATCCAAGGATAAAAAATATATTCTTAAAAGAGATAGATATTTTATCTTAATGTATTCTGAAAATAATAGTACCTATAGAAGTCAGATGTTTAGTATCGGAACAGATTTATCTAATTTATTTAAATATGCTTATAAGATAGATTATAAAAAATGGAAAAATAATCTTATCCTTGGTTTTTTAAGACAAGATTTATATGAAATAGAAAATTTTTCGGAAATTCAAAGTGTGGTAATAATGCAGGAGTTAGTAGGATAATGTTTTGTATAAGATGTGCTAGAAAAATTGGTTTTCCCTGTGTATCTAAATCTAAATGTATAGTATGCGGAGAAGAATTTTTAAAAAGTAATTCTTTCATAAAAATATGTCATGAATGTAGAAAAACAAGATGCACTTGTTGTGAATTAAAAATAATTAATATTCCTTAACAAATACTTGAAATAAATTATAGTGTATGATATTATATAAGATATGCAGGGTTAGTTCAATGGTAGAATAGGAGTCTCCAAAACTCAAGACGGTATAGGGTTCGATTCCCCCACCTTGCGATTTTATTTAAGGAAATATATTATGTTAGAAAAATTCTTTGTATATCATAAAGAAATAAAACACCTATGTCAAGTACTAAGGTTTGGTGTAGGGGTTTATACCATAGAGTATGACTTCTATTACAGAGAATGGGGTATGCAATTTCAAGCTACCAACTTTGATGAACTTTATAAAAAATGTTGTGATAACCCCTTCGAAATAGTAACTCAAGAGTTAGATACTATAAAAACAATGATAGAGCTAGTTTCATGATAATAGATAAATGGATAGTTTTGAATACTTTGTTCGATGAGATGGAAAAATACCGAGGAGAAGCACGTAGGTATTACAAACAACAGACTAAAAATCCTCATGTATATAATAGGCTATCTTGTATAATAGATATTTTTTATCTGAAGGACTGTCCCTGCCAGATAGTTAAAGAGTTAAATGAATTAATTTCTGAAGATACTCCTACTACGGTATTGTTCATGGGTCTTAAAGAACGATTACTGTCTAACGAATTAATATACAACTTTGTTCTCCCTTCTATAACCATGGGAGAATTAATAGGATGATTTTTTGGAATAGATTATTGAAAACTGGATATCTTTTAGTGGAAGGGTATGATGGCTGGAAACTTCAATCTCGAAATAAAATACCTCAAACAGGTAATTTTCATGAAATGTTCCATAATAAACATGGTATGGGTAGAAAAGAGTTAAAAGAGTACATACTTAATAATAAAAATTTTATAGCTTTAGATGAATTTAGGTTTGAGATGATGGATGAGTTAGTAAATGATTAAATTAGAAGAAGAGACATTATCTGAAGTAACAAATTATCTAACAAGTAGGGAAATATTTGTACTAACCTCTCCTTTCGACGATATAGTTAATTGTTTTAAATCTGGTTCTCAGTATTGGGTTTACAGGTATGTCGGATGTTGCTACCCTTTAAAATATGACATGCTCTGGAAAGATAAAACTAAACAAAAGAGTGCTTGGAACATTTGTGATATAGCAGATAGTATAGTTGGAAATGTGCTACAAGGACATAACGCATACGTAGTGTCGGAAGAAGAATTGAATAGTTTAAAAATGTTAAACGAGTTAGTTAATTAAGGAGATAAAAATGTCTTGTAGATTTTGTAAAGAAGATAAAGAAAAATACCTAGGAGACGGAGATTTATTAATTTGCACAGATTGTGCTAAACTTTGCAAAAAATTATTAAATTCTAAAATAAATAAAGATAAGAAAATAATAAATTTTCCAGAAAGAAATATATTAGCATAATGAAAGAAACTTCTGTAAGAAATTATATTGTAGAACTATGTACCAGAAAAGATATAAAAGACTTTGTAGAGAAGTGGCACTACAGTAAAAGTATTAATGGACTGAGAATAGATTACTGTTTCAGGTTAATGAAAGGTGATGAAATGATTGGTGCCATGATTTATGGTAAGATGGCTATGGCTAATTGTTGGAAAAAGTATGCTGATGAAGAGAGAGATGTGATAGAATTAAGAAGGTTATGCTGTATAGATGATACTCCTCGAAATACAGAGAGCTATTTCATAGGGAAAACATTAAAATGGTTAAAGAAAAATACAGATATTAAAAAAGTAATTTCCTACGCAGACCAAACTTTTGGACACACTGGGATAATATACAAAGCAAGTAACTTCGAACATATTGGATATACCAGTGCTGGAAGAGTTATCTTATATAGAGATAAAAGATATCATGATAAATGTATAAGAACTAAAAATAAAGGAGAACTTAAACCGTTCGCTAAAGAAATTAAAAAAGCTTTAGAAACTGGAGAAGCTATTTACGTAAAAACTAAACCAAAAGTAACATATCTTTATGATTTAAGAAAATAGCTTGAAATATATAAAAATTTATGTTATGCTTGGAATATATAGACAATTGGAGAAAAATAATGATAAATTTAGATGGCAAATATAGTAATGCAATAATATATACTGACAATATAGAAAAAGAAGCATTGAGTCAAGTAATAGAATTAATAAACACTCCTGCTTTCGTAGATGCTAATGTGAGAATTATGCCTGATACACATGCTGGTAAAGGATGCGTGATAGGTTTTACTGCTCTCATGAAAGATAGGGTTGTTCCTAATTTAATAGGGGTAGATATTGGTTGTGGTATGCTTACAGTTAAGTTGGATAAATCAGAATTAAATCTATCAGACATAGATGATTATATAAGACATAATATTCCACACGGATTTAAAAACAATAATAAAGTTGTTGCTAATGTTTCTAGTATAGAGGACGATGTTAAAAAAATAGGTAAGAAACTTGGCAGGGATTTTGGAGAATTTCTAAAAGGTGTGGGTTCTTTAGGTGGAGGAAACCATTTCATAGAAATAAACGTAGATTCAGAGGATAATAAGTACCTAGTAATTCACAGCGGTTCGAGAAATTTTGGAAAATGTGTTGCAGAGTATCATCAGAGAATAGCAGAGAAATATTGTGCGGATAAAGTAAAAGCTTTTCATAAAGAAAAGATAGAATCTTTTAAACAAGAAGGCAAGTTTGAAGAATTACAGAATTATATAGAAGAAACTAAGCAGTATAACGAAAAATATAAAACTCCTAAACATTTGTGTTTCTTAGAGGGTACCCTTAAGGATGAATACATATATGATTTAAGAATTGCTCAAAAATATGCTTCTATTAGTAGACATAATATGGCTAACAGAATAGTTAAATCTCTAGGCTTAAATGAAATAGAACGATTTGAAACTATCCATAATTATATTGACGAAAATGGAATAATAAGAAAAGGAGCTATCTCGGCAGAGTTAGAAGAACTAGTTTTAATTCCTTTAAATATGAGGGACGGTTCTATACTGGCTATTGGAAAAGGTAATAAAGATTGGAATTATTCGGCTCCCCACGGTGCTGGAAGATTGATGTCTAGGTCTAAAGCTAAGGATACTTTAAAATTGGAAGATTTTGAAAAAGAAATGGCGAATGTTTATTCCACTTCTGTAAAACAATCCACTTTAGATGAAGCTCCTATGGCTTACAAACCCTCAGAAGAGATAATTATGCTAGTTCAGGATACTGTAGAGATATTGGATATCATAAAACCTATCTATAACTTTAAATCTAACTAAGGATTAGTCATGTATTTAAAATTAAAACATTTAGATAATCTTGTTTTAGCTACAACTATAGTAGAAAAACTTTCTTCTGAAGGAGGATTTGTCTACCTTAAATCAGCAGATACTCAGAGAGCTGATAAAGTTGTATTCTTGTCGGATAATATAATGTATCATGATGAAGGAGAACTCTATTATAATTATATAGCTAATAAAGAAGGATATGGAATCTTTGAAGGTAACTATTGTTTAAAAGTAGAAGAGTTGGAAGCTGATAATTTTAGTCCAATCCATTTTAAAGATAGGGAATCATTAATAGAATATCTTGATAGCGTTCATCTATCTTCTAGGGTTATGGCTGAATTAACAGATGATAATGAAAAAGATGATTTAGAAGCTATGTTGAGAAGCGTGATACATGCCCCTTATATGCCTTTAATTATAAATGGAGGATTACCTAGATTAAACCCTAATTATGGTATTACTTCTAATACCTTTAATTTAGATGATGACGATTAATTAATTTATATTATAAACGAAGATGTTTATTAGGGTTATGGTATGTTTAAGAAAATATTAAAGCTAGTTAATGAGAGAGTCAATCCTCTAACTAAGCATATATTAAATAAAGATTTAGAATTACTTAAATCAGAAGTATTAAGCTCAGATATAAAAACATACCCCGAATTCCAAAAATGGTTGGAAAGTTACTACGGTTTAGATTTCTGGGATATTATGAATAAGGCTCCCATATTCAATCAGACTATTTATGATAAAAGCTTAACTAACGATATTAAATTATCAGACTTATTAACTTCCGAAGCTCCCACTGTTTATAAGAAAATAGGAGGGTTGCCTATAATATTCCAACCCGAAGGAAGTTTCTTTTCTGTGGGGAAAACAGCATCTGGGGAAGAAATACCTTTTGTATCTATAGACAATAGAATATCTGTGTTGGATAGACCCAAACAATTAGTTCATGAGATAGAACATGCTCTGAATTATATAGTAAGCCCAGACTTTTATAATAAATCCTATAAAGAACATGCCGAATATTTTAAAAGAAATAAAGAAGAATTTAAAATAACCAGTGATGAGGATTTTAAACTATATTTAAGAGACATGATAAAAGAAAGAAAAGCATATGAAAACTTACCATTAGAAAAAGTAGCTAATGCTAATGCTTTTAAGAGAATGTTAGCTCAACAACACTTTAAATCTCCAGAAGAGTTTTGGAATTTAGAGATAGAACCTTATATAGGTAAATAACATGTTTAAAAAAATTATAAATTTAATAAATGAGGTGCATTATACCGACTACTATCCTAAGCAATTTGTCAATTTTGTAGAAAAATACAAAACTCAAAACTTAGATAACTTGTATGTTCACTTCTCTAATTTTAAATCTGATGTTCTGGATAAAAGGATAGTCTATGACCCTGCTGGAACACATGAAGACCCCGCTGGGGTATATGCTTTTCCCGCTGACTATGTTGTGCATCATCCTTCTGACATAGGATTTGGAACAAATAGAAGATATTTAGCAATTGTTAGAAATACTGTCCCTAACCAAACCCTATATTTACAAGATTTAACAAGGGAACAATTTATTCACTATTTAAGTATAATGTTTCCAGAGGAAAGATGGGATGTTATTTATCAAAATTACGTAGTTAATAGGGGAATAAGAGCTGGATATCAATTTTACAGAATGATAACTGTAGGTTTGACTAATAAAACAGTACTAAGCCCCAAGATAAGTAATCAATTATTAGTAAAAGCTGGGATAAAAGTTTTAGTAGATAATGCTGAAGAAAAAAGTAAATCTATCATACATCCAGACGAACCCCACCAAGCCATATTTTTGACTAGAGATTCTTTTGAGATAATAGAAACTTTTGAACTGAGACAGGAAAAAGCTACTGGGAAGATAACTCAAAAAAGAGATGAGTATTTAGAAACTAACATAATAGAAAAAATGTTAGGAATGCTATCTAATAAATTAGGAGATAGATTTAAAATAGTTAGAAATTATCCTTATGGGGAAAAATTCCTTAAAACCACAATTGGATTTAAAGGGAAACTTTTCAGTGGCATGATTACTATTTATTATAATGCTGGAAAAGAACACAAAGAATATCAAGAATATTCTGATATCCAGATAGATATTAAGATAGGAAAAACGGTAGATAAAAAAAGATTATCCTTTGAATTCTCTGGGGATACTAAAATAGAAGATATGATAGATAAAATTTATAGTAGCTTGACATAATCCCGTTATCGTGATATAATTAATTAAAAAGATATCGTATAGTATTCATAAAAGGAGAAATTTGTTGTGGGATTAATTGAAAACATTATCGGTACCCTTAGTGGAGTATTTTCCATTGGTAAAGCTAACAAAACTACCCTTACGTCGGATGCAAGCGGATTAACTATTGATAAAAAGACCATAGTACCTAATTTAAAAATTGGTACCCTTGGGGGAATACTTAAAAGTACAACAGGCGACGTGTCTGGAAGTGCTACTGCTACTGATTTACCTTTTACTCCTACGGGTAACTTAACATCCACTAACGTACAAAACGCAATTAAAGAAGTATATGATGAAATAGGCAAAATTGTAGGAGATTTTGATTTTAATACTTTTGGATTAGATTGGATTACTATAGGAAATACCTATGACGGGTATTTTGTAGATAAAGTAGTAATAGAAGTAGAAAGTGCATTTGACGAAGGAACAATAACGGTAGGGGATGCTCTCGTTTCTGATTTGTTTACTATTGCTACAGATTCAGAACTAACAGTATCTAACTTATATGAAAAAGCAAGCGGTTTTGAATATTCTTATAATTCCGATATAAGAATATATTTTACTGGAACCCCTACTCAAGGTTCTGGAAGAGTTATAGTGTATCTAAAATAATGAGTAGACGTTGGGAAAAAACTAAACAACCTAAACAATTTCAATTGGCTCCCAAGAAATGCTATATGGAAGCTTATGAGAAACATCTAGTTAAAGAAACTATGAGAGAACTCATACAGGATGTAGTAGAAGAACCTAGTTATACTTACCTTCGTCATCCTTGGGTAACAGTACAGTATCAAGACTGGTCAGTAATCACTCCTAACCATATCGTACAAATTAAAGTAACTAAAGATAGATAAATATTTCTTTACAAAAGGGTTGACAACAACCCTTTTATTTATTATAATGGATGTAAAAGGAGAAATTATATGTCAAAAAACAAAAATTCATTATTAGAAAAATTATTATCATCACAATATTATATAAAAGAAGATATAATAAATTTATCAGTAGATGATTTATTAAATACTAATGACGAATTATTAAAAAACATAACTGTTCCTGCTATAGAAGTTAAAAGATTATTAAAACATGTACAAGAAAACGGTATCTAGGATGAATTTAAAAGAATACCTTAAATTATCATACAAACGTGCACCTTTCGGAAGATACAGTTTTCCTAGACCTGCTATAGTTTGTAAAGATGGATTTACCGTTAGTATTCAAGGTAGCTCTCATCACTACTGTACCCCCAAAGATGAGAATGTAGAGTATTCCCACTTAGAAATAGGATTTCCAGAACCTTTTGATAATTGGTTAGCAGAAACACTGAATGAACCTGTTCAAGATGTATATGGATACGTCTCTTGTAACATAATTGATACCCTACTAGAAAGACATGGCGGGATAGATGAAGAAGCTATGTTAGCTACTCTTACTATGATGGAGTTAGTAGATGAGACTTGCTGAGTTAGGTAATATAAATCCCAATAAAGCATATATAAAGAAATTTAAAGATGACTCCCAATTAGAATTATTGTATAGATATGATAAACATATATTCCATGAAGAATACTATAAAGGAAATAAAATGGATTATTGTAAGTTAGACCAATCAATGTTCCTAGCTACAATATATCTTTCTATAAATAACAACAGGGACAACAGTATTTGGTATGAATTTGATACTAAAAAAGAAGCAATGGATTATATAAGCACAAAAATAATGATGGAGGAGCTGATATCTTGAAATCTAATATATTCTTTACAGCAGATTTACATATAGGGTCAAAAAATATTATAGGATATTGCAATAGACCCTATAAATCAGTTGAAGAGATGAACGAAGCTTTAATAAATAATTGGAACTCCGTTGTTACTAACAGAGATACTATATGGATGTTGGGCGATATGATATGGGGACATCAGAATTATAAACATGTACTCCCTATGCTGAACGGACAGAAATTTTTAATTCTTGGAAACCACGATACGGAACAAGTATATAGAAAGATGCAGATAGACGGTCTAATTCAAGGAATGTATAAAGGTAAAAGCATAACAGTAGACGGTCAATATATTTATCTTTCCCACTATCCTCACAGAAGCTGGAATCGTTCCTTTCACGGAGCTTGGCATTTGTACGGACACGTACATAATACTTGTCCAGACTACGGATTATCCACTGATGTAGGTGTGGATAAGTGGAATTATACCCCAGTGTCTTTTGAACAGTTAAAGGAATATTTTTCAGGAAGAGATATCCTTTTTAATGGTCGTGTTAAAAATGATTATGAAGCATATAACAGGGACTACCATGAACATTTTATAGCAAAATATAAAGAAAGAATCTCGGAGGAAGCCAAGATTCTTGAGGGATTGGTATGTTAGATAGGATAAGGAAGATATTTTGTAATCATAATTATGAAAAAGTATACGAAAAAGAAGAGTATACTACTTCCAATTGTGGAGCATGCAAACACTTAATTAAAAAATATCGGGAAACTCTAAATGGAGAAAGAAAAAGGGAATTTCAATTCGAAGAATGTGCCTACCATAGAACCTACTGTAAGATATCTTCTAGGATATCCTCGGTAAGAGGAGGAAATGGCTGTAAAGAATTCTCTCCTCCCCATAAACTTAGAGCTGTATATGTATGTAAAAAATGTACTAAGACCGTGGAGCTTTTACTTTAGCTAGTTGAGCATTGTAGAAATTTACAATATGTTGAAGTTTGGCTATAGTTTCATCTTTTACATTGCTAGTAAGAGTTATAGGAATGTCTTTTACTAGAGTAGTAACAGTGGAATAGAAATTTTTATAAGTAATTAACTGTTCTTTAGTTTCTACAAGTTCCGCCTCTAAGGATTTTTCAATATCCTCAGTAGCATCTATTTTACTCTGTGCAGATACTTGCACTTCGTCAATCTTACTCTGTACTTCATTAGTTTTTTCAAAAAATTTCTTAATAAAATCAAACATAATCTATCTCCCATCTTTACCTCTACTTATAATATAAGCTACACATTTCTTAACATAGCTTGACTTTTGGATATTTCTTTGGTATAATCTTAATAGAAAATAATAAGGAGAATAACATCATGGAAAGAAAATTAGCAACTATAAGACAGATAGATAAAATAGCTCCCATAGAAGGAGCAGATGCCATAGAAGCAGCTCATTTAGGCGGGTGGATTGTGGTAGTAAAGAAAAATGAATTTAAAGAGTTTGATAAGGTCTGCTACTTTGAGATTGACTCTTTTATACCCACTAATATAGCACCGTTTCTAACTAGAGAAGGTTACGAACCTAAAGAATATGAGGGAATTAGGGGAGAACGTCTCAGAACAGTGAAGTTACGTGGGCAAATAAGCCAAGGACTGGTTTTAGACCCACATAAATTGTTTAATCATGAGTTTGCTTTTAATTTACAAGTAGGAGATGATGTTACAGAGAGTCTGGGTATTCTAAAATACGAACCTCCTCTTCCAGCTAACCTAGCTGGAAATATAAAAGGAAATTTTCCATCGGGAATTTCTAAAACAGACCAAGAGAGAATTCAAAACTTACCCGATTATTTAGAAAAATATAGGTATGAGGAGTTTGAGATATCTGAAAAAGAGGATGGTAGTTCTTGTACAGTCTTTAGAAAAGATGGAGAGCAAGGTGTATGCTCCAGAAACTATGAACTTAAAGAAACTGTGGGTAATACCTTCTGGGACATCGTAAGAAGCTTAAGGATATTAGAAAAATTAGAAATTTATAATAAAAATATATCTTTACAGGGAGAATTAGTGGGAGAAGGTATACAAAAAAATAGAGGTAAATACAAAGGACACCATTTTAAACTCTTCGATATTTTTGATATTGATAAAAAGAGATATATGACTCCAGAAGAAAGATTAAATACCCTTAAAGAATTAAATGTTATAGATGGAATAGAGATACCCCATGTTCCGATACTGGGTTCCACTAACCTAGATAACTTAACAGTAGCTGATTTACTAAAAATGGCAGAAGGTAAATCCGTTATATCTGGTTCTGAAAGAGAAGGATTAGTATTTAAATCTAAAAACTTAATTAACAATCAAGTAATTTCTTTTAAGTCTATTTCTAATAAATATCTGATAAAGAACGAGGAATAAATGAAACGTAAAAAGACTATGTATTATATAATCAGGGATGGGGAAGGGCTATCTTTGAAATATGTAAATGAGATTAGTATATTCCATGCAGGTCTGAAGACTCCCATAGATGGTGTCAGTCATGGTTTTATTTCTAATAGTGGTAGATTTGTAGATATGGGACAGAATTTTAAATACATTAATTTCTCTAAAGCCTTAGAAGACTACGAAAAGAATACAGACGTTATATATAAATCGGAAGATATGGACGAGATTACACACAGGTATCTTGCCTTATCGGAATTGTGTGATTAATATATGAATTTTGATTTTATAACATGTGTAGATTATCAAAAGTTAAATGACTTTTTAAATAGAAATTACTATCGAGAAGATGTATGCCTAGATATAGTAATAAACTTAATAAAAAACAACCAAGCTCCTAGCATTTATAGAGATGTTTTACCATTGCATCCTCAATTGGTTGAAAAGATACCCGAGTATGTCTTCCAGCAAGCCGTTATAAATGCTTATATGGGGCACGATAAAGAAAATATAGTATATTTCTATTTTATGTATAAAGCACATAGAGATGTTTTTGCATTAGAGATGTTATTAGATACTTTACATACTTGTGATAGAGATATGATAGTATTAAATTTTTTATTTAAAGACGAGATACCTCCTTTACCTGAATCCTTTTGGTTAAAATATATAGATGATAGTATATTAGTAGAAAATTATCTAAGACATTGTAAATATATGTACTTATATGAAGATTTATTCTGGAAAATGTTTCATTCTATCTATCCTAAATATCATAACAGAGAATACATGCTGAGTGGGGATTTCAAGAATATACCAGAAGATTTTAAGATAAGAATAAAGTTAATGCAAGAATTGGTTGAAGATTAATAAATGGAGGAATTATGTTAGCTGGAGAAAAAATACTTTTATATCTTTCCAGATTAGAAACCCTAGTAGAACAAATAAACGATTTAAGAAAAGATACTATGCAGGAACACCTAAAATGCGTAGAAGAAAATAGTATAGATGAAGAAACCTACCAACCTTCTGAACAACTACGGGGTCAGATAACAACCCTGTATGGGATGGTAAAATTAAAAGAAGAATTCGTTACTAGAATTAAAAATTATCTATCTTTGTATAAGATAGACCCAGAAGTAAAAAAAGAAGATTTAGCAGATTTTGATATAATCCTTGATGGCTTTAAAAAAGAAGAAGAACAGGATAAGGCTTTTTTAAAGGCTATAAAAGAAATGAACGACTTTAAAGGAAGCATTAAAGTCATCCTTTACGACGATAAAGGAGAATTGGTAGAGGAGATAGTCCTGACAGAAGATGAAAAAGATAACTAAAGAAGTAAAATTATCAAAATGGTATGATTATACTAAAATTTTCTCCGATTCTGAAGACAATAAGTATCGGTGGTTTTCTCTTACTCATGGTCATTCTTGTAGAAAACTAAGAATGGGTAGGGTAGAGAGAGAATTAGAATTAGAAGAGGGCATTGTACTTAGTGCCTTGGTTAAACAAGTGTTTGGTCATCCTCACAACTACACAGAAATTACTTATGTAAAATTAAACTATACTGAAAAATTTTTAAATAAATATTTGGAAACTATAATTCGTTCCAAAAGCGATAATACTATAGATATATCTGGATTAGTATCCCTGCTACAAATTCAAAAATTATCGGAAGAGTCTTGTGTCAGACTGTTAGAGCTAATACAATACGAATGTCCCGAAGAGTTCAAAAAGGTATCTAGGATGCTTTCCAAATTTCAAAAGTTATCCGAAGAGTTTATTTTAAAAAATTTAGATTTATTGGATATCAAGTATTTAAAATTATCCCACTTACCTACTCAGGTTCAGTTTAGACTTAAAATGATAAGAGAATTAACATGACTATTTATATGCTAGCTAGGGATACAATATACAAATTAACAGAAACAGGTACGTTTAAAAAGACAGTTATAATGGAGGAAGTTCCTAGTACTGGCTATGTTTCAGTAAATAATAATATATCTTTAAAAGAGTTAAGGAAGATATTCGAAGAAGAAGGTAGGATATTTAGTGATAATGTACAAAGTTTAATATCTATGAGAGAATTACTAGATTAATATGAGGAGAATAAATTATGTTAAGTCCAAAAGCAATTAAAAATTTCGAACCCAGAGAAGAAACTATTTTTACAAAAGTGGGAGATTTACTATTAGAAAATGACGTAGCCTATTTCATAAGAAAGCAATTTAGGTTTGCAGAACGATTAATTAGATGGATTCCTGTTTTATATAATGATGAGGATTGGGATTATGATTATCTGCTAAGAATAATAGACTTTAAATTAGGAAGACTAAGGAAAGTTATGGTAGAGGATGATATACATTATGATGCTCCTTGGACAGTTAAGAAGATAGATGTAATTCGTGGTCGTATGGATAGGTTTTCTAACTCCCATAAATACTTAGGGGATATGCCTTGTAGTGATAATGTAGATGAGTGGTTCGAAAGAACAGAAGAAGGTCATCTTAGATTTAAAGAGTCTACTCCAGAACAAAAAGAGTATATACACAAAGTAGTAGCTTTCGAGAAAAAGAACTACGAAGGATTCTTTAAATCTCTTCAAAAATATTTAACACATATTTGGAGTTAATTAAACTTAACATAGTATTGTAAATCAGTATAATTGATGTTATACTGATTTAAAGTAGATTATTGGAGAATTTTAATGAACCCTAGATTTATAGCAATATCCCTAGTAATAACTTTATTAAATATAGCAGTTTTATATATTTTTCCTATATCTTTATTATATCATCTAATGGGTATTCTGGGAGGAACTAACTTAGTACTTAATGGAGTTCTTTCTATCTTATGTGTCAGTGTCTTCTATAGATATAATAAGGAGATACTTAATGACATAGTAAGAAATCTCAATTATTATCTAGTCTATATAATAACTAATGGTAGTATTAGTATGTTAGCTCCCACAAAAGAAGATTATTTTAAACTTTTAGATGAACAGAATAAATTGTCTAAAGAATCTAGTTTCATAAAAGAGAACAAAGACGAAGAGGAGAAATAAATATGATAAATAAATACGAAGGTGCCAATAATTGTACTTTTAAAGTTGGTTATGTTGAGTGTGAATGTTGTTGTGCTCATCATGTACTACGTTTCTATACCGTAGAGGGAGATGATACTGTTTATGCGGATGTTAGACTTAATCCAAAACAACATAACTTCTTTAAAAGATTGTGGCTAGGTGTCAGATATGCCTTTAATAGAGATGTCGGAGACTATGAATGTGGTCTTATAGAAAAGAAAGAGATAGATAAATTTATAAGTATCCTCGAGGATATGAAAAACTAATAATATGAGTAATTTAGCTTCTTTTATGGAAAAATATAATATTAAACCAAGGGATTATGGAAATAATGCCATAAAAAGTAATACTAAAAATATAAGAATATTAGAATCTTCCATGCAAATAGAAGAGATAGAATATTATAACAATGACCCCTCTGAACTAATAATACCGAACAAAGCTACAGAAATAATAGCTCTTGGATATTATTATACTGAGTTACCTAATCATACTATACATATCCCAAAAGAAAAAGTGAATTATAAAGAATTTCAATGTTTCATAACCCGAACAGTTTTTCACGGAAAATTAAAAAGAACTAACATAACAGAAAGGGATATTCTTCATATAATAGTAAATAGATTTGCGTTTAATAAAGCAAAATTCGATGTTAGGTTGATGGATTTTTCATTTAGTAATTTTTTTACATTTTTTATAGGTCAGTGCCCTACTGAATTAGTCCAATATATTTTAGATAATGAAGGATATGACCAAATAGAAAATTATCAATTAAATAATATTTTAGAAAATTCAAATTTATCAGAGGATTTAAGATGTAGGCTAGGAATGCTATTAGAGCTGACAGGTAGTTAGATATGTATCCGAATGAAATAGAAATTTCAACTATTATAGAAAATCCTACATTGAGTAAATTACTTTATTCTATAAAAGCCTTCGATAGAAAGTACGATATAATACTGCATAGGTTGGATATAGATAATTTTGAAATATCTTTAAGATTTAGCTGGGGGAATAACATAGAGATTAGTTACTATAAGGTTAGAAACGATGATATTCAAGATATTTTTAATAAAATAATTATATTTATGTTGGATAATGAGCTATTGGGTAAAGAAATGATAAAAATGTATACTAGATATAGATTTGATACAGAGTTATTACCTATAAATGAAGAAGATATTAATAAATATCTAGTACTAAAAGAACTGATAGATTAGTTTGTTACATACTTATTTTAAATTATAAATAGATAGAGTACAATTAATTCTGGAAATTTGGTATGGAACAAGGATTAGAAAAAATTAAACAATTATTAATGAACATTAGCAGTTTGGTAGATGAGAAGAAAAGTAAAGAGCTTAGACCTCTTACAGAAGAAAAGAAATAATGTCATTAAAAAAGATTAAAAACATTATTGGCGGATTAAATGAGTCCTCCATAGACTTTCCTCATGAAAAACCTTCTGAGGATGTTTGGTTTTTTAAAGATAATGAAGATTACGTCCTTAGAAAAGACGTAAAAAACAAAATATTTAGAGCACTAAGAGCTTATCCGTATTATAATCTTATTGAACTATCTAGGGATATTTATATCATAGGTTCCATAACATCCAATATATACGATGATGAATCGGATATAGATATTCATATAATTCCTAATGTTGACCAAATAGAGGGAGAAGATAATTTAGAGTTTACCAAAAAAGTAATGAAGTGGTACAAAGATAATAGAGAAGAAAATAATTGGTATGCAGGTATTCATCCTTTTGAAGTGTATGTAGAGTTTGATGAAGAGTCAGATTTAAAAAGTATAGGAGTTTATTCACTGCTACAAAATACTTGGATTAAAAAACCAATATTAAAACAAGATACATACAATCCCTACGAAGTATTTAAAGACGTGTTTTCTAAAATAGAGTATCTCACTAAAGATGCAGATTTAGATATCGGTAAATTAAGAAGAGATTTGATAGATTATAGGTATCTCAGAAATGTTATGGGAAGAGTTCCTGAAGAGACTAAAATACAATTAAGAGATTTATTACAAGATAAATTGGACTCTATGGAACAGGAAATAGCCTCCCTTTCTCAAGATAAAAAACATTGGAAAGAAATAAGAAGAAAGCACAGTGCTGATACCCCAGAGTGGGAAGATGACAATGCTCAATATAAACTATTATCCAGATTTTTATATAATAGATTAGTATCTGATTTAGAAGATTTAATAGATGATAAAGAGTTAGATGATTCTGAAGTAGATGATGTAGAAAAAGCTTTACAAAAATTCATGAATTTTTAACTTGACTTTTATCTCCGTGTTTGGTATAATCAAATAAAAGGAGATATTTTTATGTTTAGAATTTTATTATCCATTTTGTTTTGTTTTTTATTAGCTATCCAATGTTGTGCCAAAGATATTCTTCTAAAAAGATGTCAGGACGATAGAATTGTTTTAATTATAGGAGTAGTAGATAAAAACCATATAGCCTATGGTCATGGTTTTATTGTTGGAAAAAATAAAATAATAACAGCTACCCATATCTTAAATAATAATTTTGAATATGTTTTTATAGATATTAAAGGCAAAGCTAGATTGATAAGTCAGAGTCAGGTTAAATACTTGACTAACACTATAACCACCATAAATATAAATACAGAAGGAATAGCCCCATATTCTATAGGTACCATTAAAAAAGGGGATAAGATAAAAATTAACAATTGTGTTAGTTCTTCTTCTGGTCAAATATTTGGAGTTACCGACAACTATCTTGTCTCAGACTCTTTCATAGCTAAAGGATGGTCTGGCAGTCCAGTATTAAATAGTAGGGGAGAAGCAGTGGGTATAGTAGAAGCTCTGATGAACTTGAATGGAGATGAAAAATTTAGTGGAGTTAGTATTCTAACTAGAATAGATAAGTCTTGTAAAGTTAAATTTTAAGGAGTAATATGTTTTTTAACGTAGAAGGATATTTTAGAGACCTCATAGAGAAAAAGGGCGGATTTTATAATTGTCATGCTCACTTGGATAGAGCTTATACTCTTACAGATGAAAATTTTAATGTATCCAATAAGAATTTAAAACAAAAATGGCATTTAGTAGATACTATAAAGAAAGAAATAACTGTAAAACAACTAACTACTAATATGATGAATGCTGTTACTTATCAAAAAATGAACGGAGCTAGAGGAATATGTACCTTTTTAGACTTTGATGAAGTATCAGAATCTAAACCATACGAAGCTTTTGAAAATGTTAAAGGAAATTTTGGAGCTTTAATAGACCTAAAATGTGCTAACCAAACTCTAAAAGGTATTTTAGATGAAAAAAACAGGTATTATTTTGACATGGGTTCTGCCTATTGTGATATTATAGGTTCTTTACCTGCTAGAGATATTGACTTAGAAGCTCATTTGGATATAGTATTTAAAAGGGCTAAACAGTTATCTAAAAAAGTTCATGTTCATGTAGACCAATTCAATTCTTCCGAAGAAAAAGAGACCGAGCTAGTATTAAATAAGATAGTAGAATATGGATTAGAAGGACAAGTATCATTAATACATTGTATTTCTCTTTCTAGTCATCCTAGAAATTATAGAAATTTTATCTATGATTATTTAAAAGAAACGGGAACTTCTATTATCTGTTGTCCTAGGGCATGGTTGGATTCTCCCAGAAAAGAAGAATTACAACCAGTACATAATTCTATAACACCTGTAGATGAGATGTTGGAATACGAAATACAAGTAGGAATAGGAACCGATAACATATCTGATTTAATGCTACCCTTTAATGATGGAGATATGTATAAAGAATTAGAGACTTTAGCTATTTCCACAAGACTATATGATGTAGATAAACTTATAACAATTGCCACTAACGGTAAAAATTTTATATGATTTTTAATGAAATTATAGTAGGCGGAATTATAGGCATTCTGTACTCGTTTTTGAAGTATAAGTATGAAAGTCATAGAACAGAGGAACAATTTAAGAGAATACATTATTGTGGTGATTTCTTAACCGAGTGTATGGGATGTCAAGAATTGGGAGTAAGTCAATATCCTTTTATACTCTATCAAATATTCAATAATACAACTAGGAATAGTTTTATCTATGAAATACACTATTTCAATAAGAGATGTTTAGCCTTTGAAGATAGAAAAACATGGAAGATAGTATTCAAAAATGATGTATCCTATGAAACTATAACAAATACTTTCTTGGAATTTCTATTAGATAATAGTTTTGACAAGATATTAATTAATGTTAAAGATTTTAAATGTATCCAAGAGAAAGATATTGACTTAACATACCTGTCATGCTATAATAAATTATTAACAAGATTATCAATGCAAGAATTAACAACATGAATCAAGGTGTTTATAAGATAATTAATACAGTAACTGGTAAATACTATATTGGTAGTTCCTCTCGCTTAAAAAGTAGAAAACAACAACATTTTGATAACTTAAAAAGAGGAGTACATCATAATAAACATTTACAAAGTTCTTATAATAAATACGGGAAAGATAATTTCATATTTGAGGTTTTAGAATATATAGTATTATCTAAAGATGTGGAACAATTAAAGAATTTATTGTTGGAAAAAGAGCAATATTGGATAGATAGTTTAAAAGCTAACAATCCAAGATACGGTTATAATAAGAGAGGAATTGCTGAAAGTAATTTAGGTATTGAATTCTCAGATGAGCATAAAAATAATTTAAGTAAAGCACTTAAGGGACGTAATGCTAGTAACAAAGGTATTCCTCATACTGAAGAAACTAAAGTGAAACTAAGGAATGCTAGAAAACTTAGAATAACCAAAGATGAAACTAGAATAAAATTAAGTGAAGCTTTAAAAAATAATAAACATTGCCTAGGATATAAACATACCGAAGAAATGAAAATAAAAGTTAGTAAAAACAACCCTAATAGAAAAAGGGTAATTAATGTAACAACAGGTTTAGTATTTCAAAGTATGTCAGAAGCATCTAAATTTTACGGCATCCCCGCACAGAACATAGGACAGGTTTGTAAAAATAAAAGAAAAATAGCAGGTGGTTATTTGTGGAAATATTTTAATGAAGGAGATACTGATGGACATATTAACTTTGTACGAGAATCTATCTAAACTAACTCAGCATAGTGAAGTTTTTTATAAAATAGAACATGAATATGATGGGTATATTATACAAACTTTCTCTTACAAATTAGCTAGTTACAGTGATTGGCTGTCTGAATGTTCATTAGAAAGTAGGGGCATATCTTTTATGAGAGATACTCATGAAAATTTATCTATATTCGCTAGACCTTTTGAAAAGTTCTTCAACTATGAAGAGAATCCTTTCACGGATAAATTGTTAGTATCTCAATTGACCCCCACATCTATCACTGAAAAAACAGACGGTAGCTTAATAATGGTGGGTAAACTTCCAAACGGTAAACTATTGGCTAAAACTAAATCTACCCCCTATTCCGACCAAGCTATCAGAGCCACCGAAATAATAAATAATAATAATCTTTATAAAGATTTCTGTAATGATTGGATAGATAAAGGATATACGGTTCTTGCAGAATATGTAGCACCTACTAACCAAATAGTCTTATTCTATCCCGAAGAAAAATTGGTTTTGTTAGCTTTGAGAAATATGCTAACAGGAGAATATCATTCCGTACATGAATTAAAGGAATGTCCTTTTGAAATTGTAAAAAAGTACAATATAAGTTTAGAAGATGTTGCTAAATTACAAGAAACTGCTTCTGGTAGAGAAGGATTTGTAATAGTTTTTGATAATGGACAAAGGATGAAATTCAAAACCTTGGATTACATTAAAAAACATCGTTGCAAGGACAATGTTTCTAATAAAAAACACTTATCTGAACTTATTCTAGGCAATGGGCTAGATGATATTCTTCCACTATTTAAAGAAGATAAAGATTTATTAAGGTACCTAGAAGAATTTAGAGTAAAATTAGTAGTTTTATATAATGAGCTGATTCAAGAGATAGATAATTTCTATAGTACTAATAAAAATTTACAAAGAAAAGATTATGCTATAAAAGCCACCTCAGAATTAGGTAATAAGATGTCTTTAGCTATGAATTTATATGTGGGAAGAGATAACGGAATAGCTGATTTCATTATAAAAAATAAGCTATATGAACTAATTTAAAAATATATAAAAATATACCTAAAAAAGTCTCAGTTATTTACTGGGACTTTTATATTTTAAATAGAGAACTTTATGATGAATAAGCACGTAATTTAATTTAAGGGAATTAATAATAATGTTACTTAATCTGATTGGTACTTTGATAGATACATTTACTATTGGAAAAGGGGCTAATAAAGTAGGTATCAGGTCTAACTCTGGAGTTTTACAAGGACAGGATAATGGGGGGTCTTGGACTAACATACTAGGTCAGACTGGAAGTTCTGGTTTTACTTTTGTAGCAGTAAATAGTACTGATTACAGTATGGCTAATAATGAAAGTTTTGCTACTGTTACTACTGGAAGTTCCGATAGAACCATAACCCTACCTCCCGCTGCTAATGTTACTGGTAAAGAAGTAATTGTTAAAAAGGTTGATTCTGGAACGGGTAACGTGATAATAGAGGGTGATTTAACTGATACTTTGGACGGAAGTTTAAATAAAACTATAGGCGGTCAATATGCCTATATGAGGGTTGTTAGTGATGGTGATAACTGGCATATTGTATCAAGTGCTATGTGGGGTTAATAATATATGACTTTAAGTAAACCATACGATTTTACTGGAAATACAATAAGTTTAGCTGCTCAGGTAAATAGTGATTTTGATACTCTATATAATGGTATTAATGCCACATTTCTGAGAGATTCTGGTGCTCCTGAAGGAGTTGTTACTGCTAACATAGGTATTATATACGAAGATACTGCAACTGGTTATGTTTATAGAAAAACATCTAATGGTGGAAATACTGGATGGACTCAAGTTAATACTGGAACTGGAGGAGGTGGAAGTTTAACCATAACATCTTTAGACGTAGATGCTATGTATAAAGAATTCTATATTTCAGACTCTGGTAACAGATATATAAACTTAACTAATTATATAGGAACTAATTTAGTTAGTAATATTTGGAGTAATTTTGGGAATTTAAACACTGCTAGGTGGGGAATTAACGGAGCTGGAACTCAAAATTCTGGATTAAGTTTTGGAGGTAACACTGGTTCCGCTTCCGCTGTAACAGAGAAATTTAATGGTTCTGCTTGGGCTACTTCAGGTTCACTAAACACTGCTAGATTAAGTATGGGAAGTTGTGGAACTCAAAATTCTGGATTAAGTTTTGGGGGAGATTCTTCTGGATTAGGAGCTTACTCTTCTGTAACAGAAAAATTTAATGGTTCTGCTTGGGCTACTTCAGGTTCACTAAACACTGCTAGATATGGTCTTGCAGGAGCTGGAACTCAAAATTCTGGATTAAGTTTTGGAGGTAACACTGGTTCCGCTTCCGCTGTAACAGAGAAATTTAATGGTTCTGCTTGGGCTACTTCAGGTTCACTAAACACTGCTAGAATGGCTGTGGGAGGTTGCGGAACTCAAAATTCTGGATTAAGTTTTGGAGGCTGGACAGGAGCAATATCCTCAATTACTGAAAAGTTTAATGGCTCTATTTGGGTTAATTCAAATAGTTTAAATACTGCTAGGTACAGTCTTGCAGGAGCTGGAACTCAAAATTCTGGATTAAGTTTTGGGGGAACCACCAACGGTTCAAATTATTTGAACAACACTGAGAAATTTAATGGTTCTGCTTGGACTAGTGGTAGTAACTTAAACACTGCTAGGTGGGGATTAGCAGGGTGTGGTACTCAGGGTTCTGGATTAAGTTTTGGAGGAGCCACAGGTTCTGTTTCTGCTGTTACTGAAAAATTTATTGGAGAACCTTTATTTTCCTATTATTTATTGAGTAGTAATAATGATATAATAGAATTAAATACATTAAAAGACGATTTAAATACTTTTGAAATATATTGTCCTGCTTATTTAGCAGTAGAAGTAAGACCTGTAAGTAATGGATTAACTGAGGAAGAACAAAATGACTTAGCTACTCTTGGATTCCTAGATGACGTTGTTGGAGGAGTATGGACTGCTTCTGGTAACTTAAACACTGCTAGATATGCTATGGGAAGTTGTGGATTTGAGAATACTGGAACATGCTTTGGGGGATATAACGCTTCTACTATATTAAATAATACTGAAAAATTTAACGGTGCTACGTGGTCTAATAGTGGAAACTTAAATACTACTCGCTATCTATTAGCAGGGTGTGGAACTCAAACAGCGGGGTTAAGCTTTGGGGGTAATACAGGAACTGTTTCTGCTGTAACTGAAAAATTCGATGGTTCCACTTGGACAAGTTCGGGGGCTTTAAACACTGCTAGACACGGACTTGCAGGGGCTGGAACTCAAAATTCTGGATTAAGCTTTGGAGGTAATACTGGTTCTACATCTAATATAACTGAAAAATTTAATGGTTCTACTTGGACTGCTACTGGTAATATGAACACTGCTAGGCATGTGCTGGGGGGATGTGGAGGTCAAAACTCTGGATTAAGTTTTGGAGGAACTACTACGGGTTCTGATGTATTAGCTAACACAGAAAAATTCAATGGGGCTACTTGGTCTATTGCTTCTTCGTTAGTATCTGCTAGAACCAACTTAAGTGGGTGCGGAACTCAGAATTCTGCTTTAAGTTTTGGGGGTAGTACTGGTTCCTATGTCGCCAATACCGAAAAATTTAATGGTATCCTTTGGACTAACACAAGTTCTTTGGGAACTGCTAGAATTACTTTGTCTGGATGTGGAGGTCAAAACTCTGGATTAGCTATGGGCGGATGGACAGGTGCTAACTCTGCAATTACTGAAAAGTTTAATACTCAAATAACTTTACCTGTTTCTTCTGTAGTGGCTAACGTATTCTATTACTAGATATCTTAGTCTCCCCTCTCAAGGATATTCATATAAAAACATCTCCTAGCTATAAAAGGAGATGTTTTACTTTGTTACATAAGTTCATAAATCCTTGAATATCCAATAAAAGTATAGTATAATGAATATACATGTGAATAGGAGGATTTTATGGAACTTACCAGAAACGAATTAAGACAAATCGAAGTGTTGAAAGAAGAAATCGAAGAATTAACTCAGAACATTGAAAACAACAAAAATGTCTTGGACGATGGTTTAGTAAAAGAATTGATGCACGATAGGGACGTATTAATAGATATACTACACGATAATCTTTATTATTAAGGAGAAACATGATAAGTTTTATTTTATCTATTATACTGTTGATTATTTTGTTAGCAGTTTCTACCAACATTATGTTAGGGAGTTTTGTTATTTATACCTTAAATATTGACCCAACTTTAAATATTTTATGCTTAGTGCTGGTATTGTCTGATGCTCCCCTAGTTATATATGCTTTAACTACCTTATTATATACAGTAAAATTATTTTATTTAAAGAGGAGAAGTAAATAAATGGCTACTTATTCTTATTGGTGTCCCGAATGCGAAACCGAGGAAGAAATTGTTCATGGTATGATGGAAGACCCTATAATAACTTGTAAAAAATGTGGGGCTGTTAAAAGAAGAATGATAAAACCTTGCAATTTAATCATACCTAGAGATTTTAATCCCAATTGTTTAGATTAATAAAAGTTAATAATCCCTTGTAGTACAGTAAAATATATGCTATATTGTATTATATAGCATATAAGGAGATTATTTATGGTTAGTCGCTATGTGGGTATATACAAATGCTTCAGATGTGGTAGAGTTTATTTAGAGAAGCATCAAAATAAATTAAATAATATTTATCCTTTAGTACCTGATAACCATAGATGTACTTACATAGATAATTTCCACGATAGATTTAAAACTAATAATTTTCCCATTAAATTCTGTGATAACAAACTACAATATCTTGGAAAATTACTGATTTCTGGATATCGAGAATACTTTGAAAAGGATGAATGTTTAGAATACTATACTAAAAGAAGTATGAAGGAACTATGCAGTTAAAAGATTTTATACTTTTAAATATAAATGGTCAAAGATTATTTTCTAGGGAACTTAGAGATTTTAATGTTTTTAAAGAACTAGATAAGATATTTGACCATTATCGCTATGGTAGTTTTAATTATAGAGCTATGAGATTAGACAGTATTCTTTTTGATACTGACTGTAATTTTGAACTAAAACTTATCGACGAATCTCGTTCTTTAATGGGTGTCCATGATTTAAAAATACATAATTATGAAATAACTAATAAAACTACATTATTGGAGATGAGAAAAGAATTAGTTAAATGCTTAACCTATAATAGACTTCTCACTAATTATAATTTTCTGCCTTATCTTTCCGAGGATGATATTACAGGAATTAAAATGTTAGAGGAATTAGTATCATGAGGAAGATATATAGATATACTGAAGACGATAAAATTAGATATGTTATATATTCATCTCTTAATTCTTTAAAAAAGTCCTTAAATACATTAGACTTTAATGTAATAAGATTAAAAAACATTCACGAATCGGGAGGATATATTTGGAAAGCTATCGACTGTGATTTAACTCCTCCTAAATTTATATATAAACTAGATAAAGGAGAATTAATACAATACAGGTCTGGAGATGTTCTAAGAAAGAAAAGAGCGGATATTAGAAAGGATTTAATCCCTTTCATAAAAAAACTTAATAATAAATCTAGCTCCTCCTATTTGACAATCTTAGAAAATCATAATAGGGAGAAAAGATTGGTTGCAGAAGAAATAGGTAAATTAATAGAAAAGAATAAACAATGGGATAAACTATATATCTTTGAAAATGTACTAAAGGACATTAAAAATAATACGGGTGCTGTTAGTTACTCCTTTTCTCCCGAGATAGCTTTTTCTTCTTGGACTGTAGAAAGTAAAGTTATTATGAAAAAAGAGTCTTGGAATTGTTATAACATGTTTAAGGAATTAGTAGGATGAGCAATACTCCAAAAAAGCCAATAAAATCTCTTAAGAAGCAGTTAAAGGACTATGCACGTAAAGTAAATGCTAAATGTTGCTATTGTGGTAGGTCTTTTGACGAAAAAAGAAAGATAAGCTTAGACCACGTGATTCCAAAATCATCAGGAGGGAATACATTTTTAAATAATTTGTTAATTTGTTGTACCCCCTGTAATAACGTTAAAAAGAAAAGTCTTAGTTTAGAAGAATTCATAAGGTTAAATCCCAAAGTTAAATTTTTTCTTAAGAAGTACATCCAAAAAATGAAAGGATGTGCTATAAATGGGTCTGATTACTACGAAGAGGTCAAATACATAGAGGAGTTATTATGATTTATTGTGTTATTAAGGAAGATACTATTATAGACTATAGAACTCATCCTATTGGTTCTGTATTTTACATAGAAGAATCTTTTCTAGGAGCATTTTTTAACTATGAGGATGCAGAAAACTACATTTGGAATTCAATAGATGACTACGTTAAATCTTTTAACATAACTTCCTCAATGAGTAAACAGGGTAAAAATATAGTTTTTAAACACACTAACGAAGAAGAAACAATTTTTTCTATAAAAGAAGTAAAACCTGAAGAATTCGTTGAAAATATTTATTCAAAATTTAAATTATAAATAGACATACTTATTTATAAAATGGAAAAATGAATATAATAGAGAAAAATTTAGGTACCTTCTTAATTATGTTATTACTCTTAAACATATTCATTGGTAGTATAAATTTTTATTTGTCTTATAGGTTAGATATATTAATAAGGATTTAAAAAATATGCTTATAATCTGTCCTAAATGTAAGATTAGTTATAATGTTTCGGAAGCCGAAAAAGAAATGGTAAAATGCGGAGACTGTGGAAGCCTTTACTATCAACATGAAAATAGGATAGAAGCTAACATAGAAGAATGCCTAACCTTTAGAAAGAGATAATACTATGGGTAAAATGGATAAAATAACAGAATTGGTTAAACTGTTGAAACATAGTCAAGACCCAGATTCTGATTTTGATGAAGGTCAATTGAAAAAAGGGATAGAGGTAGAAAGTGAACATACTAATCATCCCGATATAGCTAAAGCTATTGCTAAAGCTCACTTGAAGGAGAATAGTAGATACTACGACTACCTTGAAGACATGGAAAAGAAAATGGATGTGGATAAACACTAGAGTACCTACTATATAAATCGGTATATCTTAGCTCTAAGAAACCCCTTATGTTAAAATAAGCGGGTTTTTTTGGTATGTAAATGTTTTGTTACAAACTATTGAATATTTATATATACCGTGCTAAAATTATGATAGTATTAAAAAGGAGGAATATTATTTTTATGAAAAAATGGACTAAACAAGAAACAGAATTATTAAAACAAAATATGGACAGTACATTAATAACTCTGAAAAAACTACTTCCAGAAAGAACGGAAGACCAGATATTAGAAAAGATAAAAGTATTATATAGAGGAAGTTCTTTTGACAAATGGACAGATGAAGAATTAGATGTCGTAAAAACTAATCCTAGAATGTCTGTTTTTGAACTAATGAAAATATTACCCGATAGAACCTTCAGTGCTATAACCTCTAAACGTGGGGAAATAAGAGGAGTAATGGGAGTTCAACAATTAAAAAATTCTTGGAAAGATAGTGAAATAGATACTTTAAAAGCTCTTAAGAAAGACGGTTATACAAATTATGAGATTGCTGTAATTTTGGGAAGACCCCTTAATTCAGTAATAGGTAGACTGTCTACAGAGAGTGCCGTAGGAAGAAGAAAATCTAGGGGGCATGTATGGACTCCTGAACAGCTTAACGTAGTAAGAGAAAAAGTTACTGCGAAAGCTACCGTAGAGACCATAGCGAAGGAACTTCAATTAACTCCATCTCAAGTATTCCAAAAAGCTATCCATCTGGGATTTGTTTCTGGGAGCATAATTACAGAATCTAAAGTAAATGTTAAAGATAAAAAACAATTACACCAAGAAATAAAATCTCTAAAATCAAATTTGACTAAGAAAAATAAAGTTATAAATAACTTAGAAAAAGAAAAAGAGAACTATGTAAAAAAACTTGATAAGGCAGATAATAAATTTAACACTGCAATAGAAAAACAAGAAACTAAATACGCTAGTAAAATAGAAAAACAAGAAACTAAATACACTATTAAGATAGAAAAACAAGAAACTAAATACACTAGTAAAATAGAAAAATTAAAAAATAAGCTAAGGGATAAAAAATAATATGAAATGGTATCTAGGAGTTATATATAAAAAAGGAGTTACTGGTGATTATAATATATGTAATCACAGAAGTATTCTTAAAATAATATTAAATCCTATTTTTAGAGTATTTGGATTCCAGATTAATTCTCTTTCTTCTGATGGAAAAAACATAACAGGGATAGAGTTAATGAGATTAAAAGATAGATATCCCAATATCATAGAAAATTATAGAAGGTCAATATTCTACGAGTTAGATGAAAAGACTATGTTACATAAAAAACAACGTATTTTTATGTAACCCTTCTTAACAAACCCTTGAATTACTTTTCATTATAATATATACTAATAATATGTATTAGTTAAGGAGTTATACATGAAGATATCGGAAATAAATGGCTCCCTTAAGATAAAAAGAATTCCCTCAAGATATAAAACCATGAAAGAATACCATGTTACTTTATACAGGGGAACAGAAGAGAAGTTATTAGAAAAATTAAATGGAGACTTATTAAATCTGATAGCTTTCTGTGATAACGGGTGTAAATTTGATGATTTAGTGGCTAGACATTACGGAGGAACGGTAGAGCCTTATACTAATAATGAATCTAAAAAATGTTACAGAGTTCTAATTTATACAGACTAATCAAGGAGACTTTATGTTCGAACATCTAACTGACAGTAAAGAAGTATTTAGAAATAGAGTAATAGATGTAAATAATGAGCTATATACTATTTCTGAGAATTTTATAAAACAGCCTATGTTCCATTTAAATGAAGATGATTTCAAAATAAAGAAAATGAAAGAATTCTTAGAAGCCCAAGATAAATTAAATCTCTTATTTCTTAACAATTTTTAACTTGACAAACTAACTGTTTCATGAGATAATACAATTATACATATATTTTATTTGAATTATAAGAGTTATAGTTTACCTGAAAGGATGATAGTTATGATTACGTGGGTGTCTAAACCCCACAACCCGAATACTATCTTTAGTAATTTTAATAAAGTGCGAAACCTGCCTTAGTGGTTAATACTTCTGGGAGAGTCCAGATAATACGAATTAAATAAGACCCTCCAGTTAAAGAGGGTCTTATTTTATATTTTAAATGAAAGAGTTAATTTCAATTGGAGAATACTATGCAAAATCATATAGAATTATTTCTTAAACAATTATCAGAATTACCTCCAAGTGGTTATAAAACACAATTAGAGAAATATGGGGAAGCAGTACTTAGAAATATAATTAATAATAGTATTATAAGTCTTATAGCAGAGATAAGAATAACTGAAAATACCCCTGCTTTTAAGTTACACGAAGCAGATATTAATATTAAAACTACTAAATTTATACCTATAAAAATAAAACTACCTTGTGATTTAGAAGTTCTTAATGAATTAATTTATAAGCAAGCTCCAAGGATGGAAAAAATAAACGAAGCCTCTAGTAAAGTTTCTGCTATAATTAATAATCATTTCATGAACTATATTCTATCGGATATAAACATAACAGTTAATTTAACTAAAGAAGCCATTTTTGAAAAAAGAGAAAATAAAAGAGTTATCATAATAGGTAATGATGTATTAGATTTAAACTATCCTATTCAACCTACTATAGATAATTCTAGTTTAAGATTTATAGGGGATACTTTAGAGGGAGATTTGTTATTCCATTCCAGTAGAATTCCTTCCAGAGATATCTATACTATAGATTTAACTAAAGATAAACCACTAGTATATCATATAAAAGATTCATTAACTATATTTAATAATGAATTTATCCATATTGCTGGGCTAGAGCTAGTGAATCCTGAATTGTTAAGAAAATATACTATTAAATAATTTAATATTGACAGTCTTAACTCCCTATGTTATTATATACATAAGGAGTTTTTATGTACACAGAGAGACATAAGTATAAATATACTGAAAGATTTCTTAGAGATTATAAAGAAATGGACAACGGTACTTTAAACCTACATTATATCATGTGGGGTTTCATTTCCTGCCAATGGAGATATAAGCTACCAGAGGATTTCATTATAAAATATAAGGATTATTTGCATTTTTGGGAACTCTCAAAAAGAAAAAATTACAGTAAAGAAATACTTGAATGTGAAGAGTTAAAAGATTATTGGAGATATGATATACTTATAGAACATACTGTACTATTAACAGATAATATACTCGACCATTTTTTAAACAGAGCTGAAATGATTTGGAAAGATAATAATATAGTTAGAGGTATTAATAAAAGAGCCTCTTTACATAGATTAGAAAAATTAATGGCGGATAAACATCCGATAATAGATTGGGACTGGATATCCGAAAGAGATGATTTAACCAAGGAATTCATAGAAAAATATCTAGCTAACTTTGATTTAGATACTCTTTTAGAATATAGTAACTTAAAAAAATTATATAAAAAAGATAAAGATTTTATAAGTAAAGTAGAAATGTTAAATGAACTTAGAGGTTCATTATGATTATCTATGAAGGTTCTTATTTATGTTGTCCTAACTGTAAGACAATATTGTTCAAGGTTATTAGAAACATAAATACTAATTGTGTATTAAGGGTCAAGGATGTTATAAGTACTAGAGATAATCAATCTCCTATCCCACATACATCTTATACTGGTTGTTGGAATTGTGGGTTAGGTAAAAATCTACACGATTTACTCATTGTAAATAATTTATATTATATTTAGATTCAATAGTACAGTGGTGGGTATACGTGGCAGAATTCAGGAAAACTCTCTGTAATCTAAGTGAGGCTGATTTTTTAATTATCTCCGAAGTTTGTTCAGAGTTGAGGATAAGTATTGAAAATCAAACAGTAAAAGTTAAACCTGATGAAAAGAATACTTATTTTGCTCTAAAAAATAATAAATCAGATAAAGGTATGCTAGAGATATCCATAAAACTGGATATTGTATCAGAAGATATTAATATTTTAAATTATTTATATTTCTTGTTAAATAAAAGAAGAGGGATTATTAAAAACTTAGAAGAATGTTTTAATATCCAGCAACAATAACTACAGGTGTTATTCTGTTAGATGCTACTATGTACTTTCCTTCATAATACATTTGTGAAGAAGTTCCTCCATCTAAAGATATTGCATCGGTAGCTCCCAGACTCTTCATGATGTTAGCACATCTCCAAATATTAGCTCCCTTTATAACAACTAAGAGAACTTTCCCTTCTTTATTTATACCTATACACGTTCTTCTTACTACAGAGTTAGTAAATTGTTTGCTAAAATGATTATTGGTAAAATATTTTTTACCGTCTTTTAACAAATAACTACCACCGCCTACAGCTAATTTAGCATCTGAACTTATATTTTTATCATCTGATATATAAGTTTTATCTCCTATTACTATATAGGGTCTGTTATACACATTTTTAGAGATAACCTTGCCCTCTATAATTAAAAGTCCACAGGGTCTACGGTTATTCATATTATAAAAGGAAGCATTTATAGCTCCCCAACCATTATTTTCTTTAACAACCGTTCTAAGATATTTTATTTTGCCTTGTTCTTTTATAATCTTAATATTTTTAGCATCGGCTCTTAGGACATGAACTCTTACTCTGTTAATAATAGTAGAATTATATCTATTTTCACAAGATGATATAGGATTAGAGATAAATAGAACTAATGCTAGAGTCATAATTAGGCTAATAATTTTCTTAATCATATATTCAATTGTCCTTATATTAAAATAACAGATTACTAGCCTATTGTACTTATAATATAAAGTCGTAAACCCAATAATATCAATACTTTTAAGTGTTTAAATAACAATATTGACTTAACTGGTAACATGTGGTATAATCATTATAATAGTTAATGCGAAAGAAATCAAGTGGGAAAATTTTGGAAGTTTAGTGAGGATAAGACTGAGTTAAAGAGACTTGATATAGGAACAGTTTCATACATAGAGCATATACTTGATTGTTTTGATTTTAAATACTACGATGAGAGATGCGAACACATTGAATCTTTTATAGAAATTAAAAAATCTGGATATTATCTAATAGTTAGATACTGGGGGAATAATTCTCAGCAAGAATCAGTAGTTAAACTGAACTTTTTAGAGAACCGTAATCATTTATTGGATAAATTCATATCCAATAACTTATCCAAAATAGATTTAAATTATTTAGACCTAAAGATTTTTAGTGAAATTGACTATAGAAATAAATATCTGACCTTAAAGGAGTTAGTTGATTGATTGAAATTATTACGGGAACAATGGCAAGTGGAAAGAGTGAGTTACTTATTAAAAAAATATCAGAGGACGAAGGAGAGTTTAGAGTATTTTATCCCTCGGTGGATATAAGAACAGAGGATGGTTTTATCACTTCAAGGAACGGATTAAAATACCCAGCGATAAAGATAGATAACTCGAGAGATATTTTAAAAGTTATAAAAGAACATGAAAATAGTGATAGCTTATATAAATTAGAAACTATCTATATAGATGAAGTACAGTTTATAACAGATTGGATAGTCTTCTTTAGAGATGTTGTTAATTATTGTTTAGATAACGAGATAAACATAATAGCTTCTGGACTGGAATTTGATTTTAAAGGGTCTCCTTTTAATAAAATGGACATGTTTATAGAAAGAGCCGACAGGATAACTAGATTGTTCTCAGAATGTCCTTTCTGTGGAGATAAGAGAGCTACCAAAATACTCAGAAGGATAAATGGATTTCCTAGTGAACTCTGGGAAGATGTAAATATAATAGAAGGAGACAATTTAGAATATCTTCCTATATGTAATTGTTGTTACATTAAGCAATATATTTAGATTATACTTGACACGGTGGATAAAATCTGTTATAATTGTAGTATAGATTAAAGGAGATGCAGATGAGCAAAAAGAAAAATAAGAAAGCAATAAAGATACCAAAAGATAAATATGTAGAATCTTACCTAATATCAAGAGGCTTATCTAGTAAATAATAGGCGACTAGAAGGGCGGTTGGAGGATATTTCTTACGAGGGTTAAAACCCTCGTTTCTTTTATATTATATTTAGGATGAACTATGAAATTATACTAATTATGATATAAAGGTTAAAAACATGACAGTAAATAAACCTTATAACTTTACAAGTAATACATTAGCTCAATCAGCACAAGCTAATTCAAACTTTGATACTATATACTCAGCATTCAATTCTATCATATTATATGGAAGTGGTTCCCCTGAAGGAGTTGTTACTGCTAACATAGGTACTTTATATGAAGACCAGAATGCAGGTGGAACAGGTTTAGTATATGTGAAAATATCTGGCTCTGGAAATACTGGATGGCAGACTGTTATAGACTCTGGCTCTGGAGGTGGTGGGGGATTCTCAGCAACTATTCTTGACGGTAATGATATGTATGAAGAATTTTATGTATCAACTACTGGGAATAGAATATTTAATGTATCCAATTTTATTGGAACTAATTTAATAAAAAATGTTTGGTCTAATAGTGGTAACTTAAATACTGGCAGACAAAGACTAGCAGGGTGTGGAACTCAAAATTCTGGATTAAGTTTTGGGGGGGAAAGAGTTACTGGATATACTGAAAAATTTAATGGCTCTACTTGGACAGCTACTGGAAATCTAGTAACTCCTAGTGATTATCTATCTGGATGTGGAACTCAAAATTCTGGATTAAGTTTTGGGGGTCAAATAGCAGCTTCTGTTATGACGGGAGCTACTGGAAAATTTAATGGTTCTACGTGGACTGCTACGGGTTCTTTGAATACTGCTAGAAGAGGATTAGCTGGATGCGGAACTCAAAATTCTGGATTGAGTTTTGGCGGAACTTTAGGTTCTGGATTTGGAACTACTCAAGCTATAACAGAAAAATTTAATGGCTCTACATGGACTACTTCAGGCAATCTGGGAGTAGCAAAAGCCTTTTTATCTGGATGTGGAACCCAGAATTCTGGGTTATGTTTTGGAGGAACTCCAGATGGTACTACTTATTTAGCCACTACCGAAAAATTCACTGGATTAGTATGGGTAACTCAAACATCTTGGAATTTAAATGCAAGTAAAACTTCTATGGCTGGGTGTGGAACCCAGAATTCGGGGTTATGTTTTGGAGGGAGTATTGGTTCTGCTTCTGCTGTTACTGAAAAATTTAACGGAACTATCTGGATAGGTTCAGGAGCCTTAAACACAGCTAGGGATTTATTAGCTGGATGTGGAACTCAAAACTCTGGATTAAGCTTTGGGGGAGAAAATGGAACTACCCTAGCAGTTACTGAAAAATTTACAGGAGAGCCTTTATTAAATATATATTTAAATGTTAAAAACGATACTAAAATAGTAGAAGAACAATTTAAAGAATCTAAATCTTTTATCTTAAATACTCCTTGTTATCTCTCAGTAGAAGTAAGACCTGTAAGTAATGGATTAACTGAGGAAGAACAAAATGACTTAGCTACTCTTGGATTCCTAGATGACGTTGTTGGAGGAGTATGGACAAGTAGCGGAAATTTAAACAC